>ENA-OQBT01000414-OQBT01000414.1-human-gut-metagenome-genome-assembly--contig:-NODE-414-length-26946-cov-2.662553_pt1 | contig 26946 bp, 37 predicted proteins | sample MGYA00242749_ERZ504557 | MGnify/ENA primary metagenome ERZ504557 (study PRJEB26092, sample SAMD00036243) | human gut metagenome | host: Homo sapiens | study: EMG produced TPA metagenomics assembly of... | reverse complement strand
GCCGAGCTGGCGGGCCGTGACCAGATTGCCGTCCAGGTCATAGGCTACGGTGATGTCGCCCATGCGTTTCTTGAGGTCCATGAGGTCACTGGCCAGGCAGAGGGCTGCCATGATTTCCGATGCGACAGTATCATGAAGTGGGTCTTCCGCGAAACCGCAGACTTTGCCGCCCATGCCGACGACGATGTTGCGCAGGCCCGGTCGTTCATGTCCATGACGCGCTTCCAGATGACGCGGCGCACGTCGATGCGCAGGGCATTGCCTGGTGGACGTGATTATCGATGGCTGCGGCCAAGAGGTTGTTGGCAGCGTAATGGCATGCATGTCGCCGGTAAAATGCAGGTTGATGTCTTCCATCGGCAGGACCTGGGAGTAACCACCGCCGGCAGCACCGCCTTTGATGCCGAAGACCGGTCCCAGGGACGGTTCGCGCAGGGCGACGACGGCTTTATGACCCATGTAGTTCAGGGCCTGGGCCAGGCCGATGGTCGTCAAGGTCTTGCCTTCACCGGCCGGCGTCGGCGTAATGGCCGTGACCAGGACCAGTTTCCCATCTTCGTTCTTTGAGAGGCGTTTGATGGCGTCAAAAGAAATCTTTGCTTTATATTTTCCGTAGAGTTCCAAGTCATCATCGGTGAGGCCGACTTGGTTTGCAATGGCCGTAATCGGTTCCAATTTCGTCTGCTGTGCAATTTCGATATCGCTCAATACCTTTGCCATAGTAGTTGTCACTCCTGTTCTCTGCATAAAAAAAGGCCGCTCCGCTGGAAGTTTGCCCAGACGGTCGGCTTCAAGAAATCATGCTCCCCGTGGTAACTCCACTTCCGTCAGTCACATGATTATGGCCTTATTATACAAAAAAAGAACCCTTGGGTCAAGGGTTCTTTTCGTTACGTCTTACTGGATTACGCTGGTATCGAGGTGTTCAAAGCCCGTAAGCAGGCCTTTCACCTGGCTGGCGATCTGCTGGCAGCCGCCTTTTTCCCTGCTTTCGATATTCAGCGGCATGTTCGGGTCGTGGAGGGACATGCGCAACAGGGCCCAGCCGTTGGGGAATACGAGGCGCACGCCTTCATAGGACGGCTTGGCGATGGAAATGCCGGCTGCAGCGGCCCGGTCTTCGAACTGTTTGAGCACGTCAGCCCCATAGGCCTGGACACCATCAGTGCCGGTGATTTTCAGGCGAAATTCGACGCCTTCTGCCGGATGGCCCAGTTTGGCGATGAGGTCGCCGAGCTGGTTGCTTCTTTCTTGGCTTTCGCCGCAGCGATGAGCAGTTTGACCGCCAGGTAGGCACCGTCGTCGAGGTAGTAGTTTTCGCTCAGCGCACCGTGGCCCGACGTTTCGATAGCCAGCGGCGAGACCGTGCCGGCCTCGTTGAGGCGGATACATTCGTCGATGACATTTTTATAGCCCCGCATGTAGCGGTGATGGACCAAGTGGAGTTCATCCTGGAGGAACGTCGTCAGTTCATCCGACGTGACCGAGTCGGTGACGATGGTGCTGCCAGGATAATCGGGCGCCAGGATAGCGGCCATCATAGCGATGAGGGCATTGCGGTTGATTTCTTTCCCATCGGGCAGGACGGCGCTCATGCGGTCGACGTCGGTGTCGAAGATGAGGCCCAGGTCGGCTTTGTTGTCGAGGACGGCCTGGCGGATCGACGCCATGGCGTCGGCATTTTCCGGGTTAGGGATATGGTTCGGGAACATGCCATCCGGTTCGAGGAACTGGCTGCCCGTCGTATCGGCGCCGAGTTCAGAAAGGACCTTGGTGGCAAAGAATCCGCCGCTGCCGTTGCCGACATCGACGACGATGTGCATCCCTTCCAAAGGACGGTCGTACATCCCGGCACAGAGGCCGGCGCAGATCTTGCGGCGCAGATGCAGCGAATAGAGGTCGATCAGGTCCAGCGAGGCAATGGCAGCCGACGAGACAGCCATGGCCGACGACTGGGAAGCCAGGCTCAGGACTTCCGTGACCTCGCTCTTTTCCAGACCGCCGTCGACGGTAAAGAATTTCAATCCGTTGCGGTTATACGGCAAATGGCTGGCCGTAATCATGATGGAGCCATCCATGTGAGTATCTTCAAAAATGATGGACATGAACATAGCCGGTGTCGAAGCCAGGCCGCAGTCCGTGACGTGGACGCCTTGACCGAGGAGGCCGCCGAAGACGGCTTCTTTCATCATAGCTGCCGATACGCGGGAATCGTGGCCGACGGCAATGTGCAAGTCACTCACCTGTTTATTCAGCTTCTTCGCCAAAAACTTGGCAAAGCCAGCGGCAATGCGGTTGACCGCTTCCGGTACCAACGTGACGTCTTCACCGGGGACGCCGGCAACGGCGACGCCGCGGACATCACTGCCATTCTGTAATTTCATCATTGCTTCTGTAGAAATCATGTATTCATGTTTCCTTTCTTCAATTTAGCGCACCGAGGTCCGCCGCTTTTTATCATACTGAAAATCAGGCCAAAAGGCAAGCCTTGACGATGGCCTCTGCCGTAAGGCGTATTTCTGCAAGAGTTCTCCGGCCTTGCCCGATTCGCCGAAACAATCATCGATGCGACATAGGCCTGGCGGGTCGGATGGCGGCGCGACAAGGTTTCTGCCACGGCACTGCCCAGGCCGCCGATGACGCTGTGTTCTTCAGCTGTGACGACGAAACCCGTCTGTTTGGCCGCAGCGACGACCAGGTCTTCGTCCAGGGGCTTGATGGCTGCCATATCGATGACCATGGCCTGTTTTCCCTGGGCTGCCAGGGTGTCCGCCGCAATCAGGGCCTGCTGGACCATGAGCCCGTGGCGATGATGGTCACATCCCGGCCTTCGCGCAGGACCGTCCCCTTCCCCCACTGGAAAGGACAGCTGCCCTGGTAGACGTCATCGACTTTGGCCCGGCCCATGCGCACGTAGACCGGCCCGTCGTGGGCAATGGCAGCCCGGATGACGCTTCCGTTTCCGCCGCATCGGCCGGACAGACGACGGTCATGTTCGGCAGGCTGCGCATGAGAGCCAGTCTTCGACGGACTGGTGCGTCGCCCCGTCTTCGCCGACACTGAGGCCGGCATGAGTGGCACAGATTTTGACATTGAGCCGCGGCAGGCAGATGGAGTTGCGAATCTGTTCAAACGCCCGGCCCGTGCCGAAGACGGCAAAGGTACTGGCTAAGGGAATCTTGCCGCAAGCCGCAAAGCCCGCTGCCGTGCCCATCATATCCTGTTCAGAAATACCCATATCGAAATAGCGCTCTGGCGCCACTTTCTGAAAAGCCATGGACGCGTCGACGAGCCAGGTCGGCGTCGAGGACGACGATCTTGGGATTTTTATACAATTCCGTTTCTAAGAGATGCCCGTAGGCATCACGTGTTGCCATTGCCATTAGCCTTCGCCCCCTAATTCACGTAACGCCCGTTCACATTCTTCTTTTGTCGGCGCCTTGCCATGCCAGGACACGGCATTTTCCATGAACGATACGCCTTTGCCCTTGACGGTCTGGGCGATGATGACCGTCGCTTCCCTTTCACGGCCTGGGCCTGCCGCAATGCAGCGCAGATGGCATCATAATCGTGGCCGTCGATTTCCAGGACGTTCCAGCGAAAGGCCCGGAACTTGTCGGCAATGGGCATGACGTCCATGACGTCTTCATTAGACCCGTCGATCTGCAATCCGTTATGGTCGATGAACAGGGTCAGGTTATCCAGCTTATACTGAGCAGCTGACATAGCCGCTTCCCATATCTGGCCTTCTTCGATTTCACCGTCGCCGGCGATGACGTAGACCCGCCAGTCTGCCCCGTCCAATTTGGCCGTCATGGCCATGCCGTTAGCCGCGGACAATCCCTGTCCTAGGGATCCCGTCGTCATATCGATACCTGGCGTCGTATTCATGTCGGGATTGCCTTGGAGCATAGCACCGCACTGGCGCAGGTGCCACAATTCGTATTCCGGGAAAAATCCCCGTTCAGCCAGCGTCGCATACAGAGCCGGTACTGTATGGCCTTTGGAAAGGACGAAGCGGTCCCGGTCCGGCCAATGAGGCCGCTTGGGATTGATCCGCATGACATCAAAATACAAGACCTGCAGCATATCGACGATGGACAAAGAGCCGCCGGGATGACCGGACTGGGCCAGGGTGACCATCTTGACGATATTCCGCCGCACGTGAGCCGCATGGCGGCTCAATTCTTTGCTATCCATGAGAAAGCCCCCTTTTGCCTTATATTATAGCACAAAGAGGTTGCCACATTAAGGTTATTCACCTTATGCACAACCTCTTTTTCACTTGGTTTGAAGTTTGATGTTTGATGTTTGAAGTAGCGGGTTGCATTTTTACATCAAACATCAAACCCGCAACATCAAACATTTACAACACATACTTCTCGATGGCTTCGGCGACGGCACCTTCATCATTGGTGGCGTCGGTGACGACGTCGCAATACGGGCGGATGATGGGGTTGAGATTGTGGACGCCGACGGAAAGGCCAGCCGCTTTGAACATATCCGTATCATTGATGTTGTCGCCGATGGCCAGGGTCTCTTCATAAGGCACGCCCAGGAGATCGGCCAGTTTGTGCAGGCCAGCCCCTTTATTGACGCCGCGGTGCATGAATTCAATATAGCGGTTACTGGAAAAGCTGACGGTAATATCGTCCAACAAGGGGCGGATTTCGGCGTGTATCTGCTGTAGATACTCGTAATCCGTATTAGTCACGATGAGCTTGCAGACTTCTTCTTTGCCGCGGATGAAATCGAGGTTCTCCGCTTCGACGGGCACGTACCCATGCGGCCGTGGAGGAACGCTTCTTCATCGGGTGTGATATTCGTGATATAGACGACATCACGCGTATAGATATGCATACATTGACCGTATGCACAGCAGCGACGGAAAATCCGGTCGGCCAAGTCGAAAGGAATGGGATTCCAGAAAAGGGATCGGCTGCCCTTATTTCCGTAATATGGGCCCCATTAAAACCAATGACATACTGGTCAGCCTGGTCGTAGAGCCCCAGAGTCCTCAAGACGCCTTCGATGGAACGGAACCCCCGGCCCGTACAGGGAACGAATTTTACACCTTTGGCGATGGCCGCCGTAATGGCTTCGATGTTGCGCTGGCAAATCGTCGCATCGCTGCTGAGCAGCGTTTCATCCATATCACAAGCAATGATTTTATACTTCATGTCGACTCCTTTTCTGTCGTAACGGCTGGGGCATAGTAGTCATAAATCTTCCAGGCTGCGAGCGCTGCCAGACATTCAAAGATCCAGAAGGCGTGCCACACGCCATCAGGGCCAAAGACGCGGCAGAGGAGCCACGCCGCCGGCAGGCTGATGACAACGTAGCGCAACAGCGTGATGGCAAAGGACGGGTTGCCCTTCCCCAGCCTTCCAGAGCGCCAGACGCCGTAATGGACAAAGCCGACGGCACGCTCCCCCAGGCAATGATGCTCAAGGCCGACGCGCCAGCTGCGATGGTTTCCTGACGAGACGTGAACCAGCCCATGAGGACGTCCGGTATAGTCAGACAGATGATCAAGCCTGCCATCATGATCAGGCCGTTGAGAACGAGCGTCGTCCGATATATAGAGCGCACGCGGCCCAATTCCCCAGCTCCGTAATTATAGCCAATCAACGGCCGTACACCTTGAATGATACCATTTGTCGGCATAGAAAGAAAGGTCTGGAGCTTATAATAGACGCCGAGAATGAAATATAAGTCGGCGAAAAAGGCGCCAAGAAATGGTTCAAGGCGACGAGGAAAACCGACGACAAGCCCATGTTGAGGCTGCCGGGATGCCGATGCCATAGAGCCGTTTATCGAGTTCGATATCCCAATGGAGATGGCAGCGGCGGACTTCGACCCGCAGCGGCCGCCAGTGACAGATAAAGGCGTAGAAGAGCAGGTTCACCGTCTGGCCCAAGCCCGTCGCCCAGGCCGCGCCTTCAATCCCCATGGCCGGAATCGGTCCCAGGCCAAAAATGAGGATCGGGTCGCCAATGATGTTGACCAGGCAGCCCAAAGACAAGCCAACCATAGTAACCTGCATGCGGCCAACGGCTTGGAACATCTTTTCATAAACCAAGTCGACGCTGAGGATCGTAGAAAAGGCAAAGACGATGACGCATAGCGCAGGCCTAGGTCGATGAGCCCGGCATCCTGCGTAAAGGCCCATAAAAAAGCCGGCACAGCCCAAATACAGCCTGCCGTCATGACCAAACCATGGATGACAGCCAGGAAGACGCCATGTGTCGCGGCTACGTCAGCTGTCCCCTTCTGGCCCGCACCGAGACAGATGGAAATGATGCATTCAGGCCGACGCCAAAGCCGATGCAGACAGCATTGACGAAGTTCTGCATCGGAAAGACCAGGGACACAGCTGTCATAGCCTGTTCGCTAATCATGGCGACGAACAGGCTGTCGACAATATTATAGAGCGAATTGACGATCATCGACACGACGGCTGGCAGAGCCATGGAAACGATGAGCGGCAAAATGGCCCGTTCTTTCATAAATGATTCGTCCATACGTCACCTGCTTCGACGGTTGCGAAGCCAGCGCCAAAGGGAAGTTATGCCTTTGATGACCAGATAGAAAATGAAAATATTCACTAACAATCCGAGGATGTCGGCGCCCCAGCCAGGGACCCCCAGCCAAAGAAATGGCTGAGCATACTGCCCAGGAACATGCCGCCGGCAAAGAGGCCGACACCACGCATGACGCTGCCCAGACGGGACGAAGACGTCGTCCGGTTCGTATTGGCCTGCGGGCTTTCCGCCTTGCGCGGCTGAGCTGGATGGGTTTCGTATTGCCCGTATTGGGCGCTGCCTTTGTGCCCGTCCCGGTTTTCGGCGTCACCGCCTTTGGCGCCGGCAGCGATTTCGGCGCCGACACGCGGACACCGCCACCGCCTTTGGCAGCCTGTACGGAAGACGGCATGGCCGGCAAAATCAGGGCCATCCATAAGGCAAACATGCAAACGGCAATAAACGTCTTTTTTTCATAAAATTTCTCCTTTATAATGCGTCCCGCGATGCCCCTGACGCTTTCACAGGCGCCGGGCCGCCGTGGGGGAACATGATGTCATACAAATGGATCGTCGCCAAATAAGCCGACAGCTTGCCCTGTACGCCAGCCAGGGCTTCGTGGACGTCGCAGAAACCGTAACGGCGATGATAGGGGCATTGGAAATCGCCATCCAGGCAGCTGGTGATCATATTTTCCCGTTCCATGACGTTGATGATGTCCATGAGGTAATGTCATGCAAATCCCGGGTCAGGCGGCAGCCGCCCTGGGCGCCGCGGATGATTTCGATGAAACCGGCCCGTTCGAGCTTTTTAGAAATCTTATAGCAAATTGCCGGGGTACCATTTGTTCATCACTGATTTCCCGGATATTCTTCAATTGTAAATCAGCCAGGGACCGTAAAATGCGGATGGCATAATCTGTTTCTCTGGTAATAATCACGATGTAAGACGCTCCTTCTCATTCTGTATAGTTTAAGTCTATTATAACGTGAAATGGCAAGAAATGCTAGCCGTAAATCGCTTGCGGTTCCCAGAAAAACCCGATATAATAAATAGTGTTTGCATGTTTTAGCTTTAACTACAGATGAGGTGTACTATGTCATTAATCGATGAAGTAAATAATCGCCGTACTTTTGCATCATCTCCCACCCTGATGCTGGTAAGACGACGCTGACTGAAAAATTACTGCTCTACGGAGGTGCTATCCACCTGGCCGGTTCCGTCAAAGCCAGAAAGACGGCGAAGCACGCCGTTTCGGACTGGATGGAAATCGAAAAACAGCGCGGTATCTCTGTCACCAGTTCGGTCCTTCAGTCGACTACGAAGCCATCACATCAATATCCTCGACACGCCGGGCCATCAGGACTTCAGTGAAGATACGTACCGGACCCTCATGGCTGCCGACAGCGCCGTCATGCTCATCGACGTCGCCAAAGGCGTCGAAGCCCAGACAAAGAAACTTTTCCGCGTCTGTAAAGAACGGGGCATTCCCATCTTCACCTTCGTCAATAAAATCGACCACTTCGGCCGCAACCCCTTCGACCTCATGGATGAAATCGAAGACATCCTGGGCATCCACGCCTATCCTATGAACTGGCCTATCGGCCTGAACGGAAACTACCAGGCATCTACGACCGGGCTTCGTCGTCTATCGAACTCTTTGAAAAAGACACGACCCACGGCCAGCGCAAACTGGCATCGACCAAAGGCTCTGCCGACGACCCGATTTTCAAGGAACTCCTCGATGAAGACGTCCACCAGGGTCTCATCGACGACATCGAGCTCCTCGACGAAGCAGGCGACGAATTCGACATGGAAAAGGTCAAGCGCGGCGAACTGACGCCGATGTTCTTCGGTTCGGCCATGACCAACTTCGGCGTCAAGCCTTTCCTGGAAGATTTCTGCGTATGGCACCGAAGCCGCAGCCGCGCAAATGTCTGGAAGGCGTCGTCGAACCGACATCGGACCAGTTCACGTCGTTCGTCTTCAAGATCCAGGCCAACATGAACCCCCAGCATCACGACCGCATCGTCTTCATGCGCATCTGCTCGGGCAAATTCGAAAAAGGCATGACCGTCACCCACCGCCAGTCGGGCAAGACCCTGCGCCTCATGCAGCCCCAGCAGTTCCTGGCCACGGAACGGACCATCGTCGAAGATGCTTACCCGGGAGACATCATCGGCGTCTTCGATAACGGCACCATGGGCGTCGGCGACACCCTCTATTCGGGCAAGAAAAAAGTCACCTTCAAGGACTTCCCGACCTTCCCGCCGGAACTCTTCGCCCGCATCCGCGCCAAAGACTCGATGAAGCGTAAACAGTTCCTCAAGGGCATGACCCAGCTGGCCCAGGAAGGGGCCGTCCAGATTTATGAAAACCTGGGCTCCATGGAAAGCTACATCGTCGGTGCCGTCGGGCAACTCCAGTTCGAAGTTCTGGAATACCGCCTGAAACACGAATACGGCGTCGACCTGGAAATGAACCGCCTGCCCTACACCGTCGCCCGCTGGATTCAGGACAACGGCCATGACTACAAGGAATTGAAGAACATCGACAGCGCCATGATCGTCAAAGACCACAAACAGCGCGTCGTCCTCCTCATCGCCAACGAATGGCAGACCAACTGGATCGTAGAACGGAACCCGGAATTTACCTTCTGCACCACACCGGACCAACTCGCCATCGATGAACCTGAAGAATGAGTTAAAAAAAGCTGCCGCTTACGCGGCAGCTTTTTTGTGTATCGTGGGTCGTGAGTCGTTTGGCGAAAATTCGTAGAAATACCGGACAGGCTGTACACAGGATTCGCGCGGGCGTCCCACGTGAACGCTCCTACGAACCACGAATCACGGCAAACGACCCACGGCGCCAAAGGCGCTTTAAGCCGTGAGGCAGCACCATTCCGGCAGGACCACGGTGCGGTCGAAGGCCGGGATCCAGGTCCCCTGGCTATGGTCATAGGTCCGGACGAGTATGTGGTCTTCGTAAAGGTAGAGGGAGTTGGTGTAAATCGTGTCTTCATCCCAATCGCTGTTATAGACGTTGAGGACGCGGCCTTCATAGTAATTGGCGTCATCCATGAAGGTGGCATCGCTTGGCATCGTATGGGTATGGCCGGATACCCACAGGCGGACCTGGTGATGGCGGGCCAGGATAGTACGGATATCAGCTGCCGGCTGGACAGAATTGCGCGGCGACGGCAGGCTGATGCCAGGACGGCTCGATACGGCCGTCTGTTCCAGCGGGGCATGGCAGAAGATGATCGTCGGCTGCTGGCGATGGGCGGCCAGGGTCTGGTCCAGCCAGGCCAGCTGCTGATGGGACAGTTCGACGGCTGCGCCGCCGGTCACGGTGTCAGGCGATAAGAAGACCAACAGGTATCCGCCTGCTCCCCGGCATAATAAAGGGGGCCGAAGGTCTGGGTATAAGCGGGCGAAATGGATGATCCGTTCCGTGCAGCTCCCAGGCGCAGTTCGCCATGATGGCCCGTATAGAGCAGTTCGTGATTTCCAGCAATGAAAGCCTTGCGTTTCTTCAATCCATTGACGACGAGGCGCACCAGGCGGTATTCGGCAGCATCGCCGTTGCGCTGGACCATGTCCCCTGTAAAGACAGCCAGGTCCAGGTCCCGCCAGTCATTCATTTCCTGGAGCACCCTTTCTTTGGCGGCCATCCGCATCAGGCGTTCCTTCGGCGGGACCAGGTTCTTACAGGGATAATGGAAATCACTGATGATGACCAGGCGGGAATAATTCCGCTGAGGCTGGGCTTGGGTTTTGGCAAACAACGACGCAAACATGGCATTTCCTCCTTCATCCATACAAAAACAGGCTCGGGCTGTATACGTTCAGTATAGCCAGAGCCTGTATATTTTTGCAAAATCAAGGGAAATATCCGTAAAAGCTTACTTCTTCGCGGCTACCGGGTAGTCCTGCAGGGCGTCGTAGCCTTCTTCGCCGGTGCGGATCTTGACGGCATTGTCAATGGTCGACACGAAGACCTTGCCATCACCGTAGTTGCCCGTATAGAGCACTTTCTTGGCCGTTTCGATGATGGTCCGCGGCGATACTTTGGAAACGACCATTTCTACGCGGACTTTCGGCAGAAGCTTGGCCGACACCTTGGCGCCGCGGTAGAATTCGGTCCGCCCTTTTTCGATGCCGAAGCCCAGCGCCCGGGTAATGGTCATGCCCGTGATGCCGATGGCTTCCATGGCATCCTTCAAGGTTTCGAACCGCTTCTCATCGGTAATGATGGTCACGTTATACATGGCATGGCCGCCGACCGGCTGGGGACTGGCCATGACCGAATCGGGGATGACCTGGTCCAGGGGGATTTCTTTCTCCCCTTGCGGCGCTTCCCCGGCCTTCAAGGTTCGGACAAGTATTCCAGACTGTCGCTGCGGTCCAGGCCGTAAGCCGGTACCAGCCCGTTTTCCTTGAAGTCCAGGCCGTTGATTTCTTCGGCTGCCGATACGCGCAGGCCGATGGTCGCCTGGAGGATGCGAAAGACCAACGTCATGGCGACGAAGACGAACAGGCCGATAGCTGCGACGCCGGCGATCTGGACCAGCAGCAAATGGGTGTCACCCGTATAGAGCAGGCCGTCTTTGACACTGAACAAGCCCGTCAGGATCGTTCCCAAGGCCCCGCAGCCGCCATGGGCCGCAATGGCCCCGATGGGATCGTCGATGCGGAGCTTCTGGTCAATGAATTCGATGAGGAAGACGACGACGACACCGGCGATAGCGCCGATGAAGAAAGCGCCAGGCACACTGACGACATCACAGCCGGCCGTAATGGCGACCAGCGCAGCCAGACAGCATCAAGGGTCATGGATACGTCAGGCTTGCCATAGCGGATCCACGTCGTCACCATGGCTGCCGTCGTCCCGGCAGCGGCTGCGATATTGGTGATAAAGAAGATAGCTGCCGCCTTGAGCAGGGTCTGTTCCCCCGATAAGGACAGGGTCTGGCCGCCATTGAAGCCGAACCAGCCGAACCATAAGATGAACATGCCAGGCAGGCCAGGGGCAGGCTGTGGCCGGGAATGGCATTGACCGACCCATCCTGGTTATACTTGCCGATGCGCGGACCCAGGCCTTGGCACCGGTCAGGCACAGATACCGCCAGTCAGGCTGACGACGGAAGCACCGGCAAAATCATGGAAACCCAAGGCGCCCAGCCAGCCGCCGCCCCAGACCCAGTGGCCGGCAACGGATAAATGATCAGGCTGATGATAATCGTGACCAGACAATACGACGAAAACTTCGTCCGTTCCGCCATGGCACCGGATACGATGGCTGTCGTCACGGCACAGAGGACAGTCTGGAAGAGCAGAAAGGCCAGGTCCGGATAAGGTGTCCCGGCCGTGAAATCCACTTGCTGGGCAAAGAAATCCGGTACCCCGATGAGGCCGGACAAATCGTGGCCGAACATGAGGCCAAAACCGGCCAGCCAGAAAACCAGCGTAGCCAGGGCAAAATCCATGAAATTCTTCATGACGATGTTGCCGGCGTTCTTGGCCCGCGTCAGACCCGCCTCGAGCATGGCAAAGCCAGGCTGCATGAAGAAGACCAGGACTGCGGCCATGAGAATCCAAAGTGTATCGATTGCCGAGTAACTCATCGTACTCCCCCCTCTTCTTCCGGATACGTCAGGCCCCACTGCTGGCGGATGGCCGTCATGAGTCCATGACCTCTTTCGTATAATCCAGATACATGCCCTGGCCACCATGAGCCACGGCATTTTCCATATCCACGATTTCATATTGCAGGGCCTTGGCCTGGCTGCCGGCCTGCAGGACCTGCTGGCGGCCATCGGCCGTATAGGTGATCGTCGCCGTATCGGCCCGGGGATAGTCGTAGATTTCGATATACCCCTTGTCAAAAGCGGCCATGCCCCGTTTCGGCTGCTTAGCGTGGAGCGATAAGGAAATCGTCGCCATTTCCCCTTCCCGGTTCTGCAAGAGGATGCCCGCCTGTTCATCGACGCCGGTCGGCGCCAGCCGGACCTGTGACGCAATCTGGTCGGGCTGACAACTCATGAAATAGCGGACGAAAGACAAGGCATAGACGCCGATATCGAGGAGGGCTCCGCCAGCCAGAGAGCGGTTGAAGAAGCGGTTCGTCATGTCATAGTCTTTATAACTGCCGAAATTCATCTGGATGAACCGCAGCGGCCCCAGGCCCCGGAGCGGATAAGCTCGGCGAGCTGCTTATAAACCGGCATGTGATACAAAGTCATGGCTTCGGCCAGGACGACGCCGTGTTCCCGAGCACAGCGCCGGGCCTGGTCCAGTTCCCGGCTGTTCAAGGTGATGGATTTTTCGCAGAGCACGTGCTTCCCGGCAGACAGGGCCGGCAGGAGATAGCGGATATGCGTATTGTGCGGCGTCGAAATATAGACGATATCGACGTCGGGATCGGCAAAGATATCCTCTGGCCTGTCGTAGACCTTGGAGATGCCGTATTTTTCAGCAAAAGCCCGGGCCTTCTCATGGGTCCGGTTGCCGACACTGTATAAATTCCCGCCCAGGGCCTGCATCGCCTGGGCCAGTTCATGGCCGATGACGCCGCAGCTAACGTCGCCCAACGATATGCTGGCATAACGATTCCCCCTTTTATGCTAACAGGCGGCCGACGAGTTTGACACAATCTGCCGCATCCTTGGAATAGCCATCGGCCCCGATTTCATCAGAGAAACTCGGCGTGACGGCCGCGCCGCCGATGATGATCTTGCCGTCGTAATGCTTATCCGCCGCTTCGGCGATGACGTCCTTCATGTGCATCATGGTCGTCGTCATCAAAGCCGACAGCCCGACGACAGACGCTTTTTCACGCAGCGCCGTCTCGATGATCGTACCGGCCGGCACGTCCTTGCCCAGATCGACGACTTTATAGCCGTAGTTGCGCAGCATGAGACCGACCAGGTTCTTGCCGATATCGTGGACGTCGCCTTCGACTGTCGCGATGACGATAGTCGCCATGTCCTGCTGGCCCGGTTCTTTCTTGATGAGCGGTTCCAAATAGGCAATGGCCGTTTCCATGGTGTTGGCGCTGGCAATGAGCTGGGGCAGGAAGTAGACCTGTTTATCGTACAAATCGCCGACTTTCGTAATGGCCGGGATGAGCAGGTCGTTGATGACCGCATCCGGTGCCATGCCCTTGGCCAGTTCGGCCTGGGCCAGGGATACGACGGCATCCTTTTCCCCTTCCAGGACGGCCTGATAGACGGGATTGACCGGCCCTTGTTCAGTCTGCTGGGACTCCCCCGCCGCCGCCACGTCGGCCGGCATCCCCTGACGGGCCAGGAGTTCTGCCTCTTCCTGGCGTTTCTTTTCGGCTTCTTTCTTGTCGAAATACTGCATGCGGTGGATATAGCCAGGTCGCTGCCTTCCTTATTCATGAGCATGTTGCAGCCGCTGCCGTATTCATGAGCAGGTCCTGGGACGGATTGGCAATAGCCATGGTCAGGCCGCTGGCGATGGCCATGCCCAAGAAGGTGGCATTGACATACATCCGGTCGGGCAGGCCGAAGGAGATATTGGACAGCCCGCAGACCGTCGCCAGGCCCAGGTCGCGTTTGCAGTGCGAGAAAGTCGCCATGCAGTCCAGGGCCGACGTCGTGCCGCACCGACCGTAGCCACCAGGCATCGACGACGACGTCTTCCGGCGTAAAGCCATGGTCATAGGCATCGGTCAGGAGTTCGTCGAGGACGGCGTGCTTTTCTTCCAGCGTCTTAGGGATACCGGCGTCGGATACGGGCAGGGCAATGAACATGGCGCCGTACTTCTTGACGACCGGCAGGAGCTGTTTGCGCTTTTCCGTTTCACAGGAAATGGAATTGACCAAGGCCCGGCCGGGATAGATGCGCAGGGCCGCTTCCATGATTTCCGGCGAACTCGTATCGATGCTGAGGGCAGGCCCGATACGCCCGTCACTTCGTAAATGGCTTTGAGCATCATTTCCTTTTCATCAATGCCGTTGGTCCCCCATGTTGACATCGAGGATGGCCGCGCCGTTGCGTTCCTGTTCGCGGGCCATGGCGCGTACCAGGTCCAGCTTTCCCGCCCGCAGTTCAGCCTGGAGCTTCTTTTTGCCCGTCGTTGATGCGTTCACCAATGACCTGGAAAGAGCCGTCGAGCTGGATTTCCACGACCTGCCGTTCCGAAGCCAGGACGCGGTGATGGCTGGCATGAGGCGCTTTCGGCGTCATCTGGCAGACCGCATCGTGGAGGGCCCGGATATGGTCCGGCGTCGTCCCGCAGCAGCCGCCGACGATATGGGCACCGGCTTCGATAAGCAGTTTACCGTCCTGAGCAAATTCTTCCGGCGTCGTCTTGTAGACCGTCTTGTCGCCATCCCATTCCGGCAGGCCCGCATTGGGCTTGGCAATGAGGGGGACCGTTGCATATTCATACATCTTCTGGACCGTTTCCACCATATCGGCCGGCCCGGTCGAGCAGTTCAGGCCGACAGCGGCGACGCGAGATGCTGCAGGACGACGACAGCCGCTTCCGGCGGCGTCCCATAGAGGGTACGGCCGTCTTTTTCAAAAGTCAGCGTCGCCATGATGGGCAGGTCGCAGACTTCTTTGATGGCCAGGACGCAGGCTCGCGTTTCCTGGAGGCTCATCATGGTTTCGACAATGAACAGGTCGACGCCGGCGTCATACAAGACCTTTGCCTGTTGGCGATAAACATCGACCAGTTCCTCAAAGGTCAGGTCGCCCATGGGATAGAGCTGCTGGCCCGTCATGGTCATATCGCCGGCGACCAGGGCCTTCCCCTGGGCGGCTTCCTTGGAAATGGCGACCAAGCCCTGGTTGATGGCGGCCAGCTGGTCGTCCAGACCGTATTCGGCCAGTTTGATGCGGTTCCCCGTAAAGGTCGGTGCATACAAGATCTGGCTGCCCGCTTCGACGAAGTGGCGCTGCAAGTCGATCATGACCTGGCGGTTCTCCAAGATCCATTTTTCCGGGCAGACGCCGATAGGCATGCCCGCCTGTTGCAGATTCGCCCCGGTCGCACCGTCGAGCATGACGACGCCGCGGCTGAGCAAGTGCTGGAATTCTTCGTTAGTCAATCTAAGTTCCCCCTAAAAATTCAGATAGTCGATATATAAACGCTGAAAGGCTTCATCGTTGCCGAGGACGATTTCTTCCGCCCCGTCGGCGATGGCCTGTAACGTGTCTAAGGTCACGGCGCCCGTCAAAAGGCCGATGGCCCCTTTCAGGGACGTATTGCCCACGGCCGTCGTCCGTTCAGCCAAATCCGGCGGCAGCAGGCCGATGACAGCCGCTTTCTGCGGATCCAGATAATAGCCGAAGCCGCCGGCCAGCCAGACCTGCCGGATACGCTGGCGGGAAAGGCCGCTCCGTTCGATGAGCGACTCGATGCCGGCCCGGATGGCGCTCTTGGCCATCTGGATTTCCCGGATATCCTGCTGGCTCAGGATGATGCGCTGATAATCCAGCGTCGATGCCAGCGGAAGCCTTTATGGAAATAAGGTTCGACGAGTTTCCCCGTTTCGTCGACCAGGCCTTCCCGGACGAGGCTGGCCATGGCTTCCAGGATGCCCGTCCCGCAGATGCCGACAGGGACTCCATGGTCGATAGTCCGCACCTTGGCCCGGCCCCGCTCGATGCGGACACCGCAGATGGCCCCGGGGCACACTGCCTGTCCCCCAGGTCAGCTTGCCCCCTTCCAGGGCCGGCCCGGCCGGTGCCGAAGCGATGAAGCGTTTCTCCTTGTTCCCCAAGGCCATCTCCCCGTTGGTCCCCAAATCGACGAACAAGCTGATGTCGTCCGACGAAGCGACGCCGCACTGCCAGATGCCGGCCGTAATATCGGCGCCGACGTAGGTACTCATACCGGGCAGCAAAGTCACTGTGCAGTCCGTAAGTACGCCCTGCCGTCCCAGAACGGCCTGTACTTCATAGGTCCCGCCACCTAGCGAGACGGGATGGAAGGGCCAGTTCCCCAAGCCCTCACAAGACCAGCCCATGAGCAGATGGAGCATCGTCGTGTTGGCCGCGATGGCCATGCGGTGACAATGGCCGGCAACGCCGGGATGGTCCTGGAAGAGTTGTTGCACAAGGCGCGTCAAATCGCGACGGACGGCTTTCTGCAAGGCCTTTCCCTTGCCATGGCAGGCAGCGCCGATACGGCTGATGACGTCGGCCCCAAAGGAACGCTGGCTGTTGACGGCCGTCGCCGTCGCCAGGATCTGGCCATCGGTGCAGTCGACGAGGCTGCGGCTAACGTCGTCGTCCCGATATCGACAGCCAGCCCGTAGTCATGACCTTCCGTTACCACAGCAGCCGGGTCCGTCGAGTCGGCTGCGACGGCCGAAAAGCCTGCTGCTCCTGGACCGGGACGACGAGCTCTACGGCATCGCGGGTCACGGCCTTACAGGCCAGGCGCCAGCCTGGGCCAGTTGTTCATCAGAAAAGATGCGCCGGTCTTCGGGCGTGACCGGCAATGTCCCCTGGACGACGCGGACGCGGCACTTGCCGCACATGCCTTACCGCCGCAAGGCAGGGCCAGAGCCGTTCCCTGAGCCTGGATATAGTCATGGACCCGGCAGCTCCGGGGCAGGTAATATGCACTTCCTGAGCCGTTCCAGCCTGGCGCTGGGTGCAATCCGTCTTCGGGCAGGATGTACAATCGTGATTCACTTGGAACACAGCCGGGTCGTCGCCTAAGTCAAAGACCAGGCTCATGGACTTCACCGGCGACAAAGCCATCGAGCATTGACCGTCACGCCGACCGTCCGGCCGGCAGAAGTCTCACGGATGACATCGGCCTGGACCGATAAAGGCAGGTCGCTTCCCGGCTCGTGCCGGCAGACGATGCCGCAGCCCTTTTGCCGGCAAATGAGTCGGAGCTGCTGGAGAACCTGCTGTTCCAAAGCAAACAGACACGTATCCGCCATGGCATCGAACAGCAGAGCCCCTACGTCGTCGCCGTCATCGCGATAGCGGTCCAGCTGACGACTCACAGCCGCGCCTAACGTCAGGATGACATAGAGCCGTTTCCCAGCAAAAGCCAGAGCCGCCTTGGCCTGCAAAGACCGCCGCAGGAGCGGTGCCATATCCCGGCACATCCCTTCAGCCGTTCCCAGGCCTCCCCTTTCGAGCCATAGCCGGCAAAGCGCAAGGCCTGCTCTATATCGGGAACAATCCGCTGCCCCCGGATGATACGAATATCTGCCATATACTTCCTCCTAAAAAGATTATCCATAATACATAAATTATATAACCTCAAGGCGTCTCGTGGCAACACAATCTTAATAAAAAAAGGGATGGTCACACGCGCAACAATCCCTTTCAAGCCATTAGTGGCTAGCAGTTAGTTGTCAAATTGGACGAAATATAAGCAGTTTCATCAGTATCTTCTAATAGCAATTTTGCGTAGACATAAATACAAAAGGTAGAAAATTTCTTTGACATGCCCAATCATAGTTCAACCTCTCCGCCCTGCTGGAGCACCTCTCCTATAAAGAGAGGCAAAACAAAAAGACCGCACATGAAGATTTTTATCATGTACGGTCTCTTTTTCATTGATGGTGGGCCCACTTGGGTTCGAACCAAGGACCAACCGGTTATGAGCCGGTGGCTCTACCACTGAGCTATAGGCCCAAAGGATAAGGCACAAGGCCTTACCAAATCATTATACGCTAATTGACATATGACGTCAAGGATGGATTTCGGCTTAAAGGAAATCTTTGATTTTTTCCCGTTTGCCCCAGTTGCGGAGTTTGCTCAGGCTTTGCCTTCGATCTGGCGGATACGTTCACGGGTGACGTTGAAGTGCTGGCCGACTTCTTCCAGGGTACGGGGACGGCCGTCTTTGAGGCCGAAGCGCAGGTAGAGGACCTTGCGTTCCCGGTCAGTCAGACAGGAAAAGACGTCTTCGATCTGTTCTTTCAGCAAGATGAAGGAGGCAGCGTCGTCAGGGGCGACGGCTTCCGAGTCTTCGATGAAGTCGCCGAGGTGGGAATCTTCTTCTTCGCCGATCGGCGTTTCCAGGGATACCGGTTCCTGGGCAATCTTCATGATTTCCCGGACACGTTCTACGGGAATGTCCATCTTTTCGGCGATTTCTTCCGGCAACGGTTCGCGGCCTTTATCCTGCAGGAGCTGACGGGAAATGCGGATCAGCTTGTTGATGGTTTCGACCATATGGACCGGGATGCGGATGGTCCGGGCCTGGTCGGCAATGGCGCGGGTAATGGCCTGGCGGATCCACCATGTCGCATAGGTACTGAATTTATAGCCTTTGCTGTAGTCGAACTTGTCGACGGCTTTCAACAGGCCCAGGTTCCCTTCCTGGATGAGGTCCAGGAACAACATGCCCCGGCCGACATAGCGTTTGGCGATGCTGACGACGAGGCGCAGGTTGGCATCGGTCAGTTTCTTCTTGGCAATCGTGCCGGCTTTGATGTCTTCTTCTGTCGCATCGGGAGCATTGCCCTTTTCAATGGCCTTGGCCAGGGTAATTTCTTCTGTCGCCGACAGCAGGGGGACGCGGCCGATTTCTTTCAGGTACATGCGGACCGGGTCATCGATATTGATGCCTTCCGGTACGCTGAGGTCGACATTGTGCAGATCCGGCACTTTTTCTGCATCTTCATCATCTATATCATCGTGTTCATTCATGGAATCATCTTCGCCGATGATGTCGATGCCCTTGTCGGCAAAGACTTCGTACATCTTATCGATCTGGTCCGGCGTCAGTTCGTCTTCTTCCATGAGGTTCATGATTTCTGTATAGGTCAGGCTGCCTTTCTTCTGCCCCATTTGCAAGAGCTGCTTGATGTGCTGCAGGGCCAGGGCCTGGCGTTCTTTTTCACTCAACGGTTTCTTTACGGCTGCATCCTTTTTCTTGGACGTCTTACGGCGCGTCGTTTTCTTCGTCGTTTTTTTCGTTACTTTCGTATCATCTGTCGTTTTTATTCACCATGGTGTACAGGCTCCTTTCTGCTCCTCAAGACCATTGTTTCATTTCATCGTTAATTTTTTTACAGACTGCAAGCTCTTCAGCCAACCTTGCATCGCCATTCCGGCTATAAGTAGCAGCCAGGCGGCTGTGCGCCAGGTACTGCTTTTGTAAATCGGCCAGGCGAAAGCGCTTGACATAATCCATCAGTACATTTTCGTCCATTGGGACATCTTGTAGAACCATAATTCGTGCTACTTCTTCGGCCTCCTCAGGAGTTAATTTTTGCTGGATGTCATGTGGTGTGTACATCCCTTGGTGTGCATACGTATCCAAAATGAGCTGGTAAATATGGCGCCGTCGCTCATCGGCAAAGAGGTCCGGCGAGACTTTGGCCTGGACCCGCCCGCAGGCAGCCGGTTTTTCCAGGAGGAAACGCAGGATATTCTCTTCAGCCACGGCCATGGAGCCGTTCCCGCGGGCTGCGGCATTTTCCTGGGATACGGACCGGGAGATGACGACCTGCTGCTGGCCCGCTTCCGGGTGGGCAGCGACGTATTTATTGAACTCGCTGCGCACGGCGTTTTCCCCGATTTGGAGCTGGCCTGCCAGTTTCTTCAGGAAGGCTTCCAGGAGGACCCGGTTATCGACGGCGGCGACGACGGGAAGGACCATGGCCGTAATGGCCGATTTCCCTTCGAGGTCGTCACATCGAACTGCTGCAGCGCCCGCATGAGCATGTAATCGAGCACATTCGGCGCTTCATCGACGGCCTGGCGGAATTTTTCCGGTCCGGCGGCGTTGATGTATTCATCAGGATCCTTCCCCTGCGGCAGGGACAAGACGCGGATGCGCATGCCCAGGCCGCGGACGATTTCCATGGCCCGCCGTGTCGCCTGCCGGCCGGCGCCGTCCATATCGTACCCCAGGACGAGTTCTTTGGCCTGGCGCTGCAAGAGCCGCGCCTGTTCCGGCGTAAAAGACGTCCCCAGGGACGCGACGACATTACGGATGCCCCGGTTATGAGCGGATACGACATCCATATAGCCTTCAACCAGGATAGCCTTGCCCTGCTCATAAATCGCTTTATGGGCCAGGTCCATGGCGAAGAGAAGGCGTCGCTTATTGAAAATCGGCGTTTCCGGCGAATTGAGGTACTTCGCTTGCTGTCGTCGAGGACGCGGCCGCCGAAACCGACGATGCGACTGCGGCCATCGCGGATGGGAAACATGACCCGTCCGCGGAAGGCATCGTAAAAGTGGCCGTTCTTTTCCTTGGCCAGCCCCAGGAGGACTAATTCCCTGCCGGTGACACCTTTTTTCATAAAGGCTGTCGTCAGCTTATCCCAGCTTTCCGGGGCAAAGCCAGTTTGAAAGCTTCGATGGTATCGTCCGATACGTGGCGTTTGTGAAAATAAGCAGCCCGGGCTGGCCGTAATGGGTCCGGGTCAGGCAGTTATGGAAAAAGTTACCTGCCATTTCGTTGATCTGATACAAGCGGTCCCGCTGTTTATCGCGGGCGATTTCTTCGGCCGACCGTTCGACGACAGGCAGGGCGAGGTGTGCCCGTTCGGCCAGTCGTTCGACGGCATCGGAAAAGGAAAGGTTTTCTTTTTTCATAATGAATTGGAAGACATCGCCATGAGCATGGCAGCCGAAACAATAGAAAAAGCCTTTGTCGGCAGCGACGCTGAAGGAGGCGGTCTTTTCATTATGGAAAGGGCAGCAGGCCCAAAAGTTCCGGCCCTGCCGTTTCAGCGACACGTAATCGGAGATGACGCTGACAATGTCATTGGCCTGTCGGACCTGTTCGATAAATTCGCTGGAAAACCGTTTCACTCATATCACCTGTTTCATTTCAATAACGCTGACGTATATATTATTCTCTATCCACCTGTGAAATTCCTTCTTTAGGGAACACTCTTTTCTCGCAAATCATAAAAAATGGATACATAACATTCCTATGATATACTATTTCGACGCGGAGCGTCAAGTTTCCTTTTCCAGAAGATGATTTTTTCTGAAAAACCGCACGCTCAGGCCCTTGCGGGCTAAAATATAGCCCACATTGATTTCACGAAATGTATGGATTTATTTATTTTCATTTTGTATAATAGATGTAGACAAAGCCAATATAGGGGAAATGCATATGATTCATTTTACCGTCGGGACGATTACCCGGCCCACATCCTTAGGAGGCGCCTTGAAACACTTCGGCGTCTCATCGACGCTGCGGCGCCGGATCAAACACAACGGCATCTGCACCATCAATGGACAGGCGGCGTCGACGCGCGACTTCGTCCAGGAAGGGGATGAAATCTGTGTCACCCTTCCGGAAAAGAATCCCTTTCCGCCAGAGGATATACCCATTGGCATCGTCTACGAAGACGACTACCTCATGGTCATCGACAAGCCGGCAGGTATCCTGATGCACCCGACATCCGCCGTCCGGGACGGGACCCTGGCCAATGCCGTCGCCTATCACTATGAAAAGACGGGCCAGCACTGTTCGTACCACCCAATGCACCGCCTGGACAAGAATACGTCCGGCCTCTGTATGGTCGCCAAGGAGCCGCAGATCCAATATGCTTTCGATAAGCAGGACCTGGGGTATAAGCGTTTGTACTTAGCCATCTGTGAGGGACGATACCCATCGCGGGTCACAACTGTACACGCCCCCATCGGAAGATGTCCCGATAGCATCATTACCCGCTGTGTCCGCCTCGACGGAAAGCCGGCCTGGTCCGATTTTACCTGCCTCGCAGCTGGTAGGGACTACAGCCTGCTCCAGGTCGTCCTGCACACGGGACGGACCCATCAGATCCGGGTCCACAGCAGTTACCTGGGCTATCCTCTGGCCGGCGACGACCTCTACGGCGGTTCGCGCCGCTTCATCAGCCGCCAGGCCCTGCACGCCTACTGCCTCCAGTTCACCCACCCCATGAGCCATCGCTTCATCACCGTTAATTCCCGGCTGCCTGAAGATATGGACGCCCTCGTCCAACGGGCCGGCTGGAATTATATATACTAAAACATCTTTACGTATTATGTAGGAGGAATGTAAACATGCCATTAATTGGAACTACAGAAATGTTTAAAAAAGCCTATGAAGGCCACTATGCTATCGGTGCATTCAACATCAACAACATGGAAATCGTCCAGGGCGTTACCCAGGCCGCTGCTGAATTGAACTCGCCGATCATCCTTCAGGCTTCGGCCGGTGCCCGCAAATACGCTAAACCGCCGTATTTGAAACATCTCGTAGAAGCAGCTTTGGAAGATCATGATCTCCCCATCGCCCTTCACCTCGACCACGGCGCTGACTTTGAAACCTGCAAAGACTGCATCGACGGCGGTTTCACTTCCGTCATGATCGACGGCTCGAAACATTCTTTCGAAGACAATATCGCCCTCACGAAAAAAGTCGTTGAATATGCACACGCTCACGGCGTCGTCGTCGAAGGCGAACTGGGCCAGCTGGCCGGCATCGAAGATGATGTCAAAGTCGCTGCTCATGAAGCTCACTATACCCGTCCGGAAGAAGTCGAAGAATTTGTATCCCGCACGGGCGTCGATTCCCTGGCCATCGCTATCGGCACCAGCCACGGCGCATTCAAATTCACACCGGAACAGTGCACGCGCAACGCAGACGGCGTCCTCGTACCGCCGACACTTCGCTTCGACATCCTCGAAGAAGTCTCCAAACGCCTGCCGGGCTTCCCGATCGTCCTCCACGGCGCATCTTCGGTCGTACCGGAATATGTCAAGATCATCAATGAAAACGGCGGCAACCTGGCTGACGCTATCGGCATCCCGGAAGATCAGCTCCGCAAAGCGGCTTCCATGGCTGTCTGCAAGATCAATATCGACTCCGACCTCCGTCTCGGCCTGACTGCGGCATCCGTCAGCACATGGCACAGCACCCGGAACATTTCGACCCGCGCCAGTACCTCGCCGACGGCCGTCAGTTCGTTCATGACATCGTCGCTCACAAGATTAAATGCGTCCTCGGCTCGGAAGGCAAAGCTTAATCGTATGTCTTGTAAAAAAGGTATTGATTTTTTCTGCGCCATATGGTAAAATTTCTTCTAGTGTTCTTGTAAATTAGGGAGGTGAATCCATTGCCGCAGATTAAATCCAATATCAAAACGATGGAAAAAGACGCAGCTCGTCACGCAGCTAACTCTCAGGTTAAATCTTCTGTTCATACCGCTATCCGCCGTACGACCGAAGCTATCGCCGCTGGTGACGCTGAAGCTGTTAAAAAAGCATTCGATAAAGCTAGCAGCGTAATCGACAGCGCCGCACAGAAAGGCGTTCTCCATAAAAACACTGCAGCTCGTAAAAAATCCCGTTTGGCTTCCAAAGTCAATGCTATGGGTAAATAAGCTTGACTGAAAAGGGGGACTGGCGCATGAAGGTTTCGACCATCATGCACGGTCCCTTTTTCGTTTATGTTTGAGGTTTGAAGCTTGAAGAAGGCCTTTAAATTTAAAGCCATCCGCTAACAACTAACTGCTAGCCACTAACAACTTTAAAGGGCTTGTCGTTGTGCGACAAGCCCTTTTTCATACAAGGAGGATGCTATGTTCCCCCATTTATTTCAATTGCGCCATTTCTTGGTCCTGTTCTTTCCCCTGCTCCTGACGCAGATGGCCCAGGTCGGGACGGCCGTTTTCAGTTCGATTTTCAGCGGCCGCGCCGGGACGATCGACCTGGCCGGCGTCGCCGTGGCCGTCAATATCTGGTATCCCGTCTTTGCCGGCCTGTGCGGTATTTTCTTCGGCATCTCGCCGATCATCGCCCAGCTCCGGGGTGCAAAAAGGACCGAAGAAATCCCGCCGTACATCATGCAGAGCCTGTACCTGAGCCTGGGCTTTACAGTCGTCATTTTCCTGGCCGGTGCCGTTCTCATGCCGCCCTTCCTCGACTTCATGGGCCTCGACGCGCCGGTCCGCTACATCGCCTGGGAATACCTCAAGGCCCTGGCCCTGGGGCTGGTCCCCATCTGCCTGCAGGCGACGATGCGCTATATCGTCGACGCCCACGGCAAGACCCACGTTTCCATGACGATCTTAGTCATCAACCTGGTCCTGACGATTCTCCTCTTCCGCCTGCTCATCTTCGGCGCTGGTCCCATTCCGGCCATGGGCGGCATCGGCACGGCTATGCCATCACCATCGCGTCGTGGCTGTCTTTCCTGCTCTTTGCAGCTGTCCTGCAGTGGATGGAACCGTTCCGGTCCTATCACCTGTGGAGCCGCCTGCGTCCCGTCAGCTGGCATCACATCCATCACCAGCTGGAATTGGGCATTCCCATCTTTATCGCCGTCTTCTGCGAAACGAGCCTGTTCTCCATCGTCGGCCTGTTCATGGCCGAGTTCGGCACGCTGTACCTGGCCGCCAACCAGGCCGCCATCAGTTATTCGACCCTGACGTACACCCTGCCCTGGAGCATCAGCCTGACGGCGACCATCGTCATCGGCTATGAAGTCGGCGCCCGCAATTACGCCGCAGCCCGGCAATACGCCGTGCTCAGCCAGATGACGGCTTTTGTCATCGCCCTCGGGCTCATCGCCATGACCTATCATTTCATCGACCCCATCGCCAGGGTCTTTACCAGCGATGCCGAGACGTTCTGGGCCATCCGCATGTTCATCTTCTATGCCGTCGCCTTTTCCTTCTTCGATGCCGCCGGTACGCCGGTCCAGGGCATCCTGCGCGGCTATAAGGACGTCAAGATCATCACTTATGTCGCCTTCGTGACGTACTGGCTCATCAGCATCCCCATGGGCTATGCCATGGCCCACGCCACGTCTTACGGCCCCTATGGCTACTGGATCAGCCTCATCATCGGCCTGGCCATCAATGCCAGCGCCCTGAACTGGCGCCTGTGGAAACATACGGCCTGGAAAGTTCCCATCTCATACCCATCTACTAAGGAGTGATTTTATGCCAACTACTCAGCAATTAACGGCTTATGCCCGCGTCCTCTTACAGAAGGGCCTGAACCTGCAGCAAGGCCAGACCCTGGTCATCAACGCCCCTGTCGAATCGCACGACTTCGTCTCCCTCTTGACAAAAGAGGCCTATACGGCCGGCGCCGCCAGGTCGTCTGCAACTGGCGATCTGACGCCATGGCCCGCCTGCGCTACGAACACGAAGACCAGCAGTACTTCGAGTCCCTGCCGGACTGGCGCCGCGATTTCAGTCTCTATTACTACCATAAGAAAGCGGCCTTCCTCAGCCTCATCTCGGCCAACCCGTATCTCATGGACGGCATCGACACTAAGAAGATCTTCGCCCAGCAGAAGGCCCAGAACGAAGCCCTCAAGGAATACATCGACGGCATGATGGCCTCGAAGACGACGTGGCTCGTCGCCGCTGTCCCCAGTGCCATCTGGGACAAGCTCCTCTATCCGGACTCGACGCCGACGCCGCTTATGAAGCCTTGTGGAAGCAAATCCTCCAGTCATCCCGCGCCGACGGTGCCGATGCCCTGGCCGACTGGGACGCCCATCTGGCAGAGCTGAAGAAGCGCCGGACCTGGATGACGGATCAGCACTTCACCAGCCTCCATTATACCAACAGCCTGGGGACGGACCTGACCCTCGGCCTGCCGGACGGCCATATCTGGCAGGGCGGCATGGAAGAGACGGCAGACCACCTGCTGTTCAACGCCAACATCCCGACGGAAGAAATCTATTCCGCGCCTAAGGCCGACGCCGTCAACGGCACGGTCTACAGCACCAAGCCCCTGGTCTATAACGGCAACCTCATCGACAAGTTCCACCTGACCTTCAAAGACGGCAAAGTCGTCGCCGCAGCCGCCGAAACGGGTGAAGACGTCCTGAAGAAGCTCATCGCCATCGACGAAGGCGCCTGCCGCCTCGGCGAAGTGGCCCTCATCCCCTACCATTCCCCCATTTCCCTGTCGGGCATCCTCTTCTATGAAACGCTCTTCGACGAAAACGCCTCGTGCCACCTGGCCCTGGGTGCATCGTATCCGACCTGCCTGACTGGCGGCGCCGATATGGACAAAGACGCCATCGCCGCAGCCGGTCTCAACGATTCCATGATCCACGTCGATTTCATGGTCGGTTCGCCGGACCTGACCATCACCGGGACCAAGGCAGACGGCACGACGGTGCCGGTCTTTACCCATGGCGACTGGGCACAATAACGATTTTCCATTGACAAGCCCGGCCATCCGTGCTATTATAAGACGCAACAACCATATACCCTTCATCCAGAGCAGCTGAGGGACTGGCCCGATGACGCTGCGGCAACCCCCTATCGGGAAGGTGCCAATTCCAACGGAACATTCCGACAGATGAAATGAAACCGTATATACGGCCTCATCTGCATGACGGCCTTTTTTGTTTGTTGTTTTTCCCTAGTTACGCCTATTTTAAGGAGTTGATTATTGTTGATTACACTGAAAAATATTTAACCCAAAGACCCTACGGGACGGGCCTCTGG
>ENA-OQBT01000413-OQBT01000413.1-human-gut-metagenome-genome-assembly--contig:-NODE-413-length-26988-cov-2.638658_pt1 | contig 26988 bp, 32 predicted proteins | sample MGYA00242749_ERZ504557 | MGnify/ENA primary metagenome ERZ504557 (study PRJEB26092, sample SAMD00036243) | human gut metagenome | host: Homo sapiens | study: EMG produced TPA metagenomics assembly of... | reverse complement strand
CTATGACCTTAGCAGTGTTGTTGGCACCGGTATATGGTGTGCAGGCCGCTGATTTAGAAACAGATACGATTGTGGTTACCGCGTCTAAAACAGCAGAAACTATTAAAGCGGCGCCGCAGGCGGTAGAAGTAGTTACGGCGGAAGATATGAAACGCATGGGCGCTACCGACTTAGTATCGGCCTTGCAGTTGGCTGACAATGTGAGCCTTGCCGAATCGGCTATGACGGGCAATCAGGTCATGCTCCGCGGCATGGATACGAAACATACCCTTATTTTGGTAGACGGTAAGCGTATTGCCGGTGAAGATACGGACAGCACGGCGAACGTGTATACGCTCGGTCGTATGAGTCTTGACACGGTGGAACGGGTGGAAATTGTACGCGGTGCTACGAGCTCCCTGTACGGTTCCGATGCTATGGGTGGTGTTATTAACATCATTACGAAGATTCCGGACAAAGAAGGCGTAACAGTCGGTGTTAATACGGGTACCAGACAGCAGAACAATTACTATCGCTATGATTCCGGCAAACAGGGGCGTTGGAATTTGACCACCGGCGCTCAATTTACCAAAGTTCGCCCGCAGAATATTTTGACCGTAACGGAAGCGTCTGCCACTAAAATGGGCAGTGAAGGCTATAATCGCTACATGTTCGGCAATCGCCAGAATTTTGACATCAGCGCTACCTATGATTTTGAAAACGCCAACAAGAATAAACTTCGTTTGGATGCGAATTATTTTAAAGAAAAACTTCGCACCGAGCTCGCCGATGTACAGGGCATCAGCCGTGGCATGACCTATGATCAGCAAAAAGACAAGGTGGAGCATTACAACAATACGGGCTACGGTGTGAGTGCTACCTATACCGGGGCGACTGCCAAAAACGAATACCAAGTGCGCACGTACTATAATCAGTTGAAAAAAGATTATGACATGAGCAATAATGTGGACTTCTCCTTCTTGGGCCGTTTCAGCAAAGTGGCACAGACCATGATGGAGCGTATGTATCCGAGCTCCGACTATGACCGTGCGAAATACTACACATGGGTAACGGATGCACAGAACACCATGTTCCTCAACGACCAACATACATTGACCTTCGGCGGTGAATATCGCAAGGTGTACTATGCGGGCACCCGTTTGGGCGGCCAAGCCGATTCGAACGGTGTGAAAACGCAGGAAGCCCATACGGTTAACTCCTACTCCGGCTTTGTAGAAGATACTTGGCAGGTAACGGATAAACTCATGCTCCAGCCATCGGTTCGCTATGAGCACAACAGCTCCTTCGGCTCCAATGTGTCGCCGCATATCGGCTTAAATTACAGTATTAAGGACAATCTCCGTTTCAAAGCTAACTACGGTAAAGGTTATAAAGCGCCGACCGTGTCCGAACTCTACATGGATATGTGGCACAGTCCGGGCCCAATCATGGTAAACGTAGTGGGGAACCCGGACTTGCAACCGGAAAAATCCACGAACTTCGACTTCTCCTTGGAAGGCGAACGGGGTAATTCCTTCGGCAAAATTACGTACTACAACAATAAGGTATCCAACTTAATAAACTACAATCAGTGGCGTGATGCGGCTACCGGCGTGTACCATGCGCAATATGTAAACGTAAATAAAGCGCAGATTAACGGTGTAGAATTAACGGTGGGCCATAAATTGAGCGACCGTTTGACCTTAAAAGGCACCTACAACTACATCGATGCGAAAGATAAAACTACCGATACTCGTTTGTTGAATCGTGCCAAATCGATTACGACGGTACAACTCGTATACGATGATCACAAGAAGACCGGCTACAATGCAGTCCTTTGGAATAGCTTCACTCATGACTATGCGTACAATGCGAGCGGTCGCAGCAGCACCAGTTACGATCTCTATTCCTTCAATACATTGAACGCAGCGGTAACGCGTAACTTTAATGAAAACTTCTCGGCCTTTGTAGCAGTAAATAACATCCTTGATAAAGATGTGGAAGACCTCAACATGTACGGCCGCGTATGGCGCGTAGGGGCGGAAATTAAGTTCTAATTAACTTCATAATACTAACCTTGACAGGCTAACTTGAGACAGGTAAAATATAAAAAGAAGAAACAGAAGGACGGTACGAGAGACTGTTCGTTTCACGACAATTTACCTTTTAAGTTAGTCCTGTGAGGCTAGTAAAGGATATGGTAGGCACCTGTATATTGCTATAGGTGTATCACTAAGTCTGCTATAGACCTTTTGCCACAGGCAAAGGGTCTTTTTTTGTTATAACCGGGAATCTCAGTTAAGGAGGCTGACAATGGGAGAAGTAAGTTTGAAAGGCAAGCATTTGCTGGGTTTACAGCATGCTACAAAGGAAGAAATTGAACTTATATTACGCGTAGCCAAGAAAATGAAGAAAATCGTCTTATCGGATGATAAGAAGTATCCTTTGTTAAAAGGCAAATCCATCATCAACTTATTCATGGAAAACAGTACGCGCACGCGCAGTTCCTTCGAATTAGCCGGGAAATATTTGGGCGCCGACGTTATTAACATCACGAAGAGCGGCAGCTCCATGGCTAAAGGTGAAAGTTTCCGCGATACTTTGCTTACCGTATCATACATGGGTACCGATGCCATCGTAATGCGTCACAGTGCGGAAGGGTCTCCGTTATACGCCACTAAAGTGGTTGATCCGATTATCATCAACGCCGGTGACGGAGCACATGAACATCCGACCCAGGCTTTACTCGATATGTACTCCATTATCGAACGCAAAGGCACTTTGGAAGGTAAAAAAATCGTTATTGCCGGCGATATCATGCACAGCCGTGTAGCGCGCAGCGATATTTACGGTTTTACCAAAATGGGTGCCGACGTTCACTTGGTTGGTCCGCGTACGTTACTGTATCCGGAACTTGCCAAAATGGGCGTAACCATTCACCACGATGTGCGTGAAGCGGTGAAAGACGCCGACGTAATCAACGTATTACGCATTCAGTTAGAACGTATTAACTCTGCTTTATATCCGACGAATCGTGAATATGCACGCATCTTCGGTATCAATAAAAATGTGTTGGCCTTGACCAAAGACGATGTGATGGTTATGCATCCGGGTCCTATGAATCGTGGTCTTGAAATTGCTCACGATGTGGCTTACAGCGATGAATCGGCCATTCAGGAACAGGTACGCAACGGCGTAGCGGTACGTATGGCTGTATTATACTTGACGATTGTAGGAGGTGACGGCAGTGAACTTGCTGATTAAGGGTGGAACCATTGTAAATCCGAAAAAACAACAACATGAAGTAGCCGATATTTTGGTGAAAGACGGCAAGATTGCCGAAATTGGTCAGAATTTAAGCGCTGACGGCGCCGAAGTATATGATGCAACGGGCCTTGTCGTAACACCGGGCCTCATCGATATGCATACCCATTTGCGTGAACCTGGTCAGGAAGCGAAAGAAGACTTCCACAGCGGTACTCAGGCAGCGGCTGCCGGCGGTTTTACCCGCATCGCCACCATGGCTAACACCAAACCGGTCGTAGACAATGCGGCGTTGGTGCGCGGTTTGCAAAAACAGGCTGAATTAACAGGCCTTGTAAAAGTGGAATTCATCGGTGCCGTAAGTAAAAACCTTGAAGCAAAGAACTTGCCGAAATGGGCGACATGGCGGAAGCCGGTGTGGTGGCTTCTCCGATGACGGTCACTATGTGGAAAGCGCCGCTTTCATGCGCCGCGCTTTGGAATACTCCAGCATGTTCAACAAACCGGTTATCGACCATGCCGAAGAAGTGAGTCTCACCCATGAAGGTCATATGCACGAAGGTTTCGTAGCCTATGAAATGGGCGTTAAAGGTCGTCCGGCCGTAGCGGAAGACATGGCCGTAGCTCGCGACTTGCTCCTCGCTCAGATGACCGGCGGTCATATCCATATCGCTCACGTAAGCAGTAAAGATACGGTAGACCAAATCCGTGCGGCTAAAGCGAAGGGCATTAAGGTAACTTGTGAAGTAACGGCTCAGCATTTATCCTTCACCGATGAATACTTGCGTGAATATAATCCGGCTTTCAAAATGGCACCGCCGATTCGTTCCGAAGAACATCGTCAGGCCCTTTTGGAAGGCGTTAAAGACGGCACCATCGATGCCATTATTACCGACCATGCGCCGCATGCGGAAGAAGAAAAAGACGTGGAATTCTGCTGTGCACCGAACGGCTTCAGCGGCCTTGAAACATCCTTGGCAGCCGTTTTGACACATACGTATAAAACCGGCATTTTGACTTTGGATGAAATCGTAAATCTCATGAGTGTTCGTCCGGCCGAAATCATGGGCGTTGATGCGGGCGTTTTAGAAGTGGGCAAAACCGCCGATATCACCGTTTTCAGCACCGACGAAGAGTGGACGGTAGACCGCAATTTATTCTATACTAAAGGTAAGACGAGTCCGTTTGACGGCATGACCTTAACGGGCAAAGCCAAATTGACGGTTGTAGATGGTAATATTGTGATGAAAGAGGGAGTTGTGACTCAGTGAAAGGCAAATTAGTATTACAAGATGGCTCCGTATACGAAGGTAAGCTCTTAGGGGCTAGACCAATCCTCGGCGAAGTTGTATTTAACACCGGTATGACCGGTTACCAGGAAATTTTGACCGACCCTTCGTACGCCGATCAAATTATCACATTGACCTATCCGCTCATCGGTAACTATGGCGTGTACCGCGACATTGCGCAGGCACCGAAACCATATTGCCGCGGTATGATTGTGGGCGAACTTTGTACCTTCCCAAGCAATTGGCAAAATGAAGGCTTATTTGAAGAATATTTACGGGCGTACGGCGTACCTTGTCTCTATGATGTGGATACCCGTGCCATTACTCGTAACATTCGTAATCACGGCGTTATGAAAGGCGTGATCTGCCCGGTAGACACGCCGCAGGAACGCATTGACGCGTTGTTAAAACAGGATTTACCGACCGACCAGGTTATGCAGGTAACCACCAAGTGGCAAGGTTTTCGCGGCAGTGAACGCCGAATACCATGTGGCCGTTTATGACTTCGGGGTTAAAGAAAATATCTTGAAATCCCTCGAAGCGAGCGGTTGCCGCTTGTCCATTTTCCCGGCTGACACCAAGGCGGAAGACGTATTGGCCGTAAATCCGGACGGCATTTTCTTATCCAACGGACCGGGGGACCCTTCGGACCTCGGCTACGCCGTTGAAGAAATTAAAAAATTACTCGGCAAAAAACCGATTTTCGGTATTTGCATGGGTCACCAAGTATTGTCCTTAGCGTTTGGCGGCTCCACGTATAAATTACGTTTCGGTCACCGCGGGTCCAACCATCCGGTTAAAGACCTTCGCACCGGCCGCGTGTACATTACCTCCCAGAACCACGGCTTTGCGGTAGATGAAAACAGCTTAAAAGACGCTGATATCACGATTACCCATCGCAGTGTAAACGATAACACCGTAGAAGGTATGCGCCACAACAGCTTGCCAATCATGTCGGTACAATATCATCCGGAAGCATCGCCGGGACCGACTGACAATCTGTACTTGTTCGACGAATTCAAAGCAATGATGAAAGAATATAAATAGAAAGGGCTGACCAATGACAATGGAAAATAAGAAAATACTCGTTATCGGATCGGGCCGATTATTATCGGCCAGGCAGCAGAATTTGACTATGCCGGTACCCAGGCTTGCCGCTCCCTTCGCGAAGAAGGCTATGAAGTAGTGCTGGTAAACTCCAATCCGGCAACCATCATGACGGACCGCGACATTGCGGACCGCGTATACATTGAACCAATCAGTTTGGAATTTGTAACGGAAGTTATCCGCAAAGAACGTCCTTACGGCTTGCTCGCTACTTTGGGCGGCCAGGTAGGCCTCAACATGGCGGTGGAATTATCCGAAGCGGGTATTCTTGAAAAATACGGCGTAAAATTGTTGGGTACAACTTTGGCGGCTATTAAACAGGCGGAAGACCGTGAACTTTTCAAAGAAGCCATGGAACGCATCAACCAACCGGTACCGGAAAGTGATATTTTCAGCGACGTAGATAAAGCCGTTGAATTTGCCAATAAAATCGGTTATCCGATTATTATTCGTCCGGCTTACACCTTAGGCGGCACGGGCGGCGGCATTGCGGCCAATGAAGAAGAAATGTACATGATTGCCCTTCGCGGCATCAAACTCAGCCCGATTCATCAGATTCTCGTTGAACGCTCGGTAGCGGGCTGGAAAGAAGTGGAATATGAAGTTATGCGCGACAGTGCGGACAACTGCATTATCGTATGTAACATGGAAAATATCGACCCGGTAGGGGTTCACACGGGGGACTCCATCGTTGTGGCACCAAGCCAGACGTTGAACGATATTCAGTACCAAATGCTTCGTACCGCATCGGTAGACATCATTCGCTACCTTGAAATCGAAGGGGGCTGTAACGTACAGTACGCCTTGGATCCGTACAGCAACCAGTACTATGTAATCGAAGTAAATCCGCGTGTATCCCGTTCGTCCGCGTTGGCGTCGAAAGCAACGGGCTATCCGATTGCCAAAGTGGCCGCCAAAGTTGCCCTCGGCATGACGTTGGACAGCATCACTAACGCTGTTACGGGGGAAACGAAAGCTTGCTTCGAACCATCCTTGACTATGTGGTAACGAAATTCCCACGTTGCCGTTTGAAAAATTCAACTTGGCCGATCGTACCTTGGGGACTCAGATGAAGGCCACCGGGGAAGTTATGGCCATTGACCGCACCCTGGAAGGCTCCCTTTTAAAAGCCATCCGTTCTTTGGAAATCGGTCTCGACCATATTGAGCTCAAAAAGATTGCTCACGAAACACCGGAACAGCTCATCGAACGTCTTCGTTTGGTAGATGATGAACGCATTTACGTAGTGGCTCAGGCTCTTCGTGCGGGCATCAGCGTGGAAAAAATCCACTTTATTACGAAAATCGACATGTTCTTCATCAATAAGATTAAGAACATCGTAACCTTAGAAAAGAAATTAGCCTCCGAAGGTATTACGGAAGACAACCTTCGTCAGGCGAAACGCTACAGCATGCCGGACAAAGTGATTGCCCGCTATGCCAATGTAACGGCTGACGACGTATTGGCTAAACGTCAGGACATGAAATTATTCCCAACCTACAAATATGTAGATACCTGTGCGGCCGAATTCGAAGCCCATACGCCATACTACTACAGTGCCTATGCTATGGAAGACGAAGTGGTACCTCGCGGTGAAAACAGCGTTATCGTACTCGGCTCCGGTCCGATTCGTATCGGTCAGGGCGTAGAGTTCGACTACTGCTCCGTTCATTCCTCTTGGGCTCTTCGCAAAGCCGGCAAACAGTCTATCATCATCAATAACAATCCGGAAACAGTAAGTACGGACTTTGATACATCGGACAGCTTGTATTTCGAGCCACTTACCGTGGAAGATGTTATGGAAGTTATCCGCAAAGAAAATCCAATCGGTGTAATCGCTCAGTTCGGTGGTCAGACAGCCATTAACTTGGCAGGTCCGCTCGCTGAACGGGGTGTTAAAATCCTCGGTACTTCCGTGGACAGCATCGACATGGCGGAAGACCGTGAACGCTTTGACGAGCTCCTTGCCGAACTCGGTATTCCACGTCCTGTAGGGGCCTTGGTAACGAGCCATGAAGAAGCGTTGGCTGCGGCGCAGCGTTTATCCTATCCGCTCATCGTGCGTCCGTCCTATGTACTCGGCGGCCGTGCCATGGAAATCGTGTACAACGACAAAGAACTTGACGTGTACATGAAAGAAGCGGTAGTGGCCTCCAAAGATCATCCGGTACTTATCGACCGCTATATGGTGGGTATGGAAGTGGAAGTTGACGCCATCGCCGACGGCGAAGACGTATGTATCCCGGGCATCATGGAACAGATTGAACGGGCCGGCGTTCACTCCGGTGACTCCATTGCGGTATATCCGGCTCAGCATTTGTCTGAAGAAATTACGAACCAAATCGTTGATTACACCCAGCGTATTGCTCGCGGTTTGAATGTAAAAGGTATCGTAAACATTCAGTACATCGTAGCTAACGGTGAACTCAATGTTATCGAAGTTAACCCGCGTTCCAGCCGTACCGTACCGTTCATCAGTAAAGTTACGGGCATCAACATGATTGAATATGCAACGCGCATTGCTCTCGGTGAAACGATTAAATCCATGGGCTTACCGACCGGTTTGGTACCGGCTAAAGATTATGTAGCTGTTAAAGCGCCGGTATTCTCGTTCTCCAAAATGGGCCTCGTAGAAATCGCTTTGGGACCTGAAATGAAATCCACCGGTGAAGTTATGGGTATCGGTCGTACCTATTCGGAAGCCTTGTTCAAAGCCATTCATGGCGCCAACATGCGCATTCCTGAAAAAGGCCATATCCTCATGACCGTAGCGGACCGTGATAAAGAAGAAGCAGCACGTCTTGCCAAAGGCTTTATCGACCTCGGCTACCACATTCAGGCAACCGGCGGTACGGGCAAATATTTCGAAGAACATGGTATTCCATGTGTCATTGTTAACAAGATTCACGAAGGTCAAAACAACTGTGCCGATTTGATTCGTCGCGGTGAAGTTGACTTGATGTTGAACACCTTGACTTACGGCAAACGCCCTGAACGCGAAGGCTTCCAGCTTCGTCGTTTGGCCGTTGAAATGGGCACCCCTTGCTTGACATCCTTGGATACGGCACGCGAAGTATTGCGTGTAGTAGCCGGTCGAGCTAATGAAGAAATTAAGATTGAAGTCGAAGCGTTACAAGATTTTGAGATGGAGTGATACACGCAATGAGCGGTTATGTAGAAATGGCGCGAGTGCTCCGCAATGAGCAAATTGGTGCCGATGTATGGATTATGGATCTGTATGCACCGAAACAGGCCGCTGAAGCGGAAGTAGGCCAATTTTGTAATGTACGAGTAACCGGCGGAACGGCGCCTTTATTGCGCCGTCCCATCAGTTATGCCGGTTTTGATAAAATTGAAGGCACCATTACGCTCTTGTATCGCGTAGTGGGGACCGGTACGGACATGATGACGCACCTCAAAGAAGGGGATACCCTCGATTGTTTGGGCCCTTTGGGCAGTCGTTTTGAAATGACCGACAACGTGCTCCTCGTGGGCGGCGGTGTCGGCATTGCACCGATGCTCTGCATTGCGTCAAAATTGAACGAAATTGAAGATACAACTCGTTACACCAATGAAGAAGACGAAACAGTGATTAAACCGGTGGCGGCTAAAAAAGCAACCGTCGTGCTCGGCTTCCGCAATGAATCGGAAACCTTCTGGGCCGACTTGTTTAAAGCCTATGATGTGCCGGTCTATGTGACTACCGATGACGGTTCCGTTGGGACGAAAGGGTTCCCGACAGCTATTATGCCGGAACTCATTCAGTCTGAACGCGGTGAAATAGCGCGTCAGTTAACGCCGTTTTTACACGGTGAAGCGGCCGGTGAACATTCTGTAGGCGCTGAAGCTGCTGCTACTGCTGAGAATGTAGTCGCCGCTGAGTCTGAATCCTCTGAAAAGGTGGCGAGCATTGGGTTTACGAGCGTGTTGACTTGCGGTCCGACCCCAATGATGAAAGGCGTTGCGAAAGTGGCGTCCGAATTCAGCGTGCCTTGCCAAGTATCCCTTGAAGAACGCATGGGTTGCGGCACGGGGGGCTGCTTAGGTTGCGGCTGTGACGGCCGTGGCGGCAAACGCTACAAAGTATGTAAGGACGGCCCTGTATTTGCCGCTGAGGAGGTGTTTTTCAATGAGTAATACCTCAGATACTAAAATGCATGCCAATCACGGTGCAGACGCCAATTTACACGGTGAAAAAGACTATCAGACTATGGATCACAGCAAAGATTTGAACGGTAAAAAGCCGTCTTATAAAGATTTGGCTGTTGAATTCTGCGGGATTAAGATGAAAATCCGATTGTGGCTGCTCAGGCACCTTCGGGTTCGGTTTTGAATATGCCGATTATCTTGACCTCAGCAACGAAGTGGGCGCCATTTCGGTGAAAGGCTTAACGCCGACGCCGCGGAACGGTAATCCGGGCACCCGTATTGCGGAAACACCGTCCGGTGTATTGAACTGTATCGGTTTGGAAAACCTGGTGCGGAAGCGTTTGTACGGGATATTTTACCAGAACTGAAACAATACGATGTGCCGATTTTGGCAAATATTTCGGCGGCCGACGTGGAAGGGTACGCATTCATGGCGAAGACATTGTCTGTGCCGGGCATTGCGGGCCTTGAAGTCAATATCAGCTGTCCGAATGTTAAAAACGGCGGCATGGCCTTCGGCGTATGCGCTGAATCGGCGGCGGCCGTTTGTAAAACCGTTCGTGAAAACACGAATTTGCCGGTTATCATGAAATTGTCGCCGAATGTAACGGACATCGTGGAAATTGCGACGGCTGTTAAAGAAGCCGGTGCTGACGGCTTATGCCTTATCAACACCTTACTTGGTATGGCGATTGATATTAAAACACGTCGTCCCGTACTCGGTAATTTGTACGGTGGTTTATCCGGTCCGGCCGTTAAACCGGTGGCCCTTCGCTTAGTGCATCAAGTGGCGCAAGCATCGACTTGCCGATTATGGGCATGGGCGGCATTATGACGGGCACCGATGCCATCGAATTCATGTTGGCCGGTGCGGATATCGTGTCCGTCGGTACAGCAACCATGGTTGATCCATGTGCCATCGGTAACATTGCACGTGAAATGCATGAGTACTGCGAAGCAAGCGGTTTGAATCATGTGAGTGAAGTTGTAGGGGCATTGGAACCGTATAGATTTTAAAAGCTTTAGAAACTTTAAGAGAGTTTGAACTGCATATAGAGAGAATGAAAGGTGCGAGATGAAAATCTCGTGCCTTTTTTGTGTTTAAGCGATTATTACAATAATTATTTTGTCCTAAAGCCATTGAGTTTAGCGTTGAAAATATCTTTAATAAAAATTAAAAGATAAACCGATTTTCGGTTTATCTTTTTGGGGAGGTTTGTTATAATAAAGAAAAAGGAGGTGTTATATATGATTCTGAATTTTGCGATTGAAGGGTTTACGTCGTTTAATGAGCGTCAAGAAATATCGTTTACAGCGTTCAACAAGCAACGTATAAAAAATACCAAATATGAAGAGAACTATGTATTAGAAAGCCCGTTTAGGGAGTGCAAGTCAATATTTATTTTTGGCAATAATGCAGTGGGGAAAACAAATGTAATTTTAGCATTAAGTACATTGAGATATATTTTAAATACAGGAAAGTTTCCTGATCCTCGATGGTTTAATTGGTATAATACTCAAATGGGCTTTGAATTGGTAGTATCAAAAGGGCGAGATTATTACGAATATAAAATAAAAATTAATAGAGACGGTTATATAGTTAGTGAAGCTCTATTAAAGAACGAAGAGAACATTTTTACATTTGATTCGAATATTTTACAAAGTGAGTTGTTGGACAATAAAATTGAAGAAATCTATTCAATCCGCTCAACGTCGCCAGTGCTTTTAAAACTTAAAGATTTTATTCATAAAGAATATGATGAGTTTATGGAAGCAGTTAAAAAGATTAGTGTGGTAATAACCAATTCTTATGATTTAGATGATAAAGGGCTACGATATGAATTTTCTGAAATAACGAAGCAAAAGATTGAGACTAATAAAGCATTAGCTTTGGAATTATTGCAACAAATTGATAGTTCTATTGTTGATATAAGCTTTAAGCTATATGATTTGGAAGAAAAAACATATGAGATTTATTTACATAGATATTCTCGAAGAGAAAATAATAATATTAAACAAAATATAGCGGATGAATCAAGTGGGGTAAAGAAAATAGTGTCATTATTAGCTAAATTGTTGTCGATTTATGATGGGGAAACATTAGTAATTGATGAGTTAGATTCTTCTATTAGTACTCGTTCACTAATGCTTATTTATAACAATATGATTAATAATGGTAGAAATAGATCCGGTCAATTAATAGTATCAACACATAATTTAGAATTATTGAACCTAGACTTATTTGCACCGGAGCAGATTTATATTCTTTCAAAAAATGATTGTTTGTCTACTGAAATAAATTCATTGGCGGATTTTGATTTACGTAGTAGCAATAAGAGGTTAGCTGTTAAATTTTTACAAAGGGAATTCGAGGTATAAAAGTGGGGTATAAGCGGAGAAAACGCAATATAATTCAATCGAGTCATTTAAAAATTCATATTGCTTGTGAGGGTCCAAGTGAAGAATCAATTTTAAAAGACGTTTTAAAAGATTATAAGTACATTACTGTTAAAAGTATTGATGGTGGTGGCTATGGTAAGTTTACCAATTATGTAGAACGCAACAAGGATTTATATCCGATATTCTTTATTGTTGCGGATTTGGACAAAGCTCAAAATGATGAATCGGCGAGAAGATTGTTAAATGAAATGATAAAAAAGGTGAATATTTTATCGAATATGAATACTATTTTTTTGACCGGCCCTGAAATTGAATATTGGGTAGCGTGTTGTATTGGAAGGCCAAACCTTACTAGTGATGATTTAAGTGCTATGGATTATAAAAAAGGAAATAAAGTTGCTGATTTTATTAGTAAAAATCATGGCAGCTATTGGTTAGGATGTCAATCAATCACTAATAATAGACTGTATTATAATAAAATGAGTCATAAAGATAAGTACTCAATAGCCCCTGAAAACTTGCAGAATAAGCAGAGTAATCTAGTTAATTTGCTCCCTTATATTCAAAAGATGCAACAAGATAAATTGAATTAAATTTGAATTTTATGATTTTAAATAACATAGAAATAGACTTTCAATATCACCGGTTGGAGAATATCTTCAACCGGTGATATAATATTAAGATAGAGATAAATTGGTAGATTGGTAGGAAGGTGACTATCATGGAATATAACAGTATTGCGGTAGGACGGGCAGCATTGCAGTTGGCGATTACAGAATCGCGTCAAAAAGAACAAGAATTACGTAAAGAATTACAAGAAAAAGGAATTCGCTCCGTAGCGGTTGACTTTGGCGGTCAATTCGTACAGTCCATTCCTAAAATTATAGAACATGCCGTCGTAGCAGCTCAGCGTCAAAAAGTAGTAGCCGATAATCACATCGGCGAAGGAGCCGTTATCGGGCTACCCAAGAAGCGTTGGAACAACTCAAACGTAAGGCCATTGGCCTCAATGTGGGCGGTAAAATCGGCATTGCCCGTTATCGTGAACACATCAGCGTGGCCATTTATGTAGGCGTCGGTATTTTGCATTTGAACGAAATCGCTGTGGCCATTGCTCATAGAAGCTTGCCGGCTAGAGAAGACGAAGTAGGACAAAAGAGCGCGGGAGAATAGATTTTAATCAGTTGCAATAAATAGGGATCAACTAGTACAGTATGGAGTAATTGGAGGCGAATCAGTGAGTTCACTAGCCGTCATTATTTTGACAAAAAATGAAGAAAAACATATCGAAGCAGCCATTCAGAATGTGAAGCAATGTGCGGATGAAGTACTCATTATCGACTCCGGTAGTACGGACAATACAGTAGCCATTGCCGAAAAAAACGGGGCAATAGTTCGTTATCGCGCCTGGATGATGATTTTGCGGCGCAGCGAAACTTCGCCTTAGAACAAACCTCGGCTGACTGGGTGTTGTATTTGGATGCGGATGAACGCATGGATGAAACAATGTGCCGAGAAATTCGCTACATTGTTGTGGAGAACCGTGTGGGCGAATATGGTTTAAAACGCGAAGTTATCTTTAACGGCCATCGGTTTAAACATGGCATTTTTGCACCGGACATCGTTTATCGATTATTTCCCCGCGAAGCGGTTACCTGGGTAGGCAAAGTGCATGAGCATCCGGAAACGAATTTGCAAAAATCGATACTAAAAGGTGCTTTAGATCACTACTCCTATGAAAGCTGGCATCATTGGCTTCAAAAGGCCGATCATTATACGACAATTTGGGCTGAAGAGCAGTATTCTAAAGGCAAGCGTATTACACTGGGAAAAGCATTTTCGCACTCCTTTGTTGGCGGCTTGCGAGCTTTACTTTTAAAAGGTGCTTTTTTAGATGGCTGGATGGGCGTGTTTTCTTCCTATCAGCACGCATTTTATACCATGCTGAAATATGTAAAATTGCATGAATTGCAGCAACGGGAAAAGGGTAAATAAGCATGGATGATATAGTTATAGTATTGGCGGCTGATGATAATTATGCACAGCACGCGGCCGTAACGGCGGCTTCTATCTTACTTCATACGACTGAGCCGCAACGAGTTTCATTGTATATCTTAAGTGATGGTATAAGTGAAACGAAGCAACAGAAAATTAAAGACACGGTTAACGATTTAAAAGGCCGAGTACAGCTGATAGCCGTGGACGGTGACGCCATCGAAGGCTTTACCAGCGGTCACATCAGTAAAGCGGCTTATTTACGTTTAATGATTCCGGAATTGTTGCCCGACCATGTTGAGAAGGCGATTTACTTTGATACGGATTTAGTTGTGACCGGTGATGTGGCCGAACTTTGGCAGCTGTCATTGGGCGGTCATCCGGTGGGAGCGACGGTTGATTTAGGTATTATGTCATCCAAACGTAGTCGTCGTGAAAAACATGCATCTATCGGCTTACATGAGTTAGATGACTACTTTAATTCCGGTATGATGGTCATTGATGTGTCTCAGTGGCGCGTCAAAAATTATGGCAATGCAGTACTAGCTGAGATTACGTCGAATCAATTTCGTCACCACGACCAGGACGGTTTGAATAAAGTGTTTAAAAATGATTGGCAGGAATTGCCGCTCCGTTGGAATGTTATACCGCCGGTGTTCTCGTTGCCACTAAAAATTCTATGTAGTGCCAAGTGGCGTAAAAAGCCATTGAGGCCTTGAAAAGCCCGGCCGTAATACACTGGGCGGGGCGCTATAAACCGTGGGAATTTACCTATGAAAAAGCATTTAACGGCATATATTATGAGGCGTTAAAAGAAACTCGTTTTAATGATGCGGTTATGCCACAACTGAGTAAAGATATGCACGGAAAATCCCTTGCAAGACAGCTTATGCGAATTCATTGGGCAAAATTTTGGCAAGCTATAGGTGGATAAACAGATGAAAACATTTTCAAAAGATTTTTTTTCAAATAAAAAAATTTCATAAAAGAGCGAATAGATTTTAACTACTCGAGCACGGATGAAGGTGCTTACCACATCGCCTATAATGTCAATGACGGGTTCATTCATATCATGGGCGTTTCGGTTGTGTCGGTACTGGAAAATAACAAAGATAAAACTTTGTGGTTCATATTTTTGTGGACGGTTACAGTCCGGAAAATTTGGCAAAATCGAAGAAATGGCCAAACAGTGGCAATGTCATTGCATTGTGTACTTGCTCGACATGACGCCGTTTAACGACTTCCATATTAAAGTGGCGCGTTTTTCCAGAATTACCTATGCCCGAATTTATATGCCTAAAGTCATTAAGGAATACAGCGATAAGTTTATTTATCTTGATGCGGACACCATGGTGTGCGATTCGCTTACTGAATTATGGAACATGGATTTGCAGGGCAAGGCTATGGGTGCTGTTTCGGAAACACCGGAATCCGTTGCGTATCGAGCCGGTCATTTGAAGTTAAAGTCCGGTAAATATTTTAACGATGGCGTTATGGTTATAGATATTACCCAATGGGAAATAGACCAAATCACCGAAAAGGCCTTTGCGTATCAGAATGAACCGCCTAGTCGTTTCAAAGGGCAAAGCCAGGACGTGTTGAATTTAGTATTTGATGGTGATTTATATTTCTTGCCGGCTGCTTTTAATGCGTACGGCGGTGCTGCTGAATTTGACGGCAAACCGGTTATTGCTCATTGGACGGGTCGTCGCAAACCTTGGCAAATGGTGTTGACCGATATTGATGCTTTGTGGCGTAAATATAATGCCTTGGCACCATGGGAGACGATTGCGCATGTCTTGCCGGTGAAAAAGCCGGAAAACTACCATGATTTCCAGCAATGGGGCGACTACCAGAAAAAGCAGGGCCATTACGGTAAATTCTTGCAAGGTATTTTCTGGTACAGTGTGTTGCGTGTGATTTATAAATTGGGCGGCAACAAGAAGAATTAGGTGAATAAAGATTAGCAGCTTAATTATTAAAGTTAGGCAGCAATTGAATGTTTGAAGTATTTGATTATTAGGAGTGGCGAAGATGAAAATTGCAATTGCCGGGACCGGTTATGTAGGTTTATCCAACGGCTTATTGCTGGCACAGCATCATGAAGTGGTGGCGTTGGATATTATTCCCGAAAAAGTAGACATGCTGAATAAAGGGCAGTCACCGATTGTTGATGCGGATATATCCGCATTTTTGCAACGTGATGATATTAACTTTAAAGCAACTCTGGATGCTAAAGAAGCGTTCGTGGGTGCCGACTACATCCTCATTTCCACGCCGACTAATTATGATCCGAAGAAAAACTTCTTTGATACATCGTCCGTAGAAGCTGTTATTGAAGAGGTATTGAATATTAATCCGGACGCCATTATGATTATCAAATCAACGATTCCGGTTGGTTATACGGCTCAGATGCGCGAAAAATATAACACAGAAAATATTATTTTCTCGCCTGAATTCTTGCGTGAAGGCAAGGCTTTGCATGATAATTTATATCCGTCTCGCATCGTTGTGGGCGAACGGTCAGATCGAGCTAAGGTCTTTGCCAATTTATTGGCTGAAGGGGCCGTTAAAAAGGATATTCCGATTATCTTTACCGGTTCTACCGAAGCGGAAGCAATTAAATTATTTGCCAACACGTATTTGGCATTACGCGTAGCTTACTTCAATGAACTTGATTCCTATGCGGAAATGCGCAATTTAAATACAGCTGAAATTATTAAGGGCGTATGCTTAGATTCGCGTATCGGTGATTTCTATAATAATCCGTCCTTCGGTTACGGTGGTTACTGCTTGCCGAAAGATACGAAGCAATTATTGGCTAACTATCATGATGTGCCTCAGAACTTGGTGTCGGCTATCGTAGAAGCTAACCGCACGCGTAAGGACCATATCGCCGATATGATTATTGAGCGGCAACCGAAAATTGTTGGCGTATATCGTTTGACGATGAAAAGCGACTCTGATAACTTCCGGGCTTCGGCTATTCAAGGGGTTATGAAGCGCATTAAAGCGAAAGGTATTGAAGTTGTTGTGTATGAACCAACATTAGAAGCTGATGACTTCTTCCGTTCGCGCGTTATTCGTGATTTGGCTGAATTCAAAGCATGAGCGATGTTATCATTACAAACCGTTGGTCTGATGATTTGGCGGATGTGCAAGATAAGGTTTATACGCGAGATTTATTTGACAGAGATTAATTAGAACGGAGCATATTATTTAGTAAATTAAATGGAATTTTTGCTCAGTAATAATGAGTGGTTTGAGAAGGGATTGTGGGGCAATAATGGCTTCCTATAAAGAATTTGATATAACTAAAAAAGTTCTTATTACCGGGGCGGCCGGATTTATCGGTTTTCATTTGGTAAAATTGCTCCTCGATAAAGGGGCTACGATATTAGGTTTTGACAATCTGAACGATTACTATGATGTGTCGTTAAAAGAAAGTCGTTTAGAGATTCTGAAGGCATATTCAAAGTTTACCTTTGTAAAGGGGAACCTAGCCGATGAAGTGGCTGTTAACGGTCTTTTTGAAAACTTCAAACCGGATATTGTAGTTAATTTGGCGGCTCAAGCGGGGGTTCGCTATAGCATCGACAATCCGCGAGCCTATATGGAATCGAATATGATGGGTTTCTTCAATATTTTGGAAGCCTGTCGTCATAGTCCGGTAGAGCATCTGTTGTTCGCCTCCAGTTCCTCGGTATACGGCAATCAGCAGAAGACACCATTTGCCACAACGGATAATGTGGACCATCCAATCAGTCTATATGCGGCCACAAAGAAATCTAACGAGCTCATGGCCTATACATACAGCCATTTGTATGGCATTCCGACTACGGGCTTACGATTCTTTACCGTATATGGTCCATATGGTCGTCCTGACATGGCCTACTTCAAATTCACCAACAAGATTATGAGCGGAACGCCGATTCAGATCTACAATAAGGGTGATATGTATCGCGACTTTACCTATGTTGACGATATTGTGGCAGGGATTGAACGGATGCTATGTAATCCGCCGGCTAAAAATGAAGCAGGGGATGCTTATAAGGTGTATAACATTGGCAATAATAAACCGGAACAGCTTATGCATTTTATCGAAGTCTTGGAACAGCAATTAGGGAAGACGGCTGAAAGAGAATTTTTACCGATGCAAGCAGGAGATGTGTATCAGACCTATGCTGATGTGAGTGAATTGGAACGAGATTTCGACTTTAAACCGGAAACAACGATTGAAGAAGGGTTGGGCAAATTCGTAGCGTGGTATAAGGAATACTTTGACTCTGCTACCAAAATCTGATATACTAACCTAGTTAATGAAACAAAAGGACAATTTCTAGTTGACAAGTTCTGTTCTTTTTGTTATCATAATGAAGTTAAATGAAGTAGAGGCCATCCGCTTCTCACCTGTTGTCTCGAAATAACGGGTTGAATATCTAACTAGTTATCAGTTACGGATGGCATTATGCCGTCCGTTTTTTTATTATAGAAAATAATTTGTTGGAGGTGACTATTATTAGCAAAGATACGCCGCGTATTAATGAAGAGATTCGCGCCCGTGAAGTTCGTGTGGTAAGTGCCGATAATGAGCAATTAGGTATTATGTCGGCTCGTGAAGCTCTTGCGTTAGCCGAAGAACATCAATTGGACTTAGTGGAAGTGGCACCGAACGGTAAGCCGCCGGTATGTCGAATTATGAACTACGGTAAATATCGCTATGAGCAACAGAAGCGCGAAAAAGAAGCTAAAAAGAAACAGAAGACATTTACTTTAAAAGAAGTAAAGCTTCGTCCCCATATTGAAGATCATGACTTCTATGTAAAAATGAAGAATGCTAGCAAATTCCTAGCAGAAGGTAACAAAGTAAAAGTTACCATCATGTTCCGTGGCCGAGAATTGAGCCATCCTGAATTGGGTCAGAATGTATTAACCCGTTTTGCCAAAGAATTGGAAGAACAGGCAGTTGTAGAAAAAGCAGCTAAGCTTGAAGGGCGAAACATGACGATGATATTAGCAAAAAAAGGATAATTGAGGAGGAAACTAATCATGCCAAAAATTAAACTCGCCGTGCAGCGGCTAAACGTTTTGTACCGACCGGTAGCGGTGAATTCAAACGTGCGAAAGCTTTCAAGAGCCACATCTTAGAAAAGAAATCCCCGGCTCGTAAACGCAATCTTCGCAAAGCAACTTTGGTTAGCAAAGCCGATTACAAACGCGTTGCTAAATGTTTACCATACGCTTAATAGTTAAAATTACTGGATAATGGAGGAAATATACAATGGCTAGAGTGAAAAAGGGCGTAACTGCTCATGCACGTCATAAAAAAATCTTAAAATTAGCTAAAGGCTATCGCGGTACACGTAGTCGTTTGTTCAAAAAAGCAAACGAAACGGTAATGAAAGCATTATACTATGCTCGTCGTGACCGTCGTGCGAAAAAACGCGAATTCCGTAAATTGTTCATTACCCGTATCAATGCGGCTGCCCGCATGAACGGTATGAGCTACAGCCGTTTCATCGCCGGCTTAACTAAAGCAGGCGTTGCAGTTGACCGTAAAATGTTAGCTGATTTGGCTGTTAACGACATGGCCGCTTTCGCTAAATTCGTTGAAGTAGCTAAAAACGCATAAGACAAACGAATAAGATAAATGATAAAAAGGTGTAGAAATTCACAAATAAGTGAATATTCTACACCCTTTTTTTATGTAAAAATGTTATAATAAAAGGAAATATAAACGGATAAATTTTTTTTTCTAGGCTCTTTGTCAAATTTTGGGGCGCTATATATTGTCACCAAAAATCTTTGATTGTTTGGAAACTATTCCGGTTGGTGCCGGCAATGAATTACAATTAACCGATGCGATTGCACAGCTGGATGAAGATGTCTTTGCTCTGGCTTATGAAGGTAAACGGTATGATATCGGCAACCGATTTGGTTATTTGCAAGCTATGATTGAATATGGACTTCGGAATGAAGAAGTGGGGGAGTCATTGACAAAGTATTTAAAATCATTAGATTTAGATAAGTTTTAAATACTTACAAATAAAAGTTAAAAGCGTGTTTTAATTTAAAATCTAGGGAAAGGATTTGTTTGGATGAAGTGTAATATTTCACTGTTGAAACGAAATACTACGTATTTATTACCTCTATGCTTATTTATTGCTGATTATTTTATGATTGTTATGGGGATTTCTTTTGCTTATGAAGCAAGAAAGATGTGGATGTTTCCACCTGTAGCAGATAGTTTTAGTATTCGCAGTATTTATATTTATTTAATTGCACCGGCACTGTTTTTATTTATGATGTGCCTTTGTCATTGTTATGATATTGCTTTACCGTATTGGGATCGTGTTAGAAACTTATTTAAAGCAGTATCTTATAGTGTGTTGCTTACGGTATTTTTGATGTACGCGGCTTATGTAGCCGGTGATGTATCCCGCTTATTTATCATCTGTTCATGGATTTTTACATTTGTTGCACTATTATTAGGGCGCTATTTATTGGAGCGGGTTCTTATTGCGAAAGGCGTTTTCAAAATTCCGGTTATTATCGTTGGAGCCGGAAAAACGGCAGAATTAGTGCTGCAATCTTTTGAACGACATCCGATTATGCGTTATAAAATCGTTGGGTTCATAGATGATAATCCGGTTTGTAAACATCTTATCAAAAAGTATCCTTTATTGGGTGGTTTTTCTGATATTGATGAAATTGTGAAGCAAACAAAAATTGACCATGTCATTGTATGTGCGCCGGGCTTACCACCGGATAAATTAATTGCATTAGTGAATCGATTAGAACTCTCCATCAAAAATGTATCCTTTGTTCCGGAACTAATCGGCTTACCGGTAGCAAATATATCTGTACAAGGGTTGATGGAAGAAAATATGCTTATGGTTAATGTGCAAAATAACTTAGCCAGACCATTTTATCGTTTTATTAAGCGGATCTTTGATATTTTACTGATAGTCGGATCTTGTTGGTTCAGTGTTCCGATTATGATTATCATTGGCTTAGTGGTATATATCTCTGATCCGGGACCGATATTCTTTCCACATGTTCGTATCGGGCAAAATGGAAAACTTTTTAAATGTTATAAATTTAGGACTATGGTAGTCGGAGCCAATACTAAGTTAAGAGAATATTTAGCGGCTAATCCAGAAGCAAAAAAAGAATGGGAAGAGAGTTATAAGTTAAAGAATGATCCAAGAATAACGAAGATTGGTCATTTTTTACGAAAATCCAGTCTGGATGAGCTGCCACAGCTTTTTAATGTTCTAAAAGGAGAAATGAGTTTAGTAGGACCGAGACCTATAGTTAGAACTGAAATCAGAAAATATGGCGAGTATATACACGATTTTTATCTTGTACGACCGGGGATTACCGGAGTATGGCAGGTTAGTGGTCGTAGTGATACAACCTACGATGAACGCGTACGCATGGATTCGTGGTATGTTCATAATTGGTCGATTTGGATTGATATAGTTTATTTAGCAAAAACTGTGATGGTTGTATTGAAACGAAAAGGGGCGTATTAAGTGCTCATAATTTGATTGTAATTAGTTTCAGAGTAAATAAGGTAATAATTATGGATAAGAAATACGATTATTTAGTAGTTGGAGCAGGTCCTTTCGGTTCTGTATTTGCTCATGAAGCACATAAATGTGGTAAAAAGGTATTAGTTATCGACCGCCGCAATCACATTGGCGGTAATATGTATTGCGAAAATAAGGATGGCATTAATATCCATGTATATGGTGCTCATATTTTCCACACATCTTTGAAACATGTATGGGATTATGTGAATCAATTTGCCACTTTTAATAGCTATGTAAATTCTCCGGTTGCCAATTATAAGGGGGAGATGTATAACTTGCCGTTTAATATGAATACATTTAGTAAAATGTGGGGCATTTCTACACCGGATGAAGCAAAAGCTACTATTGAAAAACAACGGGCAGTCATTACTAATGAACCTAAAAACTTAGAGGAACAGGCTATTAGTTTGGTTGGTACCGATATCTACGAAAAGCTGATTAAAGCTACACCGAAAAGCAGTGGGGCCGTCCTTGTACAGAAATTCCTTCATTTATTATTAAACGCTTACCGGTTCGGTATACCTATGATAATAACTACTTTAATGACCGCTATCAGGGAATTCCTGAAGGTGGTTATACCAAATTGATTGAAAATATGTTAGACGGTATTGAAGTACGTTTAGGTGTTGACTTTATTAAGAATCGTGAAGAATTGACCGCTTTGGCGGATAAAATCATATATACAGGACCGATTGATGAATACTATAACTATGAATTTGGTCAATTGGAATACCGCGGCTTACGTTTTGAAACGGAAAAAATTGAAACAGATAATTATCAGGGTGTAGCCGTGGTTAACTATACGGCAGCCGACGTACCATATACTCGTGTAATTGAACATAAACACTTTGAATTTGGCACGCAACCTGTTTCCTATGTTACAAAAGAATACCCGGCTGACTGGAAAGTAGGAGAGGAAGCCTATTATCCTGTAAACAATGAAAAGAACTATGAATTATATGCTAAATACGCTTCAAAAGCTAAAGAAGAGAAAAATGTCATTTTTGGTGGTCGTTTAGCTGAATATGTATATTATGATATGGATAAAGTAATTGCAAGTGCATTACGTTTGGTAGAAAAGGAATTGAAGTAAGTGGCGATAATAAAAATTTTAGTGGCAGCACATAAATTGTATTGGATGCCAAATGATTCAGTATATATGCCTATACATGTAGGTAGAGAAGGTAAAGCTGATTTAGGATATGTTGGTGATAACACCGGTGATAATATATCAGCTAAAAATCCTAACTATTGTGAATTAACAGCACTTTATTGGGCATGGAAAAACCTAGAAGCGGATTATGTGGGATTAGTGCATTATCGCCGCTATTTTACGAATAAAGAAGTTCGTAATATTGAAGGCAAGAAGCAGCAAGTTTTAACTAGTGAACAGTGGCAAAACTTGCTAGAAACATATCCTGTTGTAGTTGGTGACAAACGTCGTTACTATATTGAAAATAATCGCTCGCATTATAATCATGCGCATCATAGTGAAGGGTTAGATGTGACTGAAACTATTATTGCTGAAATGTATCCGGAGTATTCGGAAGCCTTTACAACTGTGTGCAATCGCACGTGGCTCATATGTTTAATATGTTTGTGATGCGTCGTGATTTATACAATCAATATTGTGAATGGTTATTTGATATATTGTTTAAACTGGAAAAACGAGTAGACATTTCTGGCTACGATCCCTATGAATCCCGTATCTTTGGCTTTGTCAGTGAAATTTTACTCGATGTTTGGCTTGAAAAAAATCAGATTAACTATAAAGAGCAAAATGTTTCTTTTATGGAAAAACAGAATTGGCTAATAAAAGGCGGTAGCTTTATAGGTAGAAAAATTTTAAGTTATATTAAATAAAGATGTTGGATTCTATATGAGGTAAAAATGATAAATAATAAAATGACCATCTTATATAATTATATACCTTTGCTAAAAGAGCTGGTTTTAAGAGATTTAAGAATAAAATATAGAAAATCCTTTTTTGGATATTTATGGAGTTTAATGAATCCATTAATGATGATGTGTATTTTAACAATCGTATTCTCTCAGGTTTTTAGATTTGATTTGCCTAACTATTCTTTATATTTAATTATAGGGCAAGTTGTTTTTAACTTTGTTTCCGAAGCAACGACTTCAGCAATGTATGGGATTGTTGGTAATGCGGCGCTATTAAAAAAAGTGTATGTACCAAAATTAATATTTCCTTTATCGAGAGTTTTATCTAGCTTTGTAACACTGCTATTTAGTATGGTAGCTATTTTTTATTGTAATGATTGTAACAAATGTTGAGATTACAAAAAAATTAATACTTTTGCCTATTCCGTTATTATTTCTTCTAATATTTTCGCTAGGTGTTAGTTTAATAGTATCATCAGTTGCAGTATATTTTCGGGATATGTTTCATCTTTATAGTGTTTTTACAACTGCATGGTCTTTTTTAACACCAATATTTTATCCAATCTCTATAGTTCCGGAAGAGTTTAAACAAATATTATTATTAAATCCACTTTACTATATTTTATTGTATTTTCGTGAGATTATATTGAATAACACAATACCGTCTATTGAACTAACTATTTTATGCTTTTGTATTAGTTTTTTCTTCTTTATTTATAGGTGTTCTTATTTTCAGAAAGTTGCAAAATATTTTTTTTTTATGTATATATAAGATTAAGTGTTGTTGGAGAAAAAAATGAATTGTATTTCTATTAAAAATGTAAGCATTGAATTTTATTTAGCTGAAGAACAGTTTTCTGGGTTAAAAGACTTTATTATTATGGCAACCAAGAGAAAACTCAAGTTTAAAAGATTTAGAGCTTTAAAAAATATAAATTTAGAAATAAAAAAAGGTGAATCTTGGGCACTTATTGGTGAAAATGGATGTGGAAAAAGTACATTATTAAAGATTATTTCCGGTATTTATAAGCCTACTGAAGGTAGCGTAAGTGTGAAAGGTACAATTGCACCATTAATTGAACTTGGTGCCGGCTTTGATTCAGAACTTACTGCTCGAGAAAATATATATTTAAATGGGGCTGTTTTAGGACATAGTAAAAAAGTTATGAATCAGTATTTTGATGAAATAGTTGAGTTTTCAGAGCTACAAGAATTTTTGGATGTTCCAATTAAGAATTTTTCTTCCGGCATGGTTGCACGTTTAGGGTTTTCAATTGCTACAGCTATTAAAGCAGATATTATAATTATTGATGAAATATTAGCTGTAGGTGATTATGCTTTTCAACAAAAATGTTATAGGCGAATGGAAGAAATGAAAAAAAATGGGACAACTATAATTTTTGTTTCACATGATGAAGGGCAAGTAAGAAACATGTGTAAAAAAGCAGCTTGGATTGCTCACGGTGAAATTAAAGCTATAGGGGATACAGATAGAGTTTGTGATCTATAATAAAGAATATATAAGAAAATAAATAGAGGTGGGGATATGAATGATGTTGTTGCTATTGTAGTAACATATAATAGATTAGAATTACTAAAAGAATGTATTCAAGCCCTTCAAAGTCAAAGTTTGGCTCTAGACATCTTAGTTGTGGATAATAATTCTAATGATGGAACCAGGGGTTATATTGAAAAACTAGCTTTGACTAATAAAAATATAATTTATAAAAACACTGGTGAGAATTTAGGCGGTGCAGGTGGTTTTAATTTTGGTTTGAAAATCGCTGCAAAAATGGATTATGAGTATGTGTGGATAATGGATGATGACTGTATTGTACAATATGATGCGCTGGCGGTATTTATTGATTTTATAAATAAAACAAAATCATCATTTGGTTTTTTATCTAGTAAAGTACTTTGGCGTGATGGTTCATTATGCATGATGAATATTCAACGGAAAAGTATGTATAAAAATGTATCCGGTAAGGAGTTTGATGAATTGGTTTTAGATATAAAATGGCTTCTTTTGTATCACTCTTTATTCCGATGAAGGTTGTAAAAGAATTGGGGTTTCCAATAAAGGATTTTTTTATATGGCTGATTGATTGGGAATATACACGTAGAATATCTAGGGAATATCCTTGTTATCTTTTAAATAAATCTATAGTAATTCATAAATCAAAATCTAATATGGGCGCAGACATTTCGACTGCAGATTGGAATAATATAGGGCGTTTTAATTATTTATATAGAATGATGTTTATTTGTATAGACGTGAGGGGATAAGTGGATGGCTATATCAGTTTGTTCGACTAACCTATCATATATTAAAAGTTATTTTTAAATCACCAAATAATAAATTAGATCGCATTGGAATAATAATTAAAGCCTCGCTAAAGGGATTTAAATTTTTGTCCTAAAATTGAGTTTTTTGATAGGTGAAGTTTATGGAAAAAATATGTGTAGTGATACCAACAAATAGGTTTTTTTGTATTGAAAAAATAATAAAGGACTCTATTATTCCATATTCAGGAAAACTCTTTGTCTTTGAAATTCATGATAGTAGTGATAATAATAAAATTAAAGAACTTGTAGATTCTGTAATAAAGACACATAAATTAAATTTGTCGTATAAATCATATCCGGTTGAAATTAGTGCAGACAATAAGGCAATTATGGCAATTGAAGGGGTTTCAACATCATATTTTTGGCTAATGGGGGATGGGAATTTAGTAGATTTCAATCATATTGAATCAATTCTGATAAAAGAAAATTTTAATGAATATCAGTTAACTAATGTTGATATTGATGGTAGAAGAGGACATTTGAATCAAGATGCAGATAAAAAAATAAATATTATTTATGAAGAGAAAGATTGGCTATTGTATTGTCAGAAATACTTTTCTCGGCTAACTTATTGGGGAGCACAAATTGTAAATACAGAGTTTTATCATGCAGTATTTGATTTTAAGATTATCGATAAATATATTGAGAGAGAGATACCGTGGTGGATAGCATTTAGTCTATTAGAATTAATAGAGAGAAACTGTAATCAAACAGTGAAATTAGGATATATTTATACAAATTATATTTCTTATAATCCTCAAAAAAAAAGATCATTGGTGGACTCATGATGAACGATACTATGTATATGTTTTGAGAAAATTAATGAAGGTTTTAGTGTATTACCTGGTATTTTTGAAAAAAATAGAATATCAAGCAATTTCTTTTTTTTAGAAAAGACGCTCTCATGTCTAATAGTTATTTAATCTTTTTGCGTAGTATAAATGTTGATAAACTATAAA
>ENA-OQBT01000412-OQBT01000412.1-human-gut-metagenome-genome-assembly--contig:-NODE-412-length-27033-cov-2.952204_pt1 | contig 27033 bp, 30 predicted proteins | sample MGYA00242749_ERZ504557 | MGnify/ENA primary metagenome ERZ504557 (study PRJEB26092, sample SAMD00036243) | human gut metagenome | host: Homo sapiens | study: EMG produced TPA metagenomics assembly of... | reverse complement strand
ATAAAGGAGCTTACGGATTAACATTAAACAACTTCTTACAAGAAGCGAACGGAAGGTGGAAGATGGGTAAAACAATGGGCAGGTGCTGTATGGTTGATCCAGAGAAGACATCTCCATACGATTTCTACCAGTACTGGAGAAATATCGAAGATGTGAAAGTAGAAGAATGCTTATCACTTCTTACATTCCTTCCAATGGATGAAGTCCGAAGACTGGGAGCCTTAGAAGGAGCAGAGATCAACAAAGCAAAAGAAGTTCTTGCTTATGAAGTTACAAAGATCGTTCATGGAGAAGAAGAAGCGAAGAAAGCTCAGACAGCTGCAAAAGCAATGTTTGTAAGCGGTGGAGCAAACGAAGATGCTCCTACATTTGAATATGAAGCAGATAAATTAGCAGAAGGAATCGATATTCTTACAATGTTAGTAGATTCTAAACTTTGCACAACTCGTTCAGATGCAAGAAGAATGGTACAGCAGGTGGAGTTTCTGTAAATGGTAAGAAAGTAGATGCAATTGATGCAACATTTGGTAAGGCGGACTTTGACGATAAGGATCGTATCTTATTAAAGAAAGGTAAGAAGAAATTCTGCCAGATCAAAGAAAAATAATTAAAAAATAAACAAGCAGGAATCCCGGAGAGTTGATACTCCGGGGTTCTTTTCAATATTCAAAAGGAAAATAAAAAAGAAATATTAGAAAGAGAATCAGAAAAAGAAAAGAGGAAGAGAACTTTGAAAATAAAATGCACAAGAGGAATCATATATTTTATCGGTTTGATCGTGCTTGCACTTGGAATTGTATTAAATACAAAAACATTGTTAGGAGTATCACCGATTATATCTATTCCATATAATATCTGTCATATCTGGCATTTAAACCTAGGAGCAATAACCTTTGTGTTTTACTGCTTTTGTGTGCTGATAGAGTCAATCTTAAAAGGAAAAGAATTTAAATTATATGAATTATTACAGATTCCAATGAGTCTTGTGACAAGTGTATTTATCAATATTTTTGACCAGTATTTAAATATTGTACCAGATACATTGGGACAGAAACTTCTAGTATTATTTTTTGCGATCGTTGTTACGGGAATCGGTGCAGCAACGATGGTTAATATGAAGCTTGTACCCAATCCTGCAGATGCACTTGCAGCGACGATCGGAGATAAACTTGGCAAAGGCATGGGGATTGGCAAAAATGTTTTTGATGTTACTTGTTTTTGTACGTCAGGAATCATTGGACTTGTATTTACAAGACATATCATAGGACTTGGAATTGGAACTGTACTGGCAGTTATTTTTACAGGAAGAGTCATTGCAGTTTATAATTATTTCCTAAAACATCCAATGCAGAATCTTGCAGGAATCACTGCAGAATTATAAGCCAGAGATAATGAAAGCCCTTCATGTTACAAAAATATGTAGAAAATTGTCGAAATTTATGATGTCTGGATTGTTTGGAGCGTGCCTGTTTATGTATGGAATGCCGATCAGACGAAAAGGCTTATATGGTTTTGTAATCTTTCTGATCGTTTGTATGGCAGGTGTTTTTTGGCTTACGGATGGTAAATTAGAAGCTGTAGAGCAGGCAAGAAAGGATATGGTGCATGGCATTCATGAATTAAGATATGGAAAAGATCAGATTCCAGAAGAATTCAGATGAAATGATGCGTGTAATATCAGAACAGAAAAAATCATTATATTTAAAAGCATACGTAGGTTCCGTATATAAAGATGGAGTTTGGAGGAAAATGCCAGAGGGACAAGATCCATTGCAATGTTTTTGACAACTTCCCGTACAGGAAATCAGATGTTATATGCATCAGCAGCGGTGGAAGCTTTCCGTGCAGATGGAATTCCAGCAAGATACGTGGAAGGATACTATCTTGGAGCATCCAAAATCCAGGACAGCAAAAATGGAGAGGTATCTATTACAGGGGAGAATGCTCATGCATGGGTGGAAGTTTATTTTGACGGAGTTGGATGGAAGGCAGTGGACGTAACTCCGGGATATTACTATAATGTGGCAACACTTCAGAAGATGGTAAACACACCAGAACAGATTAAGAAGAATGCAGCAATGATTTTGTTAGGTGTGGTAACAGTGCTCGTAATTGCAGGCTTTATTTTGTTCGTAATCTTAGAAATCCGTTTATGGCTCTTAGAACAGACTCTTAAGAAACAATATGAACAGGCAGATATGGATTAGAAGATCAGAATCTTACAGATGCAGATTTTTGGATTGTTAGGAATCTTTGGAATTGAAACAAAATTTGGATGGAAAACAAAAGAAAAGTTAAAACTGAGGTATCAATTTCAAAAATATTGTATGTAATCTAAGCTAAATTTTGGAATAGTCCAATGCCAAACAAAAAGAACGACGAACTCGTGCAGCCAGTTCATTTTGCTCTAAAATATCTTCAATCAAGAATACAACGCCATCCTGATCATTAGAAGGAGCAATGACAGAACATACATCTTTCACAGCAGCAGAAGCATTTGCCATAGCAGCAGTGACTCCAAGATCAAGAGATAACATAGAAAGATCATTCCCACTATCACCAACCGCAAGGATTTGTGAAGGAGTGATCTTTTTTGTTTGGGCATAACGAAGTAGAGCTGTTCCTTTCTGTGCATTTACATGCGTGATCTCCAGATCATTTTTGGAAGTTGATACCGCATGTAACTGATCAATCCCATGAATATCATCTTTTAAAGCATTGATCTTATCTTGATCAAAAAATGTAGTAGAGATTTTATAAATTGGTGTTTTACAGCCAAGCAGACTTTCTTTTCCTTCAAAAAAGCGAACTTTAGAAACCATCATTGCAAAGTCGTGCCAAGTACGGAAATATACTTTACCTTCTTGTTCAACGGCAGGAAACACTTCATTTTTATAATAAGATAATAACGTATTTTTTATCAGTGATCGAGGTTTTTCCATATTCCGTTGCAATGTCAGCAAAAGCACCATGCCGTTCAAAAACAGTTAAGATCTGTTTTGCAATACTTTTTGGAAGCGAAGCGATATGAAATCCATTGCCGTGCACATCATAAGTGCAAGCCCCACTGTGGCAGATCATATCACAGGAAAGAGATGCCGCATCAAGTTCTCTTTTTGCAGCGCGATAATCTCTTCCAGTATTTACAATAAAATGAATTCCATGTTTCTGCAATTTTTTCACCGCATTGATCGATTCGGTCAGATATATATCCTTTGTCATTTAATAAAGTTCCATCCATATCGGATGCAAATAATCGTATCATGTTAAGTACTCCTTTCGTGTGTATAAGATGATAGTAACAGGGAAATACAAAATCTAAATGATATCTATGTTAAATTTCTGCAATGAAAACTATTTAGAAAAAAATCTAAATGCTAATTGACTTTCAAGATACATCATGCTATAAAGTAATTAGAAATATTTCTAAATAGCTACAGAAAGGATGAGAGTTATGGGATTTGCAGAGACATTTAAAGCTTTATCAGATCCAATACGAAGAGAGATTCTTATGATGCTGCGGGATGGAGCATGTCGGCTGGAGAGATTGGAGTTCATTTTGATATGACAGGTGCAACCATTTCTTATCATTTGAAGATTCTTAAAAAAGCAGAGCTGATCTTCGAGAAGAAAGAGAAAAATTATATTTACTACACGTTAAATACATCAGTTGTTGAGGAAGTTATGTTATGGTTGTCAGAATTGAAGGGAGGAAATCATGATGTTAAAGAAGAATAAGAAGTTTTTTATTGCAAGTTGTATTGTAATTTTATTACCAATGTTTGCTGGATTCTTATTATGGGATCAGTTGCCAGCACAGGTGGCAACACATTTTGGAAGAAACGGCGAGGCCGATCGATACAGCAGCAAATTATTTGCAGTAGCAGGAATTTATCTGTTTGTTTTGGCAGTGCATATTTTATGTAGTGTTATCACAGAATTTGATCCTAAGAAAAGGAATGTTGGGTCTAAGATTTATCATCTGATCCTATGTATCTGTCCGGTTGTATCACTTTGGTGTGGGGTAATGATCTATGGAAATGCATTAGGATATAAAGACGTGATCAATTTAAATCTGTGGACGAATGTTTTACTAGGAATAGTTCTGATCGTTGTTGGAAACTATCTTCCAAAGTGCAGACAGAATTATATGATCGGAATCAAACTTCCATGGACATTGGATAATGAAGAAAACTGGGATTACACACATCGAATGGCGGGAAAATGGTGGATCATCGGTGGAGTTTTGACGATTCTGCTTGGATTTCAGAAGTTTGTTGATCCAATTGGAGCAGCAGTAGGGATTATTTTGATCGTTACATTGATTCCTGCGATTGCTTCTTATATTTATTATAAGAAGCATAGAGTTATGTAAAAAAGCATTGTGGTAGATAAAAAGAAATCAGATGTTATAATAAAGTTAATTATCGGACAGAAGGGAGTGATCACATGCAACAAGTAATGCATCTTTTCTTTTACACAAAAAAGAAGTTTCAAATGAAAATAAAAATAATTATGAACCAAATCTATTGACATACAAACAAAAAAAATGCTAACTTATAATTACAAACAAAACAAAAATAAGTTACGAACGAAACATTCTGAAAGGAGATACCATGAACAACACAGAACATTTCGGTAAATTAACAGAACGACATGCAGGCATTTCGTGAGGAAGTTGCTCGATGCAAAACCATATATTGACGCACAGAGAGCCGTACTGGCAACAGAAGCTTATAAAGAAAACCAGAATCAGCCAAGAGTTATGGTAAGAGCTTTAATGCTACAGAAGATCTTAGAAGGAATGAGCATTTACATTGATGACAAATCCCTGATCGCAGGAAATCAGGCAACAAAGAACAAGAATGCTCCAATCTTCCCAGAATATACCATGGAATTTGTGATGAATGAATTAGATCTCTTTGAGAAACGCGACGGAGATGTTTTCTATATTACAGAAGAGACAAAAGAACAGTTAAGAGAGATTGCACCGTTCTGGGAGAATAACAATCTTCGTGCCAGAGGAGAAGCTTTACTTCCAGAAGAGGTAGATGTCTTTATGGAGACAGGTGTCTTTGGAATGGAAGGAAAATTAAATGCTGGAGATGCCCATCTGGCAGTGAATTACCAGAGAATCTTATCTGATGGATTGAAAGGATATGAAAAAAGAGTAAAAGAATTAAGAGCAGCATTAGATTTTACAGATCCAGAAAGCATTGATAAGAACGTATTTTATAAAGCAGTCTTAACAGTCATTGAAGCCGTTCGTGATTTTGCACAGCGTTACAGCAAACTTGCAAAAGAATTAGCAGACAAAGAAACTGATGCAAAACGCAAAGAAGAATTATTACAGATGAGCAAGATCTGTGCCAAGGTTCCATATGAACCAGCAAATTCCTTTAGGGAAGCTGTACAATCTGTTTGGTTTATCCAGTTGATCCTTCAGATCGAATCTAACGGACATTCCTTAAGTTATGGACGTTTTGACCAGTATATGTATCCATATTATATGAAAGATATCAATGAAGGAAAAATCACAAAAGAAGATGCATTAGAATTATTAACATGTCTTTGGATCAAGACATTAACGATCAATAAAGTACGTTCCCAGTCACATACATTAAGTTCTGCAGGATCACCAATGTACCAAAACGTAACGATTGGTGGACAGACAACTGATAAGAAAGATGCTGTCAATGAATTAAGTTTTGTAGTATTACAATCCGTTGCACAGACAAGACTGACACAGCCAAACTTGACAGTCCGTTATCATGCCAATATCGACAAACATTTCTTTGATGAATGTATCGAAGTTATGAAACTCGGATTTGGTATGCCAGCATTAAATAACGATGAGATCATCATCCCATCTTTCATCAATTGGGGTGTCAAAGAAGAAGATGCATACAATTATAGTGCGATCGGATGTGTAGAGACAGCTGTTCCAGGTAAATGGGGATATCGTTGTACCGGTATGTCTTATATTAACTTCCCAAGAGTTCTGCTTTGTGCGATGAATGATGGAGTTGACTTAACAAGCGGTAAGAGATTTACCAAAGGATATGGTAAATTTACAGAGATGGAAACATATGAAGATCTCTTAGCAGCATGGGATAAGACCGTCAGAGAAATGACACGTTATAGTGTTATTGTGGAAAATGCAATTGATAAAGCATCTGAGCGAGATGTACCAGACGTTTTATGTTCTGCATTAACAGATGACTGTATTGGAAGAGGAAAAACGATCAAAGAAGGTGGAGCAGTCTATGACTTTATCTCTGGACTTCAGGTTGGTATTGCTAATATGGCAGACTCTCTTGCAGCGATCAAGAAACTTGTATACGAAGAGAAGAAGATCACAAAAGAACAGCTTTGGAATGCAATCTTAGACGATTTCCAGTCAGAAGAGAACAAGAAGATTCAGGAAATGCTCATTAATGACGTTCCAAAATACGGAAATGATGATGACTATGTCGATCAGTTAGTCGTAGAAGCATACGATTCTTACTTAGATGAGATTAAGAAATATCCAAACACACGTTACCACAGAGGACCGATCGGCGGTATTCGTTATGGTGGAACATCATCTATCAGTGCGAACGTTGGACAGGGAATGGGAACCATTGCGACTCCAGATGGAAGAAATGCATTTGAACCATTAGCCGAAGGAAGCAGTCCGGCACATAATGCAGATAAGAATGGTCCAACAGCAGTATTTAAGACGGTTGCGAAACTTCCAACAGAGAAGATCACAGGTGGAGTTTTATTAAACCAGAAGATGACACCACAGATGTTATCAACAGAAGAAAACAAGCAGAAATTAGAGATGTTGATCCGTACATTCTTCAACCGTTTACATGGATATCATGTACAGTATAATATTGTATCCAGAGAAACTCTGATCGATGCCCAGAAACATCCAGAGAAACATAAAGACCTGATCGTTCGTGTGGCAGGATACAGTGCATTCTTTAATGTATTATCTAAGAAGACACAGGATGATATCATCGGAAGAACAGAGCAGACATTATAATTTACAAAAATAGAGGAATGGCAGTTGGCTTGAGTAGGGTTAACTGCTGTTTTTCGTGATAGACTAGAAGAAATAATATTCATGAAAGAAACAATTAAAAAGCCTTGGCAAGAAACTGTTCTGCCAAAGCTTTTTGTGTATATGGAATTTTCAAAAGGTTAGAAAAAGCAATCGATACCTACATCTAAAAAGATCCGCTGATAATCGGTAAGATCCTCAGGATGCAATGCTTTCACATTCTCATAAGAATAAGTCTTTCCGAGTAAATGATACTTGTTTTCTCCGAATTGATGGAAAGGAAGCAGTTGAACCTTCTTCGCTCCAACCTGATTTAATAAAGTAGCGATTCCTTTTGCATCATCCAAAGAATCATTGAAATCAGGAATCACAGGGATTCGAGGAAGAACTTCAATTCCTTGAGAGATCGCCCATGCTAAATTCTCAATGATCAGTTCGTTATGGACATGGGTTCCTTCATAATGCTTATCACTGTCATAGTGCTTTACGTCAAACAAAAGCAAGTCAAACATCGGAGCCAATTCTCTAAAAATCTCTTTCTTGATATATCCAGTTGTCTCAATCGCAGTATGAATCTTATGTTCTTTTAATTTTGCAAGTAAAGCCTTTACAAAATCTGGTTGAACCATTCCTTCACCGCCAGAGATTGTTACACCGCCTCCAGATTCCTCATAAAAATCAATATCCTGAAGACAGACTTTGACAACTTCATCTACATCTTTTGCTTCTCCTTCATAACTTAAGGCCTTTGCAGGACAGTTTTTCACACATTGAAGACATCCAGCGCATTTTGATGGATCAATACCTACATAACTGTCATCTCCCATAGAAATTGCCTGGTTTGGACAGACATGCGTGCAAGTACCGCAATGAGCACATTTTTCTTTATCATATAAAATTTGGACTTGGCTCAACTGTGATTCCGGATTTGCACACCATTTACAACGCAGTGGACAGCCTTTTAGGAAAACTGTTGTACGGATTCCTGGTCCATCGTGAATGCTGAATTTCTGTATATTAAAAACAATACCATTTGTTTGCATGGATAATATTTCTCCTTTCTGATTCTTTTGTATATCTTATCACACAACTTACGAAAAGTAAATAATATACTTACAAATGAAAGTTAAAAAACATTAAACGAAAATAATTGTTGACATATTCGAAAATTATGGTAAGATAGAAGTATCAAAAAACGAAACACGTAATAAGACTTAGGAGGAGTTTTAATCATGGAATTTATCTTAGATACAGTAGATCTTGAAGAGATCAAAGACGGTGTAGACCACATGCCAATCGTTGGAGTAACAAGCAACCCATCCATCGTTAAGAAAACATCACCAGAAGATTTCTTTGGACATATGAGAAAGGTTCGTGAGATCATCGGGAAAGAAAGAAGCCTTCATGTACAGGTAATTTCATTAGATGCAGAAACAATCGTTAAGGAAGCCCACAGAATCTTAGAAGAGATCGATGATCAGGTATATATTAAAGTTCCTGTATCCTATGAAGGATTAAAAGCGATCAAGATCTTAAAATCAGAAGGTGTTAACGTAACAGCAACAGCAGTTTATGATCTAATGCAGGCATATTTTGCATTAGCAGCAGGAGCTAACTATATCGCACCATATGTAAATCGTATCGGAAATCTCGGGGCAGACCCTATGGAACTGATCAGCAATCTTCAGGACCGTATCGAAGATGATGGATATGATTGTAAGATTGTTGCAGCATCATTTAAAGGTGTTGAACAGGTGAAGAACGCATTTAACTATGGAGCAGAAGCAATCACAGCACCATATGCAGTATTAAAACAGGTATTTGCAAATCCTAATATTGACAAGGCAGTGACAGACTTCAACAATGACTGGTATGCAGTTTATGGAGAAGGTAAAGGAATCTGTGACCTTTAATTAAAAATATGCTATTATATGAATAGTGCAGAGGGATAAAGAGCCGCAGGACGGCTCTTTCCTAATATTATGAAGAAAGGGAAAGTTTCATGACAGACAGACAAACAAAGATTCTTGAAATCGTAAATCAAAAAAAGAAAGTAGAAGTGGCAACTTTGTCACAGATGCTGGAGGTATCACAGGTCACGATCAGAAAAGATCTTGATGCTTTGGAAGAACTGAATTTTCTGACAAGAGAACATGGATATGCGACAATGAAGAATATGTCAGACATCAGCAATCGTATGGCTTTTTGTTATGAAACAAAGCAGCGCATCGCAGAAAAAGCAAGTGAGATCATATCTGATGGGGAAACGATCATGGTAGAGTCGGGATCAAGTTGTGCATTGCTTGTAAAATACCTTTCAGAGACTAAGAAAGATATTACAGTTATCACGAATTCATCCTATATTGCTCGTTTTATCAGAGAAACAGAGGGTGGTGTTACAAAGGTCATCGTTCTTGGAGGAGAATATCAGAAGGAAGCAGAGGTTATGGTAGGACCATTGGTGAAGACCTGTGCGGAAGCTTTTTTATGTAGATAAACTATTTATGGGAACGGATGGGTATATCCCTGGCATCGGATTCACAAGCGGAGATATGTTAAGGCCGAAGCTGCCAAGAGTATGGCGGATTCTGCAAGGAATTCTATCATTTTAACAGATTCCAGCAAGTTTTCAGAACATGGAGTTGTCATGCAGTGTAGACTCAAAGATATTAATATGGTATTTACGGACGATCAAGTGCCATTAGAAGCTAAAGATGCGATGGAACAAAATGGGATTATCGTAGAAACAGTACCTAGATAAGAAAGAAATGATAATAGAAACTGTCATATGAATGGAAGGAAAATTCGTATGGCAGTTTTCGTTTTTACAGTAAAACACTGTCGTTACTATGTACAAAAATAAATACATAAGATATAATAAAGTTGTAATTTAATAATTAAAACAAAAGGAGGCAGTGGATGAGAACAAGAAAGATGATGTTGTATGCAGGCATGATCGCATCTCTGACAATGGGGATTTTTATAAGCGGAGCAGGTCAGCAGAAAGTGGAAGCGAAAACTAAAGTAACATACACGCTTAAGAAGGGAACATTGACGATCAAAGGAAAAGGTGCAATGCCTGCGAAGATGAAATTTCGAAGGAACAAGAAGATCAAGAAAGTTATCATTAAAAAAGGCGTGACATCTGTTTCATATGAAGCGTTTGCATTATGTAAGAATTTGAATTCTGTGACAATTCCATCAACAGTAAAAACGATAGGAATTCGAAGCTTCTATGGAACAAAGATTTCTAAAATAACGGTTCCATCAAAGACAAAGACGATCGGGCAGGGGGCATTTGGAAGTTGTAAAAGTTTAAAGACGATCGTTATGCCAGGAGATTTTAAATTAAAGCTCGAAGAGGATACTGATGATAAGTTATGGTATGTTGCAAGTGATCAGTCAGCAGTTGATACCATAACATTTAATACAAAATTAAAATTGGCAAATGTATCATATCTGTCAGCAAATAATCTGGTAGTTGCAAAGAATGATCCATCATATCAGAGTATCGAGGGTGTGATCTATACAAAAGATGGAAAAGGAATTGTAAGAGTACCTCAAAAGAGAACAGAGCTTAAGATCAAAGAAGGATGTACAGAGTTTAATATGCAATCTGTATTATATAATTCCACAGATTCTGAAGGAGATGAGTTCAACAATTGTTCTAAATTAAAGAAGATTGTAATTCCATCATCTGTAAAGAGTATTAATAAAACAAAATATAAAACGGATCGAGCGGATGCGTGTGATATGCACGTTGATATCCATTGAAATTGCTCCAAAAGATTTTGATGCGAATAGCCTTTACGCATTAGGAAGTTCTCTTGGGAAGAATATTACGATTGAATCATTAATGAAATTACTTCCAGATCAGATTACATATAAAGATCATATGTATATTACAAAAGATCACGGTTTATTAAAATATGACGGAAAAGATGCAAATGTTGAAATTCCAGAAGAGATCACATGGATCGCACCAGAAGCATTTTATAGAAATGAAACATTAAAGAATGTCAAACTTCCATCTAAGATCACTACGATCGAAGAAAATACATTTTATGGATGTAGTGAATTGGAAGCCGTGGTAATTCCAGATCAGGTAACCATGATCGGTAAGTCAGCATTTGATGAATGTACGGTATTAAAATCCGTAACATTTGGAAAATCCTTAAAAGTGATCAAAGATCATGCGTTTGCTTCAGTAAATATCAGAAACTTTACAATCCCATCAGGAATTCAAAAGATAGAGACAGGTGCTTTTGCTGGAATCAATCAGATTGGGACGGTTACATTTGAGGGAAGTACAAAGTATGTTGCAACGGATGCATTTATGAATTCCACAGGAATAAAACTTGTATATAAGAAAGGGATCAAGGAAGCGCAAACAGAATTATCTTATGACTATATTATAGCCAGAAAGAATGGAAATAATAAAGTTCGTACAACGTGGCAGCCAGTATCAGGAGCTAATGGTTATCAGTTAAAATTCAGTACTGACAAGAAATTTAAAAAAGTATTGAAAACAGTAATGGTCAAGAAAAATGTGTCAAATGCTACAACATATGTAAAGAATAAGAAGAAAACCCTCTATATTAAAGTTCGTCCATATCAGACAATTAATAAGAAGAATGTTTACGGAAGATGGTCTTATCTGCAGTTATAGTAAGAAAAATGAAAAGAAGTATTTAAACAAACAAGCGCTAGATTGGTATTTTGCCAAAACTAGCGTTTCTTTTTGTGAAGATTATCTATGCATGATGAGAAATTTAAATCAAATTGATTTAGAATATGCTCACTGTAGGAATCGGTCTGGTTGATGTGGGAAAAAGCAGATTGAACTTTTTTGAATTCTTTGGCAGGAGCAGTCTTAAAGCATGCGATTAAAAAGAATAAAAACAAAATAGAAAAGCCAATTCTTAATTTTAAAAAAGACCAATATGTTGGTGATTGGTTTTCTTGCTCATTTATATAGGAAGAAAAATCGTTACCAGAATTTAATTTTCGATATGTATCATTAAGTCGAGTTTGTTCTATATGAAAATCCGTATTTTTATGCATGAAAAGTACCTCCTTTTGTACATTCTATTCAGAGAAGAAAAAAACTGAACAAATTTTCAAAAAAATTGAAAGAAAAGGTTGACATTAAAATGCGAAAGTGCTACTTTAAATATAGATGTTAGCACTCGATATAAATGAGTGCTAATAACAGGAGGCGAAGATATGGAGTTAAATGATCGTAAGAAGTTAATATTGAAAGCGATTATCGCCAATTACCTTGAAACTGGTGAGCCGGTAGGATCAAGAACCATTGCCAAACATCCTGAGTTGAATTTAAGCTCAGCAACGATCCGTAATGAGATGGCAGATCTGGAAGATATGGGATATATCTTACAGCCTCATACATCCGCAGGAAGAATTCCTTCCGACACAGGTTATCGTTTTTATGTAGATCAGCTGATGACGGAACGTGACAGCGAACACGAAGAGAAGCAGGCATTGATTCAGAGAGTTGATAAGATGGAAGTCTTATTAAAACAGGTTGCCAATGCATTGGCAAACAGCACGAATTATGCAACGATGGTTTCTTCCCCACATTATCAGAATGTAACACTGAAATTTGTGCAGCTGTCTCAGGTGGATCACGAACATCTACTTGCAGTGATCGTTACACAAGGCAATATCGTAAAGAACAAGATGATCCAGGTAGAAGAACCGCTTTCGAATGAAGATGTTCTGAAATTGAATGTATTGTTGAATACATTTTTACAAGGATTATCATTACAAGATATCAACCTTGCACTGATCCAGACGATGAGAGAGCAGGCAGGGATCAGACAGGATGTGTTAGAACGGATTCTTGAAGAGATTGCCAAAGCGATCCATGATGCAGATCATATGGAAATCTACACAGGAGGAGCGACCAATATCTTAAAATATCCGGAGCTTGGGAATCCGGATACGGCAACAGAACTTCTTGATACATTAGTTGAGAAGAAGGCACTGACGAAACTGGTTGATTCAACTTTGGAATCAGATTCTGATAATCATACAGGGATCCAGGTTTATATCGGAGAAGAATCTCCGGTTAAGAATATGAAGGACTGTAGTATCGTAACTGCAACATATGAGCTTGCAGAAGGAGGTACAGGTACCGTTGGTATCATCGGACCGAAGAGAATGGATTACAAGAAAGTTGTTAAGACTTTAAAGAACCTCACTGAAGAATTAGATGATATTTTTAAAGACAAATCTTAAGAAAGGAAGTGATGTGATGAGTAAGAAAAACGAAAACATCAACGAAGAAGTAAAGAACGCAGAAGAGACTGCTGAAGATATAAAAGATACAGAAACAAAAGAGGAAGCTTCCAAAGAAACAGAAGAGACAAAGGAAGCAGCCGCTGATGACAAGATTGCAGAATTAGAAGCGTCCGTAGCTGACTGGAAAGACAAATATCAGAGACTGATGGCTGAATTTGAGAACGCAAGAAAGCGTACAGCAAAGGAAGCTACACAGCGTTATGATATGGGAGCAATGGGAGTTTTAGAAAAACTTCTTCCAGTTATTGATAACTTTGAGAGAGGCTTAGAAGCCGTATCCGAAGAAGAGAAAGACTCCGCATTCGTTAAAGGAATCGAACAGATCTATAAACAGTTTGTCGCTGTAATGGAAGATGTGGGAGTAACACCAATGGATGCGCAAGGAAAAGAATTCGATGCAAATCTTCATAACGCAGTGATGCATGTCGAAGATGATGAGTTCGGTGAGAACATCGTTGCAGAAGAATTACAGAAAGGTTACATGTACAAAGAAAATGTACTGCGCCATAGTATGGTAAAAGTAGCTAACTAATATTTATATTATATATAGAATAAGAAGAAATCTTAGGAGGACATAGATCATGGGTAAAATTATTGGTATTGACTTAGGAACAACAAACAGTTGTGTAGCAGTTATGGAAGGTGGAAAACCAACCGTTATTACAAATGCAGAAGGTATGAGAACAACACCATCTGTAGTAGCATTTACAAAGACAGGAGAACGTGTGATCGGTGAACCTGCAAAACGTCAGGCAGTTACAAACGCTGAGAAGACAATCGCTTCTATCAAACGTCATATGGGAACAGATTACAAAGTTCAGATCGATGACAAAGCATACTCTCCACAGGAAATTTCAGCAATGATCTTACAGAAATTAAAATCAGATGCTGAAAACTACTTAGGAGAGAAAGTAACAGAAGCAGTTATCACTGTTCCAGCTTACTTTAATGATGCTCAGCGTCAGGCAACAAAAGATGCTGGTAAGATTGCAGGACTTGATGTAAAACGTATCATCAACGAGCCAACAGCAGCAGCTTTATCTTATGGACTTGATAATGAAGAAGAACAGAAGATCATGGTATATGACTTAGGTGGTGGTACATTCGACGTATCTATCATCGAGATCGGTGATGGTGTCATCGAAGTATTATCAACAGCAGGAGATAACAAATTAGGTGGAGATACTTTGATAACGTTATCACACAGTATATGTTAGATGAATTCAAGAAACAGGAAGGTGTTGACTTATCAACAGATAAGATGGCAATGCAGAGATTAAAAGAAGCAGCAGAGAAAGCTAAGAAAGAATTATCTTCTGCAACAACAACAAACATCAACCTGCCATTCATCACAGCAACAGCTGAAGGACCAAAACATTTTGATATGAACCTTACAAGAGCGAAATTCGATGAATTAACAGCTCATTTAGTAGAGAGAACAGCAGGACCTGTAAACTCTGCATTAAACGATGCTGGAATGACAGCTTCTGAATTAAGCAAAGTATTATTAGTTGGTGGTTCTACACGTATCCCAGCCGTACAGGACAAAGTACAGCAGTTAACAGGAAAAGAACCATTCAAAGGAATCAACCCAGACGAATGTGTAGCGATCGGAGCTTCTGTTCAGGGTGGTAAATTAGCAGGAGACGCTGGTGCCGGTGATATCCTTCTTCTGGATGTTACACCATTATCACTGTCTATCGAGACAATGGGTGGAGTTGCAACACGTCTGATCGAAAGAAATACAACAATCCCTACAAAGAAGAGCCAGATCTTCTCAACAGCAGAAGATAATCAGAGTGCTGTAGATATCAACGTTGTACAGGGTGAGAGACAGTTCGCAAAAGATAACAAATCTTTAGGAAGATTCAGATTAGATGGTATCGCACCTGCAAGACGTGGAGTACCTCAGATCGAAGTAACATTCGACATTGATGCAAATGGTATCGTAAATGTATCTGCAAAAGATCTTGGAACAGGAAAAGAACAGCACATTACGATCACAGCTGGATCTAACATGTCTGATGAAGATATCGATAAAGCTGTAAAAGAAGCTGCTGAATTCGAAGCTGCAGATAAGAAACGTAAAGAAGCGATCGATGCAAGAAACGAAGCTGATTCTATCGTATTCCAGACAGAGAAAGCCTTAGAAGAAGCAGGAGATAAAGTAGATCCTACAGAAAAAGCAGCTGTAGAAGCTGACTTAAAAGATTTAAAAGATCTTGTAGAAGCTACAAAAGATCAGGATATGACAGATGCTCAGGTTGAAGATCTAAAAGCTAAGAAAGACAAACTGATGACAAGTGCTCAGAATTTATTTACAAAGATGTATGAAGCAGCAGCACAGGCTCAGCAGGGAGCTCAGGGAGCAGCAGATGCAGGAGCAAACCAGGGAGCAGCAAACGATGATGTTGTAGATGGTGACTACAAAGAAGTATAATTTTAAAGAGAAGGTAGACTAAAAATGGCGGAAAAAAGAGATTACTATGAAGTGCTAGGCATTGACCGTAATGCTTCAGCATCAGAAATAAAGAAAGCCTACCGAAAACTCGCCAAGAAATATCATCCAGATACGAATCCTGGAGATAAAGAGGCAGAAGCCAAATTTAAAGAAGTAACAGAAGCTTATGAGATATTAAGCGACTCTGAAAAGAAAGCGCAGTATGACCAGTATGGTCATGCTGCCTTTGAGCAGGGTGCTGGCGGATTTAATGGCGGCGGATTTGGCGGTTTTGATTTCGGTGGTGATATGGGAGATATCTTTGGTGATATTTTCGGAGGTATGTTCGGTGGAGGAAGCCGTGGCGGAGCAAGACAGGCTAATCGTCCGACACAGGGATCACATATTCGTGCAAGAATCCACGTAACATTTGAAGAAGCAGTCTTTGGTACATCAAAGAAAATAGAAATTACATTAAAAGATGAATGTACAACATGTCACGGAACCGGTGCAAAACCAGGTACAAGTCCAGAAACATGTCCAAAATGTCAGGGACGTGGTCAGGTTGTATTTACACAGCAGTCTATGTTTGGAACGGTGCAGAATGTTCAGACATGTCCAGATTGTCATGGAACAGGTAAGATCATTCGTGATAAGTGTCCAGATTGTCATGGAACAGGTTATGTAAGCAATCGTAAGACGATCGAAGTGACAGTACCAGCAGGTATTGACAACGGACAGAGTATCCGTATCCGTGGCAAAGGAGAGCCAGGTACAAATGGAGGCCCAAGAGGAGATCTGTTAGTAGAAGTGATCGTAGAAAGACATCCAAAATTCCAGCGTCAGGATACAACGATCTATTCAACAGAGCCAATTTCCTTTACACAGGCAGCACTTGGTGGTAAGATCCAGATTCCTACAGTCGATGGACCATACGAATACACGATCAAACCAGGAACACAGACAGACACCAGAATCCGCTTAAAAGGAAAAGGTGTGCCAATGGTACGTAATAAGAATGTACGAGGAGACCACTATGTAACACTTGTCGTTCAGGTACCAGAACACTTAAACGGAGAGCAAAGAGCAGCTCTTCAGAAATTCCAGGAAGCTATGGGTGAAGTTCCTAAGAAGGAAGAAGCTCATAAAGAACATAAAGGTTTCTTTGGGAAACATAAAAAGTAATTTGAATGATAATCGTTCAAATGTATATGATAAATAATAAGGATCTCTCGACCATTAGAATTCGACATGTCATTTTGACAGAATTCTAATGGTCGGGAGATCCTTATTATTATTTATCATATACATGGACGGCTATTCAAACCACCACAGGTGTGTATATTAAAGGTTATTGGCGTACAATTTATTGATTTATATTATCACTAAAATATAAGTTTAATATTGAAAATTAAACATAATCATGCTATTGTATAAATATAAACACAGAGAAGGAGGATCAATGGATGGCAATTGAATATTTAACAGGATTAAATGCGATTGTAATGAAAGCTATTTGGAATATTGAAAAGAGACAGGGCAGAGTAACAATACAGGATCTGGTGGAAGAAATAAAAAGGAATACAGGGAAAGAATATCATAGGAATAGTGTTTCGACTTATTTGAGAAGATTGGAGAAGAAAGATTTCATAGAGACAAAGAAAGAAGGAAGAAGAAGTTTTATTTATTCGAAAGTTGATGAATCAGATTATCATAAAGTGCAGTTTGAGCAGATGAAAAAAGTATGGTTTGATGATTCATGGGATGAATTTTCAGTAGCTCTTTCTGATGTAGTAAAACAAGAGGAGAATGATAAATTACGGAGGTTGATCGATGATCTGGATGATTCAGCAGATTAGCATTTATATATTGTGCTATTTATTTATCTGTCTTCTCATAGGAAGTATATTGTTTCTTATATGGAAGATTCTATGTAAAAAGATAGAGGAGAAAGGATTTGTCAGGCTGAATTATGGATTGTTAAAGATTGTAATCTTGTTTTTTTTGATTCCTTTTCCAATTGTAATCTTAAGGACGGTTCTTTGGGATGGAATTACCTTTTTGGTAAATGACAGGATAGGAAATTTTGCAATATGTATGGTAGGGATATGGGGAATAGGATTTGGAATCAGCATATGGAAAAGCAAACGTAAGGAGAGGGTATTTTTAGATATATGTCAGTCAGGAAAAACATGTAGAGAATGGATTTCAAAGCAAGCGCTAGAATTAATGGAAAAATTTGAGATTCATAATTCTGTAAGTGTTGAATACAACCCATTTGTACAGACACCGATGGTATATGGAATAAGGAATCCAAAAGTTTTACTTCCGACAGAAGAATATACCACAGACCAGCTAAAGATTATTTTATTGCATGAGCTGACACATATAAAACATAAGGATATCTTTTGGAAACTATTATGCAGAATGATTTTACTGATCTACTGGTTTTATCCATTAAAACGTCAAATATTTAAAGCAGTGAATGAATGGAGTGAAGTCTATTGCGATTTCAGTGTGATCAATGAGATGGGAAGCAAGAAGGGATATTTTAAGACAATCTATGATATTATGATTCATCAATTTCAGTTCCAGGAATATATCTGTGCAGGAATTGGGGAATGTAACTTGGAACGAAGAATATTAATCGCAAAGAATATTAAGAGAATGAATACGGAGAAATGGATCATAGGTTTTATTTTGAGCATGTGTTTTATATTATTTGGGGGAATCAGTGTTGTTACTGCAATGGAGTCAATGCAATTTGGATATAGAATTTTAGATAGAAATACATCAGAGGGTATAGAAGTAGACGGAACACCAGAAATAATGAATTTAAAATTACACGATAGAGATAATAATGAATTTGAAATTTCAAGAATTAAATATTTACAGAGTAGTGATGCTATTTATAACATAGATAAAATAGAGCTAAGGAATGCCTACAAACAAAATGGATATATTTAAGAAAAGGACAGAAAGTATTTTTCAAAATGTATGCTTATGATACAACAAATGAATCTACAAAAAATAGGAAATTGCAGACAGGAATTATTGATTATTCAAAACATATAAAATATGTTGAGAACAACGAAGAAATTGCTTATATATTTAAAATTCCCAAAAACGGAAAGTATCGATGTTATGTTTATAATTGTAGTGATTTTAAAACGCAATTATTAGGAGAAATTGAAATTTTAAATGATTAGGAGAAAATGAAATGAAAAAAATTTTATATAATATTTGTATAATGATTATCATAATTATTTGTCCTATAAATGTATGGGCAAGTGATGATTTAATAGTTATAAATGATCAAGAAAAAATCAATATAGAATATGTAGAAATTTCTAATGATCCAGAATTGTTTTCGAGAGAACATAAGATTTCTATGAGTGTTAATCCGAATACAGAAAAAAGGGTAGGAAGTTATAAATTAAAAGCTAATCAATATGTTACGTTAAAATTTCATATTCTTCAACTAATAAAATAAGAGTTGGAATTGTTAGTAAGAGTAGAAAATATGTGGCATTAAAAAATATTAAATCCAATGATATACAGAGAATAAAAGTAGGGGAAACAGATACATATTGGATATTTGTGCAAAATAACTCAAATAAAAAAATAACAGTTAATGGGGTATATATATGTTAAATAGATGATAGGTAATATATTTATTTATCAAAAGAAGGTGATGCTTATGATTTAGAAAAAATCCATATAACACGAATGGCGACCAACCAAAAATCCTTTTAAAAGGACAAGTATTATATGGATATAAAAAGTATATCATAAATTGGGAATTAAAGCAAGATATAATAGTTATTTGCAATATATATTATAGCAATAAAAATTATGAATGTTTTTAAATGAAAGATATTGAACAAAAGATGTGTGAATTAATAAAATATAAAAACTTAAGTTCACACAGACAAAAGAAAGGAGTTTAAAATGCTAAAATTAAACAAATTATTTATGAAAGGAATTACATTGATTATTGCATTTGGAATGATTTGTGTTTCCAATAGTACCGAAATATTTGCATCAGAATCCGAACCATGTACTGAAAGTTCAAGAACTGTTTATTATAATGCATATACTCAAGCACTCCAGGAGGCAGAAGAAACAGGTTCTGAAAACGAAATTGAAAAAACAAAAAATGAATTTTCAGATTATGTTTATGATTTACAAAAAAATGAATCTGATGAAACTTTATCTAATATGGGATATAATCAACAGCAAATAAATTTAATTCGACAGTATGATGGAAGTCAAGATATTATAGCATTATTTAGTGGTTCAGTAACTATCACAAATAAAATTGAAAATTATAAATATAATTCTTCAACGAAACAAACCAGTGCAGATATTGCTTTTACATTTACATGGAATGGAACTTCTGCATATAATCATAAAGATGTTTTGGCAGTAGCTTGGTCAGAAGGTTTATACACTAACTCAAAAATATAAAGATTACTTGTACTTATAAATCAAATAGAAATAACACAAAAATTTCTTTCTCAGCTCCAAGTAGCTCTCCTTATGTAGCAAAAAATGTAGTTGGAACTGGTAATCAGAGTGCTAAATTTACTTTTGATAAGCATTATGGAAGTAGAATGCGTCTTTATTCTGCCACTGGTAAAGTTCATGTGACAAAAAAAGCGAAAGTACCTGAATTTTCTTCTTATGTGAGCTATGGAGAAACAAAAACTAATATTTCCCCATCTTTTTCAGTAAGTATTAAAAATCTAAGTATTTCTATTTCATTTAAAAAAAATATTAGTGAAATTGCGAGCAAAAGATGTTATAAAAAGTTATAATAGTCTATAGTAAATATTATGAATTTTAGCTAAGACCAGCTAGTTATAGTCAATACCTAAAAGACAAAAAATAGATATTTTTATTTTATGTTTTGAAACCTAAAAATGAGTAACTTTAACAAACGTAAATCACTTGGATTTTCGTCAAGAAGCTCCTATGGTTTTATATAGCTGCATTTTTATGCAGCTGCTAAAGCAGCTCTTTGATACTGCTTACAGTGTTCTTCTGGTGACCGAAGCTCAAATGCCTTTTTATCACGAAGAACAGCAAATACGACGTTGCAGACTTTATGCATTACAGCACCGATCGCAACCATCTTAGGTTTTTGTACAGACTTTAATTCGTAATATTTACGGAGGTATGGATTGATGCCCTCTCCATTACGTTTTGTACGAATGGAGGCGAGTGCTACTGCAAAGATAGCACGGCGCGCGATTCTGGAGCCACGTTTGCTCATATGTAACTGAGTGCCAACGAATTTTCCAGATTCATTTACTTCAGGATCTAATCCGAAGTAAGCAAAAAGTTGTTTTGGATTACGGAATGCTGAGAAATCACCTATTTCGCACATGATTGTTACAGCAGTCAGAAAGCCAACACCTGGGATTGTATTTAAAAGTTTAATCTGCTGAATAAACTTCTCGTTTTTGTTGAATGTAATCAACTGCCTAATACGATTCAGTATGGAATCCAAAGCAGAATCAAGCTTTTCAACAAGGTCCAAAGTTAAAGAGATATTGAAGTAGATACTGTCTATTTGACATCCAAATGTCTTTGCAGCATTGGCTGCAGCACAGAGTTTCTCATATCTTTCAGAAGCTTTGGCAAGACCTTTTCGTGAAGCTTTTGATATTTTTTCAATCATGGTCTTCTTATGACCACGAAGTATCTTGTCTGGAGTACCGTACTGGCGAAGAATCATTGTTGAGGTCTTGCCTGTAACATCGCAGAAAATGTCAAGATACTGAGGAAACACGGTATGCAGGTCTCCTTTAAGTTTATTGATGTGAGCAGAACGCTCATCAGTTAAATCGTAATACTTACGGGTAAGGCTACGCAGTTCAAGAACCAGCTTTTCTGGGAACTGTGAAACAGGAACATCTTTTGATAATCCTAGTTTGGCAATACCTTTAGAATCGATTTTATCATTTTTTACTTTTCTGATATTTCCATTCTTAGTAGAATGTGTAATAATAGGATTGATTATGGACGCGTTAAAACCACAATCAACAAGATAGCAGAAGAGTGGGAAATGATAAATCCCAGTGGATTCCAGAAAGGTGCGACTTTCTAAGGAATACAGCTCTTCTGCTTTTTTAATTTCAGAAACAGCTCGTTCCAAAGAATCCTTATTATTGTGAGTAATCTTGAAAGGTTTCAAGATCACTGTTTCGTCTGGCGCAAGAATTGTCATAAAGCTAAAAGCTGAACTGACATCAATGCCGACGGAAATATAGTTTTTGTTATGCATTATATGCTCCTTCCGATAGGGTTCCATAAAAAACAATGAATACACTACCTGGCGCGTTATACGGGTATAGCTTAATTGCTCCCAACCAGCTAAAACATAAATTTTCATTGATGGAATGACAGTCTTAAGTTACGGGTATTACTGGACATAAGCCAGATCCCTAGGAGGAATACGTCCTTTTCCCTATCCAATGGAAAATAATACCTTATGTAACAGACATAGTCTAGGAGTGAATAATCATACAAAAATGTATGTAACTTATACACGTATCTATGGTTGGAGTGATTATGGAGGAGAATCCTCTTACCAACCAAGATATAGATTAGAGAATATGATGTGGATGACCTTATTGGTCTATGACTACATCATACCAGGAGGAATCTAAATGACAAAAGATGGATACTATACATCCGGTGAATTTGCAAAAAAAGCCAATGTAACACTAAGAACGATCCGCTACTATGACCGTCAAGGCATCTTAAAGCCAAGTAAAGTTGCAGACAATGGATATCGTCTTTATACAGATGCCGATTTTGCCAAATTACAAAAAATCTTGTCATTAAAATACCTCGGATTTTCTTTGGAAGAGATCATGACGATGACGATCAACGATGAAGATCAGGATTTCATTAAAGAATCTATCGGCTTACAGTTATACCTTGTACAAAAAAAGATGGAACACTTAAAACTGGTAGAGCAATCCTTAGAAGAGATGGAACAAAAGATGGATAATGAAGAAGAAATCGACTGGACACAGATGATGAATCTTCTTCACGTAACCAATCTGGAAAAAGGATTGGTAGAACAATATAAGAATGCATCAAATCTTGATATCCGTATCGGACTTCATCAAAAATATTCACAAAATCCACAACCATGGTTTGAATGGATCTATGAGCAGTTAAACTTAAAAGAAAAAGACGAAGTATTAGAACTAGGATGTGGAACAGGGGAACTGTGGAAGAATAAAAATCTTCCAAAAAATGTCCATGTTACTTTATCCGACCAGTCACAAGGTATGGTAAAAGATGCCAGGAACTATGTCGGAGAGGGAAAAGGACAGATTTCTTATCAGATGATCGACTGTAGACAGATTCCAAAAGAAGATCACAGTTTCGATAAAGTGATCGCAAACCATGTATTATTTTATCTGGATGACCGACAACAAGTATTTAACGAAATCAAAAGAGTTCTAAAACAAAATGGAACATTTATCTGCAGTACCTATGGAAGCAGTCATATGCAGGAAATTACCCAGCTGATCAAAGATTTTGATGAAAGGATCACGCTTTCTGATCACAAATTATATGATGTCTTTGGTCTGGAAAATGGAGAAGAACAATTAAAAAAAGTATTTTCACAAGTAAAAGAAATTGACTATGAGGATGAATTGTTAGTCGATCAGCCAGAACCACTGATCTCTTATATTTTATCCTGTCACGGAAATCAGCATGAATATTTAAATCATCGTTATTTAGAATTTAAAGACTTTGTAAGAAAGAAGATGGCAGCCAAAGGAGTGATCAAGATCACAAAATCTGCCGGGATTTTTATATGTAAACCATAAAGGAGGAGTTATGAGAGTTTTTGTCACAGGAGTCAAAGGACAGCTTGGTTATGACGTAATGAACGAACTAGAAAAACAGGGGCTTGAAGGAATTGGTGTGGATATTGATGAAATGGATATCACAGATGCCGATCAGGTAAATAAAGTGATCAAAGAAGCAGCACCAGATGCAGTGATCCATTGTGCAGCATACACAGCCGTTGATGCTGCAGAAGATAACGAAGAAATCTGCAGAAAAGTTAATGCACAGGGAACAGAAAATATCGCAAAAGTCTGTGAAGAATTAGATATCAAAATGATGTATATCAGCACAGACTATGTATTTAACGGGCAGGGTAAGCGACCTTGGGAACCAGATGATAAGAGAGAACCTCTTAATGTCTATGGACAGACAAAATATGAAGGGGAACTTGCTATCGAAGAACATGTAAAGAAATTTTTCACAGTCCGTATCGCCTGGGTATTTGGAGTGAATGGAAAGAACTTTATCAAAACAATGTTAAACTTAGGAAAGACACACGATCATTTAACCGTTGTCAATGACCAGACAGGGTCACCAACATACACATATGATCTTGCAAGATTGTTAGTGGATATGATCCAGACAGACAAATATGGAAGATATCATGCAACAAATGAAGGAATTTGCACATGGTATGAATTTGCCTGTGAAATCTTCAAACAGGCAGGGATGAACGTATCCGTTGCACCAGTCAGCAGTGACGAATATCCTGCGAAGGCAAAACGTCCATCTAACAGCAGAATGGATAAGAGCAAGCTGACAGCCAATGGATTTACACCATTACCAACATGGCAGGATGCATTAAGCAGATATTTAAAAGAGATTGAATATTAAAATAAAAAGGAGAACGATCATGGGAAAAATTACAGTAACACCTTGCGATATTGAAGGACTTTATGTTATTGAACCAACAGTATTTAAAGATGAAAGAGGATATTTCGTAGAAACATATAACCAGAACGACATGAAAGAAGCAGGACTTGATATGGTATTCGTACAGGATAACCAGTCTATGTCTACAAGAGGCGTACTTCGTGGATTACATTTCCAGAAACAGTTTCCACAGGGAAAATTAGTACGAGTTGTGCGAGGAAAAGTATTTGACGTAGCTGTAGACTTAAGATCTGATTCCAAAACTTATGGAAAATGGTTCGGTGTAGAATTATCAGCAGAAAATATGAAACAGTTCTATATTCCGGAAGGATTTGCACATGGCTTCTTAGTATTATCTGATGAAGCAGAATTCTGCTACAAATGTACAGATTTCTATCATCCAGGAGACGAAGGCGGTCTTGCATGGAATGATCCAGAAATCGGAGTTGAATGGCCATTAGAAGAAGGCGTTGATTGATCATTTCTGAAAAAGACCAGAAATGGAAAGGTTTAAAAGACACATTTAAGTTTTAATTATTACCCAGAGGGAGAAAGGGAACACAAATGAAGGGAATTATTCTTGCCGGAGGTTCCGGTACCAGACTGTACCCATTAACCATGGTAACATCCAAACAGTTACTGCCAATTTATGATAAACCAATGATCTATTATCCATTATCTGTATTAATGAATGCAGGAATCCGTGATATTCTGATCATTTCCACACCAAGTGATACGCCAAGATTTGAGTCTTTGTTAGGAGACGGACATCAGTTTGGAGTGAACTTATCTTATGCAGTGCAGCCATCACCAGACGGACTTGCACAGGCATTTATCATTGGAGAAGATTTTATCGGAGATGACAGTGTAGCTATGGTCCTTGGAGATAACATTTTCCACGGACATGGATTGAAGAAACGCCTGTTACGTGCCGCAAATAAAAAAGAAGGAGCAACTGTTTTCGGATACTATGTAGATGATCCAGAACGCTTCGGAATCGTTGAATTTGATTCTGATGGAAAAGCCATTTCCATTGAGGAAAAACCAGAAAAGCCAAAATCAAACTACTGTGTCACAGGATTATACTTCTACGATAACAATGTCGTAAAATATGCAAAAGAATTAAAACCATCTGCCAGAGGAGAATTAGAGATCACAGATTTAAATAAGATCTATCTGGAAAAAGGTGAGTTAGATGTTGAATTACTGGGACAGGGATTTACATGGTTAGATACAGGAACACATGAATCCTTAGTGGAAGCAACAAACTTTGTAAAAACAGTCGAAACACATCAGCACAGAAAGATCGCCTGCTTAGAAGAGATCGCATATTTAAATCACTGGATCACAAAGGACCAGTTATTAACAGATATCGAACCATTAAAGAAAAACCAGTATGGACAGTATTTAATGGACGTTATGGCAGGAAAATTTTTTAGATAAATAAGGAGAATAGCATGAAAATATTAGTAACCGGTGGAGCCGGATTTATCGGTGGAAACTTTGTTCATCATATGGTAAACAAATATCCTGATTACGAGATCGTAAACTTGGATTTATTAACATATGCAGGAAACCTTGAAACATTAAAACCAGTGGAAGACAAACCAAATTACAAATTTGTCAAAGGTGATATCGCAGACCGTGAATTTATCATGGATTTATTTGAAAAAGAAAAATTCGATATCGTTGTAAACTTCGCAGCAGAAAGCCATGTAGACCGTTCTATTGAAGATCCATCTATTTTTGTAAAAACAAACGTAGAAGGGACAGTCGTACTGTTAGATGCAGCAAAGAAATACGGTGTAAAACGTTACCATCAGGTATCTACAGATGAAGTATACGGAGATCTGCCATTAGACCGCCCAGATTTATTCTTCACAGAGACAACACCACTGCACACATCAAGCCCATACAGCAGTTCCAAAGCAAGTGCAGACTTATTTGTATTAGCTTACCACAGAACATTTGGACTTCCAGTGACGATCTCAAGATGCTCAAACAACTACGGACATATCATTTCCCAGAGAAGCTGATTCCACTAATGATCAGCCGTGCCTTAGCAGACGAAGAACTTCCAGTCTATGGAAAAGGTGAAAATGTCCGTGACTGGTTACACGTATCTGACCACTGCGAAGCTATTGACCTGATCATCCACAAAGGAAAAGTCGGGGAAGTTTACAACGTAGGTGGACATAACGAACGTACTAACTTAGAAGTTGTAAAGACAATCTTAAAAGCGTTAGACAAACCAGAAAGCCTGATCAAATTCGTAACAGACCGTCCAGGACATGACATGCGTTATGCGATCGACCAACAAAACTAGAGACAGAACTTGGATGGGAACCAAAATATAACTTTGACACAGGAATTGCACAGACGATCGAATGGTACTTAAATAACAAAGAATGGTGGCAGAACATTTTATCTGGAGAGTATGCAAACTATTTCGATAAGATGTACG
>ENA-OQBT01000410-OQBT01000410.1-human-gut-metagenome-genome-assembly--contig:-NODE-410-length-27053-cov-8.177041_pt1 | contig 27053 bp, 33 predicted proteins | sample MGYA00242749_ERZ504557 | MGnify/ENA primary metagenome ERZ504557 (study PRJEB26092, sample SAMD00036243) | human gut metagenome | host: Homo sapiens | study: EMG produced TPA metagenomics assembly of... | reverse complement strand
CAATCGGCTGTTAACCGATTTGTCGTAGGTTCGAGTCCTACTTGAGGAGCCATGGCCCCTTGGTCAAGCGGTCTAAGACATCGCCCTTTCACGGCGAGAACATGGGTTCAAATCCCGTAGGGGTCACCATATGAAAAAGGCTTGTCGTACGACGACAAGCCTTTTTCAGTTGTTAGTGGCTAGTTGTTAGGGGTTAGCAGATGGCTTTAAATTTAAAGGTCTTTTCTGCAAACCATAAATTCTGTACTACAAACTATGAAGCAACGGGACTCCGCATGATGCATAAGCCTTCGTGTGACAGTCCCTTTTATTATTTGTAATTAGTAAAGCGCTTACGAGCCACTAACCACTAACCACGAGCCACGAAGAAGCTGCTGTATAAGGCAGCTTCTTCTTTTCGCATCGTTCAACACCGAATTATGCGAAATAAGCAATGATGATTTCTGCTTTAGTAAACATAAGTCTACTGATAAAATACAAATGGCCAAATACTCTATTGACAATGGACAATCAAAGGCGTATAGTAAAAGCATAATCAAACCGTATTTATTCTAACTAACGAAGGAGGGACGCTGCCGTTTGGCAGCATGCAACATGAGTGAAGAAAGAGTTACCTTACAAATGATCAAAGAGGCCCAGGAACGTTTAAAGGGCGTCGCCCAGAAGACTGGCTTATCGTACAGTAATTCCGTCAGCGATTTGGCTGGCTGCGAAGTTTATTTGAAACTGGAAAACCTCCAGCGGACAGGCTCCTTTAAACTGCGCGGGGCCTATAACAAAGTCGCTTCCCTGACTCCGGAAGAACGGGAAAAAGGCGTCATCGCCGCTTCGGCCGGAAACCACGCCCAGGGCGTGGCTCTGGCTGCCAGTGAATATGGCTGCCAGTCCGTCATCTGCATGCCGAAACACGCTCCCTTGAGTAAGATTACGGCGACCCGCGGCTACGGTGCCAATGTCGTCCTCTACGGGGATTTCTTCGATGAAGCCGCAGCCAAAGCCGTTGAATTGACGACGGAACACGGCTATACCTTCGTCCATCCCTTCAACGACCCGGAAGTCATTGCCGGCCAGGGGACGATTGCCCTGGAAATCATCGAACAGCTTCCCGAAGTCGATGCTATCGTCGCACCGATTGGCGGCGGCGGCCTCATTTCCGGCCTGGCCGTAGCCGCTAAGAACGTCAACCCTAAGATCAAAGTCATCGGCGTCCAGACGGAAAACATGCCGTCCATGAAGGAATCCATCGAAAAAGGACAGGTCATTACCTACAACGGCAAGGCTACTCTGGCCGATGGCATCGCCGTCAAGACACCGGGCGACTTGACCTATGATATCTGTAAGAAATACGTCGATGAAATCGTCACCGTCGATGAATCGGAAATCGCCAGCGCTATCCTGATTCTCCTGGAACGGGGCAAGACCGTTGCCGAAGGGGCCGGTGCCGTACCGGTCGCAGCTCTCATGAGCGGCAAGATTTCCGGCATCCGCAACAAGAAAGTCGCAGCCTCGTCAGCGGCGGCAACATCGACGTCAACAATATGACCCGCGTCATCAACCAGGGCTTGATCAAGTCCCAGCGCAAGATCTTCTTCCAGACCGTCATCCCCGACGTCCCGGGCGAACTGGTCAAGCTCCTGACCCTCATTGCCGGCACCAATGCCAACGTCCTTTCCATCACCCATGAACGCAGCCAGCACGGCATCGACATGGGCATGACCGCCGTCTCCCTGGAACTGGAAACGGCCAACGAAAAGCACGTTGAAAAACTGATGACCATGCTCAAAGACCATCATTATTTTGTTACCTTGAAGTAATGGAGGGCAGATCATGGAACAGCAGAAAATGGAACGCGGCCTGAAACCGCGCCACGTAGAGATGATCGCTCTTGGGGGGACGATTGGTGTCGGCCTGTTCATGGGGTCGGCCAACACCATCCAGATGGCGGGACCGTCGGTATTGCTCTGTTATGCCGTGACGGGCGTCGTCATGTTTTTCATCATGCGCATCATGGGGGAAATGCTTTATCAGGAACCCGTTACCGGCTCCTTTGCCACGTATGGACATAAATATATCAGTCCTTTCGTCGGCTACCTCACTGCCTGCTCCTATTGGTTCCTGTGGGTCGTCGTCGGTTTGTCGGAAATCACAGCTGTCGGCATTTACGTCCACTACTGGTTCCCACTGCTGCCGCAATGGATCTCGGCCCTGGCCGGCATGGCCATCGTCGCAGCGGCTAATATGGCAGCCGTCAAATACTACGGTGAATTTGAATTTTGGTTCGCCTTGATTAAAGTCGTCACTATCATCGTCATGCTCATCGTCGGGGCTGCGGTCATCCTCTTTGGCTTCGGCAATGGCGGCGTCCCCGTCGGTATCAGCAATCTCTGGGACCACGGCGGATTCATGCCCAATGGCTGGGGCGGTATGCTGGCAGCCATGTGCGTCGTCGCCGCGTCCTTCCAGGGCGTCGAACTCATCGGTATTACGGCCGGTGAAGCTCAGGACCCGAAACACACTTTGAAGAAGGCCGTCAACAACATCGTCTGGCGTATCCTCATCTTCTACATCGGCTCGATTTTCATTATCCTCTGCATCTATCCCTGGAGTGAAGTCAGCTACATCGGCAGCCCCTTTGTCATGACCTTTGCCAAAGTCGGCATCTCGGCAGCAGCAGGCATCATCAATTTTGTCGTCCTCACGGCGGCCTGTCCGGCTGCAACAGCGGTATGTACAGTTCAGCCGTATGCTCTATACGCTGGCCCAGAACGGCCAGGCTCCCAAGATTTTTGCCAAATTGTCGCCGAGTGGCGTGCCGCGCAACAGCATTGCCGTCACCGTCGTTGTCCTGGCTATCGGTGTCATCCTCAACTACCTCGTGCCGGACTCCAAATTATTCCTTTACTTATACAGTGCCTCCGTTTTTCCGGGCATGGTCGCCTGGTTCGTCCTGGCCTATGCCCAGAATTTCCGCAAGTCCTGGGGACCGGAAGTCATGGCGAAACATCCTTTCAAATCGCCCCTCTATCCCTATTCCAATTACTTCTGCATCATCTTCCTGATCCTCGTCACTATCGGCATGATTTACAACCCTGACACGCGCATGTCCATCTTCTCGTCGTGGGTTTTCATCGCCGCTGTCATCGCCGCCTGGTTCGCCTGCGGTTTGAACAAGAAGCAGTATGATAGGGAAGGACACCTCATCGAAGGGGCTGAAGCTAAATCAGAAACGTGATTATTGCCGCAGGCCTATGGTTTTCCCAGGGCCTGCGAGGTATAATACAGTTAGATTAAAATTAAGGAGATGCATTATCATGCAGTCAATGTTATCAGTACTACGAAAGCTCCGGGCGCAGTAGGCCCGTATTCTCAGGCTATCAAAGCCGGTGATTTCCTCTTTGCTTCCGGCCAGATCGCCATCAACCCGGAAAAAGGCAAAATCGTTTCCGGCGGCGTCGTCGAACAGGCCGAACAGTGCATGAAGAACGTCGGCGCTATCCTCGAAGAAGCCGGTCTTTCTTATGATGACGTCGTCAAGACGACGGTTTACCTGACGGACATCAACTTCTTCGGCGCTGTCAATGAAGTCTACGGCAAATACTTTCAGAAGACCTTGCCGGCCCGTTCGTGCGTCGAAATCAGCCGCCTCCCGAAAGACGTCTTCGTAGAAGTCGAAGTCATCGCCTATTGCGGAAAATAAGCTGTATTTAGTGGCTCGTTGTTCGTAGGCGGCCCGCTGTGCCTTAAATTTAAAACCATCCGCTAACCACTAACAACTAGCCACTTAAAAGGTCTTGTCGTTATACGACAGGACCTTTTTTTACCTCCCAAGCAGGAAATCAGGGCCTTTGTGTCTAATACTTATAATATAAGAAAAGGAGTGATAACTATGTCTAAACGTACAGCTTCAGATATTATGGAAAAGAATTTCGTTACGGCTTCGCCGGAAACGTCTGTTTTTGATTTAGTCAACATGTTCGTCAAGAATCACATTACGGCCATTCCTATCATCAATGAAAAGGAAGAGCTCGCCGCATCGTTACCGACGCCGATTTGCTCTACAAGAAGGTAAAGCCTCATGTCCCGCACTATGTCAATCTTTTGGGAGCCAGCATTTATTATAACGGCATCAGTGAATACGACAAGGGCTTCAAGAAACTCATGGCCTGCACGGCCAAGGACATGATGACCAAAGACGTCATCATCGCTGCGCCTGATGCGGAAGTCGAACAGATTGCCGGCGTCATGGTTGCAGAACATCTGAAAGTCATTCCGATTGTCAAGGAAAAACATATCGTCGGCATCGTTACCCGCGGCAACATCCTCGATGAATTGTATCGCGAATACGGCGATGACTAAGGGGAGGGGACGTACCATGGCTGAAGAAATGAAAGAAAAACCAATTGTCCGCGTGAAAGATGTCATGGAAAAGGTTTTCGTCTCGGTAACGCCGGATATTCCCATCCGCGACGTCTTCCGCATTTTCATCAAGCATCGCCTCCTGGCCGTGCCCGTCGTCGATGAAGAAGACCATCTCATCGGCCTCATCTCCAGTGCCGACCTCATGTACCGCAGCTCGAAGCCGCACATCCCGCGCCTGCCCTTCATCGGCACCAAGATTTATACCAGCCGCGTCGGCAAATATGCCAAGGAGTTCAAGAACCTCCTCGACCAGCCCTGCTCGAAACTGATGACCAAGAACGTCATGATGCTACGCCCAAAGCTGACGTCGAACAGGTAGCGGCCGTCATGATCCTGGAACATTTGAAAGTCCTTCCCGTCGTGGACAATAAGCGTGTCGTCGGTATGATCACCCGGGCGTGCATCCTCAAAGATTTGTACCGGGAATGGACGTAATTAGCCCCTTTGTGACTAGTCACTCTCATCTTCGTGTGTTATAATATGATAATCGAATGATTTAGGCAGCCGCCGCTGTCAAAGAAAGTATTTCACGAGGAGGCACTTAATGGATACCAAAGAACTCGTCATCGTTGTCGATTTTGGTGGTCAGTATAACCAGCTCATTGCACGGCGCGTCCGTGAAAACCACGTATACTGTGAAGTATACCCGTATCACAAAGCCGTTGCTAAAATCAAAGAACTTCAGCCCCAGGGCATCATCTTCACCGGTGGTCCTGGCAGCGTCTATGAAGATAATGCACCGAAGATTGAAGCAGAAGTCTTCCATCTCGGCATCCCGGTCCTCGGCCTTTGCTATGGCATGCAGTTCATGGCACAGACCTTAGGCGGGGAAGTCAAACACGCCGACATGCGCGAATTTGGCAAGACCGAAATCGATGTCAATACGGCATCGCCTTTGTTCAAGGGCCTGCAGGAAAAAGAAATCGTCTGGATGAGCCATCAGGACTACGTCGCTTCCATCCCGGAAGGCTTTGAAATCGTAGCTCATACGGCCAATTGCCCGGTCGCTGCCATGCAGAATCGGGAAAAGAAACTCTATGCCATGCAGTATCACCCGGAAGTGCTCCATACGGAACACGGCAAGGAAATGCTCCATAACTTCCTCTTTGAAGTCTGCGGCTGCACCGGCTCGTGGACTATGGCTAACTATGCCAAGACAGCCATTGCCAATATCAAAGAAACCGTCGGCGACGGCAAAGTCGTCCTGGCCCTCTCAGGCGGCGTCGACAGCTCCGTAGCGGCAGCCCTCATCTCCAAAGCTGTCGGCAGTCAGCTGACCTGCATCTTTGTTGACCATGGCCTGCTTCGCAAGAATGAAGGCGACGAAGTCGAAGCGGCCTTCAAGGACAGCGGCATGAACTTCATCCGCGTCGATGCATCGGAACGCTTCCTCAAGAAACTTGAAGGCGTCAGTGATCCTGAACGGAAACGGAAAATCATTGGCGAAGAATTCATCCGCGTCTTCGAAGACGAAGGCCGTAAAATCGGTTCCGTCGATTTCCTGGCTCAAGGGACGATTTACCCCGACGTCATCGAATCCGGTGCCGGCGATGCTGCCGTCATCAAGAGCCATCACAACGTAGGCGGCCTTCCGGCTGTCGTCGATTTCAAGGGCCTCATCGAACCGCTCCGCAACCTCTTCAAAGACGAAGTCCGCGAACTCGGTGCCGAATTGGGCTTGCCGGAATACCTCGTATGGCGCCAGCCTTTCCCGGGACCGGGCCTGGCTATCCGCGTCATGGGTGAAATCACCAAAGAAAAACTGGCCATCCTCCGCGATGCCGATGCCATCTTCCGCGAAGAAATCGCCAATGCCGGCATGCAGCGAGACATCAACCAGTACTTCGCCGTCCTGACCAACAACCGCTCCGTAGGCGTCATGGGCGACTTCCGCACCTACGACTACACCTTGGCCCTGCGCGGCGTCACCACGACAGACTTCATGACAGCGGACTGGGCACGTATCCCGTACGACGTCCTCGATAAGATTTCCAGCCGCATCGTAAACGAAGTAGACCATATCAACCGCATCGTGTATGATATTACCAGCAAACCACCTGCTACCATCGAATGGGAATAGTTGCAAATTGCCTCACAAATCGCTTAACCAAGCCATTTATGAGGCTTTCTTTTTTTCAAAAGTTCCAAAAGTGTACCAAAAAATTTTAAAAAACTTTTTTGGGGGCCTATTTTTGCCAAATTTCTCGAACAAAAAATGTGCATTTTTATACATATGGAATAGACTTGGTTACAAAGGACACGTAGATTTGCAATCTGAACATATACACGGCCAACGGCCTTGTGCGTAAGGGCCGACCCGGACAGGGCGGCCCGCTGTAAAATTTAAATATAGACTGTTCTGATATAATGGCAGGTCTTTATGAATTTGAAATGGACAAAACAACCAGGCGCTGTCTTCGTATGACAGCGCCTGGTTTTGGATTTACTTAGGCTGTAGTTTTGTCGTCATCTTTGGGGATGGACTTTTCACCGAATTTTTCCATGGCCGCTAGCAATTTCCGCTGCTGTGATGGGTAGAGGTGGGTGTAGGTACTCAGGGTGGTTTCGATGTTTTCGTGTCCCAGGCGTTCTTTGATGACTAGGGGTGAGAAGCCTAGGTCGATGAGGAAGGACGCGTGGGAATGGCGGAGGTCGTGGACCCTGATTTTTTTCACGCCGGCTTTTTTACTGCCTGTGTGAAGGTGATTTAGGATGGCGTACTTCGTCGTGGGAAAGAGCCGGTCCTGGCTGCGGAGTCCGTAGATGGCGTTCATGTAGTTCTGGACGATGGTGCAGAGAAAAGGCGGGATAGTGATGGTCCGGATGCTCTTCGACGTTTTGGGTTTTTGAATCAGATCTTGGCCGTCCAGACGGGAATAGCTCTTGGTGATGCTGACTGTTTGCTCTTCCAGGTCGAAATCCGCTGCGGTCAGCGCTAAGAGTTCGCCTTCACGCATACCGGTCCAGAAGAGGAGCATGAAAATCGTGTAGTACAGGATGTCGTCTTTGTACACCGTAATGAACTGGCGGAATTCGTCGAGCGTCCAGAAGCTGATACGGTCGGATCGTTTTTTTCCCATGGAACCACAGAGACGGACCGGGTTTTGCGGAAGGTGATAGTACTTCACGGCAAAGTTAAAGATGGCCGATACTTGATTATTGATCGTCTTCAGGTAGGTTTGCGTGTAAGGCTGGGCAGTCTTCTGTTTGCCAAAGGGCGTGTACGTCGCGCTCAGCATCTGATTCTGCCACTTCCGGATAATCGCCGGCGTAATCGAAGAGATGGGAAGGTCCTTGAAAAAGGGCAGGACCTTCAGCTTGATGACAAACTCCTTATTCCGGTATGTCGTCGGCTTTAAACGGACTCTGGCGTCTTCCATATAGAGTTCGTAGAGTTCACCGAATGTCATCGTAGTGGCCCCGGAGGCCTTGGACTTGAAGTTTTGTTCAAAAGTCAAAGCTTCCCGACGGGTCTTGAAACCAACTTTCTTTTTCCGCTTGCGCTGGCCCGTCCAATCGGTGTAATAAAAGGACGCACTCCAGGTATTGTTTGAGGTATCTTTAAAAGCAGGCAATCCAGTCCCCCCCCCTCTAAAACCAAGTTCCATTATCAATATCGTAATGCCACCAGCGGCCGGATTCATATTCTATACAGCAGTGGTCGTCCTTGAAGAACGGCCTGACGGGCAATCCGTCAGACCAGGTTCCGGAGTGCATGTGTTGGATCATCAAATCGACTAATTGGAGATTCCTCAGCAAAATAGCCGCTTTACGCTGAGTTTCATTTTCATCGACCAGGACTTCGATGACCTTTTCGGGAATTTTAACGGCTGTTACGTGTTGGAAATCCAGAAGGTACCAGTTCCCCGATTCGAAAAAAGCATAAGCTGTTTTGTCATTGCTGCCTTCGTAAAGCGCTTCTGGACGGCCTTCATGCCAGTCAGGGTCTTTGGCCAGCTCATGGAATAGATAGTTACTACAAGCATAGAGCCCATTCAAAGTTAGATTCCCTTTTGTAATCGTATATCTCATTTTATTTGCCTCCTTGTTTATACCGTTTCCAACAATCGCAATGTATCAGTAGTTCTTCTTTATAGTCTGAATCGGATATCGTACCTTTGTATTCGCCTGTACCATGACAATGTGGACAATTCGGGTCATAAATTTTCTGCTTTTTCGGTACGCTTATCTCGTTCGGTAGCTTGAGTAATTCGTCTTCCAGCAGCGTTTTAAAATAAGCTGCTGGATTAGTTGTAGCATTTTTGTCCGCGTAAGCCTTGACTTCCTTTAACCGATTTAACGTCATGTTTTGCACATGAGTTTGTTTGACCAGTCGAATCGCTACGTGCATACTGATTCCAGATTCAACTAGATACTGGCGTTTAGCTATTTCATCCTCCCCCTGTGTATGATGTTGTTCATTACTAAATAAGACATCACCATCATGATGTTCTTGGTCCTTTTTTATCCCTGCTTTATTTAGGATACTTGCTACACTAGACATACCGGATTTAGTAGGGATATCTTTTATCCCGTTTGGGGAATCTTTTTTATCCGGGGGTTCTGGGAACGTAGCAGTATGAGGCAGTTCTTTTGAACGCAAGCGAGCGCGTTCTTTGCGACGAGTTATGCCACGCTCGCTACGAGTCAGGAGAGGTGCTTGTTGGAACACATATTTCTGGTCTTGAACAAGAATATAGCCCTTTGATATGAAGTAATTCAGAGCCATGGTTATCTGTTCTGGAGTAATGCCTTTTAATTCATATGACAGCTGTTTGGGGAAAGAGCTGAAAGTTCCGCTGTCTATCAACATGCCCCCCGTTTTTCCCGCCAGAATCATTAGCTCCAGGTAAGTGTAGATGACTTCCATACCGCCGGGAGTCGTCTTTAAAAGGATGATATTGAGATCATCCGTGAAGCGCTCATCCATCTTGATAAAATAATATACTTTATTGTCATTGAAAGCCATTTTTATCCCCCTTTTCTGGAAAAAAGAGAGCCTTTATGGTATCATTAATATGATGCAATGATCGACAGGAAAATGGCATCAGGTCGAGCTGGATGGTGGAGCATCTGGCTTGACTTTTTTTTAGAACCATAGGGATTCTCTCCTTTCAAATATTAATTTTGGATTCGAAATATTGACGGTTGACCCGCCCACGAAGGACGAGCTTGCTTGAGCTTTGAGCTCGGCATTGAGTTGCCGGATAATGGCGTAGGCCTAGAGCGTTTGATGTCAAGTAGCTCGGCAACGTCGTCAGCGGTTAACATGACTTTACTTTCACTTAGCATACCAAAACCTCCTTTTAAAAACTCATATGAATTTTTATTACACACATATAATAACACGAATGAATTCTTAAATCAAGGGGAATGAGGTGTTTTTTTGGAAAATCTTCGAATTTTATCTTATCGTTTAAAACTGTTGCGATATGCTGGAAATTTACGGCTAGTTGATATCAATAATTTATCGAAACTGTATGAAGAGGTTAGCACTAATGCATACCGGCAATGGGAAAATCAGTTGCGTGTTCCTAATGTTCAATCTTTGATTACTATTTCAAACATTTTTGCTGTTTCATTAGATTGGCTGGTAGGCCGGGTGGATGATCCTTATGATGAAAAAGTAATTGAACGTTTAGAAAAAGAACTATATCCGGTAACGTTTTCGGTAGAAAATCAAATGGTTCAATGTATTCCGGGATTTTGGCAGGTTTCAGAAAAATATGATGACATAAAATTGAGGAGAGAAAACTATTCTTTAGATGTTCGTAGTAACATACTCTATCTTTTTCAGCAGTTGCGTTTAATGAAGGAGTCTCCTAATGCTTTTATCCGAAGAGGCGATGGGAAAATATACTTTAATACGGATGTCGTTTCGGACGAATTCAAAAGAAATTTACATGAATTGCTAGATGCGCCGCAAGAATGTTTCAATCCCGTGTTGGTGCTTGATTTAAAAGAGGCAGATAAAAAACTTTCAAAAGAAATAGAACAAGACAACCAGCCCAAGCGTATTAGAAAATCAAATACAGGATTTATGGTGCGCCATCAATTGACATCAAAGGGATGAAATTGTTTTGTATGAACGAACATGACATATTGAAAATATGACAGGAATTGTAGCTATTTCGGGCATATTTTGCTATAATTAAAGTGTTATTTTACGACGAGGAGGCTATCGGCTTTTTGCAGGTAGCCTTTTGTTTTTTCTATGACTAAGGAGGCGTTACATGATGGCTTTAGCTGTGCTTACACAGCCTTATCCGGCCCGGGTGAAGGAGCAGTTCTGGTTCCGTGAGCTTCGTCAGGCTGTGGCTGTTTTGGCGGAAGGGAAGTCTTTTGCTGATTTGAAGCGCATGAGTGAAGAAGAGAACTTTTTCAATGCCAGTTCGGCCAGCCGGGCCAATGAGATACGCCAGGTTCTGGAATGGCGCCTCAAGGCGGCCGGGCCTTCTTTTTGTGCCTTCTTTCAACAGTCTCCTTTGGCGATGTAGTGATTACTGCGACAGAGGCTACGCCCATCCCGACGGATATCATCGTTCCGGCTGGCTATACCCCGGTATAAGCTGATCTGAGCGGCTTTTGCGATATTGATACGATTTACAGCCTGTTTGCTTACTGTACTAGCCTGAAATGCGTGTACTTTGATACTCTGTGCAATGTCGGGAAGGGCGAACTCAATACGTATCATACCCTTTCGACCTGCAAGAATCTGGAATACCTCGTTCTGGACAATGTGAACGTGGACTTTGTCGTAGAGAATGTGAACGATGCAGAACGCGGTATTCCTGCTGAGACCAAAATCCTGGTTCCCAGAGCTGCTTTGGATGCATATAAGGCAGACAGCCACTGGAGTTCAGCAGCTGACCGCATCCTGGCCATGGAGAATTTCGATATCGTCCGCAAGGATGGCGTCGTGACCGTCACGCCGAAGGCGGTGTAAGGCATGTTTGAAAAAGTGAATATCCCCGACTGTATCGTCATCATCGGTCTGGTCACAGCACTGATTCTGGCGATTTATTCCTGAATTCCGGCCATGCGTCGGGCGGCCATCCCGACCCGGGGGCCGTCAATAGTGAAAGCGATCTGCGTGAATGTGACGTAGCCCTGGCCGTCGGTCAATCTGCGGAAAGTTACCTGAATGCGGCAGGAGTAGCAACAGAACTGCTCCAGTCCAACAGCCTGGAGGAAATCTGCGAGACCGCCAATGCCAGTGATGCCGACATCTTCGTGTCCATCCACTGCAATGCTGCTGAAGCCGAAGAAGCCAACGGCACAGAAACCTGGGCCTGCGCCGGCAGTTACCGTGGCAGCATGCTGGCGAACTACATCCAGAGTCAGATCGTCGATGCCCTTGATACCACTAATCGCGGTGTGAAAATTGCCACGCCCGGCGTCAACGGCCTGTATGTCCTCACGAACACCGACATGCCCGCTGTCCTGGTCGAGCTGGCCTTCATCACCAATCCAAATGATGAAGACATCCTGACCAATGCTCAGGATGCCCTGACCCGAGCTGTCGCTAGGGGCGTCACCGATTCTGAACAGCTGATTCTAGGAGGTAAATGACCATGAACCGTGAAGAAATCAAGAAAGCCGTCGCCGATGCCGTCGTATCCTTTGCCAGGAGCGAAGCCGAAGCAGCCATCAAGTCCATCGACCTAGATGACGTCCAGAAGATGGTGGAAGCCTAGATGAAGAACTTCACGGACCCGCTGGAAGCAGAAATCCAGACCACTACCAGCTGGTGGGTGAAGATTCGGAACAGGCTGTATATTACCTTGATGCAGCAGGCGGTCAAGGCTATCGTAGCTGACGTAAAACAGAATATTGCATGAAAAAAGCCGGTACGGGACATTGGGCGAGATGTTCCGTACCGGTTTTTTTGCTATATTGTAGGGAAAAAATAAAGGCTCTTAGATTGAAATTGCTTCTATTGATCTTATATCGACTTATCTCGATATAAGATCATGGTTTAGAAACTCTTTTTCTTTGCCTTAAAAGCTTTGATTCTGTGGTATAATCAAATAAAATATAAATTCACAAAAAAGGATAGCTTTGAAAAAGATAAATGGTGTTGTATCCTTTATTGTTGATTATGATAAGGGTTTTGCTACATAACGTAGGCAGATAAAATCTATATATGACTTATATCAATGTTGACAATAGAGCAAAATATAAGGGTGCAATAATTAAAGGCTTTATTCTAAATGATAAGGAGAGAGAATAAAAGCAATGGCCAATATAAATGAAACGATTGCTAATGTAGAGAAACTAGATCCCGAGTTAGCTCGTCAGATTCGTAAATATGTACGAGATCATGCTTATGGACTGGTGTTCGAACATAATTTGCCAGAATCAGTAAGATTATATACGAAGAAAGCTGCTGTTGGTGATACTGTTAATATTCGTCCTGCACGAGGTGAAAAAGAAAAAGCAGAGAACAAAATTCCCTGGAATGTTAAAGAAATAATCAATGGGTAGGCAACTATAGAAAATGGTCAGGATTCAAAAAAAGTTGCAGTAGAAGATCTTGTGCCGATTGTTAGTTATCGAGATGTGATTTATCCGGGATTAAAAGAGGTGGATCGAGTCGAACGCGGCGGTAAGGACGAGCCTTATCAAGTCGTTATTAATGCTGAAAACTATCATGCCTTAGAAATGCTAACATATTGCTATGCGGGTAAGGTAGATTGCATTTATATTGATCCTCCGTATAACTCTAGAGACAAGGATTGGAAATATAATAATGATTATGTAGATTCCAATGATAAGTATCGCCATAGTAAGTGGTTGGCATTCATGGAGAGACGCTTGAAACTGGCTAAGATGTTGTTGAATCCTAAGAACTCTGTACTGATAGTGACTATTGATGAGAAAGAGTATACAAGGCTAGGATTGTTGTTAGAGCAAATGTTCCCTGAAGAAAGAATACAGATGGTAACAAGTTGTATTAATCCCAATGGAGCTGCAAGAAATAAACTTTTTACTAGGGTTGATGAATATATCTATTTCATCATGATTGGGGAAGCTGAACCATGTTTATCATCTCGGAATATGCTCGATAAAGATTCCGTAAAGACTGAATCGGTAACATGGTTTTCATTGATTAGGACTGGGAGTAATTCTCTGAGGGCGCGTTCTGAAAATTGCTTCTATCCCATTTTTATAGACAACAAGTCAGGATGTATTGCATCTATCGGTAATCCTCCAGGAAAAAATGTTAGTCGGTCAACCGTTGATGATATTCCGGGTTGCACGACAATGTGGCCAATGCATGGAAATGGCGACGAAGGCGTTTGGCAATTAGGTATTGATGAATTAAAGAAGCGAATTTCAGCGGGGGCAGTACGTGTACGCAAGAGAAAAGGAGCTTTTGTGTTAACGTATTTGCGGCAAGGTCAACTGAATGAAATAGCAGCAGGAAAGATAAAAATTATTGGAACCGATGATTCTGGCGCAATGATTTTAAAACGCGGAAGCAATAAGTTGGTTCAAGCGCGTACTATGTGGAATCAGGCAAGTCATGATGCAACAACATTTGGTAGTAAACTATTGAAGAAACTTCTGCTTAGAAATGAATTTAAGTATCCTAAGTCCATTTATGCTGTTCATGATGCGCTTCGTTTCTTTATTGCTAAAAAGCCTAATGCTCTTATTATTGATTTTTTTGCTGGTTCGGGCACGACGCTTCATGCAATCAATCTTCTCAATGCCGAGGATGGTGGACATCGTCGTTGCGTATGTGTGACGAATCAATGAGATATCATCAGATGAACAGAAGGCATTCATCAAGAAAGAACTGCGTCAAGGCGATGATGACTGGGAAGCTTATGGAATTGCCCACCATGTAACGTGGCCACGCACGAAATGTTCTATTGAAGGTGTGGATGTTAATGGCGAACCACTCAAAGATAATTATATCGGCTCTGATATAGTAATGGCTGATGGATTCAAGGCAAATGCTATTTTCTTTGATTTGACATATGAATCGGCATGGCCAATTCGACTTGATAACGCATTTGACGCCATTGCACCTATTCTCTGGATGCAGGCAGGATGTAAGGGCCCAATTATTCATCGAGTGGGTAAGAGTTATTTGACCACCGATTATTATGGAGTCTTGTTCGATTATGGACAGGCATCGAAGTTTTGTGAGAAAGTGAAACATACGCCGTCTATAAAAAATGTGTTCATTGTGACGGATGATCAACGGCGATACTCGAATATGTGCAGACGTCTGCCAGGTGTTGAGGTGCATCGCTTGTACGAAACATTCTTGAAAACATTTGAAATTTGTGGTGAAGGGGGACTGGACTGATGAAATATGAACTCTTTGATTTTCAAAAAAATGCCGTAAGCTCCCTTCTGAAGAGCATGCAGGCTATGCAGCACAGCTATGAGATGGATGGAACATTGTCCGCTGTTTCCCTGACCGCACCGACTGGTGCGGGTAAAACAGTTATTTCTGCTGCTGTGGCTGAAGGGCTATTTTATGGCAATGATACGTTTGCTGGTGATGATCAAGCTGTTATTTTATGGTTATCTGACAGTCCGAGCTTGAACGAACAGACGCTGAAAAGATTCGATGCTGCGACAGACTTACTTAATGGCACAACGGTGATGAAGACTGTTGGACCTGAGTTTGCTAGGGCACATGAGCGTTTGATGCCAGGACACATTTATTTTTTGAACCGGCAACTTCTTTCAGCAAAGGGAAAATTAACCAATGAAACTGAAGGTGGGAGGACGTTTTATGATGTACTGACAAATACAATTGAAGATATTGATACCCATTTGTATCTATTTATTGATGAGGCGCATAGAGGCCTTGGTAAAGAGGAAACAGATGATACAACAAACAAGACAATCTATGCAAAGTTGATTGATGGTCAGAAAAATATAAACCCTCCTATGCCATGTGTCGTTGGAATTTCAGCAACACCGGAAAGATTCAATAAAGCAATGAATGGCCGAAAAAATCGAGATATGAAGGCTCCGATTAATGTACCTGTTTCAGATGTACGAACTTCAGGCCTTATAAAAGATGTCATTGAGCTTCGTACACCAAAGAAAAAGGCTGATACGCGTCATCAGACTTGACACAGGCTTGTGTGAAGCTTGCTCGTGCGTCGAAGCTGTGGAAAGACTACTGCATCGATAATGGGTTGCAAGTCATAGTGCCGCTGATGGTCGTGCAGGTTGAGGATAAGGTAGCGAAAGAAATTCTGACAGAACTTTGCGCACAGATACTTAAAGTCTGCAAGTGGCTTGACCGTGACTGTTTTGCAAATGTGTTTGGCGAACATGAGGATATTGACACCACTGTTGCTAAGATTCCGTATTGTCCGCCTGAAGATGTGTCCGATAGGACAGATATTCGTGTATTATTTGCCAAAGATGCTGTTTCGACTGGTTGGGACTGCCCTCGTGCTGAGGTTATCTATTCACGCCGTAAACGTAATGACCCGACATATATCGCCCAGCTTATTGGACGAATGATTCGTACACCGCTTGCAAGACGTATTGAGTCTGTAGAAGAATTGAATACAGTTGCTTGTTATTTGCCGGAATATGATTCTCAAACAGTAGAGAGCGTTGTTGAAAAACTCAAAGAAGATCATATTGCGGTTGATGAAAATGGTGGAATTTTAAAGAATCCTGCTGATGTTGGTTGGTTTGGAACCGTAAAACGACGCAGAGAAGAAAGTATTGGGAGTGACCTAGATCAGAAATCGAATAATCCCGAGATGGCATCAAAGACGTCTATTACTGGTACGCTAGATGGAACTTCAACAGAAAAAGGAATACTTTCTGATGGTACAGAAGTGATTAAATCTAGAAATTACGGAACTAACTCGTCTTCGAGTCCTATAGATGAACCTAAACCTATTTCAGACGATGGCTTGGGCGAATTTAATGTGGATATAGAGGATGAACCCTACGAAGATTCCAAGATCATACTTGAACGGCTGCCGAAGATTGATGGTGAACTCATTAAAAAAAGCTTCGAATCCATTATTACTAGGCAGGTGCGGCATGATAAACCAAATGCTTTTTTGGACTTATGGGATTGCGTTGATGTTATTACAGCAGATATTGATACTGAGTCTGATTTGGATGGAAAAGTTACTGAGGAATTCTGTAATAATGTTGAAGCAGAAATTGTGAAGCATCAACCCGAATTTAAACGATCTTACAATGAAATCTGTAACACGACAGTTACTGTCAAACGGGTTGATCCACTTACCGGCGAAAAATATGAAGACCGTGAAGAGTTAGTAGAAAATGACGCAAACCGGATGGTTGTTTACTATCGACAGGCAGTAAATAAGTTTGCAGGCGCATCAGATGTCGTCAAAGCATATATCAACCGGTACATGGAAAATGAGTCAGTTTCATATGATAAGGCGGTGGCAAGGATAAGTGCTGTTGCTGCTTGTCTTGAAATTGTACAGGGACTTGAAATTTGGGCAGAAAATAAAACTCATGATTTGCTTGATGACTATGGCCCATCAAGATATGCAGTTTCCGAAGAAAACAAAGCTAAATGGGACCGTATTGAAGGTAATACTTTGCCGTATGTTGATTCAAAATTAAATATTAATGCAAGTGTGACTCGGCAGAATGGTAATTACGACCGCTACCCCAAGCATATTATTTGTGATGATGATGGCTGGGCGTACTTGAAGTTAAATGATTTAGAAAAGAAAGTAGCATGGACAGAACTATCCCGCCCCATGAACGTGGCCTGGTATCGCAACCAGTCACGGAATCTGAACGCATCACTATCCATTCCTTACATGATTGCTGGCGAATGGGAGAATATGTATCCGGACTTTATCTTTTTCCAAAAAACTGGGAATGGAAACGTGGTTCGTACCATTGTCGATCCGCACGGTGATTGGTTGGGTGACAGTGTTCCTAAACTTCAAGGCTACGTACAGTATTTAAGAGATTACCCAAAAATGTTTGGTAGTGTGTTAGCTGTCACAGATGAAAAAATGGAGAATGCCGTTATCTCGATTTAATGGATTCTAAAGTTCAGGAGGAAATTGAGAAATTTACGGGTAGTTCTGCTAAGAATCTTTTTTTAGGACCACTTAGTAGAACATATAAAATTCAAGTTGTTAAAAAATAAGTCAAAAGATTGCGGGTGCTTGTTAAGAGCATCCGTAATTTTTTGCTTTAAAAGGTACTTAACGATAACCTTTCCTGTTACTCTTGAAAGCTATTTTTCAGGAGGTGTCCATCATGAAGGACAAACAGAAACAGGGTATGGCAGCATAGCGAACCAATTAGGACTATCCATCAACACAGTGAAATCCTTTTGCCGGCGGCACAGCCTGGCCGCACCACCGACAGATTCCATTTGTGAGCAGTGTGGCAGGCCCATCGCACAGAACCCGGGACGGAAGCGGAAACTGTTCGGCTGTGACGCTTGCCGGAACAAGTGGTGGAACAGCCACTTTGACCTGGTAAAGCGAAAGAATGTCTATACTTTTACTTGCCCAACCTGCGGAAAAGAGCTCACTGTCTATGGCAACAGTCGTCAGAAGTTCTGTTCCCACGCCTACTATATTGCTTACCGGTTTTTGGGGAGAGTACGCCATGGATAAGAGGTCGTTTCAGAATGAAACAGCCTTCCAGGTGGTGATGCATCTGGCAAGGCGGATGCTGGCCGAAAAGCTCATCACCGGGAAGGAGTACCGGGACTTCGAACAGGAGATGATCCGCCGCTATCAGCCGTTTTCCGGGGACTTATACACTTGATAATTGTATCAAACAGAGTGATATATAGTGTCGAAAGGAGCTGATTCTATGCGGACTATCCGTAAGATTGAACGAAGCATACCAAATTTGAAGCAGCGAAAGAAAGTCGCAGCCTATGCCCGCGTATCCATGGAATCGGAGCGGATGCACCATTCCCTTTCGGCGCAGGTCAGTTATTACAGCAGCCTCATCCAGAAGAACCCGGACTGGGAATACGCCGGGGTCTATGCCGACTATGGCATCTCTGGGACGGGGATGAAGAAGAGGCAGGAATTCCTGCGGATGCTGGAAGATGCCGAAGCCGGGAAGGTAGACATCATCCTGACCAAGTCCATCCAGCGCTTCGCACGCAACACCGTAGACCTTCTGCGTACCGTCCGGCATTTGAAAGAGCTGGGCATCGAAGTCTGGTTTGAAAAAGAGAATATCCATACCATGATCGGTGATGGCGAGCTGATGATGACCATTCTGGCCTCCTTTGCCCAGGAAGAGAGCCGTTCCATCAGCGAAAATGTCAGATGGAGAGTGAAGAAACGATTTGAAAAAGGCATCCCCAACGGTCGGTTCCGTATTTATGGATACCGCTGGAAGGGAAACCATCTTGTTGTTAAGCCGGGAGAGGCGGCTGTCGTAAAATTCATTTATGCTAATTTTTGAAGGGTGTTTCAGCGGAAACAACGGAAAAGCAGCTGGAAGAACAGGGAGTGAAGTCCTTCAATGGCAAACATTTCGGCAACTCGTCTATTCGAATGATATTACAGAATATCACTTACACTGGCAATATGCTGTTCTAAAAAGAATACGTTGCGGATCCTATCACCGGAAAGTCGAAGATTAACCGTGGAGAGCTTCCGCAATATTTTGTGGAAAACACCCATGAAGCCATCATCCTATGGAAATTTATAAAAAGGTGCAGGATGAACGGGAACGGCGCAAGAAACTGGGAGCTTTAGCGAATTGGTCCATCAATACTTGCTGCTTCACCAGTAAAATAAAATGCGGTATTTGTGGGAAAAGTTTTGTGCATACCGTCCGTAAGAAGCTGAACAGTGAAGAAGATTACTGGAGCTGTTGTTCTCATAAAAAGAAAGGCCGGAGCTGCTGTTCGAAAGGTGGTATCCCGCATCAGGTCCTTGTTCGGGAATGTACAAAGGTCCTGGGGCTTGCCGAATTCGATGAAAAAATCTTTTTGAGCCGGGTGGATAAAATTGTAATTCCAGAGCAGCATGTGATGGTGTTCCATATGGAAAGCGGAGAGCAGATTACCAGACGATGGGTTTCCACGGCACGGAAGGATTGGTGGACTCGTGAGCGCAGGAAAGCATGGGGCGAACGGCATAAACTAAAAAGTACGAACCCCAACCGGAACATGTTCCATGAGTTCACTGGTTTCATCAAATGCGGGAAGTGCGGAGAAAATTACAGGAGCGAGCAAACTACCTATGCCGATAGAGAAAAAGAACGTTATTGGCATTGTGCTGGTAAATGTGGCAATGAATCTATCAAAGGTAGCACTATGAAGAAGCTGACAGCCTCTGTACTGGGTATGGATTTCTTTGATGAAGGGGAAATGGATGAGCTTCTGGAAAAAGCTGTTATTCAGAATGGGCCAGTAACGTTTTATTTTAAGGATGGACATACGAAAATCAGGACGTATCAAGAAAGAAAACGGGGGTATCATCACAGCAAAGCTTATCGGGCATATATGCGTGAACTTATGCAATTTGCTAAAAATAGTGATTCAGAGTCGAAAGCAAAGACGATGGAATTAAAAAAAGAATGGAAGAGAGATGACAACCGATGGCAAAGACAGTAAGGGCCATCCCGGCCACCATCAGCGTTATACGGCGGCTCCGATTAACAGCCGGAAGAAGCGGAGAGTAGCGGGCTATGCCCGTGTTTCCACGGACCATGATGACCAGATCAGCAGCTATGAAGCACAGGTCGATTATTAATTATTATACGAACTATATTAGGGAACGGGATGACTGGGAATTTGTCGGCATCTACACCGATGAAGGCATCTCGGCTACCAACACGCGTCACCGCGATGGCTTCAAGCGGATGGTCAGGGATGCCATGGATGGGAAAATCGACCTCATCGTCACAAAATCAGTCAGCCGCTTCGCCAGAAATACCGTAGACAGCCTGACAACGGTACGCAAGCTCAAGGACAAGGGCATCGAGATATATTTCGAGAAGGAAAATATCTGGACGCTCGATGCCAAGGGCGAACTCCTCATCACCATCATGAGTTCCCTGGCGCAGGAAGAAAGCAGGAGCATCTCGGAAAACGTCACCTGGGGCCATCGGAAGCGATTCGCTGACGGGAAGGTGTGTGTGCCGTTCGGCCATTTCCTTGGCTATGACCGGGGACCGGACGGGAATCTGGTCGTCAACCGGGAACAGGCCAAGACGGTGAAACTGATTTACCGCTTGTTCCTGGACGGGTATACCTTCCACTCCATTGCCAGGGAGCTGACTTCCAGAGGGCTGGAAACTCCGGCAAGAAAGAAACGCTGGTATCCGGGGACGGTAGAGAGCATCCTGACAAATGAGAAATACAAGGGCGATGCCCTGCTGCAGAAGCGGTTCACCGTCAACTTCCTGACCAAAGAAACGAAAGCGAATGAAGGGGAAGTGCCGCAGTACTATGTGGAAAATAACCACGAAGCCATCATCAGCCCGCAGGTCTTCGACTGGGTACAGGAAGAATCAAGCGGCGGCGTGAAGGCAGGGGACGTTACAGCGGCGTATCCATCTTCTCCAGCAAAATCAAGTGCGGCCAGTGCGGAGGCTGGTACGGGGCCAAGGTCTGGCATTCGACCGACAAGTACCGCAGAACCATCTACCGATGCAACGATAAGTTCAAGAGCCATTGCAAGACACCACATCTGACAGAGGATGATATCAAGGAAGCCTTCGTCCGGGCCGTCAATCAGCTCATCGAAAACAAAGCGGACGTACTTGACAGCATCACACTGCTGAAGGAACGGCTCACTGACACAGAAGACTTGGAAGAGGAGCGGGACAGGATAAGCACAGATTTGAACCTGCTGGCCGACAAGATACAGCAGCTCATAGCCGAGAACGCCAGGGTCGCGCAGAACCAGGATGATTATGACCGGAACTACAACGAACTGGTCAGTCGGTATGAAGCAGCGAAGACGCAGTACGACAAGACCTGTGAAGCCATCCAGTATCGCAAGGCCCGGAGCCGTCAGATGGACAGCTTCATCAAGGAGCTTAGGAATCAGGATCTCATTAAGGAGTTCGATGCCCGGCTGTGGGGCAGCCTGGTGGATTTCATCACAGTGTACAGCAAAGACGATATCCGGGTGACCTTCAAGGACGGGACGGAAATCAGAGCATAAGCAGGAAAAAAGGATTTGGGTTTGCGATTGGGCGGATAAATCACGGCAATATCATTCCGCGCCCCATAATCGCCTGAACCGCTCTTGTCGATAACTTTCCAACCTTGCGGAGTTTCTGCCTTGATAAGCGTGTCGGTTATGGAATTGTCGCTCATCCAATCAATCAGCAGTTTTTTCTTGTCGTCGCTCAAAATATCGCCGAATATATAGACTTGCAAATTTTTTACCATCTGTCTCGGCGTGCTAGTATCACGATTATCTTTTGGATTGAAAAGATTAAGTTCAGGTTCATTTCGCGCAGGTTTGGTAGTTTTGTCGCCAATATTTTTAAGTGCCACCTTGAAATTGAATTTATAATTTCCCTGCAAATATCTCTGCATCAATAGTGATTTCTTTTGTTTTTTTTAAATCTATTCCATCTTTATTTACACAAAACAGTAGTGGAGTCATATCCGCAAAGGTTTTTATTTCCTCGGATGTCATTGTATACGTTGCTGAAACTTTCTTGTGATAAACAACGGAATACTTCTTTTGGAAATAATCTACGACAGCCGCATTAGAATATTGATTGCTTTTCAATTGTTCTTTTGCCGTCTCTCGAAGCTCCTTAAGATGAGCATTTCCCGGAATTACCTTAATTACATAACCGCCTTCTTTCAAAACTCTGTTAAATTCGGAATAGTTAGCAGGAGTAAAAATATCTAATATGCAATCTATCCTTTTGTCTTTTATGGGCATTTCTTCCAAATTTCCCACAAACCATTTGATAGAATTACTGAAATCACTTTTTGCTGCAAGCTGAACAGCATCTTTAGAAATATCAAATGCAATAATTTCTTTATCACCTGATACTTCTTTTATCTGCTTTGAATAATATCCTTCACCGCAGCCAATATCAAGTATTGTATCAATGCTGCTAAAGCTTTTTATAAGCTGCACCACTTCATTCAGGATATGTGAATAATAGCCTTTTTCTAAAACCTCCCGCCTAATTTGAAAAGTCTCTCTGCTATAATGTTTTGAAGATTTTGTTCCTACAGCAAAGTTCACATAACCCGTTTTTGAAATATCGAAACAATGATGATTAGAACAAAATAAACTTTTTTGTTTCAATTTTAAATCTGTTTTACATATAGGACATTGAAAAACTTTTTCACTGTCACTAAATCTAAGTATTTTATTCATTATTCCCTCCGTTATTATATTACTTGCCCAATAAGCGAGCTATGCAATACGGATTCACCGCAACATAACCCGCGGTGTTATCTTAATCTCAAAGGTGCAGTTGATTATTGCGTATTGTCAATCTCTCTCAAACCGGGTAGTAAAAATACGGCAAGCGCAACGATGATAATGCCAATTCCGCAAATGACAAACCATTTCTCAACTCCCAGCCGCTCCGCCAGAGGCCCGGAAATGACAAGGCCAAACGGCATGGCGAGGGAAGCGGCGCTTGTCAGTAGAGAAAAAACTCTCCCCAGATATTCTGGTTTGACCGTTTCTTGAAAAATCGCATTTTGCACACCGTAAAATGGAGCGGAAATTCCCATAACAGTACAGCACACAACAAAGACAAGAAATGCGTCTGGCGGCAAAAGCCGGAGAGCATATTGCTAACGCCCATCAGGAGAACGGAAAGACCGATGGTGTACCGCCGTTTCTTAAAACCGCCCCAAATGCTCAGAATGACTCCGCCAAGCAGCATACCAACCGCAAAAGCAATTTCAGCGGCAGAGGCATGGGCCGGTGTTCCTTTGAAGTATGACATACAGATGAGAGGAAAAAGCGTACTGATTGGCATATAAAAGAACATATAAATTACACCAATCCAGAGCAGAGCAAAGAGGCCCCTGTTTTGCTTTAATACCACATACCCCTCTTTCATATCCTGTAAAAACTGTTGTCTTTTCGTTTCTGGACATAGTTCAGGCGTTGGTATGGACGAAATCGCAACAGTCACACAGGCAAGGATTGCACCCACAATATCTAACAATATAATTGCATTAAGAGGCCAAACAGCATATAAAAACGCTGCGGCAGCTGGACTGATAATCGCACTTACTGCTTGCATGGTCTGCGTGTAACCAGCGCATTTTGTAAGTTCCTCTTTTGGCACAATCATAGGTGTTGCTGCGCTGAATGCTGGAGAATGAAAAGCAGTTCCCGCACTTCGGATTAACAGGACAACCATAATAGACCATACGGGCAATTCCATGTAAAACGCCACCAGCGCCAGAATACCGCCAGCGGCGGCAATTATCAAATCCGCACCAATCATTACGCTTTTACGGCTGTGCCGGTCAACAAAAGCACCTGCAAACGGGCCTAAACAGGCTTGCGGCAAAAATCCAATCAGTGTTGCCGCCGTCAATATGATTGCAGAATTAGTTTTCGCAACCAAATAAAAGATAATGGCCATTTGCAAAATACCGCTGCTAATAAAGGATATTGCTTGTCCGGCAAGAAGTGTAAAATAAGTTTTTCTCCATGAATTGTTGTTTTGGGTCATAATGCGAACCTCCTTTTTTATTGCATTGTTCCTTTGTTTCTGCAATAAAAAGCAGGCGTTGTCCCACAGAGAGGGCAGACGCCTGCATAACAACAAAGCACGAAAAAACACCACGATACAGTTCAAAGACTGCTCGTGTCAAACCTACGTGTTCCTTTGCATACGCACGCAAAAAAAGCCCACCATCATGTGGAAAGGTACTTCTACTTTTTATTGCTTATTAGCGTACACAAATTAACACACGTAAGCCTCCTTCCAATCTCAAACTGTCGCACAGTATAACACACATCCGATAGACTTGTCAACCATTTTTAACCTTGTTTTCCATCTTGTTTTTCCATCTCTTACGGGCAGTAGCAAAGCCAGGCGAGCCAGTCAACGGTCAAGATGAACGGCGCTTTCAGCGCCGCCGTTGACAGTCTCGCCCGTCTTTGCTAATGGGTAATCAAGGCGGGAAAGCCATTTTAGGGCTTTCCCGCCCATTTCAATTTTGGGAGAAGAAAGGCCCCAAAATGAACGAGTGCGGCCAAACACTTTTAGGGATTGGCCACCTTGTCCACCCATCCAGCGGGGCGGCGGGGAACGGTCAAGGCCGGGCGTCAGCCCATTCATTTCAGCCTTGACGGTTTCCTGCCGTCCTGCTACTTTTCCCGGAGTGTGGCCACACATCTGGTCACGGTGTCCAGAGCTTTGGGACTTTTTGTCCCATAGGCCGGGGCGGAGGACGAGGGACGGGGGCTTTCATAATACGCCCTGTCTGCTGCTGAAATCAGCCCTTTGTTTCCGGCTTACCAGCCCCAAACAAAGCCCTGCTTTCCTGCCGCGTCAAATGCCCTTGCCCTCCCCGGCGGCAACGGTATTTTCAGGGCAACGCCGACAGAGCGTATAACACACTACACTTTGCTCCGCAAGTCGTGTGCCAAATGGGGCGCTGCCCCCTTTGGAAACCCCCGCAACAAACAGGTGCTATGCACCCAGCCGGGAGCATAGCGCCGTTTGTTGTCAGCAGCCCGTTTCACGGTCTGCGTGTAGTTCCTTGTAAACTGACCTAAATGTTTGGCGAAATATTTTTGCGTGATGGCCCTCTCTGCCCATCGGCAATACCGATGCTATCAAGCCCCTTTAAAATACTAAATTATCAAAAATTCGTTTTGCCGCCTCCGCAATCATAGCGTCGTCAGATTTTGCATTTTTTTCCGTGCGGCGCGACATTATCGCCATGACAATGGGTTTGCGATTGGGCGGATAAATCACGGCAATATCATTCCGCGCCCCATAATCGCCTGAACCGCTCTTGTCGATAACTTTCCAACCTTGCGGAGTTTCTGCCTTGATAAGCGTGTCGGTTATGGAATTGTCGCTCATCCAATCAATCAGCAGTTTTTTCTTGTCGTCGCTCAAAATATCGCCGAATATATAGACTTGCAAATTTTTTACCATCTGTCTCGGCGTGCTAGTATCACGATTATCTTTTGGATTGAAAAGATTAAGTTCAGGTTCATTTCGCGCAGGTTTGGTAGTTTTGTCGCCAATATTTTTAAGTGCCACCTTGAAATTTTCCACGCCGCCGATCTCCTGCAAAATTAAATTTGCCGCCGTGTTGTCACTCCACCTGAGCGATGCCGAACAAATTTCCGCCAGCGTCATGCCATCAGCAACATGGTCTTTGGTGATTGGCGCGTAGGACAAAATATCTTCCGCCGAAAACTTACGAATTTCATTCAAATCGGAGGTATTTTTTTGTCTTAGCAATTCTGCAGCCGTAAAAACTTTGTGTGTCGAGCAGTAGGAAAAACGCGTATCAGGTTTGTAGCAAATTTTTTTTCCATTCTCCATGTCAACGGCGTAAACACCAATCACGGCGTTATATTTATTTTCCAGATCAGCAAGATTTTGTTAATTTTCCCATCAGGTAAGATACTGCTTCTTCCGGATCAAGAGTAACTTTTTCTCCTGCCCCTTTTCTTACTTTGTCAGATGCTTTTGCAATCTTTGTAGGTGATCCTGCAAGACCGATATTTGCATCATCCAGGGTAGTAAGATCTGCTCTTCCCCATGTTGTGATCTCAGCATCACAAGCATCGAAGATTCCGCCTGGTGTCATATAACGTGGTTCATTTAATTCTGAAAGTGCAGTGATAAGGCAAGGCATTTTTGCTTTCAGTACATGATATCTGTCTTCGAACTGACGCTGTACGATCACGCTGTCGCCTTCTACTTTGATATCCTGTGCATAAGAAATTACCGGGATGTCCAGATGTTCGGAAATCTGCGGTCCAACCTGTGCTGTATCACCATCGATTGCCTGACGTCCTGTGATGATCAGGTCATAATCGAGTTTACGGAGTGCTGCTGCGATGGTGCTTGATGTAGCCCATGTATCAGCTCCTCCAAGTACTCTGTCTGTTACAAGAATTGCCTTATCAGCTCCCATTGCAAGTGCTTCACGAAGCACATCGGCTGCTTTTGGAAGTCCCATTGTAAGTACAGTTACTTCTGCTCCATACTGGTCTTTTAATCTAAGTGCGGCCTCAAGACTGCTTTGTCATCCGGTTCATAATTGCAAGCATTGCAGCTCTGTTAAGTGTACCGTCCGGATTAAACTGAACTCCGCCTTTTGTATCCGGTACCTGTTTTACACAAACAACTATCTTCACGATTCGTACCTCCTATTTCAATAAGTTTCCAGAAATAACCATACGCTGAACTTCTGAAGTTCCTTCGTAGATTTCTGTAATCTTTGCGTCACGCATCATACGTTCTACATCATATTCTCTGATGTATCCGTATCCACCATGTAACTGAACAGCCTTTGTGGTAACTTCCATCGCTACTTCTGCTGCATAAAGCTTAGCCTGTGCAGCTTCGACAGAGTAAACTTTCTGTGTAGCTTTTGCCATGGCAGCTTTGTATACCATCATCTTTGCAGCCTCTACCTTTGTAGCCATATCTGCAAGCTGGAACTGTGTATTCTG
>ENA-OQBT01000409-OQBT01000409.1-human-gut-metagenome-genome-assembly--contig:-NODE-409-length-27089-cov-2.388324_pt1 | contig 27089 bp, 31 predicted proteins | sample MGYA00242749_ERZ504557 | MGnify/ENA primary metagenome ERZ504557 (study PRJEB26092, sample SAMD00036243) | human gut metagenome | host: Homo sapiens | study: EMG produced TPA metagenomics assembly of... | reverse complement strand
AGAACGAATGCGCGGCAATACCACACCGGGACGCGGTACCGAAGCTTCAGCGTTGAACAAATGAGCCGAATCAGCCCCTAAGTTCTTAAGGAAGGCCAGCACCAATACGACAATCCCCATACCGCCAAGCCAATGAGTGAGCTGCGCCACAGCACAAAACTTTTGGGTAAGCTGTCCAACTCTTCCACCACAGACGCACCGGTAGCCGTTATCCCCGATACCGACTCAAATAAAGAATCTATAAATGTTGGCAAAACGCCGCCGAAGTAAAACGGAAAAGAGGCAAAAAAGGATACCAAAATCCAGATAGAACTAACGGTCAAAAAACCGTCGCGCAAACTGTAACTTGTACTCGGCTGCCCGTAATAATACAATAAACTGCCCGTTACAGCCGCCATAATGGAGGCGCCGATAAAAGAAAAATATGACTCACCAACCGTCAAACCGTAAATGAACGGAACCCACATAATTCCTGCAACAATGAGGATTAACTGCCCCACTAATCGCATGACAATCTGTATACGCATAGGACACCTCGATTAAACCGGCTTCAAATACGTTAATAGTTTATTAACATGATTCGGCAACGTAAAGAAAACAATATGGTCATTGGCAAAAAGCACCGTATTACCTGTCGGCACGATAGTGGAACCATCACGTACAACAGCACCTACCAAGGCTTTACCGGGGAGCTTCAAGTCTTTCAAAGCACAACCCACAAGCGGCGATACCGGACTCAATACCACTTCCACGGCTTCTGCTTTGGAGCCTTCAAAGGTGGAAATGCTCACTACATTTTCACCGCGTCGTACCATACGTAAAATCTCGCCGGATGTCAATAGGCGCGGCGAAAATACAATATCAATCCCCACTTGTTCCATAAGGACAATATATTCCGGTCGACCAACGCGCACAATTGTCTTTGGCACACCTAAATGTTTGCCCAATAATGCTACCAGCAGATTCAATTTATCATCATCAGTAAGGCAGATAATAGCATCACAATCGGAAATTTCTTCCGCTTCCAATAAATTCATATCTGTGCCGTCACCATTGATAACCATGGCATTCTCTACCATAGAGGCCAGCAGCTCACAGCGCTCCATGTCTTTTTCGATAACTTTAACCATGTAACCGGCTCGATCGAGGAGAACCGCTAAATTGCGACCGATAAGGCCGGCCCCAATCAATAGAATACGCTTGGTTTGCTCCATCATGGCTTCTTCGTGGAATTCTTCGGCTATTTTCAAAATAGCGTCTTTCGCCCCCAAGAAGAATACTTTATCCATATTCAACAGACGACTTTCCCCATGAGGAATAGTCATTTCGCCGTTCCGGAGAATGCCTACAATAATAACACCTTCCGGAAATTGAATATCCCGCAAACGTTGGTTAATATAAGGAACGTCTTCATGCATCTTAAATTCCATGAGACGGACAGCCCCACTGGCAAAATCCTCCACATCAAGAGCTGCCGGAGTCTGTAATACCTGCACAATTTCTTGAGCCGATACCATCTCCGGATTAATAAATAAATCAACCCCTAATTGTTCCTGTAACTCGCGGTTTTCTTCTCTCAAGTAATCATTATCACGAACACGAGCTATAGTACGAGGAATCCCGCCGATTTTTGCCACCGAACAAGCCAGCATATTTACTTCATCGGAATCCGTAACGGCGATGAGCATACCCACATCATCCATACCGATTTCTTTAAGTAATTGTAAACTGCTGCCGTTACCTTGAACGAGACTTACATCTAAGCTGTTCTCCAGATTACGGATGCGCTCTGCCGATTTTTCAATAATATATACATCATGTTCATCTTGCACGAGGCGCTGTGCTACGGAATAGCCAACCTTACCGGCGCCTACCACAATAATTTTCATAATTAATCAACCCTCAAATTCAATATGTCGGTAAATGCAAAGAAAGGCGTAATTGATTACGCCTTCTATTTGCCGTCACTACGCCTTACGAGTATCCTCTTTGGCTTCCTTACCTGTGTCAGACGCTTCGGTTACACCTGCACTTTGGGGTGCGTCACCGTTTGTCTTACTTTTCACAAGTTCCTCAGCCGCTGTTTTACCCGTTTCGGTCAATAAGGTCCAGCCTTCTTCCTGAATAACCTTACCTTCTTTCATTAAATGACCTACAGCACGTTTAAAGGCTGCTTTACTGAAACCGAATTTTGCTTTAATAATATCAGACGATGATTTGTCACTGTATGGCATACGACCATTACGCTGATATAAATATTCCAATAACACTTCGCCATCAATGGTCAAAGCCGTTTCTTTTACAGGACGCATGGATACGTTAACACGTCCGTCATCACGCTTATAGGTAACGCGAGCATCGATCAATTCGCCCACCTTCAATGATGTGTCATTTCACTGTTATGAATGAACGCAATCCATCGTTCCGGCGTTATAAAAAATGCCCCGTCGGAGGTGAAGTTATAGATTGCACCGCGCACCATTTGCCCCACTTGAGCCTCTGTGGCCGGTTTGGAGCACGGCGCATGGCGTCATCCACATCCATAGAAACAGCTAAACGACCGGACTTATCCGTATATAAACGAACCCAGACTTCTCGCCTAATTGGGGACGACCGCGCATTTCCGCGTGTGGCATAAATATACCGCGTTCGGTACCCACTTCGACGAAAACGCCGAATTGTGTCTTATTAATGACTTCCACATAGCCGATTTGGCCTTCTTTAATGGCCGGCAAACGCATACTGGCGGTGAGACGACCTTTCGGATCTTTGTACAAGAATACCGGTACTTCATCGCCGATTTTCACCGGTGCGGTCTGTTGATCCTTATGAAGTAAAATGTCATCATTCGTATTACCCGTACCACCATCCAAGAACGAACTTGTCGCTTTGACGTAACACTTTCAGCGTGGCTAATGTGTTTTCAGATAATTGTGTTGCCATATTAAGCCCCTGTAAATTCTACGCGAGCCGCATCATTCCAAAGCTGTTCCAAGCCGTAGAATGAGCGTGTTTCCTGCCCGCCGAAAACATGACAGATAATGTCGCCGAAGTCCAAAAGAATCCATTCGCCTTCGTGATAACCTTCACGATGAAGCACGGTAGCGCCTACTTCTGCACCTTTATCTTCAATTTCATCGGCAATACTCTGTGCCTGTTTTACGTTGGACGCACTCACCAATACGAAATAATCCGCTAAGCTGGATAAACCTTCCAAATCCAAAATGGCAATGTCTGTACCTTTTTTGTTCAAAACCTGCTTGTGCCAATTGCTAATGGCCACGTCTTTAATTTCTTGTTTCTCTTTCATGAAATCTCCTTTTTATAATCATCGCCAACAATAAACTATAAAAATAAATACAATATATTGTCACGACTAACCGTTACAACCCCTATAATTATTTTAACAATTATAATACTGTTTGTAACATAGTAAATTAATATTTATCCTTCTTTGGCGTTACCGGCCGAAGTATTTTTCGAATCATCGGTTGTCCCGTCGCCACCGCCTTCAATCGGCGCATTGCCTAAGGTAATGCCCAATAATTGCTGGGCTTCTACCGGGTCGTAAGTCCAGAATATTTCACCGTTAAGCACTTCCCTGGTGCCCGGTAAAATATAGTACTGTATATTATTACCGGTAAGACTGCCCAAACTCATAACCAATTTAACCGCGTCAGTCGTACTGATATTAGAATCATAATGGCTCCAGAGGCGCCACACATGCCACATGCGGGAAATAGTAAAGGTGTCTTCCTGAGAACTCAATAGTTGTTTTAAAAACCGCTCTTGACGCTGGGTACGACTAAATGCATTTTTATCGGCGTCCACAAAGCGCACATATTGATATGCTTTATCCGCATCCAATGTTTGATACCCACGTGCCAAATTGACATCGGCTGTATCTGTAGCGTCGTCAATATGTACCATTTCTTTTTCCACATACATATCTTGAGAACCCAGTACATCAAGGGTATCTTTAAAAGCCGCCTCATCGACCACCACATAATAAGGAATGGGAATATGGAATAAATCTTCCACCACGGCCTTAGTAAGTTCAATATTACCGCTGCTGTACATGGTATTGATCATAGATACGGACTTATTGTCACGGCTGTAAATTTTTGTATTGGACGGGATGCCGATTACATCAATATTTTTTTGTTGTTCATTTACGGATAGTAAAAAGAGAGCATCCCCTTGTGCCGGATTATTGCTATCTTTACCTACCAATAAAATATAAATCGGCTTATCCAGCGACTTTTGTTCTAAAGGAATTGTCGATACTTGATTTGGCTCTGACGGTGGTGCCACATCGGCCGTCGTTGTTGTCTCGGTCGTAGCTGACCCGCCAAAATAACTTACCGCTGCCTGATAACCGCGCCATAAACCAAAACCGATACCGCCTACCAGGACTATGAGTATTACCAAAGCTAAGATGACCCGTCCCCAGCGTACTTTGGGTTTTCGCCGCACTCGCCGAGTCGGTCTTTTACGCACTTCTTCTTCCATACTACACGCACCCTATCGATTATGAATACGCCGTACCATATCATTACGGCCTAAAATGGTTTTAAAATAAATACTCAACTCTTGATCCAGCAAATGGCGAATTGTCGTATCATAACCGGCCAACACCGCTTCATCCAAATCTTCCAAGGCCAGACTGCGTAAATAGTCTACCCCCGGAAAATCACGGGTTTCTTCCACATAATCGGCTAGAAAAATAATTTTATCCAATTGCGTCATACCTACGCGGCCCGTCGTATGATAACGAATGGCATCAAGAATATAACCGTCAATAATACCATAGCGATCATGGGCCATAACGGCACCACTTACACCATGCAATAGCGCACCGTTTACATACATATCCATGTCCACTTTGATGTCCGCCTCATCTACCAAACGCTGCATTTCCGATAAAGGCAATTCTTTAGCACAATCATGCAAAAGACCGGCAATATACGCTTCTTCCGGATCGGCACCATATCGTTGAGCCAATCCTACAGCAGCTCTCGCCACGCCTAAAGTATGGGCGAAACGTTTAGGACTAAGTCGCATCTGTAAATCATTAATAATTTCTTCAAACATAGTATTTGTTGCCTCACTTTTTATAAATATCATGTTGTGCAATATACTGAACTACAGCTTTAGGAATCATGTACCGAACACTGCGCTTGGTGCGTAATCTTTGACGTAAATCGGTAGCCGACAGCTGCATGAGCGGCACTTCCAGCAAATGAATACGGTCACGACCTAAATCACCAAAATATTCAATAATCTTTTCAATAGCCGCCGAACCATCCGTCTTACAGCTCCTATAAAATGGCATAAACCGAGCAGTTCGTCAATATATTTCCAATTGGGTAAGTCTTGAATGGTATCTGTACCGGCTATGAAATAGTATTCCTTATCCTCACCATATTGGGCGCGGAAGTACTTTATCGTATCTACCGTATAAGACGGCCCTTCCCGTTTAAATTCAACGTCGGAAATAGTAAATTTAGGATTGTCCATAACAGCCACCGCCGTCATCTCATAGCGATATTTTGCATCAATCACGTCTTCATGTTTGTGAGGCGGATGATACGCCGGTACAAAAATAACGCGGTCAAGTTCATAGGTTTCCTGCGCCATTTCCGCTATCATCAAATGGCCTAAATGAATTGGATTAAAGGTACCTCCGATGATGCCGATTCTTCCTGTAAGTTTCATAAGCAGTACATTATCCCCATAATTAACAATGATATTACAAGCCACAGTATTATTGCTTTAATATAGGATAGCCATTCATAGCGTCCCTTAGGTGTTTTTAAGTAGGAGCCATAAGCTCGTACCATATTGAGCCACTTTATCATGAACGAATTTGGCCATCTCCTTGCACATAATATTTATACGAAGTAAGCGCCAAGAGCCCCATAGGCCCGCGCGCATGTAGTTTCTGAGTGCTGATACCGATTTCGGCTCCTAAGCCAAACTCAAAGCCATCCGTAAAACGGGTGGAAACATTTACATACACGGTAGATGCATCTACTTGTTGTAAAAAGGCCTGTGCCGCCTCTTTATTTTCCGTAATAATACATTCCGAATGTTTCGTCCCGTAGTGATTAATATGAGCAATGGCAGCCTCCACGGAAGGCACTACTTTTACATTCATAATTAAATCGTTATATTCCGTTGACCATGCCGATTCTTCAGCAGCTTTAATATCTTTAACGATAGCCCGCGAAGCTTCATCACCGCGAAGTTCCACCTGTTTGGCCATTAAAGCATCCGCAATAATCGGCAACAATTTAGGTGCCACCGCTTCGTGAATAAGTAACGTTTCCGCGGAATTGCATACGGATGGCCGCTGTACTTTAGCATTGACTACAATCGGTACAATTTTAGCTTCGTCACAATCTTTATCCACATATACATGAACGACACCGCTCCCCGTTTCAATAACCGGAATGCGGCTTTCTTCTACAATTCGTTTAATAAGGCCCGCACCGCCACGAGGTATTACTACATCAATGTATTCACGTTGGCGCAATAAATCAGATACGGCCGCACGATCGGTGACGGTTACCAATTCTACCGCATCGGCCGGTAAATTAACTTCGGTCAATGCGTCACGCAATAAATTTACCAAGCATTCATTAGTGTGAAATGCTTCTTTACCGCCCCGTAAAATAACCGCATTGCCTGTTTCATACATAGAGCCGCTGCATCAACAGTTACATTTGGTCTTGCTTCGTAAAACATAGCAATAACCCCCAATGGTACCCGTACTTTCGTAATTTCCATGCCATTGGGACGGGTAGACGACTCCATAACTTCACCGATAGGGTCTTCTAAATCAACAAGCTCACGTACCCCAAGAGCCATCTGCTCGATGCGCTCCTTAGTAAGACGCAATCGATCATACATAATTTGCGGTAAATTATAATCGCCGGCCTGTGCCATATCTTTTTCATTGGCATCTAAAATGGCCGGAATATGAGCTACCAATACATCAGCCACGGTCTGCAATAATTTATTTTTTACCGCCGTATCGGCCAATTGCATAGCCGTCGATGCGGCCCGAGCCTTACGGCCCATAGTTTCAAAATATGTTGCGTACTCTGTCATATTAAGACTCCTATCTGAGGATTACTAAATTATCACGATGAATGACTTCCGTATGAGCACTGTCTATCTTAAGAATAGACGTAATTTCATGGGAATTGCAACCTTTAATTTGATCAAGATCCGCTGATGAGAAGTTTACCATACCACGGGCAATTTCTTCGTCATTAAACAGGATACTAATGGTTTCCCCTTCATGAAACTCACCGCTTACTGCCGTAATACCAACCGGCAATAAACTGGAGCCTTTTTTAAGTAAAGCATCAGCACAGCCCTTATCGACAGTAACCGAACCTTTAAGCCGCTTGCCGAAGGCTACCCAGCGTTTTTTCATATGCGGTTTCGAATCACGCGCCACAAAATGGGTGCCTCGTAAACCGCCGGCGGCAATCACTTCGATAGAATCATTGCGTTCACCGGAAGCGATAACCATGTGCACACCGGAATTAACGGCAATATTGGCGGCTTGAATTTTAGTATACATGCCACCCGTACCGCGTGATGTACCAGCACCACCGGCTATTTCATAAATATGAGGCGTAATAACGTCTACTTCATGTATTAATTCGGCATCCGGATTCGTTTGCGGATTAGCCGTATACAAACCTTCAATATCAGATAAAATAATCAACAAATCGGCCTCAACTGTACTTGCAATAACAGCCGACAGGGTATCATTATCACCGATTTTAACTTCATCAATAGACACTACGTCATTTTCATTAATGATAGGAATCACGCCTAAAGAAATCAACGCATATAAAGTATTGCGCAAGTTGATATAACGAGAGCGATTCATACTGTCTTCGCGAGTCAGAAGAATCTGACCTACCGTATGGCCGTATTCACGAAAATAGCTTTTCATACATATGGAGTAAAACCCCTTGCCCCACGGAGCAGCAGCCTGTTTCATGACAAGGTCTTTTGGTTTTTCTTTAACCCCCAAAGGAGCCAACCCGGCACCTACGGCACCGGAACTGACTAAAATAATTTCCTTCCCTTGATTGGCCAAATCAGCCAATTGCTTTACAATCGATTCGATTCGGCGCAAATTAAGCCGTCCCGTGTCATAGGTTAAGGTACTGGTACCCACTTTAACGACGATACGCTTAGCCTTGGCCAATACGTCACGGGAATGTTCATTTGTTACGACTTTAACAGTAGACTCTCTTTCGCTCATAATTATATCTCCTCATCATCAGATTACCTTTTAACGTTTCCGGAAGTCAGCTAAACTAACGCATTAAGCGAATTAATTCGGCTGACTAACGGGGCAATATGATTTTGGGGTCTTTTTTGGCTTTGTATAAAACACCGTTGTGACCGATAACCTGTACCAATTCGGCACCCAACATATCGGCTAATTCTTCAAATGTTTCTGCAGGGTCCACAGGGGCATTATTTAACACTTTAACTTTAATAAGTTCTCTTGCCGTAATGGCCGCACGAGCACTGTCAATAACAGCATCTTCCAAGCCGCCTTTACCGATCATAACTACAGCCGGCATGGTACTGGCTAATGCACGCAAAAATCGTTTTTGTTTACCTGTCATAGTCTACTAGTCCTTCCTTATAAATCGTGGAAAGTAAAGCGTTGATCACCGATTACCACTTCGTCGCCGTCCTTACAGCCACGTTCTTTCAATTTTCTATCTAAATCCATATAGGACCAAATTTTTTGGAAACGACGAAGAGCCTGTTCATCTTCTAAGTTTGTCATGGCTACTAATTTTTCAATACGAGCACCACTGATAATGAAGGATGCATCGTCACCACGGGTAATAGTAAAGTCTGTATCCGGTTTAGCTTCGTATAACACGGTATCATCGACTGCTTCCGGTTCCGGTACATAGTTTTCTACGTAGTACCAGGCACGATTTACCAAATCAGGCAAGCCTTCACCGGTTAACGCATTTACCGGGAATACTTCATACCCCTGTTCTTTAAAATACGCTGAAACACGAGGTAATGTTTCTTCGTCTTGCAACATGTCAATTTTATTTAATGCGATTAATTGAGGTTTTTTGCTCAACTTTTCACTATATTTGGCCAATTCCTTATTAATCGTGTGGAAATCTTCAATCGGATCGCGGCCTTCCATGCCCGATACATCGAGTACATGGATGAGGATATTACTGCGTTCCACATGGCGCAAGAAGGAATGCCCAAGGCCTACCCCTTCACTGGCCCCTTCAATAAGGCCGGAATATCCGCCATAACAAAACTTTGACCTTCACCGACGGACACAACACCGAGAACCGGTGTTAACGTCGTAAAATGATATGCCGCCACTTCCGGTTTTGCGGAAGATACTTTGCGAATAATACTGGATTTACCTACACTCGGATACCCCAATAAACCTACATCGGCCAACACTTTAAGTTCCAATTGGAGCCAACGTTCTTCGCCCGGTTCGCCTTTTTCCGCAAACGTCGGCGCACGATTGGCACTGGTATGGAAGTGCGCATTGCCGCGACCGCCACGGCCGCCTTTGGCTACCACATAGGTCTGACCGTCTTCGATAAGGTCGGCCATTAATTTACCGCTTTCTTCATCTTTAACAGTCGTACCGAGTGGCACCGGAATAATCATATTATCGGCACCTTTGCCGTATTTATTACTGCTCTGACCACCTTCACCGGCCGGTCCCTTAAATTGTCTTTTATATCTGAAATCAACGAGAGTGTTGATATTTCTGTCCGCTTTTAAAATGATGTCTGCTCCTTTACCGCCATCGCCGCCGTTTGGGCCGCCGTTAGGAACATACTTTTCGCGTCGGAAACTACTCATCCCGTTGCCGCCGTCACCGGCTTTCACAAAAATTCGTGCACGATCGATAAACATAGTTTTCATCCTTTTCTGATAGTAATATGGGCGGTAACTCAAAATAGCTACCGCCTCACTATTATTTTGTCTTTAAAATTTCCAATGCTTTCTGAAGTTGTGTATCATCACTTTCAGATTGTGCATTGTCCGGTAATTCAACTTCCACATCTGGCTTAATGCCTGTACCGTCGATTACCCGATCATTTGGCGTATGATATTTGGCAATCGTAATCTTAATGCCTTCATCGCCGGGAACACCCAAAATAGTTTGAACCGTTCCCTTACCATAACTGTTAGTACCCACAATGGTACCTACTTTTTCATCCTGCACCGCACCGGAAATAATTTCCGAGGCACTCGCAGAACCTTGATTAATAAGCACAACCATAGGAATGGTAGGCTCCAAACCTTCTGAGTCATAAGACTCTATACGACCGGAACGATCCTGAATCGTAACAATCGGACCGGCCGGCAAAATATAATTGGCTACTTCCTGAGCAGTCGTCAATAAACCGCCCGGATTGTCGCGCAAATCGAGGACAAGTTTTGTCATGCCCTTTTCTTTTAATTCATTATAGGTTTTGGCAAAATCAGAACCGGTTGGCTCCGCAAACTGACTGATGCGGATATAGCCAATATGGTCATCCAACATTTTGCCCTTAACCGTTGGCAATGTAATTTGTTTGCGCGTAATGGTAATATCTTTAACTTCATTACCGCGCATTATAGTAATCGTAACATTGGTACCTTCTTCACCACGAATCATCTTGGATGCCTGTTCCATGGTTAAAGTAGATGTATTAACCCCGTCAATCTCTACAATGATATCACCGGATTTAACGCCGGCCTCCGCAGCAGGCTGGCCTTCAATAGCACTGGCCACTTTCATCAGCCGTCCTTATCCTGCCGAGTACAATACCGACTCCGATGTAGCTGGCCGATGTTTGCATATAAATATCATTATATTCTTTTTCATTAAGATATTGACTATGCGGTTCCCCCAGCGAATCAATCATACCGGCCAAAGAGCCTTCAAATAAAGATTGTTTCGAAACCGGGTCCATATAGAAATGACTGGCCACAAAATATGTGAAAAAGAACTTCACAGCGCCTATTGGGGAGCCGGAAATATACCAAAACACGAGCCACATAAATACAATGCCTGCCAGCGTAAACTTAACGGCGAATCGGACGCCGGACTTTAAGGAGTCCGACCACCGACGCTTTGTATTTTCATTATTCATCTTATAAATACCCTTGTGGATCTACAGGATCACCATTTACACGCACTTCAAAGTGAACGTGCGGACCTGTGGAGTTACCCGTACTGCCTGCATAGGCAATAACGGTGCCCTTACTTACAGATTGACCTTCCGATACGGCCAAATCAGAGTTATGGCCGTATAAAGTGGAAATACCGTTACCATGGTCGATAACAACAGCATAACCATAGCCGTCCATCCAACCGGAGAATACGACAGTACCACCATCGGCAGCATGTACCGGGGTGCCTTCATCAACGCCGATATCGATACCGGAGTGAAGTATTTGTCGTCCGAAAATAGGATGGTTACGCCAGCCGAAGTCGGACGTAATAACACCGGATACCGGCCAGGCAAGTTGGCCTGTACCTTGTACATAAGTGTAATCACTACCGCCACCGCCGCCACCGGACTGAGCCGCTGCTGCTGCGGCGGCCGCTGCGGCAACACGTTCAGCTGCACGCTGTTGCAACATAGCACGAATAGCATCAGAGGAAGCCTGTAAATCAGCCTGCATCTGTTCAGCCACAGCCTTATCATTTTGAGCCTGTGCCAAAATAGCGGATTGTTCATCTTTTTTCTTCTGAATAACCGCTTGCGTTTCACGTGCTTTGTTTTCCAATTCTACAACTTTAGCACGATCTGCTTCCAATTCGGCTTTCCGTTGCGCAATTTCTTCACGTTCCGTCTTAATGCTGCTGATTAATTTAATGTCAGCATCAATAATACGTCGCAACATTTCAACGCGATTGGCGAAATCACTGAAGTCTTTGGCCCCAATGATAACTTCCAAATAGCTGAGACGACCGTTGATATAAATATCACGGACACGCTTATTGAAGACGCCTTCCCGTGTTGCCAACCGAGCTTGCGCTTCGGCTAACAATTTTTCATTCTTAACAATTTCATTTTCTACAGCCATACGCTGCTGTTCATAGCTTTTTAAATTAGCCGTAGCCTGATCCAATTCCACCTGAATCTGATGCAATTGTTCAGACACATTCGTAATCGTAATTTCCGCATTGGCTTTTCGATTGCCCGCTTCTTGCATTTGCTGTTCTATGCCGCTGAGCTGATTCGTTAAATCTCGTCTTCGGCATAAATAGTACTAAGCGGTACGGAGGCTAACATGGTGGTACTTAAAAGAACGGCCGCGATGCGCATGGATAATTTATTATTTGCCATACCCAACCTTCTCTTATACCTTCATATACTGTTTCAACGAAATAGTGGAACCGATAGCCCCTACCAAGACACCAACGCCCAATAAAATAGCGCTCAAGTCATAGAAGAATGGGAACATCGGTACTAACGGCAAGAATGCCAAGGAATTTTCCACTTCAAGGGTGATGAAGTGATAGAATTCCCAAACACAAGCCGTCGCAATAGCGCCGCCGATAAAACCGAGCAACATACCTTCAATGAGGAACGGCCAACGGATGAACCAGTTGGTGGCCCCTACATATTTCATGATACCGATTTCTTTACGACGGGCAAATACGGTAAGGCGAATCGTATTGGAGATGATAAACAAGGTCGCCCCTGCCAAGAAGGCAATAAGGCAATACCACCGATGCGGATAACCTGAGTCATTTTGAAAATCTGTTCGATTACATCTTGTCCGTAATGAGCACTTTCCACTTCAGGGAACGTAGCTACTAATTTAGCCGTACTTTTTACTTCTTCCGGGTCCTCAAAAGTAATCACATAGGCCGATGGCAATGGGTTATTGCCGTCCAAAGCGGCTACTAAGCCCTGCTGATCGCCAAGGCGTTCTTTAAAACGCTTCATCGCTTCGTCTTTATTGACGAATTCCAGATTTTTAACTTTTGGTAAGGCTTTTAGTTTTTTACCGACTTCCATAACTTGGTTGGTAGTCAAGCCGTCTTTCATATAAATACTGATTTCTACCTGACTTTCCAAGTTGGAAGCCAAATTATTGAGATTTACAACCCCGGTAGTAAAAACCCCCAGAATAAATAAAGATAATGCTACTGTGGAAATGGAAGCCAAAGTCATGAGACCGTTGCGGCTCATAGACTTGAGAGCCTCTTTCACAAAGTATCTAAACGTTCTAAGCTTCATTGAATTCAGCACCTCGCATTCTATCACTGATTACGCGGCCATCTTCCAATGCAATAACCCGCTTATTTAAATATCTAACCATTTCCATATCATGCGTTACCATAACGATGGTTGTCCCTGAATTGTTGATTGTTTTAAACAATTCCACAATCCCCTTACTGGTATTAGGGTCCAAGTTACCCGTCGGTTCATCGGCGATGAGCACTAACGGTTTATTAACGATGGCACGGGCAATGGCTACACGCTGCTGTTCACCGCCGCTCAAATCCTGCGGTAAATCATCAGCTTTATGACCGAGGCCGACCATATCCAATACGGCGGCAACTCGTTCCTTAATAACTTTCGGTTTTTCTTCAATTACTTCAAGTGCAAAGGCAATGTTTTCCGCTACCGTTTTGTTTGGCAAAAGACGGAAGTCTTGGAACACAATGCCCAAACGACGTCGTAAATACGGAATTTTCCGTTTTTTCAAATGAGAGACTTCCATGTCATTTACGATAACGGTTCCCGAATCAGGTACTACTTCATGTGATAATAGTTTGATAAACGTGGATTTCCCAGCCCCACTAGGACCACAGATAAGTACGAACTCACCCTTCTCAATATGTATAGTTACGTCATCCAAAGCCAGCGAGCCATTGTCGTACACTTTGTTGACATGGTTAAATTGAATCATTGATTAACTTCCTTTACTATTTTCGTTCAATCGCTGTTTTAGCAGCATTCACGATATCTTCTGCTGTAAGACCATATTTGGCCATCAATTCTTTAGGTGTACCGGATTCACCGAATGTATCCTTCGTGCCGATGCGAATAACCGGTACCGGCGCAAATTCCGTTACTACTTCAGCTACCGCAGCACCTAAACCGCCATAAATATTATGTTCTTCAGCTGTTACGATGGCACCGGTTTCTTTAGCTGCTTTCACAATAGCGTCAGCATCAATCGGTTTAATGGATGCCATGTTGAGTACACGAGCTTTTACATTTTGTTCAGCCAATAATTTAGCGGCCTGAACGGCAGGACCTACCAAAGCACCGCACGCAATAATCGTTACATCGTTACCGCCTACGAGTTCAACAGCTTTCCCCGGTGTAAATTCATAGCCTTCCGGAGTTACATCGTCTACACCGGCACGGCCTAAACGAACATATACAGGACCTTCATAATCGGCAGCCCATTTAATAACCGCTGTAGTTTCTGCTTCATCGGCAGGAACAACTACTTTAAGGTTAGGAATAGCACGCATGCAGGCAATATCTTCAAGGCTCTGATGAGTGGCCCCGTCTTCACCTACCGTAATCCCCGCATGAGTAGCACAGATTTTTACGTTTAATTTAGGATAGCATACGGCATTGCGCACCTGTTCAAAAGCACGCCCCGTAGCAAACATAGAGAACGAAGACACGAACGGAATTTTACCGGCTGCTGCCAAACCGGCACCGACACTGATTAAATTCTGTTCCGCAATCCCTACGTTAAAGAAACGATCCGGATAAGCTTTTTTGAAATTATCCGTTTTAGTGGATTTAGATAAATCCGCATCTAATACAACTATATTTTCGTTAGCGGCGCCAACAGCCACTAAGGCATTACCATATGCTTCACGTGTTGCTTTACCCATCTTACACCTCCAACAATTCTGCTACGAATTTTTCATATTCTTCAGCGGACGGCGCCTTACCATGCCAGCCTGCCTGACCTTCCATTTCTTTAACGCCCTTACCTTTGACAGTGTTCATCACGATTGCTGTCGGTTTGTCGGTACAAGCTTTAGCGGCTTCAATGGCATTGTGTAATTCATCAAGGTCATGACCGTTGACTTCGATTACATTCCAATTGAAAGCTTCAAACTTAGGCGCGATTGGTAACGGCGACATTACTTCGCGAATATCACCGTCGATTTGGAGACCGTTGAAGTCGATGAAAGCAGTCAAATTATTAAGTTTATAGAAACCGGCAAACATAGCGGCTTCCCAAACTTGACCTTCTTCCAATTCACCGTCACCGAGTACGGCAAAAACACGATAGTCTTTTTTGTCGATGCGTCCGGCCAATGCCATACCACATGCGGCACTAATGCCCTGGCCCAAGGAACCGGTAGACATATCAACGCCCGGTGTATGTTTCATATCGGGATGGCCTTGCAACATGCAATCAATTTTACGTAAATTTTCCAATTCACCTTTATCAAAAGCCTTTTTCTGCTAACGTGGCATATAAAGCCGGCGCTGCCATGGGCCTTTAGATAAATTACAAAACGGTCACGAGTTGCCGTCTTTCGGATTCTTCGGATCAACGTTCATTTCTACGTAATACAGTAACGCCATGAGATCCGCAATGGATAAAGAACCACCGGGATGTCCCGATTTAGCGGCGGTTACGGCTTTGAGAATGCTTACGCGAATTGCAGTCGCCTTTTCTTGAACTAACGACTTCTGCTCAGCTGTTAATGTTGTCATAAAGACCCTCCATTCCTTTTAGGAAAATAAGTAACGCAGATTTCTGAATTCTAACGAAATATTCGATATAAAACAATATTATTGTAAACCTTTAGCCATATAATTGCCAGTGCCGCCTATAAGCCAAGCAACCGGCATATGTATACTATTTAGGCGTATCCAAGAGCGACAAAGCAATATGTGCATTTTTAAGTGATTCTTCGCGAAGCTTAATAATGCGTTGTACCACCTGTTGCTGTAATGCGGAGTTTTCAAGAAAACCGGCCGTCGCCGCGTATATGGTATCACTTTCGATTTCATCCAAAGTACCAACCGGCTCCTGACCAATCATCTGTAAGAAATTGGTAATTTTAGGATCGTACGAAATGCCTACTACGGGTTTTCCATTAAAGACGCAAAAACCAAAGCATGTAAGCGAACCCCGATTAAAACGTCCATACAACCTTCCAAAGCTAAAAGCTCGGTCGTATTATACATGCGTTCCAACACTACCGGTTCACTCTTCATAAGGCTTTTAATGGCCATAGCTTCTTGCGTATCCGCCGGATGCTGCATGGGAATGAATACCACTTGGGCGCCCAATTCCTCATGCAATCGGTCGAGTGCTTTAGCCAATTCGCCGCGATAGGCAATCGATTGCTTCCAATTGCGCACCGATACACCTACGCGATAACGTACGCCGGACAACTGATACGGTTTTAATAAGCGTCGTCCGATAGTTTTATCTACGGGATGCATGGCCAACACTGCATCGGCGGTCACCTGAATAGGCACCTTAGTTACCCCCATATCGAGCAATTCCGCTTTGGAACGCTCATCACGGACAGTAATCATAGTGACTTTATTCAATACCTGACCGACAATCTGACGTGCTCGTTTACGGCGAAGCGGGCCGATGCCCTGTGCATAGAGCATAACCCGTTTACCAAACTCGTGGCCAAAGTAATAATGCTTAAATAGTAATATAAGCTGCGTTTACTCGTTACATCCTGCAATAAACTGCCACCACCGCTAATCAATAAATCACAGCGACCGATGGCATTTAAAATACCAAACATGTCAAAACGGCCGATAGCCTTGACGCCGTGATTGGCTGCGGTGTGACCTGGATTGCCGGAAATAACGGTAATGTCCGCATCCGGTACTACTTCTAAAATAGCTTCCAAAATAGCAGCCAACATGGCTTCATCACCTGCATTACCGAACCCGTAATAACCGGAGATAACAAGTCTAGTCATTAGCTACCTCCCGTTTACGAGCCCATGTAACCACATAAGCTAAGAAGCGGAATACTAAAATTGCCACAACGCCGAAAACAACGCCTAACCAAAGGCCGTCATAACCGCGTGCAATGGACATCATAACCGGCGTCCGCAAATGACAGAAGGTTTCCACCATGGATCCGATACCGATAACCCCGGCAATCGTAAATAAGAAATGTAAAACCATAGGCCAACGACGCAAGAGGCAAAAGATGCCAACATCAAAGCGGGATGACCGATTAAAAATTCTTTTTCACGAGGACGAGCATATAATGTATTTTCTAAGAAACGGCGTAAGGCAATTTCAAAGCCCGGCACCGGCACACCGGCTGTATGACCGCTGCGGCCCACAAAGACCCAGCCAACCACGCCAAGCATAGCAAAAATAGCAATCATATAAATCTTAACGTCCAAGGTCAAGAAAGATTTCATAAAGCTTCGGCATTCAGACCAGGAATCAATCGTACGGCCTTGCCAAAGCGGAAATCGCTGTAAATAAGCAATCGCGGTCAATATAATCGGTGCTACGAATACTAATTTAACACCGCGGAATAAAGCAAATTCCATGAAGAAACGGGTATTACCGAGCATAGCGGCAATCATAATACCACCGATAGCCGCAATAAGAGCAGCCCCTACCAGGTAAACCGCCGCCTCCAATGTAGCACGCCAAGGTCCTACAGCCGGTCCGTCAGCCCGACGTACCCAACAATCCATAATGAGGATAATGGCCACAACCGGTGCCGCAATCGCTGTGCTTAAGGCCCAAATTTGAGTGATTAAAGTACCACCCGTTACTGTATAAAGTACTACTGTAATTAACAGCAACGTAAAGTTTAATACTAACTGACGGTGCTTACGCATCGGCAAGAGTAAATTAACCATAAAGGTAAAGAGGGCCACGGCACCGGCCATGGTCAACACAACTGCGATTGGTCCCGGTGTATATGGCGGATAAATAGAAGCACGACCAAAGGTAAAGCCGCGATCTTCCAGTTTCTCTTTAAGCGATTTCATGTACGTAATACTTGATTCTAAGGCCGTCTTATTATCGCTCCTTCTTCATAAATCGGCAATAAGTTAAAGCGAATATTACGTTCAATATCACTGATATAAAAACGTTGCGCCACTTCTTCAGGTGGTAATTTTTTGAACTCGTCCTTAGCAATTGTATATAAGCGACCAACACTGTATTCATCGGCTACGGCTAAGTCATTGTTAAAACCGACCTGATTTTCATATTGCAATTGATTTACCGCTTCAATCCCTACAACCGGAATACGCAAATTATGCAAATATTCATTAGTAAGGCCGATAAAATTAGGATAGCCTAACGCTTCCTTGCCTACAAAAACCATGCCCGTTACATTAGGTATACCATCCAAACGACTAAACACGAGGTCAACATTTTCACGGGTAACCTGTTTAAAGTTAGTAGGACGTACAATAACGTCAAAGCCCTGACGGCTTACTTCTTCGGCCTGTAAACGGGAGATGCTTAAATTCATATCCATCAATGCTTCGTACGGCTGTGACAACGCCAAAACAGGACCGCGGTTGGAGTACATAACCCCTACTTTATCCTTACCTAAGCGTTGAACCAAATCTTCGTGAATTTCTTTGAAGTAGCCTTCCTTACCGGGCGCCGCTACGATATAGGTGTAACCCGGCTGCGGTTGTGGTCCATAGAACTGCATAATAGCCGCATCTTCACCATGATAGACTAAAATCTCACCGGCATCACGAGCCTTGGTAAGTGTACGGTCATAAATGGCCATCCCTGTAACGCCTGCATCTTTTAAGGCTTTTAAGGCGTCAGCCGTACTTCGCTTTTCAAAAGAAGAAGCTCTCAATACAGCATCATAGTCGACTATATTTTCGATCTGATTTTGGGCTTCTTCCACTTGATGACGCTGTTGCACCAGGAATAATCCGGCCAACAAACCGATAATAATAATCGCAATAAGGACTAAAGAATGTTTTCTCTTTTTTCTATTAGTTTCCTTCACAGTAACACCTTTCTTACTTACTTATCGGATTGACAAACAAATGAAGTTCTCCATTTTCTGTTTCAATACGATCGGCTTTTACAGGAATTGGGAATTCCGCAAAGTCATAAATAGTAATCTGTTTTAATACGGAAGCATTTAACCCACCGATACCGGCGCCGTTAATTTCAAAGCGCTGCGGCGAGAATACGAGGGCATTGTTTTTGATTTCCAAGTTGCCTTTAATGCTGGCAGTGCCACGCACAAAGCCCATGTCCACCGACCCGACTACTTCAATACCGTCAGAATCAATCACTACATCTTGAATGGTTAGACCTTTTACAGCTTGTTCCATGAAGTCTTTCAAGTCAGAAGCTGTAACAGTACCTTCGATTTCACCTTTGCCCATTTGCTGAATTTCCATGGTCTGGTTCATAAATAAAGCGATAGGACTGAATTCTAAATTATTTACATCCATATGAACATCGGCAAAATTTAAATTGCCTAATTTTACATTTTCCAAAACACCACGCATAACATCTACGCGACCGCCAACCATGGCAATAGCCGGTGAAGATTCAATGCGTAAGGAAATTGTTTCAGGATGTAATTTATTGTTAATTTCCTGTTCCAGTTTGTTAGCCACAAAACTCGGCAAAAAGAATTGTGCCGCTACTACAATAGCTACTATGACAACAACTAAAAAGGCGATAAACTTTTTCATTTCTGTAATCGTCTCCTATATTTTCAAATTAGCTTCTTTCTTCAAATACCCTTCCATAAAGGCATCCAAATTACCGTCCATAACGGATTGAATATTCCCTGTTTCTACACCGGTACGATGGTCTTTGACCAAATTGTACGGATGGAATACGTAAGAACGAATCTGGCTGCCCCATTCAATAGCTTGATAGGTCCCGCCGATCTTTTCTTTTAATTCCGCTTGTTTTTCCAATTCCAGTTCAAACAATTTGGCACGCAACAGTTTTAACGCTTGTTCACGGTTTTGAATCTGTGAACGTTCACTCTGACATTGGACTACTACGCCCGTCGGAATGTGGGTCATACGAATGGCGGAGTCAGTTTTATTGATATGCTGACCACCGGCACCGCTGGCGCGATAGGTATCGACACGTACATCCTTCATATCCAGATGAATATCTACGGTATCATCAATTTCCGGCATTACATCAACGGCCGCAAAGGATGTATGGCGTCGTGCATTCGCATCGAACGGCGAAATACGAACCAAACGATGTACCCCTTTTTCAGACTTCAAATAGCCGAAAGCATTTTCCCCTTTAATGAGGAAAGTGGCACTTTTTATACCCGCTTCATCACCGGGCTGTTCATCCATCATGGTAATGGCAAAGCGTGTTGCTCGGCCCAACGCAAGTACATACGAATCAGCATGGATACCCAGTCTTGAGCTTCCGTACCGCCCGCACCGGCGTGGAAAGTTAAAATGGCATTATTTGTATCATATTCACCGCTAAGTAACAATAATACTTCACGCCGTTCCACTTCTTCCGTAATGTGTTCAACCTGAGTCTTAAGTTCTGCTTCCATGGATGTATCCTGCTCATCGATGGCCATATCAAGCATAAGCTTTAAGTCTTCAATCTCTCCGACTAATGCTTTATAACCTTCTACGGCATCTTTAAGCTGGGTTGCTTCTTGGGAAATTTCTTTTGCCGATTCCGGATCATTCCAAAATTCAGGGTCACTCATTTTAACATCTAACGTAAATATACGATCTTCCTTCTGAGCGATGTTAAAGTGAATCCCTCATTCCATAAATACGCTCCTCTAAATTGTCAATAGGGCCTTTTAAATCCTCTAACAATCTATTCACCTCTTTCTGATAATACTACTGAAAAGCAGAAAATGGCCGCGCCGAAAATAACTCCCGGCAACGAACCATTCTGCGTGTTCTAATCTACATTTTGTGGTTCCAACACATCATCATGATGGGTTTGCGCATTGGCCAGGGGATCTGCAGCTGATTCTTCTTCAATCACATTGTCATTCAATTCGATACGAATGCGATAGAGATACATAATCGTATCTTCCTGAATGGCTTCAATCATAGCTTCAAACATATCATACGCTTCAAATTTGTATTCAACAAGCGGATTTTTCTGACCGTATGCACGAAGGCCGATACCTTCACGGAGCATATCCATGGAATCCAAATGTTCCATCCATTTGCTGTCCACAACTTTAAGCATAACTGCTTTTTCGAGTTCACGCATATTGGCTTCGCCAATGAGTTGTTCTCGTTTATCATATTCTTCATGCGCAATAGCAAGCAAACGTTCTTGCAATTCACCGCGGCCCAAATCTTCCATTTCAGCCACCGTAAACTGTCCCGGTTCTAAGAAGAAAAGTTCTAAATGTTTTAATAGACCTTCATAATCCCATTCTTCCGGATATAATTTTTCATCGGCATATTGATTCATAGCTTTAATTACTAAGGAATCAACCATTTCCATGATGGTGTCACGCAACGATTCATTGCCCAAGATTTTGCGGCGTTGATCATAAAGAACTTCACGCTGCTGATTCATAACATCGTCATATTCCAAAATATATTTACGAATATTAAAGTTATGATTTTCTACTTTCTTCTGAGCACGTTCAATGGATTTAGTAATCAAGGAATGTTCAATCGGTTCATCCTCTTCCATACCAAGTTTATCCATCATACCGGAAATATTATCGGCCCCGAAAATACGCATCAAGTCGTCTTCCAAGGATAAGAAGAACTGACTGGAGCCCGGATCGCCCTGACGACCCGAACGACCGCGCAACTGGTTGTCGATACGGCGACTTTCATGACGTTCGGTACCCAAAATATGGAGACCGCCAAGTTCAGCCACACCTTCGCCTAAAGAAATATCTGTACCGCGACCGGCCATGTTAGTGGCAATCGTTACCATACCGCGCTGACCCGCATTGGCTACGATTTCCGCTTCTTTTTCATGGTGTTTAGCATTCAACACATTATGTGGTACGCCACTCTTAAGAAGCATATCACTTAACTGTTCCGATTGTGTAATCGAAGTAGTACCTACCAATACAGGCTGACCTTTTTTATGGCGTTCTACCACATCTTTAACAACCGCTTTATATTTTGCCTTCTTAGTTTTAAAAATTAAGTCCGGCAAATCTTTACGAAGTAAAGGTTTATTTGGTGGAATTTCATATACTTCCAAACCGTAAATATTGTTAAATTCCTGTTCTTCCGTTTTAGCTGTACCGGTCATGCCCGCTAATTTCTCATACATACGGAAGTAGTTCTGGAACGTAATGGATGCCAAAGTCTGGCTTTCACGTTCAACTTTAAGACCTTCTTTGGCTTCAATGGCCTGATGCAAACCGTCGGAATAACGACGACCGAACATCAAACGACCGGTAAATTCATCAACGATAACAACCTGGCCGTCTTTAACTACATAATCCTTATCGCGATGCATCATGGCATAAGCACGTAAAGAGGCATTTAACAAGTGATTCAACTCCAAGTTGGCCGAATCGTATAAGTTTTCGATTTTAAGCATTTTTTCAACTTTGGCAATACCCGATTCAGTCGGTGCGATTGTTTTTTGCTTTTCATCAATCGTATAATCTTCACCGGCTACCAATTGCGGTACGACTTTTGCCAACGTATAATAGCTGTCCGTAGAGCGTTCACCGGGACCGGAAATGATGAGCGGTGTACGGGCTTCATCGATGAGGATGGAGTCAACTTCATCGACGATGGCATAGTTCAACGGACGCTGTACCATCTGTTCGGCATGAATAACCATGTTATCACGCAAATAGTCGAACCCGAATTCATTATTGGTGCCGTACGTAATATCGGAAGCATAAGCCAATTTACGTTGATTGTAATCGAGATTGGCTACAATAAGACCAACACTCAAACCAAGGGCACGATACAATTTACCCATCCACTCGCTGTCACGTTTTGCCAAATAGTCATTGACCGTAACAACATGCACACCTTTACCGGTTAAGGCATTTAAATACACCGGCAACGTAGCTACCAAGGTCTTACCTTCACCGGTACGCATTTCTGCGATGTTACCGCGATGCAAAGTAATGCCACCGATAAGCTGTACGTCAAAATGGCGCATGCCGAGCACGCGCTTCGAAGCTTCACGAACGACCGCAAATGCTTCCGGTAAAATATCATCCAATGTTTCACCGTCAGCCAGTCGTTTCTTAAATTCTTGTGTCTTAGCAGCTAATGAACTGTCACTTAAACCGCTAAGACTCGGCTCTAAGCCATTAATTTCATCTACAATGGCACGCATCTTTTTTATTTCGCGTGCGCTGTTATTACCAATTAATCTTTGTATAAAACCAAACAAATATCTCAACTCCTTAGGTCTGTATATTCTCTTATATACATATTCAATTAATTATATCACAAAGTTTCTAAAAAAACCAAAATATACAGTTTAAGTAATAAGCTTTTTACATATTATATACGGAAGTGTGACTGATTTTATACAAAATATGTATTTCCCGTTTTTGGTTACTAACTGAAAATCGTTATCTTAAAGCCGGCTATGTGCAAATACCAAAAATGACCCCTTCTATGTTGAAGGGGTCATTAACGCATTCTTATTTGTTGTCAGCGTTTTCAGGTACATACCATAAACCGTTGTTATGGGTTTTCATGTATTCTTTGAATTCAGGCGAATTATACGCATCCTTCATATCTTTAGCCCATTGGGTATCTTTATTCTTATCCAATACAACGAGCTGTAAGAGTAAGTATGGTAAAATGTCTTCTTTCATCAAAGCAGTAGAAGGATCGATTTTAGCATTGTACACAATAGAACCGGTGATTACGATGTACGCAAAGTCGGTACGAACCGATGGAATTGTTAAGGACTTCATTTCTACAAAGTTAAGATTGTATGGGTTTTCCACAATATCTGCTTTAGTTACAGTGGCCAAATCTTTATTCGGATCTAATTTGATAAGGCCTGCTTTTTGAAGTAATGCATAGGCACGTGCCGTATTGGACGCATCATTCGGAACAGCGATAGTATCACCGTTAGCTACTTGGCTAAGCTGAGTTTTAGCGCCCGGATAGATACCGGCCGGTACTGTAGGAATCGGAGTTAACGCTACCAAATGACCACCTTGTTTTTCATTGAAGTTATTCATATACGCTGTATGCTGTTCAACGTTAAAATCTACTTCGCCGTCATTCAAAGCTACGTCAGCCTGTACTAAATCGGACATATCGCGAGCCGTAATCTTGTAACCTTTCTTTTCCATAATCGGTTTAACAGCTTGTTCAAAGAGTTCCGAGTACGGTCCCTGAGATTTACTGAAAACTAAATCCTTTTTGTCACCTGCTGCGGAGTCATTACCGCAACCGGCCAATAACACGGCGCCTAACACGGTAGCCGCCAACAACACACCAATCTTCTTAAAACGTTTGAAATTCATAATACCCCTACTTTCTTTCTCAATGATTGCGCATTTTAAATGCAAAATGATTACCCACAGTTTGAATAATCTGAACAAAAATAACAAGCACAACAACAGTAAACAACATGAGCGGGAAGTTTAGACGTTCGTACCCGTACGTGAGCGCCAAATCACCGACCCCACCGGCCCCGATAGCTCCGGCCATTGCCGTTGCCCCGATAAGCCCGATTGTACCGGTTGTAACCGATAAAATTAAGGATGCTTTTGCTTCCGGCAAAATAAAATGCCAAACAATCTCAAAATGAGAGGCACCCATGGCCTGCGCCGCTTCGATTATGCCCTTATCCACATCAAGCAGTGAATTTTCAAAGAGACGCGTCAAGTACGGCGCAATGAAAATAACGAGAGGCACTAAGGCCGCCGTCGTCCCGATACGCGTACCAATTAACAATTTAGTCAGCGGCAAAATAAACACCATCAAAATGATGAACGGCACACTGCGAATAATATTAACTACCGTATTCACTACGGCAAAGACGTAATTATTTCTTAAAATACCGTCCTTATTGGTCAGTACTAAAATGACTGCCAAAATAAGACCGATAATCGACCCGATGATTAGTGACACGAATACCATGTACAACGTCTCTTGGGCCGCCAGGATAATTTGCTCGTTCGGTACTCCCAAATCCGGCATCATAATGTAATCACCTCACATTCCAGTCCTGCATCACACATATATTTCTTGGCTGCGTCCAAATCTGCCGCAGCACCGACCACTTGTAAAATAAAGATGCCCAGAGCCGAATCTTGCAATTGGTTAACCGACGCAAATACGATATTCGTTTCCACGTTGAACTTGCGATTTACTTCATAGATAACATTTTTAGTTACTGCGTCACCTAAGAAGCGTAATTTCACCAGTTCATATGGTCTTGTATCCGCTTTTAACTGCGCCACCACATTGTCCGGAATGCGTTCCGGAATAACGGTCTGTACGAAACGTTTTGTCATGCTCTGCGTTGGATGACTGAACACATCAAGGACAGTGCCCATTTCTACAACACGACCATGCTCCATAACGGCTACGCGATTACAAATTTCCTGGATTACATTAATTTCATGCGTTACCAACAAAATAGTTATATTAAATTTCTTTGTTTAATTCGTTTTAACAACTTTAAAATTTGTTCTGTCGTTTCCGGGTCCAAAGCGCTGGTCGCTTCGTCACAAAGCAATATAGACGGATTTGTCGCCAGTGCGCGAGCGATACCGACACGCTGTTTTTGCCCGCCCGATAATTGAGTCGGATACGCATTGGCTCGGTCCGGTAAGTTAACGAATTCCAATAACTCTTTGACTCTTTTCTCAATCACATCTTCCGCCACTTTATTCAAACGAAGCGGAATCGCAATATTATCAAAAACCGTTTTCGAGTTCAACAAGTTAAAAAGATTTGGAATATCATGCCAATCCCCTTACGAACTTTACGAAGTTCATTGTGAGATAATTCATTAATATTCACACCGTCGATTAAGACTTCACCGGCAGTCGGCTCTTCCAAAGCATTAACCATGCGCAGCAACGTCGATTTGCCGGCACCACTGAAGCCTACAATACCAAAGATATCTCCATCCTGAACCGTCAGCGATACATCTTGCAAAGCCTTAACATGTTACTTTTTGATGATAAACTCTTTGTCAATATGCCTAAGTTCAATCATAAAATCCCCCCTATTGTATAAAAAAGGCCTACCGCCTCCATGACAGAGGCGGTGGCCCGCGGTTCCACTCTGTTTACAACAGCATACTCACAGATGGATAGGCTGTTGCACTCAAATACTATAACGGCAGTTCACCGTGAAAACCTACTGATATTTCAGTTCTCCCGCTCACAAAGGCATTCAGTCCAACTACATCGTAATAAACTCTCAACCTAGGTTTATCTCTCTGTTCGGTTCATTGAACGTACTTGTTTTGTTCATTGCGTTTTATATACTCTTTTATGTTTTAGTATAATTCTCATCGATTTTTTAAAACATATCATTATGATAGGTTTTAACTACTTTTTGTCAAGGACAAAATAAATCCATACTATTACTAAAAATTTCTATATATATAATAATAGCAAAGATTCGCTAAAAATCCAACAGCATCATGAACATTTTACCAAACTGTCTATATATTACTAACGATCCACTGCATAGTATAAAAATTTAAACATAATCAGTGTTATAAAAAAGCTGTAGCAGATTATGTACTCACAATCTGCTACAGCTGCTATATATTCAGTTATCTAAACGTCCTACGGTATTCTCCCTTCGGAGTAGCCTTTAAAGCTCCGGCTCAATTAACCCATAGGAACCGTTTTTACGACGGTACACTACGTTCATAACTTCTGTTTCTGCATTGTAGAACATAAAGAAGTCATGACCAACCAAATTCATTTGCATAATGGCTTCTTCCACACTCATAGGTCGAATCGCAAAATGTTTGCGGCGAACTATGCTGATTTCTTCTTCCTGAACAGGAACTTCCGGAACATATGCATCCGGTTTGAAGCCTGCTTCTTTCTTGAAGCGCCGTGCCAAACGAGTTTTATATTTATGAATTTGACGAACAATTTTATCGACT
>ENA-OQBT01000408-OQBT01000408.1-human-gut-metagenome-genome-assembly--contig:-NODE-408-length-27157-cov-2.349020_pt1 | contig 27157 bp, 38 predicted proteins | sample MGYA00242749_ERZ504557 | MGnify/ENA primary metagenome ERZ504557 (study PRJEB26092, sample SAMD00036243) | human gut metagenome | host: Homo sapiens | study: EMG produced TPA metagenomics assembly of... | reverse complement strand
GATCACAGGTTTTTGTATCGGCCCATTCTAAAAATCACCAAGGAACGGCTCGAGGAGCTGATGTCGATACGAAAATGCTGGTCAAGGATGTCGGAACAATGCTGGACGGCCCGCAGGCAGTGAAGAAGGCCTGATCGACGAGGTCGGCGGCATTGCCCGCGCGCTCGAAAAGCTGAATGAGCTGATGAAAAAGGCAGCAGGGACAGAAAATTGACTTCACGGCGCGGCTTGTGTTTCAGGGGATTTTGTGTTAGAATGAGTTCGCTGTGAAAATTCGAACGGAAGTTTTGTCCGGACTTTCACAAAAGAGAAAAATAAGGGAACAGGATAAAAAAATGACAGTAATAGAAGCTTTATTTCTGGGTCTGATCCAGGGAATTACGGAATTCCTGCCGATCAGCAGCTCCGCACATCTGATTATCTTCCGTCACTTTATGAAGATCGAAGATACGCAGACGGTGTTTTTCAATGTGCTTTTGCACTTTGGCTCCATGATTGCAATTCTGCTCACATTTTCGAAGGAATGGAAACGTCTCTTCCTCGCGTTGTGCGGAATCATAATCGATCTGTTTCATAATTTAAAGGAACACTTTTCCAGTCAGCATCAGGAGGGAAAGCAGTACCGGAAGGTGCTCGGCAGCAACTACCGTATGCTTGCTTTCCTGCTGATTCTGACCACCATCCCGACTGCTGTAATCGGCGGCATGATTCAGAGCCTTGTCACACTGACCTCCTCGAATCTGCTGGCACCTGGCGTTGGTCTGTATCTGACGGCGATTCTGCTTGTGGTGGCAGATATGCTTCCGGAGGGAGAAAAAACGCAGAAAAATTTAAAGCCGAAAGATGCACTGATTGCCGGATTCTTCCAAGGCTTTTCCACGATTCCGGGTCTTTCCCGTCTTGGTTCGACTATTTCTGCGTGTGTGATCGGCGGCATGACCCGTTCGTACGCTGTGAAATACTCTCTGATTGTGAGTGTTCCGGCGATTATCGGGGCAACGATCGTTGAAATTGCGACCATGGGAAAAAATAAAATTGTTTTTCATCCGGTATATCTGGTCGGCGTTTTCATGGCGGCACTTGCCGGTTACTTTACGATCCGCATTCTGATGCGTGTGGTGAAAAAACGGAAACTGAAATATTTTGCTTTGTACTGTCTTCTTGTCGGGACATTCTCCATTGCAGGATATTTTCTGCTGTAATACGAGAAAGGGGAGAAGTTCTGCATGGCAAATACAACAAAGGGAAGCGGGAAGACAAAGAAAAAAACTTCTGCTTCCGGAACAGCAAAAAAGAAACAGACCCAAACAACGGCCAGAAAAACAACGGCGAAAAAGAGCAGTACCGCAAAACGTACCTCCGGCACAAGGAAAAACACAGTCCGTGAGCCGATGGACGAGGGAGTGCGCGCAGAAATTATTCTGCTTTCCGTGCTTGCTGTTTCGATTCTGCTGATGCTCAGTAATTTCGGTATGGGCGGCGTGATCGGACAGGCTGTCTGCGACTTCTTTTTCGGCCTTTTCGGCGTGACAGAGTGGGCAGCACCGGTTCTGATCTTCTTTGGAACAGCATTTTACATAGCAAACAGACAGAACTTTTTTAATTGTGCGGAAAAACCGGGGGAGCGATCAGCTGCTTCGTCTTTTTCTGCGCTTTTATGCAGCTTCTGGCGTCCGGCTATACGAGAGATACGACATTTCTGGATTACTATTTTGACAGCGCCTACGATCATCTCGGCGGAGGAATCTTAGGAGGGTCTGTCGTGAAAATTCTCGGCATGGGATTCGGCCAGATCGGTGCGTGGGTGATTATTGTGATCGCCATCGTGATTTCCGTGATCGTGATGACGCAGAAGCCGATTCTCGCGCCGATCCATGAAAAGACGAATGACCACCGCCGGATGGCGGAGGAGCGCCGCCAGGAGCGTCTGGCGCGCCAAGCTGCGATGGAGGAAGAGGAAGGAAAAGAGCTGATTCTTGAGCCAGTGAGGAACCGAAAAAAGCCGGGAAGAAAAAGAAATCCCGCCTTCTTTCTCATGTGGAATCGAAGGCTGATTTAAACGAAAACGACGATACCCATCAGATGGAGATGCCGGAGCTTTCGATTCACCGTGGTTCTGTGCCGGCTGAAGAGCCGGAAAAGACAGGACCGGAGATGACACGGCAAGCTGCAGAAGAGGCGAAAAAAGAGAAAACGTCTGCGGATCATACGAGAAATCCGCGGTCTTCCTGTGAAGAGATCGAGGCGGATATAGACGGCATTCGTCAGGAAATCGGGAAAAAAGCAGAGGAAAAGCGGCCGGAGTACAAAACACCGCCGATGAATCTTCTGAAAAAAGGGATGCGCGGTGCCATGGGCGATTCCGATGCGCATTTGCGGGAAGTAGCGCGGAAACTGGAGGAGACGCTGGACAGCTTCGGTGTCAAAGTTACAGTCAATAACGTAAGCTGCGGACCGACCGTCACACGGTATGAGCTGATGCCGGAACAGGGCGTGAAAGTAAGCCGGATTGTCGGATTGACCGACGATATCAAGCTGAGTCTTGCAGCAGCAGATGTCCGCATTGAGGCACCGATCCCGGGAAAATCCGCAGTCGGAATCGAGGTTCCAAATAAGACGAACACGGCCGTGATGCTGCGTGATCTTCTTGAAACACCGGAGTTTAAGAACTTTTCTTCGAATCTGCCTTTGCTGTCGGAAAAGACATCGCCGGTCAGCCGGTCATCGCAGATATCGCGAAAATGCCTCATCTTCTGATCGCCGGTGCGACCGGTTCCGGTAAATCGGTCTGCATCAACACACTGATTATGAGTATTATTTATAAGGCAAAACCGGAAGACGTCAAACTGATCATGATCGACCCGAAGGTCGTTGAGCTTTCTGTTTATAACGGCATTCCGCACCTTTTTATTCCTGTTGTCACAGACCCGAAAAAGGCTTCCGGAGCTCTGAACTGGGCGGTTGCGGAGATGACAGACCGTTATAACAAATTTGCGGAATTCAACGTGCGCGATATGAAAGGCTACAATGCAAAAGTTGCCGAGCTGCCGCCGGATGAAAACGGCAAAAAACCGGAAAAACTGCCGCAGATCGTCATTATCGTGGATGAGCTTGCGACCTGATGATGGTTGCGCCGGGAGAAGTGAGGATGCGATCTGCCGTCTGGCACAGGCTTGCCCGTGCGGCCGGCATCCATCTGATTATTGCAACACAGAGACCTTCCGTCAATGTCATCACTGGTCTTATCAAGGCAAATATGCCGTCCCGTATTGCATTCTCGGTTTCTTCCAGCGTAGATTCCCGTACGATCCTCGACATGGGAGGTGCGGAAAAACTGCTTGGAAAAGGCGATATGCTCTACAAGCCGCAGGATTACCAGAAACCGGCCCGTCTGCAGGGATCCTTTGTTTCGGATAAAGAGGTCAGCGATGTCGTTGCCTACTTAAAAGATCACTACGGCGAGAACGCTTATGATCCGGATATCGAAAAACGATTCACACCGTAAGCCTGGATGGCGGTTCTGCCGCAGGCGGCGGAGATAACCGCGATAATTACTTCGTGGAAGCCGGAAAATTTATCATCGAAAAAGATAAGGCATCGATCGGCATGCTCCAGAGAGTGCTGAAAATCGGTTTCAACCGCGCGGCCAGAATCATGGACCAGCTCGCGGATGCCGGTGTCGTAGGACCGGAGGAAGGAACCAAGCCGAGAAAAGTTCTGATGTCCATGGAACAGTTCGAAAATTATCTGGAGGAACACGGATGATGGGAAAAGATGTTGTCCGTTGTTTACAAATAACCGGAAACGTGATAAAGTATTAACATAAAATGCGCGAAAATCCAAGTCGTGCTTTTGTTAAAATATTTCTAACAAGATTAGGAGGATATTATGTACAAGATTCAAGAAGCGGAAATGCTCGCGAATAATATCTACCGTATGGTAGTAGAAGCACCGCGAGTAGCACAGCACTGCCTCCCTGGACAGTTTGTTATTGTCAAGGCAGATGAAGAAGGAGAAAGAATTCCTCTGACCATTTGTGATTACGATAGAGAAGCAGGAACTATCACCATCGTATTCATGCCGATCGGAGAATCTACCAAAAAAATGAAAGATCTCAAAGCGGGAGATGCTTTCATGGATTTCGTAGGACCTCTGGGGCAGCCGTCCGAGTTCTGCAGCGAAGATATCGAAGAACTGAAGAAAAAACGGATCGTATTCGTAGCCGGCGGTGTTGGAACTGCACCGGTTTACCCGCAGTTAAAATGGCTGCATGAGCATGGAATCACTGCTGACGCCATTGTCGGAGCAAAGACAAAAGATCTCGTTATTCTCGAGAAAGAAATGTCTGCTGTCAGCAATCTGTACATAACCACAGACGATGGTTCTTACGTAAGAAAAGGTATGGGTACCGATGTACTCCGCGACCTTGTACAGAACCAGGGCAAACAGTATGATGTCTGTGTTGCCATCGGACCGATGATCATGATGAAATTCGTATGTCTTCTGACAAAGACTGAACATCCCGACCGTTGTCAGCATGAACCCGATCATGGTAGACGGAACCGGTATGTGCGGTGCCTGTCGTCTAATGGTAGGCAATGAAGTAAAATTTGCCTGCGTAGACGGACCGGAGTTTGACGGTCATCTGGTAGACTTCGACCTGGCTATGAAACGTCAGCAGATGTATAAGACAGAAGAGGGAAGAGCTCTCTTAAGATACCAGGAAGCGCAACCCATCACGGTGGATGCGGCCAGTGCGGAGGTGACAAATAATGGCAAAGGGATTAAACAGAGTACCGGTACGTGAGCAGGAGCCGAAGGTACGTGCCACAAATTTTGACGAGGTATGTCTTGGATACAACAAAGACGAAGCAGTAGAAGAAGCACAGCGCTGCCTGGGCTGTAAAAATGCAAAATGTATCACAGGATGCCCGGTTAATATCAACATTCCGGCATTCATTGCACAGGTAAAAGAAGGAAACTTCGAGGAAGCATACAAAATTATCGGTGAGTCCAGTGCACTCCCGGCAGTCTGCGGCCGTGTATGTCCGCAGGAGAGCCAGTGCGAGGCAAATGTGTCCGCGGAATCAAAGGCGACGCTGTTTCCATCGGTAAACTGGAGCGTTTCGTTGCTGACTGGGCAAAAGAAAACGGTATCAAACCGGTTCCGGCAGCAGAGAAAAACGGCCACAAGATCGCGGTTATCGGTTCCGGCCCTGCAGGTCTTACCTGCGCAGGAGACCTTGCAAAACTTGGCTACGATGTAACCATCTTCGAGGCACTTCACAAAGCCGGCGGTGTATTAAGCTACGGTATTCCGGAGTTCCGTCTTCCGAAAGACAAAGTAGTTGCCGCTGAAATCGAGAACGTAAAATCTCTCGGTGTTAAAATTGAGACCAACGTTATCATCGGAAAATCCGTTACCATCGACGAGCTGTTAAAAGACGAAGGATTTGAAGCAGTATTCATCGGTTCCGGTGCTGGCCTTCCGATGTTCATGGGAATCCCGGGTGAGAACGCAAACGGCGTATTCTCCGCAAACGAGTTCCTGACCAGAAACAACCTGATGAAAGCATTCCGCGATGATTACGATACCCCGATCGCACACGGCAAGAAAGTTGCTGTAGTCGGCGGCGGCAACGTAGCTATGGACGCTGCAAGAACCGCACTTCGTCTCGGCGCAGAGGTACACGTTATTTACCGTCGTTCTGAGGCGGAGCTTCCAGCCCGTGCAGAGGAAGTTCATCATGCAAAAGAGGAAGGTATCATCTTCGACCTTCTGACCAACCCGGTAGAAATTCTGACCGACGACAAAGACTGGGTAACCGGTATCCGCTGCATCCGTATGGAACTTGGCGAGCCGGACGCTTCCGGAAGAAGAAGACCGGTTGAGATTCCAGGATCTGAGTTCGAAATCGAAGTAGACGAAGTTATCATGTCTCTTGGTACTTCCCCGAACCCGTTGATTTCTTCCACCACCTACGGTCTGGATGTCAACAGAAGAAAATGTATCGTAGCTGAGGAAGAAACCGGAAAGACCAGCAAAGAGGGCGTTTACGCCGGCGGTGACGCTGTAACAGGTGCAGCAACCGTTATCCTTGCTATGGGTGCCGGAAAAGCCGGAGCTAAAGGAATTGATGAGTATATCAAAAGCAAAAATGCATAAGGCATTGCTTTTCTAAACTAAAAGCCATATAGACGCGGACAAAAAGTGATCTATATGGCTTTGGTGTTTTGACAGATATCCGAAAGGTTTTAAGATTACAGAATGAAAATTACAGTATTGACAGTAGGAAAAATCAAAGAAAAATATCTACGGGATGCGATTGCCGAGTATTCCAAGCGCCTCAGCCGCTATGCAAAGCTGGAAATTATCGAGGTGGCGGATGAAAAGACACCGGACAACGCGAGTGAAACCGTAGAGACAAATATCAAAAACAAAGAAGCAGAGCGCCTTCTCAAATATATCCGGGATGACGCTTATCTGATTACATTGGAAATTAAGGGAAAACAGCTCACATCCGAGGAGCTGGCCCAGAAAATAGATACGCTCGGCGTGCAGGGAACGAGCCATATTATTTTTGCGATCGGCGGTTCCTTAGGGCTTGGCGAGGAAGTTCTGAAGCGTTCGAACTATGCGCTCAGTTTTTCAAAAATGACATTTCCGCATCAGATGATGCGGGTTATTCTGCTGGAACAGATTTACCGGAGCTACCGCATTAACTGCGGGGAGCCATATCATAAATAGCTGCGAATAAGAGAGGTGTGATTGCGATGCGTGAAATGCGTTTAAAAAAGCGGGAGATTACAGATCCTGAAATTTTAAGAGAAATTCTGGAAAGCTGCGAGGTTGTGCGGATCGGGGCGATGGATGAGGAAGGCATGTTTATCGTGCCGATGAATTATGGATATGATGTCCGGGAAGAAGATGGAACTCTTCACGTCTGTCTGTACCTGCATGGGACAAAAGAAGGGCGGAAGGCGGCTGCATTTGCAGCGGATCCGCGCGTGGCAGTGGAGATGGATTACAACCATGAAGTGATTACAGGTGACTATACGTGTGCGTATTCCTATGCGTACCGCAGTATCATGGGAAACGGAACCATCACGGAGGTGACAGATCCGGAGGCAAAGAAGAAAGGCCTGGAAAAAATCATGGCGCATATCGCACCAGAGGCGAAGATCGCTTTTCTGCCGGAGATGGTGGAGCGCGTTGCCGTATGGCGCATAGACATCGATACATTTACCGGCAAAGAGCGCAGACGAAAATAGAGTGTTCGAAGCTCCGCAGGCTGCAGACGGAAAAAGACAGCAGAAAGGACAGCAGAAATGATTAAAATTGATCTGATTACAGGCTTCCTTGGCTCAGGGAAGACGACTTTTTGAAACAGTACGCAAAGTATCTGATGGCGCAGGGAAAGAACATTGGCATCCTGGAGAATGATTTTGGGGCAGTCAATGTGGATATGCTGCTTCTGCAGGAACTGCGCGGCGATCAGTGCGAGCTGGAGATGATTTCCGGCGGATGCGACAAAGAGACACACCGCAGACGATTCCGCACGAAACTGATCTCGATGGGCATGAGCGGCTACGACCGCATTCTCGTGGAACCGTCGGGGATTTACGATGTGGATGAGTTCTTTGACACGCTGTATGACGAGCCGCTGAACCGCTGGTATGAGGCGGGAAGCGTCATCACGATTCTGGATGCCGGGCTCGATGAGAAGCTGTCGGAGGAAGAAGAGTATCTGCTGGCTTCCGAGGCGGCGAACGCTGGTAAAATCGTGCTGAGCAAAGTACAGAATGTTTCGGAGGAAAAGAAAGAAGAAACGATTGCCCATCTGAACCGCACGCTCGAGCAGGCAGGCTGCAGAAGACAGTTTTCTGATGCAGAAATTTTACAGAAAAACTGGGATGATCTGACAGAGGATGATTTCAAAATGCTCTCCGAATGCAGTTACCGTTCGGAGGATTACCGGAAGCTGGATTTCGGCGAGCAGCAGACATTTGATTCGCTCTGCTTTCTGGAGCCGAAGATTACGGAAGAAGCGCTGAAAAAGGCAGCAGAAGCAATCTTTGCGGATCCATCATGCGGCAATGTATTCCGGATCAAAGGAATTGTAAAGACGGGCGAAACTGTGTGGAGCGAAATCAATGCGACGCGGGAACAGATGACATTCCGGGCAGTGCCGGAGAGCCAGGAAGTGCTGATTGTAATCGGCGCGGGGCTTTCGAAAGAGCGGATTAGTGGAATTCTCGGAATTAAGTAAAAATGGAGCATGACGGAAAGGGGTATTTTCCATCATGCTCCTGCTGGTTTGGCTAAATAGCAGTTACTGTGAAATGCGCTGCCGTTCTGACAGTGTGGGGAACGGAATGATTTTGGAATCCCGTGCATCATCCGGTGTACAAAGAGCAGTCAACGGCTGCGGCTGATTTTCCATGGTCTGGAAGGAGAGAATGCCATCTTTCCATAAAACGACATCATCCGGTGAATGGACGGCAAAATAGCGGTGCAGCACATCGAAAAGAGAGGATGGAACTGCCGCAAGATCGTGCTCGGGATCGCTGGAATATAGAAAGATCCGGCTTCCCGGAAAACGACGGGAATGGATACCGGCAGAGGGAGCGGTAAAATCCGGGTTTTCGGTAAAATATAAGGATCTTTCTGCGGTCCGGAAAACGGAATAGACAGCGTTGTGGAAACAACTGGCGCTTCTTCTGCAAGGGCTGGCTGCTTCTGAAATTTGCACAGGAATGGAATATTTTGAAAAAATGTATATTTCTTTCTCATAAGACTCACCTTTCAGCCGGAAAAGATCTGGCATTTGGCAGGGTGGATGTTATCGTTTACTTTAATTTTATCTTATCAGAAGTGCAGAAATAACAGGGTTAAACATTTGTAAAAAGCGTGTAAAACATCTTAAAGAGAAAGAAAAGAAAGGGGAAATCATATGGAACAGGAAGTAATGCAGGCCATTCGGGCAGAACTGGAAAGCAATATAGATGCAAAATACCGGGAATTTCACAGCTCTCTTGTGACGGGACAGAACTGTCGGATTCTTGGTGTCCGCATTCCGGTTTCGCGACGGATTGCAAAAGCGACAGCAAGAGACCATTATGAAGTTTATACCGAACAGTTTAATCCGGAAGTCTACGAGGAGCTTCTGATCCGCGGAATGATGATCGGCTACGGAAAGCTGACCAGTGAAGAACAGACGGCAGAACTGGACCGCTTCGTGCCGATGATCAACAGCTGGGGAATCTGTGACAGCTCCTGTGCAACGTGCCATTTTATGAAGAAAGACCAGGAGTATTGGTATGGATATCTGCAGAAATGGCTGAAAAGCAGCCGGGAATATGAAATCCGGTTTGGTGTTGTGTGTCTGCTGGACTTTTTTATCAACGAAGCGTATATCGATGCTGTGCTGGAGGAGATGAAAAAGATTCATCACGATGGCTATTACGTAAAAATGGCCGTCGCCTGGGCAGTATCGATCTGTTATATTTATTTTCCGGAAAAAACACAGAAACTGCTGAAAGAAAACAGTCTCGATGACTGGACACATAACAAAACAATTCAGAAAATCAGAGAGTCGCTGCGGATCAGCAAAGAAGAAAAAGAGATGCTGAAAACCTGGAAGAGATAAAAAGAAAACCGTATCGCCGCGTTTCGAATATCGCAGCAATACGGTTTTCTTTCTCTTTTTGACTTGATTCGTCCCTATCCCTCAAAAAGCCCGGATGTTGACGGCAATATTTCTTGCAATTTCACCTTCGCTTTTCCCGAGATCTGCCACATCCGATACCGGCGGAAAATCAGGTTCTTCTTCCGTCAGTTCCAGAGAGATCCAGTCATAGGCGGAGTGAATGGCATCTTCCAGCGCCTCGTCGAGGGTATCCCCTTTTGCATAGCAGCAGGCGAGATCTGGAAAATAACCTTCGTAGGTTCCCTGTTCGGTTTTATGAAAAACGGCTGGATAAGTAAATTTCATAGTGTTTCTTCCTTCTTCCTTTTCTTTTTCACGGAAATTCTTTTTTATCGTAGCACTTTTTCTCAAAAGATACAATGCCTAAAATACAATTGATCGTATTTGTAATCTATGCTAGAATGAAAAACAGATAATTGGAAAATACAAATGAAACCAAGGGAGGATTTCTCTTTGATAAAAGTAATTTTGTGGGACATCGACGGAACACTTCTGAATTTTAAGATGTCGGAACGATATGCAATTGAGTACTGTTTCAACAAGTTTCATATGGGAACCTGCACGGACGAAATGCTGCAGCGCTACAGCGTGATCAACCGCGGTTACTGGGAGCGGCTGGAGACGGGAGAGCTTACGAGAGAACAGGTGATGCTTGGACGATTCCATGAATTTTTTGAATCGGAAGGACTGCCGACGGATCAGGTAAAGGTATTCAATGATGAATATCAGATCCGCCTCGGCGATAAGGCTTTCTTCTGCGATCACGGAGATGAACTGGTAAAACAGCTGAAAGCTACCGTAAAACAGTATGCAGTAACAAATGGAACCACTGTTGCACAGGAGCGTAAACTCCGCTTTTCCGGGCTTGATCAGCTTCTGGACGGCGTTTTTATCTCGGAACAGGTCGGTGTGGACAAGCCGCAGAAGGCTTTTTTTGATGCGGTATGGAACGAAATCGGAAGTTATGCACCGGATGAGGTTGTGATCGTCGGCGACTCCCTTACAAGTGATATCCGCGGCGGAAAAAATGCAGGAATCCTGACCTGCTGGTACAACCCGGATCATCTTCCGAACAAAATTGAAGTTACACCGGACTGTACCATCGACAATCTTCAGGATATCCTTTCGTATCTGGATGAAAGCAGGTGATTTGCTAATGAGAACACGCGTATTACAGGAAAAAAATTATGCGGAGCGGATGCAGAATGGTGTGGAGCCGTACCTCGCCGCTCATGCAGAAGAATTTTACTGGGAAAGGGAGAGCGGTCATCCGATTCATGTTCTTCGTTACCGCGCATTCCGCCCGAGAGGTGTTGTTGTAATCTCACACGGTTTTACGGAAAATGCAGAGAAATATAAAGAGATCGTGTATTATTTTATCAAAGAGCATTTTCATGTTTATCTGCCGGAACACTGCGGCCACGGAAAGAGCTACCGTCTGGTGGAGGATCCGTCGCTTGTTTATGTCGATTCCTACTATCGTTATGTAGAAGATCTGCTCTTTGTTGCACGAAAAGCAAAAGCAGAGGCATGCGGTCTTCCGCTCGTTCTCTATTCTCACTCGATGGGCGGAGGAATCGCAGCAGCAGCGGCCGCCAAAGCGCCGCATCTGTTCCGGAAAGTGGTCTTGAGTTCGCCGATGATCCGTCCGCTGACCGGAAAAGTGCCGTTCGCCGATGCAAAACGGATCGCAGCTTTTGCCTGTGCCACAGAACGAGGCACACAGTATGTGGTAGGACAGAAACCATACCAGGGAATCGAAAGCTTTAAACAAAGTTCGTCCCTCTCCCGTCCGCGCTTTCTCTATTACCAGCAGAAGCGGGAAAAAGAGCCGCTGTATCACCTAAATGCCGCTTCTTACGGATGGCTCCATGCCGCCGCACATCTGTACCGCGATCTGATGCGGAGCGGATGGAAACGGATCGAGGTCCTGTCCTTTTATTTCAGGCGGAGAACGATCATCTTGTGTCCAACCGTGCCCAGGAGCGGATGATCCGGAAAATGGCAGAACGCCGTCCCGGCATGGCAAAAATGGTAAAAAGTACCGGGCGCAAAGCATGAATTGTTTGGAACCAGAGGGCGCATGCTCCAGACGTACTGGAATATGGTATTTGCTTTTCTGGAAAAAGATCTGTAACAAAAGAGAAGGGATGACAAAATGACACAGACAGAAATCGAAGAATATATTACCCAGTTTCCTATCTATCAGTATGCATTTGTAAAACCGGAGGACATCGAATTCAATGACCGGGTCCGCCAGATCTGCAAAAAGGAGTGCTCCCGCTACGGAGCCTCCTGGTCCTGCCCGCCGGCGGTCGGCACTGTTGAAGTCTGTAAGGAGCGTTGCATGAACTACGATCACGTTCTGTTCTTCTCCAGTATCGCAGAAGTGGACAATATCATGGATATGGATGAGACATTAAAAACAAAATCGGAGCACGAAAAAATCACACGCGAAATCGAGCAGCATTTAAAAGACAAAACCCTGCTCACCTTCGCCCTTTCCTCCGATTCCTGCCAGCTCTGTGATAAATGTACCTACCCGAGAGGCGGCTGCCGCCATCTTGAACTGATGCATCCATGCATCGAGAGCCACGGCATCGTTGTTGCAAACCTGATTGAAAAAAACATGATGGATTATTACCTTGGCGAGCATATGGTCATATGGTTCAGCATGATTTTCTATAAAGAATCGTAATCTGTGATGTAATTTTCCATTCTTTTCAACGTATCTACAGTAGAGGATTTCGCTGTAAGAAATTCAGAAAATACACAAGAGGGGGAATGAAATATGCTGAGAAAGGCAGGAAATTTTCTCAGGTATCTGTTCGGTATTCTGATGATGCTGGCGGGAGCGGTTACTGGAAAGAGGAGAAGGCATATGCATTGTCACTGCTGCTGCTTGGAATCTTTTTGCTTCCGGTTACCTGGAATACGATAAAGAAACGGTTTCATGTGGCGAAAGCACTTCCTGTGCTGCTTCCTGTGCTGCTGCTGGTTTCCGCCTGTGCGCTGACACCTGTGACGTACAGCAGTAAGGAAACACAGAAGGCATCTGCAGAGTCTGTTTCCGTCAGCGTTACGGCAGCGCCGACGAAAAAGCGACGCCGACCCCGACTGAAACATCAACACCAACGCCGACAGCAACACCGACCGCTACCCCGACTCCGACTGCTACCCCAACTCCAACGGCTGACCCGACCGAGACGCCGACCCCTGAGCCAACCATAGAAGCTGCGGCGGAAGAAACCGTTGAAACGCAGGCAGCGGAAGAAACGCAGCCGGCAGTGACTGCTGAAGAACCACAGGTAACGGAAGTTCCGCAGGAATCGGATCCGTATGGAGGACAGCTCGTGTGGATTTCAGAGACCGGATCGAAGTACCATAACAAAAATAACTGCGGCAGAATGAATCCGGATCGGGCATATCAGATGACGAGAGAAAATGCAGAAGCCCAGGGATATGAACCCTGCAAAAAATGTTTTTAAAAAAGAGAAATGAAACCCCGCAGCCTGATCGGGCAGGAAACCCCAGCGGCTGCGGGGTATTTTTGTGCTTTTTTCTGCATAAAATAGCGATAGAACAAAAAGCAGACCCGCAAAGCGGAGGAGGTTTTGGATGCGAAAAAAGAAAAAGCAGAAAAAATCACTCCATCCGCCGGGCGGGGAGCTGCTTTCGGCGATGCAGGTTCCGTCAGATCTTGCTTTTGGCGAGCCGGTTGTGACGTTTTATGGCGGGAGAGAAGTGCAGATTGAAAATTACCGCAGGATTCTGGAATATAATGCGTGCCGCCTCTGTGTGCTTACGCAATACGGCAGGCTGCTCCTTGTGGGAGAGGGAATCCGGATTGTTTCGTATTCCGGGGAGGAGATGCGGGTGGAAGGGAGAATCGATCAAGTGACGTTTCAATAAGTGTAATGATTTCAATCATTCCAATGCTGAAAAGGGGGTGTGCGTTTGCAGCAGGGAAAGGCTTTCTGGAAAGGCACTGTGCGGATTCGTGTGACGGGCCGTGAACCGGAGCGTTTTTTCAATCTGTGCGGGCACCATAACATCACGCTGTGGGACGTGACAGAATATCAGGCTGCTTTGAGATGAGCCTTCTGCCGGAAGATTTCTTCCGTCTCCTGCCGATCCGCCGCAAGAGCGGTGTGCGCATCCGAATACAGAAAAAACAGGGACTGCCTTTCTTTTACCGGCGAAGTTTAAAAAGAAAGGCGTTTTTTATTGGCATTTTTCTCTGTCTGGCGGGACTTTATATACTGTCGCAGTTTATCTGGAATATTCATGTGGAAGGAAACTACGCGAACAGTACGCAGACGATTTTAAATAGCTGGATGCGGCCGGGATTCATCATGGAATCTGGAAAAAACGAGTGGACTGCAGCCAAACCGCATCGTATCTGCGGGAGCAGTTTCCTAATCTGACCTGGGTGTCCGCAAAAATAGAAGGGACGCAGCTTGTCCTTGCGGTAAAAGAAAACGTAGACGGCTATGTGATCGAAGAAAAAGCAGATGATCCGCAGAATCTTGTGGCGAAAAAAGAAGGGACGGTCGTGCGTATTATCACACGGAACGGCATTCCGCAGGTGCTCCCCGGTGATACATGTCAAGCGGGAGACATTCTTGTAAAGGGCGAGATTCCGCTTGTGAATGACAGTGGGGAAACGTATGATTATTCTTATGTTCACGCAGACGCGGATATTGACCTTGAGACGACGTGGTACTATTATGATACCTTTCCGCTTTCCCATACGGTACGGACATATCAGAAAGCAGAGAAAAAAAACGCCGGTATTCCAGATTTCTGCTTACCGATTTTTCCTTGGAAATCTGCTGCCGGAGAATTTTGTGGAGAGTTTGCGGAGCATGACCGGAACGGCGGATCAGAAAACAGAGAAAAGGGAAAATGGAGCAGACGAGGAAGTGTCCCTTCAGCAGCTCTATCTGACAGAAAACTTTGCCCTTCCGTTTTATTTCGGCTACCGCCAGAAATTTCCGTTTGAAGTTCAGAAAGAAACTTACTCAGAACACGAGGCAAAAGAAAAAGCCTCGCAGAATTATCAGAAATTCCACAGAAATTTATCAGAAAAAGGACTTCAAATATCGGAGAATCATGTTACAATAGAACTTAACGATACGTCATGTATCACAAAAGGGACACTTCGTGTGATAGAACGGGCCGTAGAAGCACAGCCCTGCGAAATGCAGAAGGTGTCGGATGGAAAGGAATCAATGGTAGATGAACAGCAATAACAACATGATAGAACTGCAGATGGAACTGCCCATCGAACATGAAAAGAAAGTATTCGGCCAGTTTGATGAACACATCAAAATCCTGGAGAGATCCCTGGCGGTTACGCTGATCTCCCGGGACGGCGTTTTAAAAATTGTAGGCCCGGCATCGAATGCAGCGCGCGCAAAGGAATGTCTGACACAGCTTCTGGAGCTTTCACGCCGCGGAAACGATATCACGACACAGAACGTCAATTATGCAATCTCACTTGTTATGGAGGACAGCGGAAGCAGCCTTGCGGAAATCGACAGCGACTGCATCTGCCACACCGTTGCAGGCCGTCCGGTCAAACCGAAAACACTCGGTCAGAAAGCGTACGTGGATGCGATCCGGGAAAAGATGATCGTCTTCGGCGTCGGCCCTGCCGGAACCGGAAAAACATACCTTGCAATGGCGATGGCGATCACCGCGTTCCGAAACGATGAAGTAGGACGTATTATCCTGACGCGTCCGGCGATTGAGGCGGGTGAAAAACTCGGTTTCCTGCCTGGCGACCTGCAGAGTAAAATTGACCCGTATCTGCGGCCGCTCTACGACGCGCTGTATCAGATCATGGGAGCAGAGAGCTTCCAGAAAAACATGGAAAAAGGCCTGATTGAGGTTGCACCGCTCGCGTACATGCGAGGCCGTACGCTCGACAATGCGTTTATTATCCTTGATGAGGCACAGAATACGACACCGGCGCAGATGAAGATGTTCCTGACCCGTATCGGTTTCGGTTCCAAAGTCATTGTAACCGGAGATGCCTCTCAGAAGGACCTTCCTTCCGGTACACGCTCCGGCCTTGATGTGGCAATGCAGGTACTGAAAAAAGTAGACGGAATTTCCTTCTGCGAGCTGACGAGCAAGGACGTTGTCCGTCATCCGCTGGTGCAGAAGATTGTACAGGCTTACGATGAATATGAAAAGAAAGCAAAGCCGGAAAATCACAGCGGCAGAGCAAAAAGTACGACGAGAAAACGGAGGGAAAATAAATGACACTGACGTTTGAAAATGAACAGGATTTTGACCTTGGATTTGATCCGGAAGAGGTTGCAGCAGCGGTAATCAATGGTGTGCTGGATCAGGAAGCGTGCCCGTATGAGGCAGAAGTAGAACTGATTCTGACCGATCCGGAAAATATCCGCACCATGAACCGGGAACACAGAAACATTGACCGGGAGACAGACGTGCTTTCTTTCCCGATGGTAGATTATCCTTCTCCGGCTTCGTTCGATTTTCTGGAGACGGAAGAGGGAGATGACTGTTTTAACCCGGACAGCGGTGAGCTGATGCTGGGTGATATCGTAATTTCTGTTGCGCGCGCAAGAGCGCAGGCGGAGGAATACGGTCATTCTTTAAGACGCGAATTTGCTTTTCTTGTTGCACACAGTATGCTGCATCTTCTGGGTTATGATCATATGACACCGGAGGAAGCAGCCGTGATGGAGGCAAAGCAGGAAGAGGTGCTGCAGCGTCTCGGTATCACAAGAGACTGATTGAAAGCAGAAAAGGAGGGGTCTTTATCAAAAAGAGAGGGTTTTACACATTGGGGATTGCTCTGCTGGGAAGCATGATGCTGTTCGGATGCCGGAAAATTGGGGAAACGGCACCGGAAACTGCATCGGCAGGAACTTCTTATGTCTCAGAAGAGACAGCAGGGGAAAGCAAGACAGAAACGAAAGCTACGGAATCACCGGTCCCGACCGAAGATCCGGCACCGGAGCCGCTGGTTCCGGAAGCGATTGAGCCGACACCCGCGGAGGATGCGCTGCCGGAAGGTATGGTGAAAAGTTATCTGACAGGAGAACCTGTCGCCGAAGTACAGGGAAGAAGGCGCCCGGTGGCGGTTATGCTGAGCAATATCATCAGCGCCTGCCCGCAGAGCGGTATCAGCCGTGCGGGAGTGATCTATGAAGCGCCGGTCGAAGGCGGCATTACGCGCCTGATGGGGCTGTTTGAAAACTATGATGATCTCGAAAAGATCGGATCGGTGCGGAGCTGCCGTGAATATTATGTGTATCTGGCGGCTGGTTTGATGCCTGTATTATCATTACGGACAGGCGGCGTATGCGATTCCGCTTCTGGAGTCCGATCATATTGACAATGTGAACGGCATGGAATATTCGGAACAGGTGTATTACCGGACGTCGGACCGTCCGTCGCCGCATAATGCATATCTTGACGCAGCAGGTATTGCGGCGGGAATCGATCTCTGCGGCTACCGGACATCCTATAAGGAGGGCTATGACGGATTTTTCCAGTTTGCATCCCAGGCAGAACCGGAAACGCTGGAACAGGGACGAAATGCGGCTTATGTGGCACCGGGCGGATATTTCCACAACAATCCGTGGTTTTCCTACGATGAGGCGAGCGGCACATATCTGCGTTATCAGTTCGGGGAACCGCAGATCGATGAGATGACACAGGAACAGCTTGCGGTGAAGAACATTATCGTGCAGTACTGTTCCTGGAAAAAGTATGATGACAATGCGGAATATCTCGATATCGATGTGGTAAACGGCGGAACGGGAACGTATATCACAAACGGAAAGGCCATTGACGTGACATGGAGCAAGGATGATCCGTGGGGCGTCACAAAGTACCGGGACAGCAATGGAGAGGAGATTAAACTGAATCTTGGAAAAACATGGGTTCTGATTGTTTTGGATAATTATGCAGATGAGACTGAAATCCGGTGATAAAGCTGGATTTCAGGATTTTTCTCAGATCGGCTGGACAGATCCTGTGTTTTGCGGTAAGATAAAAAGAAAATCCGGTCATTTAACCGAATCAAGCAAGTCCCTCGCTTCTAAAGCGGTGGGATGAATTGTTAAAAGAAACATAACGGCAGTGGCAGGCGGAGAGAAATCGGTATCCTCCACTGACATGAGGCGAGTCACAGTCGAACTATTTTCGACATGTCAGACTCTGTGAAAATACCGACTGTGAGTTGAAACAAAGGAGAAAAATACAGAAAATGGAAATTAATATACAGAGAATCAACGAACTTGCCCGCAAGGCGAAAGCAGAAGGCTGACACCGGCGGAGAAAGAGGAGCAGCAGAAGCTTCGGAGAGAATATATTGCAGCCGTAAAAATGAACCTCCGTACCCAGCTCGACAATATTGATGTGCAGGAGAAAGACGGAACGATTGTAAATCTGGGGGAGCGTTATGGAAGCAAAAGGAAACATTAGAAAAGAAGTTTTTGCCCGAAGAAGAGCAGCCACACAGGAAGAAATCCAGGAAAAGAGCCGTATGATTTATGAGAAAATCACGGCTCTGCCGGAGTTTCTGGATGCGGACTGCTTTTTTGCGTATATGGACTTCAAAAAAGAAGTCATGACACGGGATCTGATCGAAAAAGCGCTGGAGATGGGGAAAACCGTCGCTGTGCCGCGCGTGGAAGGCGACGATATGGTTTATTATGAGATCAAAGATTTCTCCACGCTGAAATCCGGCTATTTTGGTATTATGGAGCCGGACGGCGGAAAGGTCTGCACGCGGGAAGAGGGCTTTTTGCTGGTACCCGGCGTGGCCTTTGATCCGGCGCGCCACAGAGTCGGATATGGAAAAGGATTTTATGACCGCTTTCTTGCCGCACATCCAGGGTTTACAACGGTTGCGGCGGCGTTTGAGTTTCAGCTGTTTGACGCGGTGCCGTTCGAGGAGACGGACATTCTTCCGCAGATGCTGGTGACAGAACAGAAGATTTACCGTTAAGCCAATCACGATAAGACAACACGAGGAGGAGACGAATATGATGAATCTGGAAGAAATCGGAACAAGAGCCCGCCAGGCGGAGCCAGTGCTTCGAATCATGGAGACGGAGAAGAAAAACCGTGTGCTGAAAAAAGCAGCGGAAAACCTTGTGGCAGACGCCGAAACGATTATCGCGGCCAATGCGCTGGATATGAGCATGGAAAAGAAAAAGGCATGTCCCAGGGACTTCTGGACCGGCTCTTTCTGGACAAAAGCCGGATTGAAGCAATGGCAGAAGGCATGTGTCAGGTATCCGAACTGGACGACCCAATCGGGGAAGTGCTGGGAATGAAAAAACGCCCGAACGGTCTTCTGATCGGACAGAAACGTGTTCCGCTCGGTGTTGTCGGCATCATCTACGAGGCACGCCCAAATGTGACGGCGGATGCATTTGCACTCTGCTTCAAAACGGGAAATGTCGTGATTTTAAAAGGCGGAAGCGATGCAATCCACTCGAATACGGCGATTGTTGCCTCTCTTCGGAAAACACTGAAAGAGGAGCAGGTGCCGGAAGACGCCCTGCTTCTGATCGAAGATACCTCCCGCGAGACGACGGCGCAGTTTATGAAGATGAACCGCTATGTCGATGTCCTGATCCCACGCGGCGGCGCCGGACTGATCCGCGCTGTCGTGGAAAACAGCACGATTCCTGTCATTGAGACGGGAACCGGAAACTGTCATATCTACGTGGATGAGACAGCCGATCTTTCCATGGCAGTGGATATTATTCTGAACGCAAAAACACAGCGCGTTGGCGTATGTAATGCATGTGAATCGATTGTGGTACACGAAAATGTACGTGAAAAACTGCTCCCGGTTCTGGAGGAACGATTAAAAGAAAAACATGTGGAAATGCGCGCAGACGAAAAGGCAAGAGAATACATGCCGGAAGCAGAAGAAGCGACAGAAGAGGACTGGGGAAAAGAGTATCTCGACTACATCGTGTCCATCAAAACCGTCTCTTCCATCGACGAAGCGATTGCACACATCAACCACTACAACACAAAACACTCCGAAGCAATCATCACCAACAACTACACCCATGCCCAGAAATTCCTGGACGAAATCGATGCAGCTGTAGTCTACGTCAACGCCTCCACCCGCTTCACCGACGGCTTCGAATTCGGCTACGGCGCCGAAATCGGAATCAGCACCCAAAAACTCCACGCCAGAGGCCCAATGGGACTGCTGCGCTGACATCGATTAAAAATATCGTATACGGAACGGGACAGATCCGAAAATAAAAGAAGAAAGATCTTGTTGTCAAAGGGCAACCCAGTTGATCCAGTGACCGATTGCTGACGACCACCCGTCACCCGATCACTGACCAACTCCCAACTGTCCCTTTTCCGGATCAACAGCCCAGACAACAGCCGCATTGTTCACCTTCTTCGGACTTGGAAGAATCGAAGGTCTTGGAATCGGAACGGTAGCAGCTGCTTTTACGATGGGAAAAGGTATTGTGCTGATGGGAAAACTGCTGGATAAAAAGTTTGCGTTTGTCTCCGTTTTATCACCGGAAAGACCGTAAAATGCAGGCTGATATTTGATCGTAAAAAATTAGAAAAAAATGTAAAATCCTCTTGAAACCAAGGGGATTTATATATAATGAGCAGGACAAAAACAACTGCAGAGTAAGTTCATATGCGTAAAGTGCTCCCGGGATAGAGAGTAGCCAGGGAGACGAAAAGAGAAAATCTTGCGGTATATGAATTGCATCTCGCTGCAACAGAAGATAGAGACAAGAGATTATCTCCTATTGTAGTCAGATATCTGTAAAGGAGGTAATTTTTTTATGCAGAAAAATGCAAATGAAACAGCAAAAGAAACAAAAAACATGTTTCTGCAGTCAGCAAAAGAGCTGAAAGCAGTCACAACCCTCGCAGCCTGTGCCATGTTCGCAGCGCTGGCGATGATTCTGAACCAGGTAGCATCGATTGATATCGGACCTTATGTCCGCATCGGATTTTCCGGAATCCCGAACCGCCTTGTCGATTACCTGTTCGGACCAGTGACAGGATGTCTTTTCTCCGGCATTCTTGATGTCGTAAAATACTTCCTGAAACCGAGCGGCCCGTTCTTCTTCGGATTCACCTTTAATGCGATGCTGGCATCTTTTATGTATGGATGCTTCTACTATCGCAAAAAACTGACCATCAAACGTGTGCTTGCAGCCAAGTTCATCGTTATGCTGACTGTCAACGTACTGCTGAACACCCTGTGGATCAGCATGCTGTATGGAAAAGGAATCATGGTGCTTCTTCCGGCACGTGCCTTTAAAGAACCTGATTATGTGGCCGATCGATTCCATCATTTTCTACAGCCTGACGAAGTTGATCGAGCAGACCGGCGTCTTCCGCATGTTCCATGCAAGAACCGCTGCACAGGCACAGAGATAAAGAAAAATTCAGACACCATCAAAACGATACATTTACCAATCTGCAGAAAAGGTACTGTCCGCCAGAACAAAAAGGAAGCGGATGGGTTTTGTCGGAAAAGAAAAGCGAAAAAGAACTGCGGCAGGAACTTCCCCAAAAGGAAGCCTGCCGCAGTTCTTTTTGTATGAAAATCCCATCAGGCGGACAGCGATTTTACCGATATCCGTGATCTGACCAGTCATGGTTTTTGATCCGCTCGTAATCCTCCTCTGTAATCGGAAGAATCGTTCCATGCTTGTAGCCGTATGGGAACGAGAAGGAAGCATCAGAACGAACAAATTTTCCGGAAGCAAGGCTGTCTGCAACAAACGGCACATATCCCTGGCCGGCACCCGGAACGCCGTAGTAGTCAAGGAACAGACACCATCTGCTGTCATCAAGTTGTACTGCGGTCGGAGCCTCATAGAGACCGCTCTCTACATCTTTCATGCTCTCATCGAAGCTTTCCATCCGCACATACGGGCCGGCCGCATGGTCGGAGCGGAGCAGAATAATTTTCGCCGGATTGCTTTCACTCTTTACGAAAAGATAATAAACCCCATTCTCTTCATAGATCGCCGAATCAATCACGCCGCTGTCCTCTTTTTCGTACAGAACCTGCGGAGCTGAAAAATGAACAAAATCCTTCGTTGTGCTGTAATAGATTTTTTTGGGACCGTAATCGTTTGCTGCATGGGAAGAAGACCAATGCAGAACGTACTCACCGTTTTCTTTATCGTAAATCAGATCCGGTGCCCAGAGGCAGCCGAAGTCATCATCACCGATTTTTACAAGACGCTGGTCGCTCCAGTTTACGAGATCCTCTGATTCCCAGACGGAGAAATACTTGCTGCCGTTTCTGCCGATCTCATCCCAGGAATTGTGATACTGATTCCGCATACCGTAAGAAAGACTCAGGTCAGTGGCGAAAATATAATATTTCCCGGTTTCTATGCTGTGAGTGATAGTAAAGTCGCGTACACCCTTATCTCCATAATACGTCCAGAGAACAGGAGCGCCGTCGTTGACAGCTTCCCAGTGGAAACCATCGCGCTGATGCCGAAATAAACCTGTTCGCCGTCCGGTGTTGTTTTTTCCCGAAAATGAACAAATAAATATGCCTGTGCCATAAAATAAAACTCCTTTATGCATATGTTTGGATGAAAAATTCAGATGTTCTGTTTTTCAGGCCATACCTTATACGGTTCCATTATTTTGTAAGACGGATCACATTCCAGCTGTGTTTTCCAAGAACGGTGTGCATTTTTCCATTCTCCAGTTTGGTGGCATCGGAATGGGTCGGAGTAACGTGGTTCGGATCTGCTTCGGTGTTGACCGCTTTCATATCGTCGTTTGTCAGCACGATGTGCTCAGCCAGACGGCATCTTTCGAACTGACGCAGATCGCAGGAAACCTCCATATCCTCATCCAGGCTCTTGTTGACTGCAAAAATGGTCAGTGCATCGTTTTCCTCATCCCAGATGCAGACAGAATCGAGATACGGAGCTTCGCCGTACGTTTTGCTCTCGTAAACCGGTGTCAAAACCTGTGTATTTAAGACGGTTCCGCGGCCGTATACGCTTGCATGCATGTATGGATAGAAGATCGTCTGACGCCATGCACCGGTATCGGATGTCATGATCGGAGCGATAACGTTGACAAGCTGTGCGAGGCAGGCAATCTTGACACGGTCTGCGTGGCGCAGGAGTGTGATCAGCATGCTTCCGACGAGAAGTGCATCCTCAAAGTTGTAAACATCCTCAAGCTGATGCGGTGCGCGTACCCATTTCTCCAGCTTCTGATCCTGCTCATTGCTGTGATACCATACGTTCCACTCATCGAAGGAAAGGTTAATCTGCTTTTTGCCGTGTTTTTTCGCTTTGACTGCATCACAGATCGCAACTACACCGGAGATGAAATCATCCATGCCCTTGGAGCTTGCCAGGAAATCGACAGTATCATTTGCATAATTTCCGTAGTACTGGTGTAAAGAAAGGTAATCCACCTCATCATAGCATTCGTCCAGAACCGTATATTCCCAGGAACCGAAGGTTGGCATCGTAAGATTGGAGCTTCCGCAGGCAACAGTTTCAATCGTCGGATCCATGAATTTCATCAGACGGGAAGTCTCTGCTGCAATACGTCCGTACTCAGAAGCGGTCTTATGTCCCATCTGCCACGGTCCGTCCATCTCGTTGCCGAGGCACCAGAGTTTGATGTTGTGTGGATCTTTGTAACCGTGGGATTTTCTCAGATCACTGTAGTAGGTGCCGCCCTTGAAGTTGCAGTACTCCAGCACATTTTTTGCGTCTTCCGGTCCGCGGGTTCCGAGATTGACGGCCATCATAATGTCACTGCCGGCTTTTTTCGACCAGTCAGCAAACTCATTCAGACCGAATTCGTTTGTCTCAATCACGCCCCAGGCAAGATCTGGTTTTGCAGGCCGTTTGTCTTTCGGGCCTACGCTGTCTTCCCAGTGAAAACCGGAGACAAAGTTTCCGCCCGGGTAACGGACGATCGGTACCTGAAGCTCTTTGACAAGATCCAGGGTATCTTTTCGGAAGCCCTGCTCGTCGGAGAGAACACTTCCTTCCTGATAGATGCCCTCGTAAACGGCGCGTCCCAGGTGCTCGATAAAGGAACCGAAGATTCGTTTGTCAACTTTTCCGGTAAGAAAATATTTGTCAATGATAATCTCTGCTTTTTTCATACTTAAAAATCCTCCTGTTAAAAGAAATGTTCGTTTTCAGACACGATCCAGAAAAACAAAGGATCACCGGCGTGTCTATGATTTTATTCCACCGTTTCGCTTTCGCTTTGGATAGTTTCAATTTTAGCAGGAAGATAGAAAAAAACCAGAGATTTTTGTCCGGCAAATTTGACTTTTTTTCCGGTTTTGCGGTAAAATAGGGAGAAGAAAAGAAAAGGGGAAACGAGAAGAATGGAATTTTCAGTTCATATTTGTGAATATAATAGATCCAACGCCGATTATGAGACGATATATCGGCCGGAGGGCAGCGGGGACTATCTGTTTCTGTTGTTTAAAACGCCGATGAAGGTGTATGACAGAACTGCGTTTTTCATTGCACAGGAAAATGCCTGCCTTTTTTACACGCCGGATCACGAGCAGCATTATCAGGCTGTTCAGAAGTTTCGCAACAGCTATGTCCATTTCTGGTGCGGTGAGAATCTGGGTGAAACGTATGGAATTCCGCAGAATACTGTTTTTTATCCGCAGAACACGGAAGCAATTGATGAGCTGATTCGCCTTTTGCAGAGGGAATACATTGTGAAAGATCCATACGCAGTGGAATATGAGGAAGCACTGGTTCGTCAGATGATGATTACGGCATCGCGCGGTATGCGGCTGTACAAGAAAGCGGCAGAGGAGCGGCCGGACTGTATCAGGAATTCCAGGAGCTGCGCCTTAAGATGTTGAGCCATTATGAGAAAGACTGGACGACAGAAAAGCTTTGCCAGATGGCCAATATGGAAAAAAGCCAGTTTTATTCTTATTATAAACAGTTTTTCAGCAGCACCCCGCACAGCGATCTGATTGAAGTACGGCTCGACAAGGCGAAAAATCTTTTGACAAATCAGGCACTTTCCATCGGACAGACCGCGGAAATCTGCGGTTTTTCCAATCTGTCTCATTTCAGCCGCTATTTCAAACGCCACTGCGGATGTTCTCCGCGGGAATGGCAGCAGCAAGGCGGAAAAAGCATAAAATATAAAGTGAAGTTGCAGGAAGATGAGAAATGCTATAGCTTTTCCCAATAGCTTATGCTAAAATATTCAGAAGATGTTGGAGTCAAAAGGTACTTTGGCCATGATATCTTCAGAAAAAGTAAGAAAAAGGGAGAGCAGTATGAAAAAGAGAGAGTCATTTAACAGTCGGTGGGGATTTATCCTGGCCTGCATCGGTTCTGCAGTTGGAATGGGCAACATCTGGATGTTCCTACCCGGGTTTCCTTGTACGGAGGAGGTTCCTTTCTGATTCCGTATTTCCTGTTCGTTGCACTGATCGGCTTTACCGGTGTGAGCGGGGAGATGAGTTTTGGCCGTGCCACAAGATCCGGTCCGGTTGATGCGTTCGGTTTTGCATGTGAAACGAAAGGAAAACGAAAAGCCGGAGAGGCGCTTGGTCTGATTCCGGTGCTGGGTTCCCTGGCAATGGCGATCGGTTATACGGTTGTCATGGGGTGGATTTTCAGGTATATGATCGGAACCTTTACCGGAAAGACACTGTCAGCTGTGAGCGTAGAGGATTTTGCCGGAGCGTTTGAATCCATGGCATCTGCGTTTGGAAACAATTTCTGGCAGATCGTAGCTCTTGTGGTTGCGATGGTCATTCTGGCATTTGGTGTTGGTAAGGGAATTGAGAAGGTCAATAAGGTGCTGATGCCTGTTTTCTTTCTCCTGTTTGTTGCACTTGGTATCTATGTTGCCTTTCAGCCCGGTGCAGCGGATGGATACCGTTATATTTTCCGTGTGGAACCAAAAGCACTTGCAGATCCGAAGACCTGGATTTTTGCACTTGGTCAGGCATTCTTTTCCCTGTCTGTAGCCGGAAACGGAACACTGATCTATGGTTCCTATTTGTCAGATGGAGAAAATATTCCGGCCGCCGCCGGAAGAGTAGCATTTTTTGATACGCTCGCTGCTATGCTTGCTGCGCTGGTTATTATCCCGGCGATGGCAACTACGGGAGCACAGTTAAATACAGGAGGACCTGGACTTCTGTTCATTTTCCTTCCGAATTTGATAAAGTCTATGCCGGGTGGCGCGCTGATCGCAATCGTTTTCTTTGTCGCTGTCTTTTTTGCCGGCCTTACCTCTCTGATTAACCTGTACGAAGCACCGATTGCAACGGTACAGGAAAAATTTCATCTCGGAAGAGTAGCAGCCTGCGGTGTGATCGGGGTTATCGGTGTGGTCGTATCTCTTCTGATCCAGGGCATTGTATCCCAGTGGATGGATGTTCTGTCGATCTACATCTGCCCGCTCGGCGCGGCCTTGCCGGAGTCATGTTCTTCTGGATCTGCGGAAAGAAGTATGTGCAGTCCCAGGTAGACAAGGGAAGAAGCAGCAAATTCACGGATCTGTATTATCCGATCTGCAAATATATCTACGTGCCGATCTGTGTGCTGGTTCTGATTCTCGGAATCGTGCTGGGTGGAATCGGCTGAAACGATGTTGATAGAAAACGCGCCTGTCGTGCGGAAAAAAAATCCGGCGGCAGGTGCGTTTTTTGATAAAATTTTTCAAATATATAAATCCGATTGAAATACTCGGAAAAAAGGTCTACAATCGGAGGCGAAAACAGAGATTTTAACCTCGAAGCAAAATAAGGAGGATATCAATATGGGAAAAAATCTTTTAACAGTGAAAGATTTAACGGTAAATGTAGAAGAAAAAGAGATCCTGCACGGCGTAAATCTTACGATTGGAAAAGGGGAGACGCATGTGCTGCTTGGACCGAATGGTACCGGAAAGTCGACGCTTGGCAATACGCTGCTCGGCAATCCGAAATATAACGTGACACGCGGCGAAATCTGGTTCCAGGGAAAGAACATCACAGAAGAGCCGGTCAATGAACGCGCCAAAATGGGACTGTTTCTCTCGTTTCAGAATCCGCTTGAGGTGCCTGGCGTAACCTTAAGCTCTTTTATCCGCAGCGCCGTCGAGTTAAAAACCGGCAAACGGATGCGTCTGTTTGAGTTCCGGAAAGAACTGGAAAAAGCAATGGAAGTTCTGCAGATGGATCCGTCGTATGCAGACCGTGATCTGAATGTCGGATTTTCCGGCGGTGAGAAAAAGAAAGCCGAGATCTTGCAGCTTCTGATGCTCGAGCCGTCCCTTACCATTCTCGATGAGACCGACTCCGGCCTGGATGTCGATGCGGTCCGCACCGTTTCTGCCGGAATTGAGGCATACCGCAGAAAATGCGGAGGAAGTCTTCTGATCATCACGCACAGCACGAAGATTCTGGA
>ENA-OQBT01000407-OQBT01000407.1-human-gut-metagenome-genome-assembly--contig:-NODE-407-length-27165-cov-2.414565_pt1 | contig 27165 bp, 26 predicted proteins | sample MGYA00242749_ERZ504557 | MGnify/ENA primary metagenome ERZ504557 (study PRJEB26092, sample SAMD00036243) | human gut metagenome | host: Homo sapiens | study: EMG produced TPA metagenomics assembly of... | reverse complement strand
AGTTGAAATGTTGTGGTTGCCAGACCAACTTCATTGTATCATTAGGAGGTTCTTTCCTTTTCTATAAGAATTTTTTACCGACCCCCAGTTTAACTGGGGGTTTTGTCATGCCTATTCGGCGTACAATCAAAAAAGCAGTTATAAAATAAAAATTTTATAACTGCTTTAGCATATACCTATTAAATTTTATCTATAAAAATATTAGAGTCCTTTAACAAATTCTCGGCACTTGATCCTCGCCCAACTGATCAAGCAAGCGAACCCCGCCAAGCGCTGTTTTAAGACCAACCTTACCGGCGTTACTGCTAAGCACCTCACCGATACAAGCAGCCTCACGGCCATATTCATTAGCACGCAAGATTTCAAGCACTGTATCGGCCACATCCGCTTCCACAACAAATACGGCTTTACCTTCATTAGCTAAACACAATGGATCGTAACCCAAAATACTGCACACTGACTGTACTTCATCATGAATCGGCAAGGCATGTTCATCTACACGAATCCCCACATTCGCCTGACTGGCAATTTCATACAGCGTTGTAGCGAGACCACCGCGCGTAGGGTCGCGCATAACAGCCACTTTATTTCCCACTGCCTCAAGTACGGCCATAACCATATGATTAAGCGGTGCACAGTCGGTTTTAATCGTCGGTGGCAGAGCCAATTCGTAGCGACTGCCCATTACAGCAATGGCATGATCACCCAGCGAACCGGATACGATAATCTTCATGCCCGGCTTAACACGTTCGGGGTCAATATTAATTCCTTCAGGAATCATACCCACGCCGGCGGTATTAATATAAAGACCGTCTACAGCGCCTTTTTCAACAACCTTTGTATCGCCGGTCACAATGGAAACGCCCGCTTCTTTGGCATATCGGCCATAGTCGCCAAAACGGAATCCAAGGTTTTCACCGACAACCCTTCTTCCAGAATAAGACCGCAGCTGAGATATAGCGGTTTAGCCCCATTCATGGCCAAATCGTTAACAGTACCGCATACAGCTAATTTACCGATGTTGCCACCGGGAAAAAACTGTGGTGTAACCACGTAGGAATCGGTGGTAAACGCCATGCGCCCGGCGGGCACTTCAAATTGAGCACCGTCATGTAATTTTGCCAATGCTTCATTTTTAAAATGAGGCATAATATATTTTTCCATCAGTTCATGCTGAATCGGCCGCCATTACCATGAACCAAACGTATTGTTTCATCCATAAATTACTCCTTAGTCGGCTTTTATTCTTCCCAAGTCATACCGCCGCTGGCACGACCGTATTTATACCAAGCCGCGCAGCTGCCTTCTACGGATACCATGCAGGCACCTACGGATGGTCGGCCGTACATAACTTACCGAATAAACCGCATTCATCGGGACGAATTAAGCCCTGCAACACACGGCCGCATTGACAGCTTTTCGGCACACCGCCACTTTCAATCGGGCCCAGTGGAATCATGCGTTCCGCATCAAAGGCGGCATATTCACCTTTTAAGCGCAAACCGGACTTAGGAATCACACCGATACCGCGCCAGGTATCATCAATCACTTCATAGAGTTCATCCATAAGCTTCACCGCTACGGGATTCCCTTTTTTAGCGACCACCGACTTATATTGATTGCCCACATAGTACTGACCGCTCTTGCGCTGCGCCAATAAATCGCGCACCGCCGCCAAGATTTCGAGACCATCAAAACCGGCAATACAGGACGGCATATGGCATTCCGTCGGAATAAAGCTATATGGTTCTTCACCAATAATAACACTCACATGACCGGGTAAAATAAAGCCGTCCAGGTGGCCTTCTTTTTGATTAGCTAAAGCCCGCAGAGCCGGCGGCACCAACTTATGGGATACCAAGAAGAACACATTCTTAAGACCGGACATAGCCACTGCCTTAACGGCCGCCGCAATGACGGCAATAGTCGTTTCAAAACCGATAGCCAAGAATACGATTTTTTTACCGGATTGGCTTTACCGAGTTCAATAATTTCCAAAGGACTGTAGATAATGTGGATATGGGCACCGGCACTCTTCGCTTCCCACAGATTGCTGTGCGTGCCCGGTACTTTTAACATATCACCAAACGTAGCCACAATGACATCATCCATGGCCGCATAGGCCAACGCTTTATCCATATATACCTGGTCGGTTACACATACGGGACAGCCCGGGCCGCTGACGAGCTCGATACCGTCCGGCAACAACTGACGAATCCCTTCGCGGAAAATTGCCACCGTATGCGTACCGCACACTTCCATGAACCGAACTTGTTCGCCCGGCGTATGGAGTGCTTTTATTTCTTCCAACAGTTCATTAGCGACCTGCGTTTTTTCCTGCAAAGTAATTTTCTTCAAGTTCTTCCAACTCCTTAAAGGCTTCCATTGTTGCATTAGACTCTTCTTCATCTACGATTTGGACAGCGCAACCGGCATGAACCAGTACGTAATCGCCAACCTTGGCTTCCGGTACCAACATGAGATTGACATCCCTAGTTACTCCCGTAAGCTCAATCGTGCCGATGAATTCATTTACTTTTATTAATTGAGCAGGTACTGCTAAACACATAGTATTTCCTCCTAACTTTCAAACGGAGTTTAATAACTTCTTTGATCAAAACTGCTTGCTGCCGACAAAATATATGACTCTATATATCTCACGGTTTTATTCACGATTTTATTCACGTTTTTCAGAACAAGCTTATAGGTCAGCCAACTTTTGGTGACCCAGCCATAATTGTCCCAACGCCAAACCACCGTCATTAGGCGGCACTTGACGCGGCAACAGCATAACTTGATCGTGATTTATACTCATCATTTCTTCGATAAGGCGTCTATTTTGAAAAACACCGCCGCAAAGAATAACTTGCTTAATATTATATTGGGTGCACAAATGCTCCATCGTTTCCGTAATGCCATAGGCTAAGGTGCGATGGAATGACGCCGCCAAGACGCGTTTAGAAATACCGTCGCCCAAATGACCGATAATATCCTGAACCAGCGGTTTAAAATCAAGGATTTTGCCGTCAAAAATAAATTCCTTAATTTTGCCACGCTCACCATAGGCTAATTGTTCGAGGCTCATGGCAATTTGCCCGTCAAAGGTATGCTCGTTACCAAGGCCTAACAAGCAACCCACGGCATCGAATAAACGGCCTGCACTGCTGGCGTCAACCATAGGCATATTGTTTTTCATCATAAAAACCAACAATTCCCAATTATCCGGCAATTGATTAAACCATGGCTCAAGCCAAGCCGGTGTATCATCGCCGAATTTATCGCGTACATACCAAAGCGCCTGACGCCACGGTTCTTTGACGGCCGCTTCACCGCCCGGTAACGGGGCCGTATGTATATGAGCCAAACGCTGCATGGAATGACCTTGGCAGAGTAAAAACTCACCGCCCCATATAGTGCCATCAAGACCATAGCCGGTGCCATCGAAACAGATACCCAACACGGGCTCCGAATCCAGCCCGTATTCAGCCATAACCGCCGCTACATGAGCATGGTGATGTTGCACCTGAATATACGGAACATTATGCTCTTCACTATAAGTTTTACCATATTGCGAAGAGAAATACTGCGGATGATAATCGGCCACTACCGCTTCCGGCGTAAGGCCGAATAAATCTTTATACCGGTCAATCGTCCAGACAAGACTGTCATTCATCGCCATATTCGCCAAATCACCGATATGAGGTCCCATAAGTACCGCTTCATCACGGTTCATGGCAAAGGCATTTTTTAAATCGCCCCCCATGGCGAGAATCGTCTTTTTGCTTCATTCGGCAAGCGAACTTTAAACGATGTCGGTACGTAACCGCGACTGCGTCGTACTTGTAAGGTTTCACCCTTAACAACCTGTACCACGGAATCATCCACGGAGGCCACAATACGTCGATTATGGACGAGAAAATAATCCGCCACATGTTTTAACTGACTGATTGCTTCCTCATCTTTAAAAATCACCGGCTCACCGCTACGATTGCCGCTGGTCATAACCCAAACAGCACCGGCCGGAAGCCAAACTTCATGGACCGGCGCATAAGGAAGCATAATCCCCACATAGTGATTATTAGGCGCTACCGCCTGCCACGCCACTTTAGCATCGCTTCGTTGCGGCACTAATACAATAGGTCGCGCCGGCGATTGTAAGAGTGCTTCTTCTTCCGGCGTAATATGGGCAATTTCTTTCGCCGTTGCCAACGAATCCACCATAACCGCTAAGGGTTTATGCGGCCGTTGTTTGCGCTCTCGAAGAGTCATAATGGCCTTCTCATTCGTGGCGTCACATACCAAGTGATAACCGCCTACCCCTTTAAAGGCAATGATGTGACCGGTCATGACGTAGTCACGGCCCAAAGTGAGTGGATCCAAATCCTTTGAGGTGGGCTCCAATTTCTCAATATTTACCTCATACAAAGTGTACTGCGGCCCGCATACGGGGCACGCATTCGGTTCCGCATGATAACGGCGATTGTCTTCCGACTCATATTCGTTCTTACAAGCCGGACAAAGGGCAAACTCCTTCATTGATGTAACTTACGGTCATAAGGCACTGTTTCCACAATGGTGTACCGAGGTCCGCAATGAGTACAGTTAATAAAGCCGTAGTGAAAACGGCGGTTCATCGGATCATGCAATTCCCTTCGGCACGCTTTGCACGGCGCCGTATCAGCGCCGATAAACGTAGCCGGTTGTTTACCCGCCGGCGAAGGGGCAATGACAAATAAGCTGTCCTCTTTTAAAGGAATCTCATATGCCTTAACCGAGTCAATCCGTGCTATAGGTCCTTTGCGCTCTTTTACAGCATCAACAAATTTTGCCAACGCTTTCTCCGTGCCCTGCACTTCTACATAAACACCGGCATCGTCATTATAAACAAAACCCGTTAATCCCAATTCTCGTGCTACAACCGCAATCAGGGGCCGAAAACCGACCCCCTGTACTATCCCTGTAAATCGTATACCTTGTCGCTTCATAAATAGTTCCTTTATTATATACTATTTGCTTACTTGTTATACGGTATTTAGTTTTACATCCAATTGTGCTGTTTGCGTTCCTGGAAGGCCGGATCCTCCTTCGGCACAATTCCTTGTTCTCGCAATTCATCAAGCTCAGCCTGGATCATAATGGCGCATTCAATGCGTTTTTTCTGCAATTCACAACCTAAAGCATATGGTTCGTGAATAGTCCCTGTAAAGGTTTCATTATTGGCATGGCAACCGCCGGAGCAGAAGAATTTAGCCCAACAAGCGGCACATGTCGGCTTCGTAAATACATGAGTATTGCGGAATTCACGAGGAATATCAAAGTTCTTAAGACCTTCGTACACATTCCCCAATACATAGCCGTCACGACCGACAAACTGATGGCATGGGTAAATATCACCGTTCGGTACGATGGCCATGTATTCATGACCGGCACCGCAACCGCGCAAGCGTTTAGCCATACATGGGCCGCGATATAAGTCCATACGGAAGTGGAAGAAATTGAACTTCTCACCCCAACCTTCCTTTTGACGTTCCAAATACAAATCGGCAAGCTTTTCGTATTCTTTCATCAAAGCCGGTAAATCTTCTTCACGAAGTACATAGTCCCCTTCTTTACCGACTACCGGTCCATGGATAAATGTTCAAAACCGAGGTCGGACATGGCAATAACGTCTTTCGTGAAATCGAGATTATTATGCGTATAGGTACCGCGTGCATAGTATTCAAGACCATGACGCTGTTTAACCGCGTTAATCAAGTTTTTGGCAACAGTTTTATATGTATCCGTACCGCCGGCGCTCGGACGCATGTGATTATGCACTTCTTCACGGCCGTCGATGGATAACACCATGCTCAATTTATGTTCGTTGAGGTAATCGATTTTCTCCTGAGTCAACAACACACCGTTAGTGGTCATGGTCATTTTGAAAATCTTATTGTGCTCAGCGCCTACTTTTTCAGCATACTCGATGGTTTGTTTAACGACTTCCCAGTTCATCAATGGTTCGCCGCCAAAGAAATCTATTTCCAAATGTTGACGAGGACCACTCATAGAGATTAAGAAATCAACGGCACGTTTGGCCACATCAAAACTCATGAGTTCACGTTTTACCCCGCCGTAATCGCCCTGACTGGCAAAGCAGTAACGGCAAGCCAAGTTGCAGTCGTGAGCAATGTTAAGGCATAAGGCTTTAACGATTGGTTTTTCAGCTGCCACCAATTTGAAATCTTCAGACATTGGTGCATAGAGCATTTCATCTTTAATCAAAGAGTCCAATTCGTCTAATAATTCATTGATTTCTTCCGGTGATTCAACCCCGTCAAAAGCCTGATGAACCGCTTCACGATTCGTGCCGTCATAAATATCGAGCACTTTATCGGTAAATTCGTCAATCACGTGAATAATACCGCTATTAACATCAAGACAGAAATACTTATCCTTCATCTTGAATTTGTGAATCATTGGTTTTAATTCTAACATGGTACCTCCATATATTTAATAGTTACTACTACCTTTATATTATACATCATTTATCTACTTTTAGCTTAAAAAAAAAGGTTCTACCATATATGAAATAATGACATACAAGACCTTTCAAAAATTCTGATTTATTAATTTTGCATACCTTGGGTTATTTTGAATATAGCTTGGGGTATTTTAATATTTCTTGAATTGTTTTAAATATAACTTAAGTTGTTTTAATACAGCTTGAATTACTTTAAATTATGAAAATAAAATAAGACCCAATCACTAATACATAATGATTGGATCTTATTGGGTCATTGACGTATCAAAACAGATAAAAAATCTTATTTCTGTTTGCAAACCTGGTTGCCTACAGTGCAGCTTGTTTTGCAAGCGGACTGGCAAGAAGTCTGACATTCGCCGCAGCCACCGGTTTTAGCAGTTTTCTGTAAAGATTCAGTGTTGATTGTACGAATTCGTTTTGCCATGGTGTTCAACCTCCTCAAAATACTACTATACGTTACATTTATTTTAACATAGTAACGCGATAATCGGCAATACTTCTCTTAATGCGAAATATCAATATCCCTATGTGATTGAGAAATACGTTGATAATTCTCTTTCCTTTTCAGCCTCAAAAAAAGTATTATAAACTGCCTCAAGCTGCCTTTAACATTCTTATAAAATGCATATTATTGGGCGCCTAACGCGGTTTTCAATACCTTCAAATTATCTTCCATGATGGATAAATAGGTGGCCCCTGCTTTCATTTGTTCTTCCGTTAAGCCTTCTACCGGATTTAACATATACACCTTAGCGCCCGTTTCCTTGGCAATAGCTTCCGCTAATTTCGGATTAACCAGTTCCTCACTGAAGATAGCCTTTACTTTATGAGCTTTTACAAAACTGATAATCGACGCCATCCGTTCCGGTGTCGGTTCCGCATCCGGCGCTACCCCCATGATGCCCAATTGGGTAAAACCATAACGATTGGCCAAATAACCGAATGCCTCATGAGTTACGACCAACTCTTTACTTGGAACAGTTTGAGCAAATGCCTCATACTGTGCATCCAAAGCTGTCAATTTTTCTTTATAGGCTTTGCCGTTAGCTTCATAATAATCTTTGTTGGCCGGATCAGCTTCACTAAAAGCGGCCACTACAGCGTCCACTTCTTTTACCACATTCATTAGATTGAGCCAGATATGAGGATCCACCGTACCATGATGATGGTCATGGCCGTCATTGTCATGATGCGCTGCATCGGTATGATGGTCGTGATCATGGTCAGCTTCCGCTTCCTTGTCAAGGTCTACGGTTTTAATCGGCATAACGTCAACCGACTTAGCCAGTTCCACCGGTTTAGCCTCTTTTAGGATATCAGGAGCCAATAATTTTTCACTCGGTTCCAAACCGCGCCGTTGTAAATAAATACTTTTGCCTGACCGACTGCTTTCAAATCTTTCACGGTCGGTTCCCAATCATGAGGTTCTGTTCCCGGCGGCACCAATAAAGTTACCTTCACTTTATCCCCGCTACTTGTTTCGCTATATCATAGGCCGGATATACCGTTGCCACTACGGGTAAGCCCCCTTTACCGTCATTACCGGTGCTATCTCCCAAACTACAGCCTCCCAGTATGGCGGCGCCCGCTACCAAAATGATAGTCAACACAGCTGTGAGACGCCATTTGCGCCAATTCATTTGAATATTCATTTCATCGCCTCTCTTTCATCAATATCTATTCATATATCAATATATACATTCAAAAAGCCCCGACATGACGTCGGGGCTAATGGTTTAACATATTATTTATCTGTTTTAAGTTTAGCCCTGAGCGCCATGACTACCGGCGTACCTACTACCACAGCCGCCAATGCTTCAAGCGGTCCGTGGAATACGGCTACCCCGATTACAATATTTGCCACATGGTCTACAGGAATCCCTTTAGCTGCTGCATAAGGTTCTGCATAGATAAGGTAAATCAAGCCCATTACCATTACGGTATGCACGATTGTGCCTACGAATAAGGCAAGCATAACACGCCACACCGGTCTTTGAATCGGCAAATAGCGATACACATAATACGCAATAGGTCCGATTAACATACGTGGTAATATGGAAATTATCGGGTTTAAAAATACGAAAGACATAATGTTTGGCTGTACCATGTTTTGAACCAAACTGTAAGACCCGAAAATGAAACCGATAACCATACCGATTTTTGGGCCTTCTAAAAGTGCGCCGATTAAAGTCGGAATATGCAAAATAGTCGCATAAATCGGTGGAATCGGAATAAATCCTAACCCGCTGACACCCAGTACTACGGTTAACGCGGACAACAAACCGATAACAGTCAATTGTCGCAAGCTAAATCGCTGACGCGGATACGGACTTTTCGTATCCATATTATCTTTTTCCATGTAAAAAATCCTCCGTTCTCATTCCTATTCGGATATAAGTCGAATACATATTTAATTCTAAAACCTCATTTTTCAAAAAAGCAGTTGCTTAAAATTGCACAAAAACTATTATACCATATAGTACATAGTACGACATATTACATGATGTGCCGTAAAGGCTATTTTGCCTGTCTTTTCAAAATAAAATCTTCTAAAAGTATGCCTAAACCAACAGACATACCAAGTACAATGAATTCAAGCAAGCCCGGGGTGATGTACACCAACCAATTGCCTTGGAATACCGGCATCAGGAAGTATAACAATTCCATAAAGAAGTCCGGCTTCCAACCATACATCAAGTGGCCGTTGATGGCGAGCCATACCAAGCGGTTACCATAATACGAGCCAAACGAAGGCCTTGTTTTTGCCCCATTCGCGGATGCAAATAAATGGCAATAACACCCATGGTCCAAATAACAAAACCATAGAGCCAAAGTTGTAAAAAGGTAAATACTTGCGGACTGAGTTGCGCTGCCAATATTGGATCGGGCACATTTAAAAATAACACATCCCCTAATAAAAGCATCGGTACCGGCAAGGAATAGACCGCCATATCCAAGGAATCATCGAACCAGCGATTAAACCGTGGCCGGTCCGCAAAAAGTGTCAAAATAACGGCCACAATAGTCATGGCCAATAGACAAACCGTAAATACCACAATCCAGCCAAGCATAATCATACCCATGCTGCCGGAAGCAATAGCATAAGGAATGACACTGTCACCTAGGAAGAAAAAGGTTAAGCACCAAATCCAACTATACGCATACAAACTGTTACGCCACGGATAGTCAAAAATTGTTGCAACTTATCTTGACGGCGCAGCACCATAGGCGTCAAGAATGAAAGTACCAAGAAAGCTACCATACCCAATGAAACACCTTGCAACGCCAATATAATCATTGTCACCGGCAATACGATGGCAAGATTTAAAACAAACATGCGCAAAACATTTTTTATCATTTAGCGGCCCTCCCTCTTACGAGTGAATTTAGTATATAACCGGCCGTCAATGAAAGCGAAACCTGAATATACATAACAATTACAAAGGCTATATCACGACCAAAGCTTGGCAAGCCCAAAGGAATGAAAAATCGCCTACAAAAAGGTCTGATACGTGGCCAGTTGAACGATGACCCAACCCAATATATAGAAAATACGGCCCACGCGCTTTTCTTCCGGACCGAAACCACTTCGCTTCGAAGATAAATACGCCACCGGCACCAATAATGACAACACCAAATAACTGACAAGTGCCACCATAGCACTGGACCCGTTATGAATAGTGTAGGCACCTAAGGGTACTAATATGATGAAAAAACTCATATATAGCGTGCGTCCCAAAATATCCGCAAGGACTTTCATACTAAAAACCTCCTACATCCTTATCTTAACAGTATAATTTTACTATAGGACGCCTTAAAACTCAACCGCAAAAGGCGGTGCTCCGAAGAACACCGCCTTAATACTGTTTATAAATACCTTAGTTCCGCTTACGCTACAACACGAGCCGTCGTTTCAATTACCGAATCATCCTCTTCAGATTTAGCCGGTAACAATGGCGTCATACTGCGTAAACCAATACCTAACGTAAACAAATTATGCATCCATGCCGTCGTGCTTGGTGTCAATACCTGGAATAAACCAAGACCTACCAAAGCGCCGTTAACACCGACAATGGAGTTGTAATTAAATTGAATACGATCCATCAATTGCATAGCAATGCGACGTAAGTCTACAAGACTGGAAAGATTATCGGAGGAAACCGTAACATTGGCGATTTTCTGGGCAATCGGTGCCCCTTCATTCATCGCAACGCCTACATGGGCTTCCGACAAGGCCGGCGAATCATTGATGCCGTCGCCAACCATCATAACCGTATACCCTTCTTCTTTAGCTTTCTTCACATAAGCCGCTTTATCGCCCGGCAATACTTCCGCATGCACTTCGTCGATGCCGATTTCACGTGCAACCCGTTCTGCATTGCGTTTGCTGTCACCGGTCATCATAACGACTTTCTTAATACCCAATTCGTGAAGTTCTTTAACAACTTGTTTTGCTTCTTCACGCACCGGATCTTTAATGCAAAGAACGGCAGCCAAACGACCACTGATGGCTAAGTATAAATGAGAGGAGGAATCCGGCAAATTGTCGAATTTTTCCTGTTCCCCTTCCGGAATAACAACTTTTTCATCGTCAAAAATAAAGTGCGCACTACCGATTCGGCATTTGCGATTGCCCACTTTGGAGGCAATGCCGTGAGCTACGATATATTCAACCTTAGAGGAGTGTTTTTCCTTATGAGGCAAATTATGCTGTTCCGCTGCATTAACCACGGCTTTTGCCATAGAATGAGGAAAATGTTCTTCCAAGCAAGCAGCAAGCATGAGCATATCATCCGGATCATGATCTTCAAAGGTAATAATCTGTTCAAATACCGGTTCTGCTTTAGTCAATGTACCTGTTTTATCAAAAACAACCACATCAGCAGCGGCAATTTGTTCCAAATATTTACCGCCTTTAACGGTGATACCACGCTTCGACGCTTCTTCCATGGCCGATAATACCGCCAACGGAATGCTTAATTTTAAAGCGCAAGAGAAGTCAACCATCAAGAACGATAAGGCCTTCATCGTATTACGGGTCAACAAATACGTTAAGATAGTGCCGGCAAAACTGATTGGCACTAATTTATCGGCCATGTGGAACGCCTTCTGTTCCATACCGGATTTCATCTGTTCCGATTCTTCGATAAGAGCCACAATTTGTTCATAACGCGATGATTTGGAATTACCGCGAACTTCGATTACACAATGGCCTTCTTCTACGACAGTACCTGCATATACCGAAGTATTTTCATCACGGCGAACCGGTTCCGGTTCACCGGTCATGGAACTTTCGTTCACAAGGACAACGCCTTCTACTACTACACCGTCCAATGGCACCACTTCACCTTGACGAAGTACCACGAGGTCGCCTTCGACAACTTCGGATACAGGCCGACTCACTTCAACGCCATCCACTTTAACCCAAACTTTATCCACATTGAGGACATACTTCGGCCAAATTGAGGACGGACTTACGGAGTGTCCATTCTTCCAAGGTTTCGCCAATACCCAAGAGGTACATTACGGCGCCTGCCGTGGATACGTCACCGCGTAACAAGGATACGGTAATCGCTACGCCATCCAATACTTCTACAGTTAATTTGCGATGCCATAACATAGTTACCGCTTTTTTCGCAAATTTTAAAGCATTAAACCAAGACCATACCATATTGATTGGTGCCGGTAACAATAACTTTTTACCTAAATACATAAGAGTCTGACTGATCATGGACTCTTTGTATTGTTTATTGACAAGTCGCGGTGAGTATTCCGTCAATGCCGGTGCATCTTCGAAATTCAAATCGTTAAGTGCCAGTAATGCATCACGAACAGCTATTTCATCCCCTGTATGGTGGATAATAAGGTCACGTGAACGCGTAAAAAACTGAGCTTTTTCAATCGCCGGATTCTGCATTAAAGTCGTTTCAACATAAGCGGCTTCGGCATCATCGAATAAGTGACCGGAAATAGTAACATGAAGACGTTTCGATAATCTTTGAATAACCGAAAACTTCAACATATTAATTATTCACCCTTTTCTTCGCCTTGTTCTTCTTCAAACAAAGCTTCTTCTTTACGGCGATTTTCGTTGATTTCCTGAGCATCAGCCAAAATGCTGCCGCTGGAAGCCTGTACTTTTTCAGCAGTCTGCATTACGCTTTCTTTAGCGCGAAGACCTGCAGCTACAACATTGGCATACACTTTCTTAGCATCTTTGCTGGTCAACATTTTAAGACCTACAGTACCAAGAGCCAAACCGGCTGCGAATAAATTAGCGGATTTTACTTTTTCTTTGTTTACGTTGAACATATAAATCTCACCTTTCCTCTACAAGATGTAAGGCACCAAAGTGTTCCTTACAAGAATAAAATAAGCGCCTATTGCTTTATAAAAATAGCCAAGGTCTACCCGAACCTTGGCTACTTTTGCCGTAAATCCATCGAATACACTGTATTCGTCAGTCATTACCCTTATGAAATCCTATTTGTTGCCCCCACAACCGCAGCCACAACCGGAGGAAGAAATTTCTTTCTTCTTGCCGTTACCGCTACCACCGCAACCGCAACTGCAGCCGCTCTTGCCGCTTAAGGTCTTATACGCCTTGCGAGCAACAAATAATACAGCGATTAATCCGATAAGATATACTATTAGGTTCTCCATTATCATACACCATCCTTAATCAATAATCAATAGTGATTTGTAAAAAATTTTGAGAAAAACATTGATTGGCGTTATATTCTCAACGATTATCAGTAGTCAATTCTCATTTAGATTTTCATGGGAACAAGCTAATAACTTAACAGAAAAACGCATTTCAGTTTTGAATCATTTAATAAATAACTGTTTTTTCAATCAATGGAAACCAAGTAAACGACCGCCATTGTAGACGATAAAGGCTGCTACCCAAGCAAGGGCCGTTGAATAAACAACGAAGAAAGTTAACCAGCCCCAACCGCCGGCTTCACGTTTGAATACGGCCATAGCCGCAAAACATGGCGGATAAATAAGAACGAACATCATCAAACCAACTGCAACGAGTGGTGTGAATGAAGGGTCCTGACGTAAGTAAACTTGCAATGGCTGTTCATTATCTTCATCAGCCGCAATAGAGTAGAGTGTACCCAAGGTACTTACCATAACTTCTTTAGCAGCGAGAGCTGTAACCAAGGATACGCTCATCTTCCAGTCGAAACCAAGCGGTCTCATAACCGGTTCAATGAATTTACCGATGGAGGCTACATAAGATCCTTCCAATTTTTCAGTAGATTCTTTTTGGTCGAGTTCGCCGATAGCTTCGTCTTTTTCTTGGTTATTAAGGTAAATAGCCCAAGCAACCGGGAATGCATCAGCATTGGCTACTTGAAGGTCATGGAAGTAATCAGGAACTTCAGGTGCAGCATTTGCATCTTCAGCTGTAGCGGCTTCGTCAGTCGCAGCGGCTTCACCGTTAAGACCTTCATCGCCGATTTCTTCTTCCCCTTCTTCAGCGGCAGCTTCGTCTTGTTCTGTCTGAATAGCTGTCATTTCGTCAACCATAGCCATAACCGGTGCTTTTTGTTCATCCGTAGCAATACCGTACTGAAGCAAGATTGCATTATCACGCGCTTCGTATTCTTGGGTTACCTGATCGCGAGCGGCGTCAAAGTCTTGAGACATTGGCACATCTTGCGGATAGGATGCCAAGAACCAAATCAATACGGACGCTGCTAAAATGAAAGTACCTGCTTTTTTAAGATATAAGAAAGCACGTTCCCACATATGCATTAACACGCTCTTAAGAGTTGGCATATGGTATGGCGGTAATTCCATTACGAATGGTTCGGATTCGCCCGGGAATAAGAATTTGCGGAAAATTTTAGCCATTACAATAGCCAATACGATGCCGGCAAAATAAATGGCAGCCAATACGTTACCACGTTGTGCTACCGGGAAGAATGCCCCGATGAACAAAGTGTATACCGGCAAACGAGCACTACAGGTCATGAACTGGGAAACAAGAATCGTAATCATTCGATCGCGGTTATTATCCAAGATACGAGCACCCATAATAGTAGGAATACTACAACCATAACCCATAAGGAGGGGAATAAAGGATTTCCCGTGTAAACCGCAGGCACGCATGATACGGTCCATTACGAATGCCGCACGCGCCATGTAACCGGTATCTTCAAGGAACGCAATGCCCAAGAACAAGAGTACGATAAGTGGAACGAAACTCATTACCGCACCAACACCGGCGATGATACCGTCAACCACCAAGGAATTCAATTGGCCTTCCGGAATTACCGCACCGGCCCAATCGCCAAGGGCTGTGAAAGCGTCTTCAATCCAGCCTTGCGGATAAGCACCGATTGTATTTACGAGATTAAATAAGAGCCACATTACAAATACGAAAATCGGTAAGCCCCAAATACGGTGGGTAAGCACTTTATCGATACGGTCGGAACGGGTTTCGATTTCCTTAGGCGTACCTTTTATAGCATTATTATAAGTAGCAACGGCAAAGCTGTGACGGAATTCTTGGAAAATAATTTCTAAATCAACTTTGTCTTTAAGCTCTTCGCGCCACTGTTCTGCTTTTGCCAAAACCGCTTCGGTACGTTCAAAGGCTTTTACTTTTTTAATTACATCAGGATCGGCTTCCAATAATTTAATAGCCACCCAACGCAATGGATAAGTAATAGTATCTGCTTTCTCAAGTTCATTAACAATATCTCTAATAGCCGGTTCAAGTTCAGGACCATAATCAATAGTCGCACTTGGTTTTTTCGCTTCTTTGGCTACATCGATAACAGCTTGTAATAACTCGGTCGTACCTACATTATTGCGACCAACTGTTTCTACGATAGTCGCACCGGTCAATTCACTCAATTTTTTAATGTCAATGTGAACACCCATTTCTTTGGCCACATCGGACATATTAAGCGCCATAACCAACGGACGTTCCAATTCCAACAATTGAGCCGCTAAATATAAGTTACGTTCCAAATTAGATGCATCAATAACGTTAACGAGAACATCCGGTTCATCATTGATAATTACGTTACGCGCTACTAATTCATCAAGGGAGCGAGCTGTTAAGCTGTATGTACCCGGCAAGTCAATAAAGAGTAAATCTTTACCGCTGAAAGTACATTCCCCTTCTTTCTTTTCTACCGTTACACCGGGATAGTTACCAACATGCTGTTTGGCACCGGTAATATTATTAAAAATTGTAGTTTTACCACAGTTCGGATTACCGGCCAGAGCAATTCGGATAGACGTGGTATTTTGGTCACTCATTCTAGGCCTCCTGACTCACTTCAATATCAATAGTTTCTGCTTCGCTGACACGCAACGCTAAATCAAAGTTCTTTACTTTAATTTCAATGGGATCACCCAAAGGTGCGAATTTCATAACACGCACGAAAGTCCCCGGAACGAGGCCCATGTCAACGAGACGGTGTTTGATGTTACCGGAACCGCGCAACTGTTTAATTGTGCCCGCTTCGCCGGTTTTCATCGACGCCAATGATTTTATCACTATCTACACCTCCTTGTGGCCGAACCAAACAAACTCATCTTCCAAAATTTGCTTAAGAACTGCACTGAAACTGAAAAAAAATTACAATTAAATTATAACATAGTCACTGAGAAAATCAATAACCATTTTCAATATCGAATCTTATGAATGTAGATAGACAATCTTCAATTTTCATTATCACTGCTCATCTTTTCAGTATTTTCTCATGAATAATAGCCTCGCCATTCTCATTCTCATTTGAAACGTCTTCTCTTTTATTCTCAATTATAATTAAACTTCAAATATTATCAAAAGATTATCAATTAAATAACTATTCTCAATGAATTATTAAAATATTTATTTCGCAAAAAAAGTATGCCCTTAAGTTCAAATTGTCCTAAATATATCGATTCTTTTATATAAATCATCTATGTATGATATAATAAAAATAGATTTAGCTAATTTAATACCAATGAATCCCATTTATTTTACAAAATCAACGTTAACAGCTAATTGACGAAGTTCCCTATTCCCCTCCGGGAATCATCACTCAAAGTATTACAAATTAAAGATAAGGAGATATATATGAAATCATTTCAAACTCTCGGCGTTGTGCCCGAACTCATAGACTCCCTGGCCAAACAAGGTATTAAGGAGCCTACTCCGATTCAGGAACAAGCCATTCCCCCTGCTTTCAAAGGCAACGACTTAATCGCTATGGCGCAAACCGGTACAGGCAAAACGCTGGCATTTTTAATTCCTGTTTTGCAGCGCATCAATATCGAAGTGTTCCAAGAACAAGCACTTATTATTGCCCCAACCCGCGAATTGGTAAAACAAATTGCCGACGAAGCCAAGGCTATCGGCGATATTTTGGGCGTTGATATTCTTCCCCTCATCGGCGGCCGCACTATTGAAGGGCAGCTACAACAATTAGGCCGTCGTCCTCATGTAATCCTCGGCACGCCGGGGCGTTTATTAGACCACGCCACGCGCGGTTCCCTTCACCTCGATACGGTGCGCCGCGTAGTTCTCGACGAGGCGGACCAGATGCTTCACATGGGCTTTTTACCGGATGTAGAATCCCTTATTGAAAAAACTAACGCCAACCGTCAATTGTTACTCTTCTCCGCTACCGTGCCGGATCGCATCCGCAGCCTTGCCAAAACTTACATGAAAAAACCAATGTCCGTAACGGTTAAAGGCAATAACGTAACCTTAGATACCATTGAACAAAAGGTTATCATGGTAAAACCGGAAGAAAAGTTGGACCGTTTAATGGCTCAACTAAGAGAAGACAATCCGTATTTAGCCATTGTTTTCTGTAATAAAAAAGAAGGCGCCATTAAGCTCTCCTACGAATTAACGGCAGCCGGTTTTAACATCGGCGAATTACACGGTGATTTAACACAAGGTCGCCGCACGCAAATTCTGCGTGATTTTGCCCGTGCCCGTACGCAAATCTTGGTAGCTACCGACATTGCGGCCCGCGGTATCGACATTGAAGCATCAGTCATGTATATAACTACGATGTGCCGCACGATGTAGATTACTACATTCACCGTATCGGCCGTACCGGTCGTGCCGGTACCAACGGCATTGCCATTACCTATGCGACACAAGCGGACGAAACATGGCTTCGCCGTATCGAACGAGCCATTGAAGCAACATTGACAAAATACACGACCGACGGTCAAGTAAAAACCAAAGGCCGTGCCCAAGCACCTAAAAAAACAACGTCATCCAAAAAACCGACTATTAAATCATCCTATCAGGCAACTAAAGCGAAACGACATAAGCAACAGGCCATAAAGGGGTTAACACAAGACGCCGTCGTTCTCGCTAATAGGATTTAATGTCCTATAACCCGATTTAATAATACAGTGCCTTTCACTATAAGCACTTACAAGCACGTATAAATTAAGGACTACTCTCATAGACACGCTGTTCGTACTTTGAATAGCATGTTCCTATAAGAATAGTCCTTTTTTATTATATATTTGATTTACTTTAAATTATGTGCAAACTGCCTTATTTAAAAACAACCGGTTTCCCGTCTACATCAGCCACGGTAGTGCGACACTTAGGTGATTAGACACAGGTCCAACTTGTATTACATTACGCACAATGGCTACTAAATAGCCTTCACCGCAACGCGGGCATTTATATTGCAAGGTCCCCTTTTCCTTAGCCGCCGCCAAAGCTTCCGCCACCTGTGGGTCAATAGAATCCACACTTCCTCGGCCGAAGCCGGTCGAATTTCCGGTCCCATTTCCGTTTAAAGGTCCGCCTTGAACTTTACCGGCATTTGAAGGGTTTGTCGAGACAGGCTTAGTAAAATTACATTTTGGATAATCGGTACAACCGTAAAAATTCCCCGAATTTACCGTTTCTAAGTCTTAATTTTCCCTTGCCCGCAACGCGGACAAGCTTCGAGCTTACTGAGTTCTTCTTCCGACAAGGCTGCACCGCCTCGATTGATAGCATTACCGGTTCCGCCTGATGGGCGTTTCACCGTACGCACGGTGCTGACAATATTAAAACCGTCTGTATCGAGACCATCCATATTCATGCCGCTATTGGCCTTGTTAATCAAACTTTTTAAGAATTCAATCTGATCAATCAAAAAAGAATCCAACGTATCCCGGCCTTCGCTAATAGCCGCCAAGCGTTCTTCCCAAAGAGCTGTTTCATCGGGATAGAGCATTTCCTCCGGTAAAGCATCCACCAAGGTATACCCCAAAGATGTAGGTTGAATTACTTTCTTTTTGCCTTTTGCAGACATAAACTTACGTGTAATCAATTCATCAATGATGGTAGCCCTGGTTGCTTCCGTACCGATACCGGATACGGCCTTCAATTGCTTTTTCAAATCCTCATTTTTCACATACTTGTGAATTTCTTTCATAGCCTGCAATAAAGTGGCTGCCGTAAAACGGCTCGGCGGTTTGGTCTGCTTCGCATCAATAGCCATATTATCTACATCAACAGAATCGCCTTTTTTCACATTCGGCAGTTCACCACTCTCTTCAATAGGCTGTTTGCGTTTTTTACTTGCTTCCTGCGAATCCGCCTCTTCATCACCGACCGAATCATCCCCATCATTGCCGTCATCCGTTGCTGAATCGTCCTTTTTAGCTTTTTGATATAAAGCCTTCCAGCCTACTACCAAAATAACGCGACCATGAGCGACAAATTCCTCATCACATTGGGTCACCGTTAAACGAGTTTGCTCGTATTCATGTTCCGGATAAAACTGCGTAATATAGACTGGGCGATGAGAAAATAAATATTTCTCTCCATGTCCGGCAACGTAGCCATGTTACAAGCCACCGTCGTTGGAATAATGGCATGGTGAGCGGTGATTTTCTTATCGTTCCACGCCCGTGATTTAATGGTTAAATCAGCACCTTGAGCCCATTCACCGATAACGCCGCTGTTTTTACTTAAATTCTGTATGATTGCATGGCGATCTTCAAATTGATTTGTCGGTAAATAATCACAATCCGAACGCGGGTAAGTAGTCAATTTCTTTTCATATAATTTCTGCGCCGTATCGAGCACCTGCTGCGGGTCATAACCATAAGCCTTCCCTGCTGCAACCTGCAATGCCGACAACGATAAAGGCAGACGCTGGGCTTCTTTTTTCTTCGTCTTCTCCCGTTTGGAAATGACGCCCGTCTTACCATCCATCAAGCGCTTAGCCAATTCTTCGGCTACCGCTTTTTTTATTAAACGCCTTCCGGGTCGAGGCCGATTTGATCGTCTTTAGGCTGCCACGTGGCCCAGAAACTGCCGTTCGGATGTTTGTATAAAACTTTTAAGGTAAAGTAATCAACGGGCACGAAATTTTCCAATTCCCGTTCACGGCGAACCACCAAGCCAGGGTCGGGGTTTTTACACGGCCAATCGGAAAGGTAACTTTATTCCCCTGCCTGCGTTGCTGTAAGGTATAAGCACGGGATAAATTCATGCCTACGAGCCAATCGGCGCGGGCTCTGGCCAAAGCAGATTGTTGTAAATTATAAAAATCCTTATTATCACGCAAGTCATTGAGAGCTGCGCGAATCGACTTTTCATCCAGCGCATTCAACAAAATACGCTGCACAGGTTTCTTATTATTTACGTACACTAAAATCTCATCAATAAGGAGCTGTCCTTCGCGATCCGGGTCACCGGCGTTAACAATTGTATCCACATCTTCGATAAGCTTTTTAATAGTCTGAAACTGCTTAGCACTGCTCTTCGTCACCAGCAATTGCCATTCGTCCGGCACTATGGGCAAATCGGCGGCATTCCAACGCTTATAGCGTTCATTATAGTCCCCCGGCTGAGCCTGTTCCAACACATGTCCAAAGGCCCAAGTGACTACATCATCGCCTTGCACAATAAAACCGTCGCGCTTTTGCACATTCTTCTGCTCCGGTAAATATTTACTTATTTCTCGCCCCATACTGGGCTTTTCGGCAATAAATAATCTCATAGGCCCTCCTTTGTCTGTTCTATTATACACTAAACCGGGCGTTCATAAAAGGAACCCACTCATACCGGTGGTGCGGATACGCCCCAATGGTGCTTCTAGTCACCAAATATGCACTCCATGATAATGGCCCACGCCTGCTCCACACCTAAACCGTCATCCCTGTGACTATCTTAAATTTAATAAAATGAATTTAATGACAAAACGCCCGTCATTAGTATATAATTTTAAGGATAGATAATTTGTATGAGGTGACAACATGACATTCTTAGAAGAAGTTAAACGCCGACGCACGTTTGCCATCATTTCGCATCCGGATGCCGGTAAAACTACATTAACTGAAAAACTGCTCCTTTACGGTGGTGCTATTCACTTAGCCGGGTCCGTAAAGTCTCGTAAAACTCAAAAATATGCCGTATCCGACTGGATGGAAATCGAAAAACAAACGTGGTATCTCGGTAACAAGTTCCGTGCTTCAATTCGATTATGACGGCTGCCGCGTCAATATCTTGGACACCCCCGGTCACCAAGACTTCTCGGAAGATACTTACCGTACCTTAATGGCCGCAGACAGTGCAGTCATGCTTATCGACGTAGCGAAAGGTGTGGAAGCGCAGACAAAAAAACTCTTTGCTGTATGTAAAGAGCGCGGTATTCCTATTTTCACCTTCGTCAACAAAATTGACCATTTCGGCCGTAATCCCTTTGATTTGATGGAAGAAATTGAAAACTCCTTGGGCATTCGCGCCGTTCCTATGAACTGGCCAGTTGGCATCAACGGAGAATATCAGGGGATTTACGACCGAGAAACTCACACGGTTGACCTTTTTGCCAAAGACGAAACACATGGTCAGCAAAAATTGGCATCTACCAAAGAATCGGTAGACGATCCGGCATTTCGTGAGTTATTGGGCGAAGAAGTGCATCAGTCCTTGATTGATGATATTGAACTCCTCGACGTAGCAGGCGACGAATTCGATTTCGACCGTGTTCGTGCCGGTGAATTAACGCCAATGTTCTTCGGTTCCGCTATGACCAACTTCGGGGTTAAACCGTTTTTAGAAAAATTCCTCGACTTAGCCCCCTCCCCGACTCCTCGCCAAGCCATTGAAGAAACCGTAGAAGCCACTTCCGAAGACTTCTCCGCCTTTGTTTTCAAAATCCAAGCCAATATGAACCCTAACCATCACGATCGCATCGTGTTCATGCGTATTTGCTCCGGTAAGTTTGAAAAAGGCATGTCCGTATTGCATCGTCAATCGAATAAAAGTATTCGCCTGGCGCAGCCGCAACAGTTCTTGGCTACGGAACGCACGATTATCGACGAAGCCTATCCCGGCGACATTATCGGTGTTTTTGATGCCGGTACTATGGGCGTAGGTGATACCCTTTGTGCTCCTAATCACAAAGTAACCTTCGGCGACTTCCCTGTGTTCCCACCGGAATTCTTTGCCCGCGTCAGCCCGAAAGATACGATGAAACGTAAACAATTCCAAAAAGGGATGACTCAATTGGCCCAGGAAGGTGCGGTACAGATTTTTGAACAGCCTCATTCCATGGACTCCTTCATCGTCGGCGCCGTTGGTATGCTTCAGTTTGAAGTATTACAGTATCGTTTACGCAATGAATACGGTGTTGAACCGATTACTGATTCCCTCCCTTACAGCGTAGCCCGTTGGGTAAAAGAAGATGTGGATATTAAGCAGCTTAAAGGTCTTGATAATGCCATGGCTGTTAAAGATAATCGGGGGCGAACCGTTATTTTGATAAGTAATGAGTGGCAAATGGGATGGGTTGTGGAACGAAATCCTGATGTGACGTTTCTTAGAGACGCCGGCGCTGAATGAGCATATTTAGTGTTTGCTTGGGCGGTAAGCTTAAAATAATTATTTAAAATAGAAGGTGTCCATGTATTAGATATTTTCTTTTGGCAAAATAAATAATTAATTTGCGAATAAAATAGAGAGGATTCCTGCCGAAAAGTGACTGCGCTTTTGCAGATAAAATCTAAAACACTTAATATAAATAGAGAGGACTCGTGCCGAAAAGTGACTGCGCTTCGCTTGTAAAACTTTTCTTACACGAGTCCTCTCTATTTCTTTTATATCATCTCAATTCAAAGCTTTTATCTGCCAAAAGAAAAGACTATAGAACTTCCTACAAGGGCCCTCTCTATTTTTTATATCATCTCAATTTAAAATCAATTTTGCCAAAAGAAAACTCCAATCTACTCTTACATGGACACTTTCTATTGTAAACATCTCAATTTAAGGCTTACCGCCCGAAAGCAAACACCTGCGTATCTCCTCTATTCAGCGCCCGGTGGCACTCTAATTCAGTTCACATCATGATTTCGTGGAGGTGGTGAGGCTCTGAGTCAGACTCACACAAAAAAAGAAGGTTCCAAGCAAGGAACGCCTTTTACTGTGAAACAGTCAGGCTTCCGGTGTGGAACCTTCTTTTTACTTAGAAAAGTGGCACTATTGATGCCAAGGTTGGATGGTTATGGGCGAGCAGGAATCACGGAGTGACCACAGGCCGCCGATGATTTCTACGTAGTGGAGGCGTAGTTGCATGCTTAGGAGTGGGTTGTCTCCTTCAAATACGGGTACGCGGTCCAGGTTAAAGCGGTTTTCACCGCTTCTTACATTCCCTGTATCAACGGTAAATGCCAAGCGATAGCCTGCTGCCTGAGCCAAAGCGTCTACTTGCGGGTTAGTAAAGCCGCACGGATAGGCGATGTATTGCACCGGATGGCCTAGTGTAGTTTCTAATAATGTTTTAGAATGGCTAAATTCATCAGCCACCGCATCGCTGGAGAGCTTGCGCAAATCTTTATGCGAATAGGTATGAGATTCAACTTCAAATATATGGCTTGCTTCCATTTCTTTCAGCTGCTCCGCCGATAAGAATCCGGGAGCGCCAATGGAGTCGCCAATCATAAACAAAGTGGCCTTCATGCCGTATTCTTTTAAAATCGGCATTGCTTCGGTATAGTTGTCTACATAGCCGTCATCAAATGTGATTACGACCGGTTTACTTGGCAATGGCAAATTATTCTGCAAATAGCCGTATAATTCTTCCATAGTAATCGCATGATAACCTTGCTCTTGTAAATATGCCATTTGATTTCTGAAATCCGAAGTTTTCATTGTCAATGGGGAAAATTTTTCATCATTCACTTGATGATAGTTTAAAACGGGAATCCCTCGCAGTGTATACACCGGTGCGGTAAAATAAAACACCAAAGTCGCAAACACAACTAAAATAGCGACTACACCAAACACTTTACCTGTTAAACGTAACATTACGCTTTTAACTCCTATGAAACTCTTGCAACTTATATTTTTGAAAACGCAGGTTAACTTTCTAATTATTGCTTACTCTTGCAACTTATATTAAAAAAATGCAGGCTAACTTTCTAATTATTGCTTGCTATTTTATTATTTCATTGCAAAAGACTTAAGCTACTATTTTTAGTCAAAATAGTAGCTTACTTTATCCTTAAACACCAGCCGAATTTTATTTCAAATTTCAGCTGACATCTAATAATACGCCTATACTTTTAAATTTGCAATAGTTATTTTGAAAATAATTTATACCCTGTTATAATGTTTTATCTTTATTTTTGAAAACTAATTTTATAACCTGCTGTTGCGGTCAATATTTATTTTTGAAAAATAATTTTATGCCTTGCCGTAGAGTTCATGCCAAGCATTAGCCAAAGCGGCAAAGTCATCTAAGGTAAAGGTTTCACCGCGCAAAAAGCCGTCAATGCCGGCTTTTTCTAAAATAGCCGCAATCTGTTCTTTAGCGAGACCGGTTGTTTTCATAGTATTGCTAAATGTTTTACGACGCTGCGCAAAAGCGGCCTTAATAACACGGAATAAGAGTTTTTCATCAGCCACTTGTACCGGTGGTTCTTTGCGCAAACGACAGCGAATAACCGCACTGGTTACTTCAGGTGGCGGCAAGAAGGATTTAGGCGACACTTCGAATACGATATCCGGTTCCGTATAGTACTGTACAGCCACGGAGAGTGCACCATACGCTTTGGTTCCCGGTTCGGCCACCATGCGCTCTGCCACTTCTTTTTGTACCATTACGACGAGTCGCTCAATAGGAAGTTTCATTTCCAATAGGGACATAATAATCGGCGTCGTAATATAATATGGTAAATTTGCCACTACTTTAAACGGCTTATGGTTCATTAATTCAGGAATATTTACTTTTAAAATATCGCCATGAATTATATTAACATTGTCATAGCCTGCTAAGGTCGTATCCAATACTTCCAACAAACGGCGGTCCAATTCTACGGCCGTCACATCCGCTTTACTCTGTGCCAAGCCCTGCGTAAGCGTACCGATGCCCGGTCCGATTTCCAATACCGGCTCCCCCGGTACCAGCTGGGCTGCTTTTACAATATCATCTACCACATGGCGGGAGATGAGAAAGTTTTGTCCCAACTTTTTACTCATGTGAATGCCAAAGCGTTTGCATATGTAATGCACTACTTCGGGACTCGCAATAATTGATTCTAACATATATATCCTTTCAAAAGAGTACTTTAACTCATTGTATTCGCACTACCGATCGCTAACAATCCCACCTATCATCATATCGTGTAAACGCCCGACTAGCCGCTTATTATGTCAAGTAAGCCTCCAACTAGCCGCTTATTATATCAATTAGGCATCTGACTAGCTAATCATTATGTCGCGCATGGCCTCATTAAAGCCCTCACGGGTAACGCCGTAGTGATTTAAACGGTATAAAAACTGCTTGCTGTTGCCATAACCGATGCCCAGTTTAGCACCTGCAATAGCGCGATTATCGGCGCTACGCGGTGAACCGGTTAAGTTATGAGCTACCATGTCCTGCATGGTAAATTCTTCAGACGACTCAAGCGACTGTGTGTGTAATTTTCCTAACGCTTCACGAATGGCTTCCGGTGGCGCTTGTTCAATCCCAATATCATCGTTGGCGGTTGCTAAGTCACGCGAGATAAATGCATGCTGCGCATCCGGAAATTTTTTGGCCAAGAAACGACGAATTCGTTCGCCCGCCGTGTCAGGGTCGGTAAAAATAATAATTCCTCTTTTTTCATAGGCAACTTGTATTTGCTCCAATACCCCTTTGCGTAAAGTAAATCCTTCGGTAGCAATACAATCAGCCTCTACTGCTTTGGCAATCTGCTGAATATCCGACTTGCCTTCGACTACGATTACTTCTTTTAACATAAGTATTTCCTTTCCACAATGGCCAAACAATCAACTGTGAATAAAATCAACTGTGAATAAAATAGGCTTTATAGCTACTTAATTATACCAAATTTTTCAAAAATAATAAAGAAGAGGCTATAACAACATGCGGGTCAAAACGCATTTCGTTACAACCTCTTCTTACGACGAGTTTACATATTTAATTACTGTAAAAATTCAATTACTATGAAGTTTATCAGGCCTAAATTAGGTACTGAAAAAACTTCTTTACTGTAAAACATAAACTTCTACAGAACGGCGACCAAATTCCATCGCCTCACCATAAGATTCCATTAATAGGTCAATTTTGTGACCTCTAATAGCTCCGCCGGTATCCGCTGCTATAGCCATGCCATAGCCCGGAATGTAAAGACGTGTACCCAATGGAATCACATTCGGATCCACTGCTACAACGCCTCGTCTGGCCACCATGCCGGTAGCCGTGATGCCTCGACCATCACCATCACCCGGTAAATAGCTGACGCTTCCATAGTCAGCACCTCGCGATAGCGTACTACCCCACGAGAGGTTTCTACCACATCTCGTGAACCTTCTTTGATGATTGTCGGTACCATCCGTTTAATATCATTGTGACTAATAATTTGCTTTTTGATTTCCTTACCATCCTGGTACAAGATTTCCTCCTCAACGGAAACTAAACCGGGAGTACCCTCTTGGATAACTTCCTGTTCGCCGATGTGCATGGAGTCGTCTCGCTGACGAATAACCTGTACTTCTACAGGCTGTTCGTAAGTTTTTACAGAACGACCGGTTACATGAGCTATAGCAACCTCACTACCAGCTTGTAAGTGCTGATTGCTATCTCCCAATGGTACGTAATTAGGTGCATGATATCCCAACTCATCAGCTAGACCCTGGGCTGTCGTTTGAACGGTCATAACATCTTTAGCTACGCCGTCAATCGTTACTTTTACAGGAAATGCTCGTAGAACTGTTAATTGAGTTCCGTTTTGCAAAGTCTGCGTATTTAATAATACAGCATCTTTTGGCCCGAGCGTAATCCCGGCATCGTGTAAAATGCCCTCCGCTGAGTTGAGGTGTGTCCTAACAATCTGTGCTTGACCATCAGCTAAAATCGTAACCGATTTCTCATTCCAAGCAAAGCCTGAAATCGTCATAAACACGACCGCTAGGAGTAACAGCAAAAGTGACGTATGGCGTCTCAAGAGGGTCGCCATATTCTTCTTTTGCATTACTAGATATTTTGTCATCTAATCCCTCCTACCGCGCTATTCTACCACAAAGAGATACAGAGCGTCAACAAAACGGCCGGACGGTATAAATAAACACAGCATCTTCAGATTTCTCTCATGTTTATATTTTTCTTTATTTTTCGTTTATGTCCTTTTGTAGTGTACACAAAATAGCT
>ENA-OQBT01000406-OQBT01000406.1-human-gut-metagenome-genome-assembly--contig:-NODE-406-length-27189-cov-5.327692_pt1 | contig 27189 bp, 29 predicted proteins | sample MGYA00242749_ERZ504557 | MGnify/ENA primary metagenome ERZ504557 (study PRJEB26092, sample SAMD00036243) | human gut metagenome | host: Homo sapiens | study: EMG produced TPA metagenomics assembly of... | reverse complement strand
TCCCTGTGCTACCAGTTCTCTGAGTCTCTCCGTAAACTTCTGAATGTTTTCTTCCATGTGTCCATCCTTCCTCTGTCTGCAGCAAACGCAGACTGTCTTGTTTTATTTTATCCTTATTCAATAGAAATATGCAGTTTCTTCAAGTCATCCAGTTTTCGCTTTTCCTCCATCAGCTTCTGAAGTCCGATGATATCTGTCGGTTCCAGATGCATGGTCCTGTAATCGATACTGTGTGTCTTGACTTTTACGATTGTCTCCTGCAGTGCTTTTTCCCGTTCCTCTTTGGTCGTCAGCTTCTGGATCTTCGTATGAAACAACGAAGCTGCTTCCCGGTGTTCTTCTTCCTTTGTAAAATGATTCAGGATCTTGGCGGGATTTAATTCTCCTTCCTCATACTGGTGATATAAAAATTCTGCCACTGTATGGTACAGAGGTTCCGGAAAATCTTCCGGACTGATATACTTCTGAATGATTCCAAACAGTCTTCTGTCCTCGATCATCCAGGTAAGCAGAATTTTCTGGGAAATCTTCGCCCCGTCTTCTTTCGGCTTCTCGCTGCCTGTGGCCTGCTTCGGACGCTCCACCGGCTTTGCCATTCCTTCTCTCACCGCCATCTTTGCCACCAGTTTTTGCAGGCTCTCAACTGTGGCCCGATATGTACCCGCAACCGCTTCAATATAGTTGTTCCGCTCCAGTTCATCCTCAAAGCCGATCAGACGCCTTGCAGCCTCCTGGAAAAATGCAGTCTTTCCTTCCGGAGAATTCATATCATACTCTTTCTCCAGCATCTCCAGTCCGAACATAAATCCGTTTCTCGCATTTCCGATCCTGCGTTCAAATTCCTCAGCGCCCAGATTCTTGATAAATTCATCCGGATCCTTATATGGATCCATCCGGATCACCTTTGCAGTGATCCCGGCTTCCTTCAAGATCGGAACTGCCCGAAGCGCCGCTCTCGTCCCTGCCTCATCGCTGTCATAGGTCAGATATACTTCCTGAACATACCGCTTGATCAATGCCGCATGCCCGGTCGTCAATGCAGTTCCCAGTGACGCCACTGCATTGGTAAATCCCGCCTGATGCAGCGCGATCACATCCATATAGCCCTCACACACCAGAAAATACGGCTTTCTTGATGTGCGCGCCCGGTTCAGTCCGTACAGATTACGGCTCTTGTCAAAGATCTCTGTCTCCGGTGAATTCAGATACTTTGCTTTGCGTCTCCCATCACACGCCCGCCAAATCCGATGACCCGGTTGTTCACATCCATGATCGGAAACATCACCCGATTCCAGAATTTGTCATAAACACCATTTTTCTCATCGGTATTGATCAGCCCCGCCTGACGGATCAGATCTTCCGTATACCCCCTTTTTCTGAGGTAACGAAAGAGATCATCGCTGTACTTGCTGGAATATCCGAGACCAAATGCCTTGATCGTCTCCTCTGACAACTGCCTGCCGGTCAGATATGCGTGCGCCGTCTTTCCCTGTTCAGACTTCAGCTGCACATAAAAATACTGCGCTGCCAGCTTGTTGATCTCAAGAAGCTGTGTCTTTCTGTCTGCCCTGGCTTTTGCTTCTTTTGAATACTCCATCTCAGGGAGTACGACACCTGCCCTGTCCGCCAGAAACTTCAGTGCTTCCACAAATGAAAAATTCTCATAATCCATCAGAAATGTAAATACATTTCCTCCCGCTCCACAGCCAAAGCAGTAATACATCTGCTTTTCTCTGCTTACGGAAAAAGAGGGGGACTTTTCATTGTGAAACGGACAGAGTCCGAAATAGGAACTACCTTTTTTCTGCAGTCTCACATATCCTGAGATCACATCCACAATATCATTTTTTGTTCTTACTTCTTCGATTACTTCTTCCGAATAATACATGTCTGCCTCTTACTTCTCTTTCATTTTTGAGCATTTAAAATCCCCTACACTTATTATATTCTGCGGTCACATCTCTTTTCCTTTATTTTTTTGAAATTCTTTTTTCCAGTGCATCGATCACCGTCTCAAGCACTTTTAATCTGGCGTAATATTTATCATTTCCCTCTACCACGATCCATGGAGCATATTCTGTGGAAGTCCGGATCAGCATCTCATTGACCGCCTCCTCATACTGCTCCCATTTTTCACGGTTTCTCCAGTCTTCTTCTGTGATCTTCCACTGCTTTTCCGGATTTTCCTGCCGCTGTCTGAATCGCTTTTCCTGCTCTTTTTTGTCAATCTGCATCCAGAATTTCAAAACTACAGCCCCTGCGTCCGCGAGATCCTTTTCCATATCATTGATCTCCTTATACGCCCGTTTCCACTCTTCCTGCGTACAAAACCCTTCTATCCGCTCTACCATCACCCTGCCGTACCAGGTTCTGTCAAAAATTGCGATATGCCCGTCCTTTGGCATGTTTTTCCAGAATCTCCAGAGATAATGATGTGCTTTCTCCAGATCATTCGGCGCCGCTGTAGGATTCACCACATATCCCCTGGCATCCATCTTTTCTGTCAGCCGCTTGATCGCTCCTCCTTTTCCGGCAGCATCCCAGCCTTCAAACCCGATTACCACCGGAATGCGCTTCTGATACAGCTCTCCATGCAGCTTCTCGATCTTTTTCTGATATTCTTTGAGCTTTTTCCGATACGTTTTCCTGTCACAACACAAACTTAAGTCCACTTTTGCCAGCACAGATTCCTGAAACCCTTTTGTTGCTCCATCTATCAGACTTCTATTCTCAGACGCCTCTTTTTCCGCTTCCCGGATCACCTCTGCCGCCGTCTCCCTTGCAATCTCCCTGCGCCTGTTGTCAATCCCTGCTGTCAGCATCTGCGTGATCACGGTGTAGATTTTGACTGTTGCATAGCGTCTGTCTGTAGCCTCCACAATCGTCCAGGGGGCATATTCCGTATCTGTCCTCTGCAGCATTTCTTCTATCATTTCCTGATACTGATCATACTTTTCATTTTTCTTCAGATCTGCCTTTGTCACACGCCACGCCGTATCTTTAGACTCCATGAGTTTATCAAACCGTTTTTTCTGTTCCTTTTGATCGATATCCAAAAACAATTTAATCAGAAGTGTCCCGTCCTCCGTGATCTGTTTTTCAAAGGAACAGATCGAGCGATAGCAGTTTTCTATTTCCGATTCTCGCATTTTCTTTTCAAACCGGTCACTGAGCACCTTAATATACCAGCTTCCATCATATACTGCCATCCGGCCTCTTTGCGGTGTCTTCGTCCAAAACCGCCACAAAAAAGGTGCATCGCTTCCTCTTTTGTCTCCTCTTTCACCGTAAATACTTCAAATCCCCTCGGATCCAGACTCTGAATCAGTTTTCCGATCTGCATTCCTTTTCCTGCGGCATCAAATCCTTCAAATACAATCATGATCGGAAGCCCCATTTCCTTACACTGTCTCTGAAGTTTTCCCATCTGCAGCTTCAAAGCAGTCATTTTTGCCTTGTATTCACTTTTTTCCATCTTCATTGTCAAATCTACTTTTTCTAACATGATTTGCCCTCCGATCCTTTCTGTCTTAGTTTTCCCATCTGTTTCTTTTTTATCCTTGAAACCAGAAAAACCGCACGGACTTCTGTGAAATACACTGTATTTCATAAAATCCATGTGGTTTTTCTTTTCGTAACGGCTGACGATCACCCTCCATGCTGATTTTGCTCAAAAATCAGACATCTTGCGTTTCTGATTTCTGTTTCATCTCTGAAAGTACTTTTTTAAAATTCTTTCTGAACAAGAGCAGCGTTGTCACCACTGCGATCACATCCGCGATCGGCTCTGCCAGAAATACTGCCTGTACATGATCCTCCAGAAATACCGGAAGAATATAGATCAGCGGGATCAGAACAATAATCTTTCTGAACATTGCCAGAAATGCAGAAATTTTAGAATTTCCAAATGCAATAAATGTCTGCTGGCAGGCGATCTGCGCTCCCATCAGTACCACTGCCGCCATGTAGATACGCATCGCCCATTTTGCAAACTCTGCCAGCTGCGGGTCATTTGTAAAAATTGTCACAAACACGCCAGGAGCAAGCTCCGAAACTGCCCAGATACCTGCCGCATAAACTACCGCAGAAATCAGCAGAAAGCGGAAGCCTTTTCTCACACGTTCTGCATTATTCGCTCCGAAGTTATAACTGATGATCGGCTGTCTCCCTGCGTCAGTCCCTGCAGCGGCAGCATCGCAAACTGCATCACACTGGACAGGATCGTCATCGCACCTACCGCCAGGTCCCCGCCGTATTTTAATTAAACGAAGAATTAAAACACAATACCAGGATACTCTCTGTAGACTGCATGATAAACGGCGCTGCTCCCAGGCCGATACAAGGTCAGCATGATCTCTTTTGATCTTAAATTCTCTTTTTCAGTCTCAGGACCGTATCTTTTCCAGACAGGAAACGGATCGCCCAGACTGCGCTGATCGCCTGTGAGAGAACTGTTGCCAGCGCGGCTCCCTGTACTCCCATATCAAATCCAAAAATAAAGATCGGATCCAGAACAATATTCGTCACCGCTCCGATCACCACAGTCATCATGCTGATCTTGGAAAATCCCTGTGCTGCGATAAAAGCATTCAGTCCCAGCGTGAGCTGTACAAAGATTGTTCCTACCGCATAGATATTCAGATAGCTTTCTGCATATCCGATGGTATTCTCACTGGCGCCAAACATCATCAGTAAAGGACGCTTAAATACAAGCACCAGAGCTGTCAAAACAACAGCGGTAATCACCAGTGCAGAAAAACAGTTTCCCAGTATCTTCTCTGCACCCTCATTATCCTTTTTTCCCATCAGAATACTGGCTCTTGGTGCGCCTCCCATTCCCATCAGTGCCGCAAATGCAGAGACGATCATAATAACCGGAAAACATACACCAAGTCCGGTAAGTGCTGCCGCACCCTCTCCCGGAATATGTCCGATATACATCCTGTCCACCATATTATAAAGTGCATTGACCACCTGTGAGATAATAGAAGGCACTGCCAGTACGAATAACAAGTGTCCGATCGCTCCTTCCCCAGATCCACCTCTTTTGACATTTTCAGTTTCATAATGATGACTCCTTCCCTTTTGCCCGTTCTTCAAATCGCGCAAAAAATCTTCTCCATTGTATTGGCCATATTTGCAATATCCTCTTCGGGAATCCCCTCAAGGATCTCCTGATCGATCTTCCGCTTGATTCCTCCAAGCTGTTCGATCACAGGAAGTGCATGTTCTGTCAGCTTTAGATGCTGCACTCTCTTATCATGGTCATCTGCCACACTGATGATCATCTCCTTCCCCAGCAGCGCATCTACACTTCTGCATACAAGCGCCTTGGAAACGCCGAGACATGTACATAACTGACTGTTCGTATTGATTGAAGGATTATTTGCCAAAAACAGCAAAATTGATATTTCATTCGGAGAATATGTCTCATTTCCCAACATTCTCCCAAACTCATCTGCATACACTTTCCTGATCTTCATAAACACAGAAATCATACCTTCCACTGTCATCTCTGCGCTCATTTTTCCACCTCCATTTGTTTACTTGTAAACTTTCTATTAGTATATCACGTTTCACAGAATTGTCAATTTTATATCACACACTTTTTTCAAATTTATAGTTGACATTTTAAAAACTCTATAGTATTATACTAAAAGTGATGTGCTTCACGTAAGTTTTTCATCGCAATGAGCGGAAGTGTCGGAACTGGCAGACGAGCAAGACTAAGGATCTTGTAAGCATTGCGCTTGTGTGGGTTCAAGTCCCATCTTCCGCATATTATAAAAAGGTATGATTCCATGTTCGGAATCATACCTTTTTTGTTTATAATTTTCATGTTCTTTGTTTTTAATAGTTTCAACAAATTATAACATAGGAGTTTTTCTATACTCCAGGTAACGCTACGGCTTTGCATCAACCCTTCCACTTCCACGCTGCGTTAAATATCCCGTCATAAATAAAAGACTCCAGACGTTCTCTAAAGACTGATACATTTCCGGATAGATCAGCTCCTGATGAATCTCTTTTATGATTTCCCCGCCGGCAAGCAGAGTTTCAATCTCACGCTTGGTTTTAAGATTGTCGGACATTTGAATAAATTTCTTGACGGCATCATTACTGCTGGTGTTGATCCAATAGTTTTCCGGAAACACATTTACATAGTCTTGAAATATCATTTGCTCATAATACCCATTTTCAAATGCCTCTGCTAATGGAACATCATATTCATCAATTAAAAGAATTACTTTTAATCTATAATGCTTCTCTAATAATTTTGACAATATTTTCAGTCCACCGCAAAATACAGTTTCGCTCATATTACTGTCCAAAAGTTCTCTATATACAGATTTATCATGTTCGCTCAGGTATTCACTATCTGATAGAAACTGGAATTCTTCCGCTGTTCTTTGCATAATCTGAACTGCAAAATCAAATGCATCCTCATAAGCAGCAGCATTGATTCCTTTAAGGGAAATTGAAATAACCGGATATTTCCCCATATACGCTTCACAAAGCTTTGTATCTTTTGAAATTTCCAACCCATCAAAGATACTCTTCTCTCCTTCTATGGCAAAAGGTAGTTTCCAGCCGTCAATACCTTTGTAATTCTCCTACCAGTAACCTTAGATATCCTAATCCCATAAAACAAAAGCACTTACAGTTTCCTGTAAATGCTTCTCTCATTATGCGGAAGATGGGACTTGAACCCACACGATCGCATTGATCACAAGATCCTTAGTCTTGCTCGTCTGCCAGTTCCGACACTTCCGCTTACCATAGCCTGTTTTGTTCACCACACGCTACATTTAGTATAATACTACTGATACGCAAAAATGTCAACTGATTTTTTTAAATTTTTCTAATTTTTTGAATAATTTATATTATTTCTCTTTTTCATTATAATCAGACTTTTAGAAACTGCGCAATTCCTCTTTGCAATTTCTCATCTGACAGTGTCACTTTCTTCTTCGAACAAAAAAGAGATCGACTTTTTCCATCGATCTCTCATCTTTTTTGTCTTTCTATTAAGCAAGTTTAGATTTTGCAAGCTCTGCTAATGTTGCAAATCCTTCTTTATCACTTACTGCAAGCTCAGCAAGCATTTTTCTGTTCATATCTACGCCTGCAACTTTCAGTCCGTGCATAAATTTGCTGTAAGATAATCCATTCATTCTTGCAGCTGCATTGATACGTGCAATCCAAAGCTGTCTCATCTGACGTTTGCGCTCTTTTCTTCCTGCGTAAGCAGATGTGAGAGCTCTCATTACAGACTGTTTTGCAACTCTGTACTGTTTAGAACGTGCTCCTCTGTATCCTTTTGCTAACTTCAATGTTCTATTATGTTTCTTCTTAGCGTTCATTCCGCCTTTAATTCTTGCCATTTCTTAATCCTCCTCTTATTACTTTTACAAATCTTACAGATATGGTAAAACTTTCTTCATGTTCTTTACATTTGTAGCATCAGTAATTGTAGCCTGTCTGAGATTTCTCTTTCTCTTTGTAGACTTCTTTGTTAAGATATGGCTCTTGTAAGCTTTATTTCTTTTCAGTTTTCCTGTACCTGTTTTTTTGAAGCGTTTTGCTGCCGCTCTATTTGTTTTAATTTTTGGCATGATAAATTCCTCCTTTAATGTACTGCCCTGCTGGACATATGTCCGTATTTTTTTATTTTAACGTTTTTCAGTTAAAACCATGCTCATGCTGCGTCCTTCCATTTTTGCCGGTTTTTCAACAACTGCCACATCTTCAAGCAATGCCGCAAAATCATCCAGAATGTGCTTGCTTGACTGTACGTGTGCCATTTCTCTTCCGCGGAAACGCAAGGTAACCTTTACTTTATTTCCTTTTCCGATGAACTTCTTCGCATTGTTCACCTTTGTATTCAGGTCGTTTGTATCAATATTCGGTGATAAACGCACTTCTTTTACTTCTACAGTTTTCTGCTTTTTCTTAGCCTCTTTTTCTTTTCTTGTCTGTTCGTACTTGTATTTACCGTAATCGATAATCTTGCATACCGGCGGCTTCGCAGTCGGCGCAATCTTTACAAGATCCAGATTTGCTTCAGCGGCAAGTTTCATTGCCTCTCTGGATGACATAATTCCTAACTGTTCCCCATCCTCGCCAATCAGACGGACTTCTCTGTCTCTGATCTGCTCGTTAATCATTAAATCGCTAATGGTCGTATACCTCCGTCAAATGAATTTCCCTTAGGTTTCCCTTCGCACAAGCATAAAAAAAGAGTGAATCTCATATCCACCCAATCTCACTACATAACAGAGCCTATACAGGAAACTTTCTGCATGTAACAATATCAGACCAATAGTCACTCACTTGTGCTATGGTGAGAGTGGATACTCTACTTTGTTTTTCGCTTTGCGCAAAATATAATTTACCATACTTTCCTGCTTCTGTCAACATCTTTTCTCTATTTTAAAAACTTTACTGCTTTTTCACTTTAATTCACTAATTTAACTTGTTTTTTTTCACTATCCATGGCATAATACCACTTAATAACAGAGCGCAATCTATTTTTAGTGTTCTGGCTAAAGTGAAAGAGTTGAGGAGGTTTCTATATGAAAACAAACAGAAGTAATTTTTCCGGCAAGATCGGTTTTATTCTTGCCGCTGCCGGATCAGCCGTAGGGCTTGGGAATATCTGGCGATTCCCGTATCTGGCAGCAAAATATGGCGGAGGTTCTTTTTTGATCTGCTACATCATATTAGCGGTCACATTCGGATTTACACTAATGGTAGCAGAGATCGCCATCGGACGCAAGACCGGTTTGAGTGCCATCGGCGCTTTCCAAAAACTGGATAAACGATTTGGCTTTTTAGGCATCCTTGCCGCAATCGTTCCAATCATCATCCTTCCTTATTATTCAGTAATCGGAGGATGGGTTTTAAAATACTTTTATGCTTTTATCACAGAAGGTGCTGCCACTGTATCCGGTGATTCTTATTTTTCCGAATTCACTGCAAGCACAGCATCCCCGATTCTCTGGTTCTCACTGTTCATTGCTCTGACAGCACTTGTCGTGCTCTTCGGTGTGGAAAAGGGAATTGAGAAAGTCAGCAAAGTGATGATGCCCATTCTTGCTGTTCTGACTGTTGGGATTGCAATTTATGTCCTGACCATGGACGGTGCCATGGACGGATTAAAATACTATCTGCTTCCGAATATGTCAAACTTCTCAGTCATGACCGTTCTGGCAGCAATGGGACAGCTTTTTTATTCCATGTCACTTGCTATGGGAATCATGATTACTTATGGATCCTATATGCCGAAATCTACAAATCTGGAAAGCTCTGTACGACAGATTGAGATTTTCGATACCGGATTTGCCTTTTTTGCAGGATTGATGATCGTTCCATCTGTATTTATCTTCTCAGGCGGAGATGAATCTGCCTTGAATGCAGGCGCCGGACTGATGTTCATCACTCTCCCGAAGGTATTTGCAAGCATGCCTCTTGGAACCGTACTTGGAACCGTGTTCTTTATCCTTGTATTTTTTGCCGCAGTGACCTCTTCCATCTCTTTGATGGAGACTATCGTTTCCATTTTTATGGATAAATTCAAATGGTCAAGAAGGTTTACCTGCATCCTGGTCGCTGTTTATTCACTGCTGATTGGAATTCCGACTTCCCTCGGATTTGGAGCACTTGACTTTATCAAGCCTCTGGGAATGTCCATTCTGGATGCTATGGACTTCATCAGTAACAGTGTGCTGATGCCGATCGTTGCCGTACTGACTTGCGTCTTCGTAGGATTCGTGATCAAGCCGCAGGCCATCATTGATGAAGTAGAAGCTTCTGATAACGGCGCATTCAAAAGCAAAAAAATGTTCACAGTCATGATCAAATGGATTGCTCCAATCTTCCTGATCGCGATTTTGATCAGTTCTATTCTGAATGCGTTTGGTATTATCACCATGTAATAAAAATCCCGCGGATTATTGCATCCGCGGGATTTTCGCTGTTTCTTGACAACTCTTTTTTACCGTTTCTCTATTTACTTTCTTTTTGTTCTATCTTTTCTCACCCATACAGAATACAGCCACAACTCCCGGTCCGGTATGCTTCCGATCACAGTTCCGATATTATTGATCAGAATATGATCTACACCCAGTTTTTCACGAACTCGTCCTGCCACATATTCTGCCTCTTCGATACAATCACCGTGGGTAATCAATACCAGATCATTTTCCCAGCCTTTTGCCTGTTCTGCTGCCATATCGACAATCTTATTCAGAGACTTCTTACGTCCTCGTTCTTTCCCGATCACCTGAAGCCTGCCTTCGTTATCTACATGAATGATCGGCTTGATCTGCACCATGCTGCCAAGCACTGCCGTTGCTTTGGAGATCCTTCCTCCACGGTGCAGATGATGGAGATCATCCACCGTTACATTATGACAGATATGAAGTTTATTTTCTTCCACCCACTGTGCAACCTCTTCCATTGTCTTCCCGGCTGCTTTTAACTGCAGCGCTTTATGTAAAAGAAGTCCTTCTCCCATGCAGGCGCAAAGCGTATCCACTGCAAGGATCTTTCTTTCCGGGTATTCTTCTGAGAGTTCTTCTGCCGCCATCCTCATACTATTGGCAGTTCCGCTCAGCCCCGAAGAAAAACTCAGATGCAGTACATCCTTTCCTTCTTTCACAAACGGCTCTAACATCTCTTTCGCCTCTTCCGGATTCACCTGGGACGTCACAGACATCTTTCCTTCTCTGAGTTTGCCAAAGAACTCTTTTGGTGTCAGGCCTTCCATATCTGTATAGGTTTTTCCTTCCATTGTATACTTCAGAGGAATCACCGGAACGCCCCGTTCCGCCAGCCATTCCTTCGGCATATCCACTGTACTGTTCACTGTAATAATATAGTCCCGCATTTCCTTCATCCCTCCTGTTGTCTGATTTTCTTAATCATATCATTTTTTTGCATTTCGCAAAATTTTTTTTCATTCCTTTTCTGCTTTTTAACAGAACAGACCGGACAATGCAGCATTTTGCCGCAATCCCCGGCCTGTTTTCTAATTCAACTTAATATTCAAATAATTTCTTCCAGACAGAGTCTTGTTAAATATCAAAAAGCACAGGATGAATAAACATCCAAGTAAAAATCCGATCCAATCCAGAACTGCAGTCAGAACCAGGAGGATCAGACGCATAAATTTCAATGCATATCCCATCTCAAAGTTCGGCTGCGTATAGTTTGCCACCGCTACAAATGCCATATACAGCATCACTTCCGAGTTGAACCATCCGGACTGCACCGCAAACTCTCCGAGCACCAGACCTGCGATCACACTGAGTGGTGTACTGAGCATACTCGGTGTGTTCAGCGCAGCAAGACGCAATCCGTCAATACAAAGCTCCAGAATCAAAAACTGCAGCACAAGCGGGACGTTGATCACATCACGGACGGCAGTAAATTCAAACATGCTCGGGATCCAGGACGGGTTCATCATGAATAACAGATATACCGGTGTCATAAACACCGTCAGAATCGTGATGATTGCTCTGGAAACCTTCAAATACATCCCTGTCACTGTTGGAAAATAATAATCATTTGCTTCCTCAATCATATCCAGAATCGAAGTCGGAAGAATCATAGCAGAAGGGGAATTATCTACTAAAATGATTACTTTGCCTTCCAGAAGACACGCCACCGCGGTATCCGGTCTCTCTGTAAACTTAAATTTCGGAAACGGATTGAACCATTTTCTCTTGAACATTGCCTCCGCAAGCGTCTGCTGGTTCATCTTCAGATCGTCGATATGCAGGCTTTCGATCCTTGATTTTACATTGGCAAGAAGTTCCTTGTCAACTCGGTCTGACATATAACAGATCACGATATCCGTGCGGGAAGTCTGCCCGGCTTCCGTCATCTCCATAATCAGATGTTCATCCCGGATACGCCGCCGCATCAGCGCTGTATTAAATACGATTGTCTCCACAAATCCATCTCTGGAGCCTCGAAGCGATTTATCTTTGTCCGGTTCTTCCACACTTCTGGCCGGATATGTCCTTGTGTCAATCGCAATACAGGCGGCATATCCTTCTATAAACAGACAGGTCACTCCGGATAACACGTTCCGCAGCACCTGATCAAAATCTTTCAGCACATCAACCTCAATATATGGTACATGCCTCTGAGAAAACATTTCTGCCTCTTTTGGCATTGCCTCCTTTGTCACGCCCATAAAAGAATCCATCAGCTTGAGCATGGCTTCATCTTTTACAAAACCGTCAATAAAATAAAGAACTGCTTTTCTTTCACCAATCTCGATTGTCCGTTTTATCAGATCAAAACTTTTTCCCACAGGCAATGTCCGATCCATATAGGAAATATTTTCCATAAATGAGTCACTGATCTTTTTTGTATTCTTAATTACCATAGAATGTCTGTCCTTCCCTTCCCGGACTGCCACAAAACACAGTCTCGTGCAATTCCGGTTTGCTTCTATGGTTAGATTTCCCGATTCTTTTCTATTTATTCAAAAACCCTGCTTTTTCCATCTTTCGGATCACCTGCTGCTGCCTTTGATACGCCAGATCCGGATTTACCAGCGGATTGTATGCACTCGGTGCATTCGGAATCCCGGCCAGCATTGTACATTCATCAAAATTCATTTCCATTGGTTCCTTCCCGAAATATCCACGGCAGCTTCCGCCACAGAGTTATAACCGTTTCCGAAATAAATGGAATTTAAATACAGCTCCAATATCGTATCCTTATCATAGACTTTTTCAATCTCAAATGCCATAAACATCTCTGCCACTTTCCGACTGATCTTTTTATCCTGTGTAAAAAACTGATTTTTCGCAAGCTGCTGCGTGATCGTACTTCCGCCTTCTACATATGATCCTGCACGGATATCATTGTACAATGCCCTGCATATCGCAAGCGGATCGATCCCCGGATGCTTATAAAACCGCTTATCCTCTACCGCCAGTACTGCATCGATATAATCCTTTGGCAGCTGATCCAGTGTCGTGTAATCCTCTTTTGCCTGTATCTGTGCACCCATTTGTTGTACACTCATTTTCTTTAATGCATCCTGACAGTCTCCATACCCTCGCCAGAGCATAAATGCAACAACCAAAAACAAACATAAAAAATGAAAGAACACAGTCTCTTGATCCATTTCATACTGTACCATCCTTTTTCTGAAGTAACTCTTAGTTTCTACGTCCAGTATATAGAATTCAACTGTATTCTTCCATAATATTTTCTTACATTTTTCTTAAATTTACTTACAATCCTGTAAGGTTTTGTTCTTTCTATTTTGTGGTGCTTCCAAAACCACCATTTCTTACATCTGTCACATCATCGTCCACCGTGATTCCATATTCCACAAAAATCCCCTGCATAAAACCTTCTCCCTGCGCGATATCAATGGTTTTCTCTTCATTGGTATCATTTGTAATCTTGGAGAACATATGCCCTTCATTATCTGAATAAAAATAATCGCTGTCAATGATGCCTACTGTATTATTCAGCTGCAGACGGTATTTGAATCCCAGTCCGCTTCTCGGATAACACTTCAGCACCCACTCCGGATCCATCTCCACGCGAATTCCGGTGGGAATCTTCAAAGTCTCTCCCGGCTCCAGGATCAAACGTACCGGAGCAAAGAAATCATACCCTGCAGAACCTGCAGTCGCTCTTCTTGGCAGTTTGATATTTTCATAAATCTCTTCGATATTTGCTTCTTCATCCAGTCCGAACGTGTCAATCCAGTCTTTTTTAAACTGCTCCAGACTTACCTTGTGAAATTTTGCAATTCTTTTCATTGTCTCTTCCTTTTCTGTTCGGTTTTATGCATCATGCAGCACAATTTTTCCTGTTTTCAGACTGTCCTGCACATCGATCACTTTCTGATTCGCGCTGCCCTTCCAGTGCAGCTTCGTATCCTTTTGTTCCACTTCAAATCTGCCGTCCACAACTACATCCAGATACGGTATGATCGCCTCATTTTGAATCTGATTCCACTCATACCCGGTGTACAGCCACTGTGTCTTTTCCGGGAACTTTTCATGGATCTCTTTTGCAAGTGCGGTAATCGCCTCTCTGTTCCCCACATACAACGGATCTCCTCCGCTGTATGTGATTCCGCTGATATAACTTTTTTCCAACTGTTCAAACAGCTCTTCTTTTGCACGTTCATCAAACAAAAGTCCGCCGTTTGGATCCCAGGTCACAGGATTCTGACACTCCTTGCATCCGTGAGTGCATCCCGCCACCCACAATACTACCCGAAGTCCGTCTCCGTTCAGCATATCATCTTTTGTAATATTGTGATACTGCATGTTACATACTCTTCCTTTCTGCAATCTCTGCCATCTTTGCGTCATTGAGCCGAGTGTCGCCTTTGACTCTGGAATAAGAGAGATAACCGTTCATTCTTTCTATTTTTGTAAGATTGGTACTTCCGCACTCCGGACATACATCCATATCCAGCTCTTCGTGACCGCAGTCATCACAATAAGACAACGACAGATTGACGCCCTCATAGTATCCTTTTGCCATAGCACGTCTCACAAGAGATTTGATCGCATCCACATTGTAACTGATCGGATATTTTACATACTGGATTTTTCCGCCGTTGCTCAGGTTCCAGAAACGTCCTTCCAGGTCCTGTTTTTGAATCGGTGTGATCTCTTCTGTTACATGACAGTGAAAACTGTTGCTGACATATTCTCTGTCCGATACATTTTCAATGATTCCATACTTTTTGCGGAACTGCTGCACCTGAACTCCGCAGAGATTCTCTGCCGGTGTTCCGTAAATCGCATACAGATGTCCGTCTTCATTCTTAAATTCTTCCACACGTTTGTTGATGTATTCCAGTGTCTCCACCGCAAATGCCCCATCCTCTGCAAGGGACTTTTTGTTGTGAAGCTGCTGCAGTTCGTTAAGTGCTGTAATTCCAAAGGAAGCTGTCGCTGATTTTAACAGCGGCTTGATCTTGTCATATAATCCTAAGTTTCCGCCGTAGAATCCTCCTTCACAATATGCCAGCGGGTTCGTAGAGGCTTTCATCTCACCCAGATAATCATACGTTCTCTGATGCAGCTTGCGGATCAGATTCAGATAATAATCCAGCACTTCAAAGAACGGCTTTCCTTCCTGCTGTGCCTTTGCATAGATCATCGGAAGATGTAAGCTGATCGCACCGATATTAAATCTTCCCACAAATACCGGTGTATCATTTTCATCTGCCGGCTTCATGCCGCCCCTCTCATACCATGGAGAAAGAAATGCACGACATCACCATCGCTGATGATCTTGCCGTATTTTTTGTAGATGCTCGGAACATAACCATCTCCTGTCAGGCTTAACCAATCCGGATACATGGTCTTTCTGGAGCATTCAATCCCTGCTTCAAACACATCTTCCAGCGGTTTTCCCGGTCCATGCAGATTCTCATCGTACAAAAATACGATCTTCGGAAAGAGTACCGGCTTTTTGTGACCTTCTTTTCCCTGTCCGTTCTTTCTCACTTCCAGCATCTTGATCGTTGCCAGTTTTCCATAAATACTTGTCCGTGTTCCGGCTGTCACAGTAATAAACGGATAGTCTCCGCGGCTGGAAGATACCGAATTAAACTTGTATTCCCATCCCTGGAATCCCTGTTCCATTTCTTTTTCCAGATCTGACCATGCGATCTTTTGTACAACTTCTTCATCCAGACCCAACGCTCTGTATTTTTCAATCAGTTTTTTGTGAGATTTTTCTGCATATGGTTCCAGGATCTCATCCACACTTGGCACTGTAAATCCACCATACTGCTGGCTGGCCGCACTTAATACGATATCCCCGATCACATCAAATGCTGTATCCAGTGTCTTCGGCTCATTATACCAGAGATTCCCCATCTCAAATCCGCCGCTTAATACATTTTTCACATCAAAAAGGCAGCAGTTCATCGTATCTCTTCTCGCAGACATATCGTGAATGTAAATATACCCTTCACGGATCGCCTGTATTTCTTCTACTGTCAGGAAGAATTTCTTATAAAGCTCTTTGTTCAGCTCATTAAAGATCAGACTTCTCTTTGTTGATACCAGCGCACTGTCCGTGTTGCTGTTTTCTTTATCCCCGATATACATGATGGACTGGCTCTTTTTATATACTTCATCCAGCATCTGTACAAAGTCCTGTTTGTAATTACGATAATCACGATAACTTTTTGCCACCACCGGATTTACCTTTTCCAGGGCTCCCTCTACCACATTATGCATCTCTGCAATCGGGACGTCCTGAATTCCCAATGTCTGTACCTTTTCTTCTACGAAACGACAGATATAGTCCAACTCCTCATCTGTGAATTTAATGAGTGCACGGTACGCAGATTTATTAACAGCCACAACTACTTTCTGCACGTTAAAATCTTCCTTTGTCCCGTCTTTCTTGATGACTCTGATCATACAACTTCTGCTCCCTTCGCTTTTGTTTTATCTATATTTAGTGTTTTTATCACACAGGATAAACTATATCATGTGTCAGCAACGAATATGTTATCACTTTGAGCAGTCAGAGTCAATACGGAAACTTTCACAAAAAGTCTCTCATTTACCAGAGCATTTCCTCTGTAATTTCCTTGACAGCAAATACACCGCACATTGCCATGGTATCTCTTAATTCACCACCTGTTTTTGCAGTATATGCACTCACACCCTGCACTCCCGCACCATATGCCGCGGTCACGAATGGACGGGCGATCAGTGCCGCATCCGCGCCCATTGCCAGTGCTTTAAAGACATCCGTTCCTGTCCGGATCCCGCCGTCCACAAAAATCTTCATCCGGCCATCCACTGCCTTCACAATATCCGGAAGAACTTCGGCTGTAGACGGACATTGATCCAGTACTCTTCCTCCGTGGTTAGACACCACAATCGCCTGTGCACCGGCTCGAGAGCCTTTTTCGCCCCTCTGACCGTCATGATTCCTTTTAGAATAAATGGAATTTCAGCAATTTTCACAATTTCTTTTAACTCTTCCACAGATTTGCTTCCCGCCGGCGGATTCAGATTCTGAAGAAACGGAAGCCCGGCCGCATCAATATCCATTGCAACAGCAAAAGCCCCTGACCGTTTGACCAGTTCCATTTTGTCACGAATCGTATCCATATCCCACGGTTTTACAGTCGGGATTCCCAGACCTCCCAGTTTTTGGACTGCCGCTGTGGCTTCCTGCATTACCCGTGCATCTGACCCGTCACCTGTAAATGCCGCAATTCCTCCTTCCATACATCCTGCCAGTAAAATTTCATTATATTCCTGATCCGTATATTTCTCCCCGTAATGCAGCTTCACAGCACCTACCGGTCCTGCAAAAAACGGTAGGAAAACTCCTTTCCAAACAGAGTCACTGTCGTATCAGCCGGCTTCTTTTCACAGATCGTATCCATATTGATACGGATCTCCTGCCATTTCTGAAAATTTCGGATCGCCACATCTCCGATTCCTTTCGCTCCAGGTCCCGGCATTGTATTTTTGCACGCTCTGCCGTTACAGACTGCACACGCTTTACAGTACGGTCCGATACATGTCCTTGCCTGTTCGATCACTTTCTGATAGTCCATACTCGTCTCCTCCTCTTTTTTCTAAAACATCCCCGATTTCTCAAGCACTTCAAGAATTTCCCCGATCACGCAGATCAACTACCAGCGCCATTCTGATATACCCTTCTCCCGCGCTTCCAAACGCACTTCCAGGCGTTACCAGAAGTCCGGTCTTCTCCACAAGCTGCATACAGAAATCAAAGGACGACGCATAGCCTTTCGGAATCTTTGCCCACACAAACATTGTCCCCTGACTGTCCGGTACATTCCACCGATCCTTCGCAGACCGCCGCACAGCGCACAGTTTCTTTTTGCATACTCCTGCCTCTGCTTTTCGATGAAATCGTCCGGCCCCGTAAGCGCCGCGATCGCAGCCTTCTGAATCGGCAGAAAGATGCCGTAATCGATCTGAGAACGCAGCGTTTTAAACTTCTCTACAATCGCTTTATTTCCCACCACAAATGAGATTCTGGCACCCGTAAGATTATAGGACTTGGACAACGAATAAAACTCTACCCCTACCTCTTTTGCACCGTCAAAAGATAAAAATGACCGCCCCTGTTCTCTTGTAAAAATAATATCCGAATATGCATTGTCATGGATGATCACAATATGATGCTCCTTTGCAAATGCGATCAGTTCTTCATAAAAATGATCCGGAGCACAGACACAGACCGGATTCAACGGATAAGAGACTACCATATATTTGGTTCTCTCCAAAACCTCTCCCGGGATATTTTTCAGATCCGGCAGATATCCGTTCTCCTCGCGGATTTCATAATATTCCACATTCGCACCTGCCATGATTCCGCTCATTTCAAACAGCGGATATCCCGGATTCGGAACCAGAATGGTATCCCCGGGATCACACAATGCCATTCCGATATGCGCCATTCCCTCCTGAGATCCATAAACTGACATAATCTCATCTGTCTGAATCTCCACTCCAAACCGATGCGCATACCGGTATTGGACTGCCTCTAAAAGCTCCGGCAGATCTGCCAGTGCATATTTATAGTTCTCCGGATCTTTGCACGCTTCTGTAAGTGCCTCCATCACATGCGGTGCCGGTGCAAAATCCGGTGTTCCCACTGACAGATTGAACACCCGTTTTCCTGCCTGAATCATCTCTTCCTTCTTGTCATTCAGCGCGGTAAAAATTCCCGGCTGAAACTGATTTACCATCGCTGAAAACTGCAGCTCTCTCATCCTGTTTCCTCCCTGTCTTACTTCTCCTCTAATTCTCTGATTCTTCTTGCACGTCTTCTTCTCTGTGCTTCCCGGCGCTTCCTTCTCTGCTTTTTCCGATATGCCACATAAGAGATTCTTGCTCCCACAAGAATCACAAACACTGCAGCGAGTACAAGCAGCACCTTCAAGAACAGCGGCAGTCCCTTCTGTTCGTTCTTCTCCACTGCCGCCACCTGTTTGCACGAAACTGCCGGTGCCTGAAATCCCGGCAGATATTCTCTTTCCAAGTCTACCAGCACTTTACCGTCCTTGATCGTAAGCGGAGCTTCTTTCCCTTTTGGAACACAGTCCCATAAATCTTTTGAAATCTCTACTTTCTTTCCATCAATAGTATGCACCCCTTTGGAAAGTACTTTTTTATATTCAAACCGTTCAAATGCCTGCTCCATAATCGCGTTTCCGACCAGATGACGGAGCTCTTCCCCAGTCTGATCTGACCAGTCAGACACACCCATCACAATCTCCACCAGACGCGTGTCCCCCCGTTTTGCAGTGGACGAATAGTTAAACCCTGCCGTATCGCTGGAACCTGTCTTCAAGCCGTCTGTGCCCTCCAGACCATACTTTGCCCCTTCCAGTGAAATCTGATATGATGTAAAATGCTCCTCATACGGTGTCCCCTCTTTTACGGTGATCTGGGGATACTTTGTGTGATTTAAAATATCCGGATAGGTCTTTATCAGATAAGTACACAGCATCGCATAATCTTCCGGTGTTGTAATGTTATCTCCATCAAGCGGCTGGCTCACCGGATGATACGGCTGCAGCAGATTGTTAGTAACCCCCACACAGTTGAAGTACTTCGTATTGACCATTCCAAGCTCCTGTGCCTTTTGATTCATACGCTCCACAAACCTGTCCGGATCCGACTCCACCATATCCGCAAGCATATACGTTGCCGCCGCAGAAGACGGCACAATGATCAGATCCATCAACTCTGCAACCGTATAACTGGCTCCCGGCTGCATTTTATTGTTGCTGAGCGCATACCTGCCTGCAATATCTGTATATCTTTCATTTACCTCTGCCGTACTCTCAAGTTCCAGATTCCCGGCTTTTATCTCCTCATATGCCAGAAGAATGGTCATCAATTTTGTCATACTTGCCGGCGGCCACTGTTTCTGTGCATTTTCCTGCCATAAAATTTGTCCGGTATTGATCTCCGTAATGATCGAACCTGCAGGCTGATACCGTTCCTCAAGCTGATAGCCCCTCTCTCTTGCCACATCCAGCGCACGCTGAGCCTGTACCTCCCCGACCGGAATCAGACATCCCAAAAGGATGGTGCATAAAAAAGCACAAATCCCCCTCACATTTCTTTTTCTCATTCTCTTCGTTCCTCTCTCTGATTCCTCCTTAAAACGGTGTCCCCTCCAGATCATACGGCGTTGTCTGATATACATAATAATTCAGCCAGTTCGTATAAATGTTATTTGCATGAGATCTCCAGATCAGTTCCGGTTTCTGATCCGGATCGTTGTCCGGATAATAATTCACCGGCATCTGAATATCCAGACCTTTGCTCAAATCCCTCTTATATTCCGCATCCAATGTCATTCTGTCATATTCCGGATGTCCCATCACAAAAATCTGACGACCTTCCTCTGCCATACAGAGGAAAAGCCCCGCCTCTTTGGAATCTGCCAGTATCGTCAGTCTCTCATCTGCCTCCACCTGTTCCAACGGAATCTCCGTATGCCGGGAATGAGGCGCATAAAACGCATCATCAAATCCACGCACAAGCGGGATTCTTCTGTTTCTCACATGATGCTTAAATACACCGAACATTTTCTCTGGAAGCTGTGTCTTATCAATCCCATAGTGATAATAAATCCCCGCCTGTGCACCCCAGCACAAATGCAGCGTGGAAGTCACATGCGTCTTCGTCCACTCCATGATCTCTTTCAACTCATCCCAGTAATCCACATCTTCAAACGGAATCTGTTCCACCGGAGCTCCTGTAATGATAAATCCATCAAACTTCTGCTCCTTGATCTCTTCAAAAGACTGATAAAACTTATGCAGATGACTGGTGGATGTATTTTTCGATACATGTCCTGATACACGGACAAATACAACATCCACCTGAAGCGGTGTGTTCGAGAGAGACCGCAGTATCTGCAGCTCTGTATCCTCCTTTAACGGCATCAGATTTAAAAGCCCGATCTTGATCGGACGGATATCCTGATGTGCTGCCCGGTATTCGTCCATTACAAATATATTTTCATGCTCCAGTATCTCTTTTACCGGAAGGTCGTTCTGTACACGTATTGGCATAATTTATTCCCCTTTTTCTTCTTTCTTTTCTGTCGCCTCATCAACTCTTGCATACTCGCCTTCATTATTTACATAACCGAACTGGTCGTACGCACCGGTATCTGTAGGCAGCGTATGATTTTCCAGCTGATGGTTCACCAGCATTTTTACAATATAATAGATGACTGCAAATGTAGGAACTCCCAAAATCATTCCCACAAATCCAAACATTCCTCCGCCAAACAAAATCGAAAATACCACCCAGAATGCAGACAATCCCGTAGAATCCCCCAAAATCTTTGGTCCGATGATATTCCCATCCAGCTGCTGCAGAAGAAATACAAAAATAATAAAATAGATTCCCATCTTCGGATCTGACAACAAAATCAGGACGGCGCTTGGAATTGCTCCGATATATGGTCCGAAAAACGGAATCACATTGGTTACTCCTACGATCACGCTCACAAGCATCGTATACGGCATATCCAAAATGGAAAGTCCGACAAAACACAATACTCCGATGATCGCAGAATCAATGATCTTTCCGATAATAAAACCGCCGAAGATCTCGTTGCTCTTGATCGTCAGATGAAGCACCATATTCGCTCTTGACGGACGCATGATGGCATATACAAGCTTCTTGCACTGGCTTGCAAACTTCTCCTTACTGAACAGCACATAAACAGATACGATCACTCCGATCAGTACATAGCACAATTCCTTGACAACGTTGATCACTCCCACTGTCAGATTCGACATCAGTACATTGACCTGATTGAGAAGGTCTGTACGCATCCATGTCTGCAGTGCATCACTTGCTTCTTTGAGGACTGCCTCTGCCATCTGTCCAATAGTCGATTGATCTGTACTCATCACCTCTGTCATCTTCCCGATAAAACGATTCAGCTGGCTCGGCACAGTAAGGATCATATCTCTTATACTGCGGTAGAGTTCCGGTATCATCATATTGCACAACGCCACGATTAACGCAAACATTACAACGATTGCAAGCAAAATTCCTGCCCCTCTGGAAATGCCGCCCGCATTCTTAATGCGTGGAAATTTTCTCTTGATCCAGGGTTCAAAATGCGTATCCACCAGCTTTACAATCGGGTTGAGCAAATACGCAATGACAAGACCATAAATAATCGGCTTTAACACCTGGTATATTTTCCCAAAAACTTCCGAAATATTTGTCATGCGCAATAATGCAAAATAAAACACGATGCAGGCTGCGATCACCACAAATATCCGTACGTCCCTGCTGATCTGATGCCAGAATCTGGATGTCTTTTTGCTTCCAAATGAAGGCTGCGACGTATAATAGTCATTCTCCTTTTTCCCCTCTTTTTCAGGTTTTTCTTCCTCTCTGTTCATATATGTATCTCATTCCTTTCTGGTTTTGCAAGTATTTCCATTATACCCCTGTAACAGGAAGACCGTCAACCTTCAAAAAAGCGATGCCCGGCCATAAAGCCAAGCACCGCTTCTTCTCTTTCACTTCCTATCTGCACTGAAATGTGGCGCACTCTGTGCCGTCCTTATGACACGCACAGGAACCTTCCACGCTGACCTTTCCCGCTTCACATTTACACTGTTCATTGTACATGCAGTCAGTTGCTTTACAATCGATTCCGCAACGATCCGAAGGCGCTGTCGCATGGTTTCCATATGCGTTCGTATAGGAATTTTCCATCCCCTGTGTTTTTCGCTCCTCAAAGCTGTCACAGCAGGTCTCCTTTGAAGCCTTTGCCTGAGAACCACCTACCTGGATGGAATCCAGACGGCAGAGGAAATCCTGATTGTGCATACATGTCTGTACTGTACATTTTAATTCTGGCATGATAATACCTCCTTTTTATTTACAAAATCAGTATCATCATGCCCATTTCCAATTCTTTTATCCGGATTTTCAAAAAAATTTATTTTTCTTCTTTTGTCACTTCACGGATTTCTTTTTTTGCAGTCTCTTCCATGATTGCAGCAATAAATTCTTCCAGACCTTTCTGTCCTTCATCTCCTGCAAATCGACTTCTTACAGAAACCTTTTTCTCTTCCTCTTCTTTTGCTCCCACAACCAGCATGTACGGGATCTTCTTCATCTGTGCTTCGCGGATCTTATATCCGATCTTCTCGGCACGTGTGTCGATCTCGGCACGGATTCCGGCTGCATTCAACTGATCCAGAACACTCTGTCCATATTCCAGATATTTATCAGAGATCGGCAGTACTTTTACCTGAACCGGTGCAAGCCATGTCGGGAATGCTCCGGCAAAGTGCTCGATCAGGATTCCGATAAACCGCTCGATGGAACCAAATACAACGCGATGGATCATGATTGGTCTGTGTTTTTCTCCGTCTGCTCCTGTGTATTCCAGTTCAAAACGAAGTGGAAGCTGGAAGTCAAGCTGGATTGTTCCACACTGCCATGTTCTTCCGATGGAATCTTCCAGATGGAAGTCAATCTTCGGTCCGTAGAATGCTCCGTCTCCTTCATTGACTACATACGGAAGTCCCAGATCATCCAGCGCACCGCGAAGTGCGTCTGTTGCCATTTCCCAATCTTCGTCACTTCCCATACTGTCTTCCGGACGTGTGGACAATTCTACATGATATTTAAATCCAAACAGACTGTAAACTTCATTGATCAGTCCTGCAACGCCTTTGATCTCGTCCTTGATCTGATCCGGTGTCATAAAGATATGCGCATCATCCTGTGTGAAGCAGCGCACTCTCATCAGACCATGAAGCTGTCCTGATTTTTCATGACGGTGAACCAGTCCCAGCTCTCCCATACGGATCGGAAGATCTCTGTAGGAACGCGGCTCCGCCTGATATGCCAGGATTCCTCCCGGACAGTTCATCGGTTTGATTGCAAAGTCTTCCTCATCGATCACAGTTGTATACATATTCTCTTTGTAATGATCCCAGTGTCCCGATGTCTCCCAGAGATGACGGCTTAACATAACCGGAGTTGAAATCTCCACATATCCGGCTTTTCTGTGAATCTCTCTCCAGTAATCCAAAAGAACGTTTTTGAGTACCATTCCGTTTGGAAGGAAGAACGGGAATCCCGGTCCTTCGTCTCTCATCATAAAGAGTCCCAGTTCTTTTCCGAGTTTTCTGTGATCACGTTTTTTCGCTTCTTCCAACATGTTCAGATATTCTTCCAGCTCTGCTTTTTTCGGGAATGCAGTTCCGTAGATTCTCTGCAGCATTTTATTTTTCTCGCTTCCTCTCCAGTATGCACCTGCAAGGCTTGTGAGCTTAAATGCTTTGACATATTTTGTACTCATCAGGTGAGGACCTGCACACAAATCTGTAAACTCTCCCTGAGAATAGAAGCTGATTGTCTCATCTTCCGGAAGGTCTTCGATCAGTTCTACTTTATATGGTTCTTCTTTTTCTTTGAAATATTCGATTGCTTCATTTCTAGGCTTTGTAAACTGCTCGATCGGGAGATTCTCTTTTACGATCTTTTTCATCTCTTTCTCAATCTTTTCCAGATCATCTGCTGTAAACGGTGTCTCTCTGTCTACATCATAGTAAAATCCGTCTGCAACAGATGGTCCGATCGCCAGTTTTGTCTCCGGATATAATCTCTTCACAGCCTGTGCCATGATATGAGAGGCTGTGTGACGGAACGCACCTTTTCCTTTTTCATCATTGAATGTCAGGATATTGAGTTCACAGTCTTTGTCTACCACCGTTCTCAAATCTACCACTTCTCCGTCGATTTCTCCTGCTGTCGCCACTCTTGCAAGTCCTTCGCTGATGTCTGCTGCGATTTCAATCACTGATTTGCTGTTTTCATATTCCTTAAAGGAACCGTCTTTTAATATAATCTTCATAATCTCTCTCCTTTTCTCTTCTTTTTGCCTCGCCGGATTTTAAAAATAAACCCGTTCTCTGTCCGGATGCTCTCCGGACCATCCAATCTGAGGCATTGTCTCCAGACGATACATATCTTCTGTGGATATCTCAAATGAGAAGATATCCTGATTTTCTTTCATCCGCTCCATGGATGAGGATTTCGGCATTGGTATCACGCCATTCTGCAGTGCAAACCGCAAACAGATCTGTGCCGGTGATACATGATACTTCTCAGACAACTCAAGAATCAGCGGCTCTTCGAACACTCGTCTTCGTCCGATCGGACTCCATGCCTCCACAAGAATCTGGTTCTTTCTGCAATAGTCTACTGCTGCCTGTTGTGTATATCCAGGATGATATTCCAACTGATCGACCGCCGGAGTCACCTTGGCATTCTGCATCAGGTTCTCAATGTGGTGCGGCAGAAAATTGCTCACCCCAATGGCGCGGATCTTTCCTGCATGATACAATTCTTCCATTGCTCTCCAGCTCTCTAAATCCAGTTCCTTCCAGTTTTTGCAGTCCAACGTGGGCCGTGGCCAGTGGATCAGATACAAATCCAGATAATCTGTGTTAAGCTGCTCTAAGGTTTTCGCAAATGCAGCCTTTGTCTGTTCATATCCCATATCCTCTTTCCAGACCTTGGATGTCAAAAAAAATTCCTGCCTTGGAATCCTGCTCTTTTCAATAGCCTCTGCCACATATTTCTCCGTGCCGTAAACAGAAGCCGTATCAAAATGCCTGTATCCGGCACGAATTGCAGTACCGATGATATCCGCGCTGTTTCCTTCTGCGGCTTTATAAGTTCCAAATGCAGCACACGGAATCTTGACCTGGTTATTCAAAATACGATAATTCGAATTACACTCCATCTTTCTGGCTCCTTTCTCTTACTGCACAACCACGAGACCTCAGAATTAAAAAACGCCCCTTTTTGCATATCCTGCAAAAAGGGGCGAGATCATACTCGCGGTTCCACCCTGTTTGAACCGGTATTAAATACCGGAACCACTCATTTGTGATGATAACGGGATCACCGGGCTGTTTTCAGCCACTCAGAGGTAGTTTTCAAATGCTTCCGTAAGCGGGAGCTTCCAGCCTGCGACTCCCTTCTCTGTCTTCTTCCACATCCTACTCGTCTCGTCATTGTATTGAAATATTATATTCTCAACCTAATCCTCATTATAACATCACTTTTTGTTTTGTCAACCAGATTTCTTTTTTCCTCTCTGAATCCACAGCCACACAACCGCAAAAAACTCCCGTACCATATAGTTCAAAAACAAAATCCGGTTACATCCTGCCGCAATTCCCGTCAGCTTCTCATACCCTTCACTTCGTCCGATCAAAAGTGCCCGAAACAAGTGAAAATTATTTGTCACAATTCCAACCGGTGTTTTCAACTCCTCCAGATAAGCTTTGCTAAACCGCAGGTTTTCCCTCGTCGTCCGCGACTGATCCTCCAACATGATCTGCTCGTCTTTTACCTCATGTTCCCGCAAATATTGTACCATCGCATAAGCCTCTGAAACATCCTCACCTTTTCCCTGACCGCCGGATACGATGATCTTCACCGAAGGACAGACCTGATGATACAATAAAGCAGCATCCAGTCTTCTCTTTAATGAATCTGTGATCCGCTCTCCCCGGACCTGCGCACCAAGCACGATCAGATACCGGCAGTTCTTCTTTCTTCCAGGCCTCATGGCACGTACAATAAAAAACTCCACCGCAAGAAAAAGGATCCATATTCCCGCCACACAGAAGAACAAAAGCTTTCGCGTCACTTCTTCTTTTGTCGCAGGAATCATCAAAAAGTGCCCGATCCCCGCCACCAGCCAGAATCTGGCAAACGTAGAGTCCCATTTTCCGGTATAGAAACAGAGGATTCCATAATAAAAGAGAAACAGCGCCCCTGCCGTGATCAAATAAATTTCCATGCTCATCTCCTGTTCTTTTTTCGAAACATAAAAGGGAGACTCATCCGAGCTCCCTCTCATACGATATACTGCTATGCATTTCTTCCACAGCACATTTTATATTTTTTACCACTTCCGCATGGACATGGATCATTTCTTCCGATTTTCTTTCCTTTGCGGATCGTACCGGACTGTTTCTGCTCACGGTATAACTGTTTTTTCTTTTCTTCGTCAAAAATAGCATTCCACTGTGGCAGTTCATATAACCAGTCTGCTTTTGCATCGATCATATTTTTGTATAACAGCTCTTTGTCAAAG
>ENA-OQBT01000405-OQBT01000405.1-human-gut-metagenome-genome-assembly--contig:-NODE-405-length-27222-cov-5.298764_pt1 | contig 27222 bp, 25 predicted proteins | sample MGYA00242749_ERZ504557 | MGnify/ENA primary metagenome ERZ504557 (study PRJEB26092, sample SAMD00036243) | human gut metagenome | host: Homo sapiens | study: EMG produced TPA metagenomics assembly of... | reverse complement strand
CGTTCAATGCCAAAATCAAGGACTTCAGAACACAGTTCAGAGGAGTAAAGGACAGGACTTTCTTTCTATTCAGACTGACTAAAATTTATGCTTAATCTATGAATCCCTCAGGTTTTTACGTTGACCCTATAATTAACCTATTATACATGCAGTGAGGGCATGAGGGCATAAATACCCCCGAACTTTCTAGTGAGAAAGATAATACGTCAAGGACACTTTCCGAAATTGATCAGAGAACAAAATGATCTTTATAAAAGCTAAAGTCCGTTGCAGGTGAGTCTGGATATACTTAGATAAAATAATAAAAACACCCAATCTTTCTATATGTAAGATTGGGTGTTTTTATTATAACTCATTGATTTTCAATACTTATTGCGGAGAGACAGGGATTCGAACCCCGGGTACCTCGCAGTACAACGGTTTTCAAGACCGCCGCAATCGACCACTCTGCCACCTCTCCAAGACTTCTTTTCAGAAGTGCTTTCCGTTGAAAGCGTTGCAAAGGTACGACTTTATTTTAAATAAGCAAATAGTTTACCAGTTTTTTTGCTATAAAATTTTCAAATCGTATTTTTGCATACGAATAATAAACGAAAGAAATAAATCATGATATACCCTCAGAATTTCGAACAGAAAATAGGTTTCGATTCCATCCGTCATTTACTAAAAGAGAAATGTCTCAGCACATTAGGTCAAGAAAGAGTAGATGAAATGAACTTCTCAGAATCCTTTAAGGATATTAATGAATGGCTGGAACAGGTGATGGAATTCATACGCATCATACAAGAGGAAGACAGTTTTCCCGACCAATATTTTTTTGATGTACGCCCATCACTAAAACGTATCCGCGTAGAAGGTATGTATTTGGATGAGCAAGAACTGTTTGATTTACGCCGTTCTTTAGAAACAATTCGTGATATCATCCATTTTCTGACACTGACCCCGAATGACGAAGAACAAGAAAAAGAAAACTCCCCCTACCCTGCCCTACAAAAACTGGCAGGAGATATTATCGTGTTTCCTCAACTCATTACGCGTATTAACAACATCTTAGACAAATTCGGAAAAATCAAAGACAACGCTTCTTCCGAATTATTACGCATCCGCAGAGAGTTGGCCTCGACAGCCGGAAGCATATCACGCAGTTTGAATGCAATTCTACGCAACGCTCAAGCAGAAGGTTATGTTGATAAAGATGTAACTCCTACCATGCGTGACGGAAGACTCGTCATCCCTGTCGCACCGGGATTAAAACGGAAAATCAAGGGAATTGTACACGATGAATCATCCACTGGCAAAACAGTTTTCATAGAACCGGCCGAAGTAGTGGAAGCAAACAATAGAATACGGGAATTGGAAGGAGAAGAACGCCGGGAAATCATCCGTATCCTGACAGATTTCTCTATCATAGTCCGTCCACAGGTCCCCGCCATCCTCCAGTCATACGAGTTTTTGGCAGAAATTGATTTTATCCGTGCCAAAGCCCATTTTTCAATTCAGACGAACGCCACCAAACCATCATTGGAAGACAAACAGATTTTGGATTGGACCATGGCCATACACCCACTATTACAACTCTCGCTGGCCAAGCATAATAAAAAGGTTGTTCCTCTAGATATAGAACTAACTCAAAATCAACGTATCCTAATTATATCCGGACCGAATGCCGGAGGTAAATCCGTTTGTCTGAAGACTGTGGGATTACTACAATATATGTTACAATGTGGTATGCCGGTTCCGATGCATGAACGTAGCCATGCCGGATTATTCGGCAGTATCTTTATAGACATAGGTGACGAACAAAGTATCGAAGACGATCTGAGTACCTACTCCTCACACCTTACCAACATGAAAACAATGATGAAAAGCTGTAACGAACGCAGCCTTATCCTCATTGATGAATTCGGCGGAGGTACAGAACCACAAATTGGAGGAGCCATAGCTGAAGCTGTGTTGAAACGTTTCAATGAAAAGGGCACATTCGGCGTTATCACTACTCATTATCAAAATTTGAAACATTTTGCCGAAGATCACGAAGGAGTGGTTAATGGCGCCATGTTATATGACAGGCATTTAATGCAAGCTTTATTCCAATTACAAATAGGAAATCCGGGAAGTTCATTTGCAGTAGAAATAGCTAGGAAAATAGGTTTACCGGAAGAAGTAATAGCCGACGCATCCGAAATTGTAGGGAGTGAATATATCAATGCTGATAAATATCTACAAGATATCGTACGTGACAAACGTTATTGGGAAACCAAGCGTCAGAACATCCGCAAACAAGAAAAACAGATGGAAGAAACCATCGCCAAATACGAAGAAGAACTACAGGAACTGGAGAAAAGTCGTAAAGAGATTTTGCGAAAGGCCAAAGAAGATGCGGAAAAATTGTTACAGGAATCAAATGCCCGAATTGAAAATACCATCCGTATCATCAAGGAAGCACAAGCCGACAAAGAACGTACACAATCGGCACGTCAGGAACTGACTGATTTTAAAAATCAGATAGAAGATATCGAGAAAAAGAACAAGGAAGATGAAATCATCCGGAAAATGGAAAAACTCCGTGAAAAACAAGAGCGGAAAAAAAACAAAAAGGATAAAGCCAAGGCGGAATCTTCCCAACTGTCAATACCCAAAGAACAGCCTATCACTGTAGGTAGTACTGTAAAGATCAAAGGTCAATCCAGTGTCGGAGAAGTACTAGGAATTAATGGCAAAAATGCAATAGTTATGTTCGGAATGATAAAAACCAATGTAAAACTGGATAAGCTGGAACGTAGCACACCAATACAGCCCACCCAGAAAACAATGGTAAAAAGTACCTTCGTCAGCAGTGAAACACAAGATCGGGTATATGAAAAGAAACTAAATTTCAAACAAGATATTGATGTACGCGGTATGCGTGGCGATGAAGCTATACAGGCAGTAACTTATTTTATCGATGATGCCATACTATTGGGAATAGACCGTGTACGTATCCTTCACGGAACAGGTACAGGCATACTACGCACCCTGATTCGCAGCTATTTGGGAAGTGTTCCAGGAGTAGCACACTATCAAGACGAACACGTACAATTTGGTGGGGCAGGTATTACTGTAGTAGACTTAAAATAAACACATAGCGGATTTGCAAATTTGGGCAAAGCGTAGCGAATTAGCTGAAAAAGCGTTCGTTACGCTTTGTTTTTCTATTAGGTAGAGCCAACGGAATGCCACCTCGAAGCCAAACGGTGCAGAAGTTCAGTTACCACCTCATTACCCCCGTAACGGGTGCATATTTCTTGCTAAGAGGTTCTTTTACTGCGTTTTGTGTTGATTTGCATAGCTGTCGGTAACTCACTATAAACTAATTTTGTAACCAAAAAAAGGAGTGAGTTATGCGAAGTACATTCAAGGTCTTATTTTACGTGAAGAAAGGCAGCGAAAAACCCAACGGCCACCTGCCTTAGATGTGCCGCCTTACGGTGGACGGAGAGATTAAACAGTTCAGTTGCAAGATGGACGTTCCCCTGCGGTTGTGGGACGTGAAAACGGGCCGTGCTTCGGGCAAGAGCGTCGAAGCGCAGAGAATCAACCTTGCGGTGGATAAAATCCGAGTGGAGGTAAACCACCACTACCAAGAACTGATGCAGACGGACGGGTATGTTACCGCCGCCAAGTTGAAAGACGCCTATCTCGGTATCGGCGTCAAGCAGGAAACCTTACTGAAACTCTTCGAGCAGCACAACGCCGAGTTCGCCAAGAAAGTCGGGCACAGCAGGGCGCAGGGGACATTCCGATGCTATCAGACGGTTTGCAGCCATATTCGGGAATTTCTGCCCCATACCTACAAGCGTGAGGATATTCCGCTAAAGGAACTCAACCTCACATTCATCAACGACTTCGAGTATTTCCTGCGCACGAAGAAGAAATGCCGCACCAATACCGTGTGGGGCTACATGATCGTGCTGAAACACATCGTTTCCATAGCGAGGAATGACGGGCGTCTGCCGTTCAATCCCTTTGCAGGGTACATCAACTCGCCCGAAAGCGTCAATAGAGGCTACCTTACCCAAAAGGAGATACAGACGCTCATGGACGCACTGATGAAGAACACCTACCATGAACTTGTACGGGACTTGTTCGTCTTTTCTGTTTTCACGGGTTTGGCGTACTCGGACGTAAAGAACCTCACCGCCGACCGCCTGCAAACATTCTTCGACGGCAACCTATGGATCATCACCCGACGGAAGAAAACCAACACCGAATCGAATATCCGTCTTTTGGACGTTCCCAAACGCATCATCGAGAAGTATAGGGACTGACAAAGGACGGTTGTGTGTTTCCCGTTCCGAGCAACGGCAGTTATAACAAGATACTCAAAGAGATAGGCAGACAATGCGGCTTCAAGGTGCGGCTGACCTATCATGTAGCCCGACACACGAACGCCACGACCGTACTTCTGTCGCACGGCGTACCCATCGAAACCGTGAGCCGCCTATTGGGGCACACGAACATCAAAACCACCCCAATTTACGCCAAAATCACCGTCCAGAAGATAAGCCAAGACATGGAAACCTTATCGTACAAGCTGGAGGAGATGGAGAAGAACATCTGCCGAGCCATTTAGTCACCTTAAAACAGCATACCGATGAAAGAAGAAAGGAACATCATCACGATAGATGAATACGGCAATATCTCCCTGCCGACCGACATAGGCGCAACCGCCATGACCGAGTGGGAAATCTGCGAACTGTTCGGGATTGTCGCCCCGACGGTTCGGGCAAGTATAAAGGCACTCTGCAAGAGCGGAGTTTTGAGATAGGAGCAGCATAGAGGTTTACGACCTCGAAACGATAGCCGTCCTCGCTTTCCGTATCGAATCGTTCGGGGCGACGAAAGTCCGCAAAGTGTTGTTGGAGAGAATAACGCACCAGCGAAAAGAGAAAACGACGGTTATCGTATCTGTCGTTGCCGACACCGAGCCGAGCCGCCGATGGATGGCGTAACGGTCTGTCGGTCGGGGTATCAGTCCGTCATACATTCATACGGTCATACCGTCGCACGGACGGAAAGGGGCTGTTTCCCGACCGAAAGGGGGAAATAATAAGGTGGGGTTATACGGGTAAGCAGGCGGCAGGGAGAGCTACCGCCGAAAGACCGCCGACACGCCGCAGGGTATTTACGGAGAAAATACGTAGCTTATTAGGGAATTTTCCGAGCCGCAATACTCCGTATCGCTGAAAATTCCCCAATAAGGCAAGGGGATAAAACTGTAATTCCTTCATTACATTAAAGTACAATAAAAAGTGCTGTTCATAAACGGCTAATGTGCGGTATTTTTGCTAATTTTACATCGAATATGAAGAATGAAAAGCAAAAGAGATATAAACACTATATGAAAACAAAGTGATTAATCTTACAGAATTAAATAATTGAAAATAACATCTTTACATAAGATGATTGAAGAGAAGAACTATTACGGAAACCTTTGTACAGAGATGTACGAAATCTTGCATGCAGAAGCACCGCAAGACGAATTGAATTTTTATCTTTCTTATGCTGAAAAAGGAAAAAAGATTTTAGAACCTTTATGCGGCAGTGGACGTTTTCTTGTTCCATTCGTGGAAAGAGGGCTTGATATAAGTGGCATAGACTTATCCAATGAAATGTTACAAAAGTTAAAACAGAAATTGCCTGAGGCAAAAGTCGTTCAAGCTGATATTATAAAATATTCTCCAAGAGAGAAGTTTGATTATATATTTATCAGCTCGGGCTCTGTGTCATTATTTACCGATACTGATTTGTGTAAACAAATCTTGTGCAGAATAAAAGAATGGTTGTCTCCAATGGGTAAGTTTGTATTTGCTGTTGATACAATCGCCAATAGATGTACAGATGACAATGATTATGCGATTGCGGTTTCTGTAAAGACAAAGGAGAATTTTGAACTGGTGTTAAAGTCGAAGAACCATTACGATGAACAAAGTCAGACCCAGCTCTCTCCCGGAATTTATGAAATGTATAGTGATACGAAATTGATTCAAAGCGAATTTATGGATTTCCAGACGCACCTTTATAAGTATGGTGAAATGGAAGAATATTTGAAAGAAGTCGGGTTTACTCAAGTCAAAACTTATTCTTCTTTTGACAAGGAAATAGCCATTAACGATCGATGTGAAATGTTTTTATTTGAATGCAGCTTATAATATGAATACCCCCACAATAAAAACTGACAGATTGATTCTAAGGAAATTTCTGGAAAACGATATAGAGGCTCTTTTCCTTATTTTGAAAGACAAAGAAGTCAATAAGTTCCTTCCTTGGTATTCTCTAAAAGATATCGAAGAAACCAAAAAATTCTATGCGGAAAGGTATGCAGCCAAATATGAACAACCTCAAGCATACGCTTATGCCATTTGTCTGAAAGACGACAATTTTCCAATAGGATATGTTAAAGTTGATATGGAAGAGCACCATGATTTTGGTTATGGGCTCCGTAAAGAATTTTGGCACAGAGGTATCGCTTCGGAGGCTGGCAAGGCTGTTGTCGAACAAGTAAAGAAAGATGGATTACCGTACATTACTGCCACACATGACAGGAACAATCCAAGAAGCGGTAATGTAATGCAGGCTTGCGGTATGAAATACTGCTACACGTATGAGGAATTGTGGCAACCTAAGAATTTTTTGGTCGCATTCAGAATGTATCAACTGAACTTTACAAAAGGGCAGGATTGGATATACCAAAAATATTGGGAGGAACATCCTAACCATTTTATTGAAGAGTTGTAACCCTATTGGATAGTGGGTTATTTTTGCTATATTAGTTATGATTATTTTGATTGCTGGTGACACGCATACGGGAAAAACCTTGCTTGCACAAAGACTGTTGGAGAAATACAAATATCCCTATCTGTCAATAGACCATCTGAAAATGGGACTTATTAGGAGCGGGCAGTGTGGTCTTTCCGCTGATAGCAGTGATGCAGAACTGACGGAATATCTGTGGCCGATTGTTCGGGAAATGATAAAGACCTGTATTGAAAATTCTCAGAACCAGATTGTGGAGGGCTGCTATATTCCGTTTGGTTGGGAAAAAGATTTCTCCCTTGAAGATTTGCGACAAATCAAGTATATCTGTTTAATATTCAGTAAAAAATATATAGAAACTCATTTGGATGATATTCTTCGATTTGAAAAAGTAATAGAGAAACGATTGTCTTCTGATGTAATCTTAGAGAGATAATAAAAACAAACGAGTATAACTTGGAACAATGTGTGTTACGACACTATAACCATATTCTGATTGATGATACTTATCAAATTGACATTGAATGCATATAGTTTTTAATTACGAACATTGTAGTTTTGAATATTTGTTCTAACTTTGCATTTAGAAGGGTTTATTTGACAGCATAGCAACGCAAAACGCTGAAATTCGCACAGTTGCCAAATCGTTACCTCTATTTCTCAAATAATTCGCTAAAAGTTTATTCTTCAATCGGTTAAGTCAAACCGATAAAAATCTAAAATAATATTTTAATAGAATAAGAGGCTGTTTTTAATTAATTTTCTCTATATTCGCACTAAAATTAGAGAAAATTAAAAGCAAAGGTGGCAGCTGGAACTTCTCATACAACTATAAGTATTAAGCTCAATGAGCAAGGGTTTCATGATATTTTCAATAAATATTATGTAACTCTATGCTTATTTGCCAATCAATATACAGAAAATCAAGAAACTTCAGCAGATATTGTACAAGATTCATTTGCCAAACTATGGCAAATAAGAGAAGATTTTTTTTATCTGCACCAAGTAAAAGCATTTTTATATACAGCTGTACGCAATAAAGCACTCAACGAACTGGAGCATTCAAAAGTAGTATATGAATACGCTCAAAATGTCATCGAAAAGAAAAAGGATTCCTTTTTTCACGATGCAATCGTTGAAGAGGAAACTTATCGTATCGTTTCTGAAGCCATAGATAAATTACCCGACCAAATGAAAGCCATTATGCAACTAGCTCTGGAAGGGAAAAAAAAATGCAGAAATAGCAGACAGACTAAACATATCTACAGAAACAGTCCATACATTAAAGAAAATAGCCTACAAGAAACTCAGAGAGAACTTGAAAGACTACTATTACTTCCTCTTGTTCTTTATATAAAAAGACATTAATTTGTTTTTTTTCAAAAAAGTCGTTTTATTATTCACCCAAATTTCAAACAGACTTGTTTTATTATAAAAGAGATAAAAAACAGGTCAAAATATGATAAAACAAGATTTCTATATAGCCAACCTCATAGCAAGGTATCTGTCGGAAGAAATAACCCCGGAAGAAACAATAAAACTAACTACTTGGAGAGAAGAATCTACAGCGCACGAGATTTTATTCAAGAAAATTTGTGATGAAGAAAACCAAAAGCAGCATTTCCGGCAAAAAACGGCATTCAATCCTTCATTCGGATGGAAAGAAGTGGAAAAACGAATCAAAAGAAATAATAACAGAAGCAGATATATCAAAATAGTAAGTTATGCCGCAATCATTCTGTTACCTGTCCTTTTTGTAAGTATTTCCATGAAATTCACCTCGCCCGTTTCTCTTTCGGACAAACAGTTCATTGCACAATCCATTCTACCTGGGGAATCCAAAGCTATTCTGACATTGGAGAACGGCCAGACAATCCATATAAATAAAGAAACAGAGAGTCTGCTTGAGAAAATAGACGGAGCCCGAGTCCACATGGACTCTACAATGCTGAATTACCAAGTAACATCAAAAACAGCTAAAAAAAACAAGCCTGTATATAATAAAGTGGAAACTCCACGAGGTGGAGAATATGCTCTATTGTTAAGTGATGGAACAAAAGTGCATCTGAACGCAATGACCAGTCTTCGCTTTCCTGTGACATTTGATAACGGTCCGCGCAAAGTGGAACTGGAAGGCGAGGCCTATTTTGAAGTCTGCAAAACAGGGCAACCATTTATAGTATGCACTCAAGGCATGCAAGTAGAAGTGTTGGGAACCACATTCAACATCTCTGCCTATCCACAGGAAGAGTATCAGACAACTTTGGTAAACGGTTCTGTCAAAGTAAATACAGAAACAGGAGAAAGCTGTATTTTAAAGCCCTCCCAGCAAGCTACCATCAGCCTTGGAAACAGCAGCATACAGATACGCATGGTAGATGCCGGATTTTATACCTCATGGATAAAAGGAAAAATTCATTTCAAAGACCAGCGATTGGAAGATATCATGAAAATACTATCACGCTGGTATGACATGGAAGTAATTTTTGCCAATGAGAAAATAAAAGACCTACGCTTCGGATGCAATGTAGATCGGTATTCGGAAATCACTCCATTTGTACGTTTGTTGGAAGAGACTCAAAAAGTACACGTAAAAGTCAATAACAAAACAATCACATTCTATAACTAATAAAAATGATGTATTATGGACAAAAAACACAACTACACCAATCACGGTAAAAGTAGTAAACGTTTGTGGATTACGTTCCTATTTTTCTGTATCATTACCACAGGTTTTATGCAGGCAGCCAACAAAGTGTTTGCACAAGCCACTGTCACAGCCTCATTCAAGAATGCCACGTTGAGTGAAATTCTTTGGGAAATCCAAAGACAAACCGACTTTACTTTTGTGTACAGCACCAATGATGTAAAACAAATAAAAGTCCAAAACCTAAATGTAAATAACGAAAAAATAGCCAATGTGCTTGATAAATGTCTTATGAATAGTGGTTTGACCTATTCAGTTCACAACGGCGTTATTGCTATCAAGCAAATTGAAGAAAAAGAGTCTGCTGTTCCTCAACAGAAAACAACATTAACCGGTACAGTATTGGATGAGACGGGAGAACCTATTATTGGAGCGAATATCTTAGTCAAAGGTACTACGAATGGAACTACTACAGATTTGGACGGGCACTTCTCATTAGATGTAGACCGTATACCTGCCACTTTGATTATCTCCTATATAGGTTATGGCAAGCAGGAAATTAAAGCCACTGCCGGAAAGACACTGAAAGTAGTCATGACTCCTGATAATAATGTTATGGAAGAAGTGGTTGTTACCGGTTATGGTACTTTCAAGAAATCGGCATACGCAGGTTCTGCTTCTACTGTGAAGACAGGAGAATTAAAAGATTTACCCGTAGTTTCATTCTCCAGTTTGCTAGAAGGTAATGCTCCCGGAGTACAAGTCACTTCCAGTTCAGGTCAGCCTGGTGCCTCCACTTCTATCCGTATTCGTGGTATGGGTTCTTTCAATGCAAGCAATTCTCCACTATACGTAATCGATGGTGTTCCCGTCCAATCCGGTTCTGTTGCTGCTACCAGCTCCGACTCCGGATTTGACATAATGTCTACATTAAACAACTCGGATATTGAAAATATTACAGTAATAAAAGATGCTGCAGCAGCCTCCCTTTATGGTTCACGTGCTGCAAATGGAGTTATTTTAATCTCCACCAAGAAAGGAAAAAGCGGAAAAGCACAAATTTCATTAAAAGCAGACTGGGGTAGCAATGATTTCGCAATGGATTATCGCCCAGTTATGGGGGGAGAAGAACGACGTGAATATATTTACAATGGATTGATATTATATCAACAACGTAAACTAGCTGATAAAAATCCTAATATATCAGAGGAAGAGCTAATGTCACAAAGTAAAACTTATGCAGATGGGCAAATCGATAAATATGCTCCAATTCCATGGTGTGGTTTCACAGACTGGAATAAAGAGCTTTTCCAAAAGGGACATCATTCTACCTATGAAGCATCACTAGCCGGTGGCAGCGATAAATTTAAATATTACTCTTCTTTATCATATATGAAGCAGAACGGTATTGTACAAGGTTCCGGTTTGGAACGTGTAACAGGGCGTTTGAACGCAGATTTCAGTGCAACAGACAAATTGACTGTAGGCGCCAAGATACTTTTCTCAAATGTAAATCAGAGTGTTTATGACGAAGGATTCACTTATACATCTCCTTTCTATTCCTCACGTAATTGGGCTACTCCTTCAGATCCGGTCTACAATGAAGATGGCAGTTGGAATCGTAAATTTATTCGTAAAGCCAATGACCGCAACCCCAAATTATCAGCTGAATACGATTATAAACATGAAAAAATGCTACGCGCATTCAATACGCTTTATGCCGAATACGAAATCATAAAAAATCTGAAATTCAAAACAACATTCAGTTATGATTACACTACTGTAAAAGGTGAGAAATGGTATGACCCACGTACTTCCAACGGTGAAGATGAAAATGGAGAAGTAGTAAAACGCATAAGAGAATATAAAAAAATGGTATGGAGTAACACCTTAAGCTATTTAACTACTTTCAACAACATTCATCATTTGGACTTTCTTGCCGGATATGAAATTGATGATACCTACAATGACTATTTATCAGGGGAAGCTTACAATTTTACAACTCCCGACAAACATGCCATTAGTAATGGAATGAAAACAGTATCTGTAGGGGGAAGTGATTCAAGGTACAGACTGGTATCCTATTTAAGCCGTTTGAATTACGATTACAAAAATAAATATTATCTAGGAGCTAGTTTTCGTGTTGATGGCAGTTCACGTTTGCACCGTGACAATCGTTGGGGAACATTTTGGTCTGTATCCGGAGCATGGCGTACTATTGAAGAAGAATTTATGCAACCTGTAAAAGATTGGTTGACAGACTTGCGTATAAGAGCATCATACGGTGTAAACGGTACTCTTCCTTCTGATTATTTCGGCTATATGGGATTAAGCTCCATTAGTGGTGGTTACTTGGAGCAACCCGGTATTCAAATGTCCCAAATTGCAAATCCTAATCTGAAATGGGAAACCAATTATAATATGAATATTGGCTTGGATTTTGGTTTTTGGGATCGTCTGAACTTCACGATTGAATATTATACCCGTACAACTAAAAACTTATTAATGGACTGTCCTGTATCCATGACAACAGGATTTAGTAGTTATTTAATGAATATAGGTGAAGTGAAAAATAAAGGTATTGAATTAACTATTAATTCCACTAATATTAAAATAAAAGACTTTAGCTGGAATACAACTTTCAATTTAGGTCATAACTCCAATAAAGTTGTAAAATTAGATGGCGAACAGACACAAATTGTCAGTGGAACCCAAATACACAAAGTAGGAAGTTCTTATCGTACATTCTATGTACAAGAATTTGCGGGCATCAATCCTGAAACAGGAAATCCTCTATTCTATACCAATGAATTGGATGAGAACGGAAATTATATAAAAGAAATTACCGAGAACTCTAAAAATGCACAATTCATTCCTTATAAACATGCAGAACCAACTGTTAACGGAGGTATCTCTAATTCATTGCGTTATAAATGGCTTGATTTAAATTTCTTATTCTCCTATCAATTCGGAGGATATTCTTATGATACTTGGGCACAAAAGACAGAACATGGCGGTTACGATTCCTATGCAAACATTCCGACTTATTATCGTGATAGCTGGAAAAAGCCAGGTGATCAAACCAATATAGAAGTATATATGCTGGGTAAATCATCTTCTGTATCAATGCATAAAATAACAAGTAGCCGCCGTATCCACAGTACTGATTATTTCCGCTTAAAAAATATCACATTCGGCATTACGTTACCTAAAGAATGGACAAATAAAATCAATATAGGAAATGTTCGTTTTTATGCATCAGCAAGCAATTTATGGACATGGGCGGCCTATGACAATTATGATCCTGAAGCTGTTAGTGCCGGTAGTGCAACTCAAACCACACCGCCTTTAAAAACCGTTACTTTTGGTCTCAACATCAATTTTTAACCACTAAAAAACAACAATATGAGAACATTACATAATTTTTTATCAATAGTCTTATCCATCGGATTGTTTACTTCATGTGGAAACGATTGGTTGGATTTAGAACCGTCCACACAAATTCCAACAGAAACGAGTATCAAATCTCTCTCCGACATTGATTATTCACTAAACGCCATTTATGCGACAATGCGTAATGCCTATGCGTATTCCGGGCGTTTAATCTACTACGGAGATGTAACAGGAGATGACATGCAAGCTGTACAATCAACTTGTAGAACAGCTCACTATTACCAAATGGATTGGTTACCTGCAAATGGACCAAGTACACACTGGTCATATCTTTATTCCATCATTCAAAACTGTAATGTAATTTTAGACGGCATTGACAATATCGAAATTCTTCCAAACGATGAAGATGAGCATATCTTCCGCAATGATTTGGAAGGACAAGCATTAGCAATACGTGGTCTGGCCCTTTTTGACCTTACGCGCTTCTTCGGATATACTTATTTAAAAGATAACGGAGCCTCTTTAGGAGTACCTATCATCACTTCAGCATCAGCCACTGCCGACAGTAAGCCTTCACGTAACACTGTAGCTGAATGTTATGATCAAATAATCAAAGACTTAAAGAATGCGGCTAGTTTAATGATACCCACATATTCATGGTCAGGTACTAGTTTGAATCAAAAAGATTTATCCTTAAATAAGAAAGGTAAAATCAGTAAATGGGGCACATTAACTTTGTTAAGTCGGGCATATCTGTATATGGGGAAGAACAGTGAAGCTTTACAAGCTGCAGAAGAAGCAATAAAAGGATCGGAAGCCAATAAATACCAATTATGGAATACCGAAGAATATCCCACTGTATGGGGTACGGAAGCCTCCGAAGCAAATCCGGGAGAAATTCTCTTCGAAATAGTCAATACTACTACCGAAAGCCCCGGCAATGAAAGTATGGGATATCTAACTTCTCCAAAAGGATATCAAGATATGTGCATTACAGTCAGTTTTTATCACCATCTGTTAGAAACGCCTAATGATGTACGCATTAAGTTATTAGTTAATCAAGACAAAAAAGTAATGTATTTGAATAAGTATCAACCACAACCTGGAGAAAATATTATGGATGCCAATATTCCTATAGTACGTCTTTCCGAAACTTACTTAAATGCAGCCGAAGCAGCCGTGAAAAACGGAGATGCAACAAAAGCTGCAAAATACCTGAAAGCCATCGCACTCCGAGGAAATCCGGACTATACGATGCCCGCAAAGGTTACCCTTGATGATGTTCTAGAAGAACGCAGGAAAGAACTCATTGGTGAAGGGCACCGCATGTTTGACTTATTACGTAATAACTTACGAGTAACTCGTATTAACGAAACAGACGATATGATGAAAGAGGTAGTGCATTTCGCTGACGAAAAAACATCTATGGATTTCGACAGAAACTATTATCGTACAATATTACCTATTCCTCAAAAAGAAATTAATGCTAATTCTAATATTGTACAAACACCAGAATATCTGAAATAATAGTCAACATAAATTGATAAAATCCAAATCAATAAATCCTTCTCTTTAAGTTAGGGAGTATTATCACTCCCTAACTTAAAGAGAAATTAACTATATAAAATACATAAAGATATGAGAAAATCCTTATTATTATTCATCTTTGCTTCATGTTTATTTAATAGTTGTGATGACACCTTTACCAATGACATAATAACCACCCACCCCAATAATCCACCAAGTAATCGTTCTGCTTTTGATAATTACTTTGATTGGGACCGTATAAATGACATTGAAACTATAAACCCATTTACACATACCATAACTACCATGGGAATTCCATGGAAAAAAGGTAGCAGCAATAATCTAGGAATTCCTTCAACATGGTTAGACGAGAATGCTTCTGATCCAATATATGCAAATCGATATTATTCTAGAGAAAATGGCTGGGAACTCATTTATAGCAATATAACCGAAAGTACTCCTACAAAATATTTTGCTTTATACCACAAATATACAGGATTACTCCGTTTTTTCTTTTATGAAATAGCTTCATCAGCAGGCTTAGGTAGTTCAGAGGCCTTTTGGGGAATCCGTACAGACAAAACTACCAGTCTATTCAACTTTATGGAAGAAATTTCTATACCCATAAATCGTTCAGAAAAATCTTCATATATAGCAAGTACAGAAGGTACATTTTTAGGAAACGAGTTTGTTAGCTCTGGATATAAAGCAAACAATTGGTATGGATTAGAAATAGAGTGTGCTTATGATCCTAGTCTTAATACACAAAGCTTAGCTAATTTCGAAATTAGAGGTTGGGCTGTTAATAAAATAAAAACTACAGGTATGGCTCAAACAAGTGGAGATATCACAGGTACTATCGTAATGAACACCACTAATATTTCTAACTTCAATTTCAATCTTGCCAATACATTCAATAATTCAAAAACTTCTATTGCAGTTAATCAAGAAGGGTTTATTAATACAGTCAGTAAAGAAATTGAAAACGGAATAACTAAGAAAGATTCTTTTTGGAAAAGTATTGGAAACAGTATTAAAGGTGCAACTGTTAGTGGCATTAAAAACGGGTTAAAAGCATTAGTTACGTCAGGAGACTCTGCAGCTGTAAGTGCTTTAAAAGGTCTAGCAGGTTCCATTATTGGCATCAACAAAAGTAAGCTTCAATTGGACAAATTGATCTAAAAATCAATACAAATACACAAATGCAATTTGAAAGTGAACAAACAACAACTGGTTGGGGAAGTATTTCGTCATTTCCAGTAGCAGGAACCACAAACAACAATAATGATGTACCCATTTATAACTTTCCCCTTGGTGTGTGGAATCTAAAAAAATCTCCTCAAATAATCAGAAATGTCGAAGGAGAAATCGGAATGTATTATGATGCCGGATATTTTACTTATGAATATGAAGTAGGAGATTACGAAATTCTTGTTAATCCTGTTGTTTCTCAAGAATATAGGGTGTATTCCAAAGCTAATTTACTTTTCAAATCAAACAGTTATGCATCTGCCCTCCTTTTGGCTATATAAATGAAATGAAGTATTATGGGGGAGGTTCCAGCTTTAGCACTGATATTCTAGAAGGGGATTCCAGTGATAAACATTTTCATGCACATTACCCAATAAAAAAGGATGATTTACTTATCCATCTTTATGTAGAACTAATAAATAAAAATAATCCAGATATAAAATTCAGCTTCTCAAAATATTTTGCAACTGGAGATATTATAGAAGGAACAAGCAATATAGAAGAAATAGATGATAGAGAAGGCCCCATTACTGAACATTATTAATAGATGTCCTATAAATTTATAATTTTAATATTAAATCAAATCGATGACAAGCAAGACTAATTTTATCAACTACTTTCTTCTTGCATTTACCCTCGCATTCATCAGTTCCGACCTTACTGCCGGAACTCTTGATTTCAAAGACAAAAAGAAAGACAAAGAGAAAAAAGAAGAGTTAACAGCCGATGGTCCATACGTACTGTATCAGCCTGACGGCCAAACCAGAGTAATCAATGTAGATAAGAAAGGGAATATCATTGATACCACTTATACCACATTACCTCAAAACTTTACCCTGCATGTGACAGACCACAAAGGCAGGTTTCCATTTGATGTAAAACTACACCCGGTAAAACGTCCCGGATGGAATTATCCTCAGGCAGACAAAGTTTTTGTCATGTCCGACCCTCATGGAAGGCTGGACTGTGTAATCAGCCTGTTACAAGGCAACCATATCATTGATAAAGACTACAAATGGAGCTTCGGGAAAAACCATCTGATGATTATCGGTGATATTTTTGACAGAGGAAAAGATGTACCGCAAATCTTCTGGCTATTCTACAAACTGGAAGAGGAAGCAGCCAAAGCCGGAGGACACGTATCGTTCATGCTGGGAAATCATGAACCGATGGTACTGGCCAATGACCTCCGATACACCAAAGAAAAATATAAAATATTGGCTGAAAAACTAAAGATGAAGTACCCCCGGCTATTCGGTCCTGATACCGAACTGGGCAGATGGTTGGGAACCCGTAACACCATGCAAATGATAGGTAACGACCTATATGTGCATGCCGGACTAGGCAAAGACTTCTATGACAAGAACTTGAGCATCCCCACTGTCAATGAAGAAATGAGCAAAGGACTATTTATGACGAAAAAAGAACGTAAAGAGCTTTCTCCACTCACAGCCTTCCTATATGGAAACAGCGGGCCCATCTGGTATCGCGGACTGGTACGCACCGATGTCAAATACAATCCGCTGGTAAAAGACTCCCTAGAAATGCTTATGGACCGTTATAAGGCAAAACACATTATTGTGGGACATACCATTTTCAAAGATATTTCCACTTTCTATAACGGAAAGGTTATCGGAGTAAATGTAGACAATAAAGAAAACCGGGAAAAAAAGCGCGGACGTGCCATGCTGATTGAAAATAATCAGTATTTTGTCGTTGGTGACAAAGGTATACAAAGACAATTAGAATAAAGACAATACACCAAATCCTACCGGTGGTTTTCCAAACTCTCCTGACAACTTTCCTATTTGTCAAGAGAGTTTTTCTTTTTCCTTTTTTGTCTAGTTTCCTCCTTTTATTTTATACCTTTGTTCCTCATAATAACTAACCTTATAAAACGAAATGAAATCTATCCGAGAACTATACCGCATCGGCACCGGTCCGTCCAGCAGTCATACTATGGGACCGCGCAAGGCTGCTGAAATCTTCTTAGGAAAACATCCCGAAGCCAAAGCTTTTCAAGTTACTCTTTATGGAAGCCTCGCCGCTACCGGTAAAGGACACATGACCGATGTAGCCATTTTAGATACATTGCAACCACATGCGCCTACAGAAATTATCTGGAAAGCCCATGTCTTCTATCCGTTTCATCCCAATGGGATGACTTTCAAATCTTTGAATGAAAAAGGAAAAGTGACAGATGAATGGACTGTTTTCAGTGTAGGCGGAGGTGCTCTAGCCGAAGAAGGGCACGACAAAGGCTCAACTCCGGAAATCTATGATATGAACCGTATGAGTGAAATCCTCTACTGGTGTGAACGTACCGGGCGCAATTACTGGGAATACGTCCAGCAATGTGAAGACAAAGACATTTGGGACTATCTGGCAGAAGTATGGAAAACCATGAGAGAAGCCATTGAGCGTGGTTTGGATCAAGAAGGCGTATTACCCGGCCCACTTAATCTGCGCAGAAAAGCCTCCACCTATTATATTAAGGCAAAAGGTTATAAGGACAATCTGCGTTCCCGCGGGTTAGTCTTCTCATACGCTCTGGCAGTCAGTGAAGAAAAACGCCTCAGGTGGCAAAATCGTCACAGCCCCTACTTGCGGATCATGCGGAGTGGTTCCGGCTGTACTTTATCACTTGCAAAAAAGCCGTGACTTCAGCGATATGCGGATTTTAAGAGCACTGGCTACTGCCGGATTGATAGGAAATATAGTAAAACACAACGCCTCCATTTCCGGAGCCGAAGCCGGTTGCCAGGCAGAAGTAGGAGTGGCCTGTTCAATGGCATCCGCCGCTGCCAGCCAATTATTCGGAGGTAGCCCGGCCCAGATAGAGTATGCAGCCGAAATGGGCTTGGAGCATCACTTGGGAATGACTTGCGATCCGGTATGCGGATTGGTACAAATCCCTTGTATCGAAAGAAATGCCTATGCGGCAGCCCGAGCTCTTGACGCCAATATCTATTCTGCCTTTACAGACGGTAATCACCGTGTATCCTTTGACAAAGTGGTGGAAGTAATGAAACAGACCGGCCATGATCTTCCTTCCTTATATAAAGAAACCAGCGAAGGTGGTCTGGCAAAGGATTACGAGCCGATGGATTAATAACAGGGAAAAGACCGAGAACTGTATTTATAATACATAAAAGGGTGAATCAGAACTCGTTGCGACCATCATTTTCAATGCTGATAATAAAAAGATAGTTCAATTTGTTCCTGATACACCCTCTTATGGCATCATTACTATAATGAGAGATAGTTCCCCTATTACAGAAAAAATCTTTTTTAATCGCTCAACTTCAAGAATCCTCCAAACTGATCAAAGTCTACTTCCAACCCATTTTCCAATGTCAGTTCATATCCCTTGCGGTTACGTTCTATCTTCACCGTTTTATGCCCGTTATAATTAGCCTTCATATATTTAGAAATAGCCTGAGGGATAAAAGTAGAAGGAACCGCCTTGTTCTTGCAATCTATCTCAAGCCACTCTCCCTTTGAATTGAACTCCAATTCAATGCCATCGGCCAATTTTACATCATAGGAAGTGCTCTGAAACAAGTCCTTTTCAATCTTGATATACGCAACTTTAGTCTGAGAGAAATGTTTGCCAATCATTTCACGTGCGGCAACAGGAAGCTTATTCACATCGCGGGTCACGACATCGCCCGCCATGGCGAACTGAAGAGAGCATACCAGCATAGCCATTAAAAATAAAATCTTTCTCATAATCTAATTTATTCTTTAGTTAGTTAATGCCATACCAACAACTAACCGCCTAAAAAGATTATGACGCGAAAAATTATTCCTGTATTTTAGATTTAATTAAGGCTGTCTCCCAACATAGGAGGAAGCTCCTCCATATCCTCATTTTTAGATATGCTCATTTTTCCTTCAGGAGTAATAGTGATAGAGAAAGGAATATACAAATCTGTCTGAGGATAACTCACACTGGCAGCCAATATGATATTTTTTCCCTCACGGGTCTTCTCTTCATCAAATACCACGCCCTCCAATATAAAATGACGGAGATGATCAGCACTTACGAATCCTGAGAAACTTTGCTTGGTAAAAGTTTTGGCAAAGACCCGACTCCCATTTTCACGGGAAATTCTAACGACGATACGATTATCGGCAAAAATCCCCAAATCACTTTTGACTGAAGGCAGGGAATCACTGGGAGCACGCTCTATAAACAAATTATATTTTTTTCCGCCACTGACAATATACTGGTCAATACGTGAAACCTGCATACGCTGCAAACCTGTCACATGATCCACACTGTCTATCTGGAACATCAATTGTTCTGCATCAACGGAAGTCTCTTTCTTACCTCCGCAAGCGGCCATTACAACCAGTAAAACGACAAATAAAAAATATATCTGTTTCATCTAAATCTCGATTTCTAGGTGACAAAGTAACAAAAAGTAACGGACACTCACAAGAAAACCTCTATAAAAAGCGAAAACCGGGCAATATCACATTGGCCAGGCCTTCAGAGAAAACTAAAAACTAAACTAAATTATTTATTAAGTTAGACTAAACCCAAAAGAAAAGGTTTAATCTCACTTAGAAAAAAAATATTCTTTCTTTGAAAGGCATTCCTACTACAACGCCTTCCAAAAATCCATAAAATTCTTATAAAGCCCATAGCAGACCAACTGATCTTCTTCTTCCAACTCATAATTTTCCTCAAAATGATTCTCCACCTGATGCTCCAATATCGAGATACCCAAACCATTCAGCACTTGCTCCCCTTTTATCAATGCAATGATTTTCATATTGAATTCCGTTTCTAATGACAGATCACTCACCTTATAGCCTACAAAACAAGAAGGAAGTTTGAACTTCATCACATAATGTTCCTCGTCAATCTGAAAAGACTCCACATTGACGTGTAAATCCAATAACCGGACCAAACTGCGTGCCGCTTCTTTCTCCGGCGTCAGAATACTATCTAAATTAAAAGCCTCAAGCACGGTCTTATGCACATCATCTACCGCACGGGCATAGATATGTTTCACTCCTTCTTTTTCAGCAGTGCCACCACACGCACAGAAGCACCAAAATTCTCGCCGATAGCAACAATAACCACATCCACATCTTTCAGTGGCAGCACACTGAGCGATTGTTCGTCCGTAGCATCAATAATAAAAGAAGTCGCGATTTTGTCCTTCAACACATCCACACGATGCTCGTTTGTATCCACTCCTATCACCTCATGTCCCAATACGGAAAGCTCTTCGGCCAACACACCGCCGTAATTTCCTAAACCAATAATAATGTATTTCATAACTAGTTGATTATGATGTTATCACTCGGATATTTATATTTTGTTATTTTTTTCTGTTTAATAAGGCTGGATATCAAAGTAAGCACCCCTACTCGTCCGATAAACATCAGAACAATGACAATCAGTTTGCTGTCACTTCCCAAAGTAGGTGTCAGATCCAGGCTTGAACCTACCGTACTGAGTGCCGAAGTACACTCAAAAACCAACGCCATCACTGAAGCCTGCGGCTCTAGAATGCTTAAACTAAAGATACCCGCAAAAACAATCAGCAGATAAAGAATCAATGTGGCATTAGAACGCCGGATGGAATCATGAGATAACTCCCTGTTGAAAATATTAACTTTATCGGCACCTATAAGAATAGCACGCAAGTTCAACATGACTACAGCAAACACATTCACCTTCACACCACCGGCCGTAGACTGCGTACCGCCGCCAATCATCATCAGCACCACCATCAGCAGCAACGTCTGCACACTGAAAGTAGTCATGCCCACACTTGAAAATCCTGCCGTACGGGGACAAGTCGCATTAAAGAAGCCCTGCACCCATTTCTCTGTAACCGTCATTCCCGCAAAAGCATGATTCCATTCGAAAATAACAATGGCCACAGTACCCGTCACTAGCAAGATAGCCGTCATAATCAATACAATACGAGTATTCAGGTTATATAAATGTATTTTACGGATTGTCCTCTTATTCTTTTTGACATAACGGTGATACAAGCGCTTGCTTTCATAAGAAACCGTCTCATACAGATTTACCAGTATCGGGAAACCTATACCTCCCAAAATAATCAGGAAAGAGATAGTGATATATAGCAAGTTATGATTATGAAGTACCAGTTCGTTACCTAAGTTTCCATACAAAGTAGAGAATCCAGCATTGCAAAAGGCAGAGATGGAATGGAAAGCAGAAAAAGCCAATTCCTCTTCAATATCCATACCCATAGTGCCATGTATACTTAAAAAAATAACCCCCATCCCTGCAGCCTCTATCGCCAATGTAAATCCTAATATATATAATAAGGTAGAAAGTAGCGAACTGAGTGACTGAGAGCTTACCATATCACGGACCACCAGCTGATTGTAGAGCGAAGTATTCCCCATAAAAAACATAGCAAAGAAACTGGTCAGAGTCATGACTCCCAAACCGCCGATTTGTATCAACATGATAATGATGAACAACCCCTCGGGCGTGAATGTAGAAGAAACATCGACCGAGACCAACCCCGTGACACAAGTGGCACTGGTAGCGGTAAACAGAGCATCGATAAAAGAAATACCATGATAAGTGGCACGCGGAAGCATCAGTAACGCCGCCCCTATCAGAATAAATATGAGAAAACTAGATGCAAAGATCAAAGATGGATTGGTGCGCCTGCCCAGCAGCCGGACTATCCCATTAGACAATTGCAACAGTGAAAGCAAAGTGAGCAGCACCACATGATATAAACGGCTGTGGAAAAAAGACCAGAAATCATGAATTCCCCCTTGCACCTCCGGTTCATGGAAAATAACCGGAATCAAAGTCAGATAAAGCATCAGACTCAGTAGCCACGCCAGTCCCCGGTACTTCTGCTTCGTGTCCGAGTAATTTAATAAAAGATGCAGGGAAATATCAACCAGAAAAACAATCCAGACAAAATGATACAGCATGTTTATCACCTCCATTTCTTCAAAAGAAATAAGAAATCCATGCTCATAAACCAATGTAAGGATTAACAAAGCCGACATCATATAAGTTATCCCGTCCATCCATTTCAGCAATCGCTCTATGTACGGTTTTACTAACTTCTTACGATAAATAAATAGTTTGTGTAAAGGTTCCATGTCGATATTATCTTGCATTAACAGAAAACAAACTTAATCAAAATATTCACATCTCTGTCTATAATAACAAATAACTTCGCATTTTTACTCTGACAGCCCCTTTTTTTATTGTTCCCGACAAAAAAGTAGTTGAAAATTAGTAAGGAATACTTTTTTTACCTAATTTTGACCGCAAAACTATTAAATTGAAAGATTATGAGCACAAAACAAAAACGTTTTATCTTACCAGAGGATGAAATTCCTAAATACTGGTACAACATACAGGCAGACATGAAGACCAAACCCATGCCGCCGTTGAATCCCAAAACCAAAGAAGCGCTGAAACCGGAAGACCTCTACCCCATTTTTGCTAAAGAACTTTGCAAACAGGAATTAAACCAGACAGACGCATGGATTGAAATCCCTGAAGCAGTGCGTGAAATGTACAAATACTATCGCAGCACACCATTGGTACGTGCCTACGGACTGGAAAAAGCACTAGGGACTCCCGCACATATTTATTTCAAAAATGAAAGTGTCAGCCCCATCGGCTCCCACAAACTGAACTCGGCTCTGGCCCAGGCATATTATTGCAAAGAAGAAGGTGTAACCAATGTCACGACAGAAACCGGTGCCGGACAATGGGGCGCTGCTCTATCGTATGCCGCAAAGGTATTCGGACTGGAAGCTGCCGTTTATCAAGTAAAAATCAGCTATAATCAAAAACCCTATCGCCGTAGCATCATGCAGACATTCGGAGCAACGGTCACCGCCTCTCCATCCATGTCTACCCGTGCTGGCAAAGATATCATTACCCGTAATCCCAATTATCAAGGTTCACTGGGAACGGCCATTTCCGAAGCTATCGAACTGGCAATGAGCACTCCCAACTGTAAATATACACTAGGGTCGGTATTAAGCCATGTCACACTGCATCAAACGGTTATCGGTCTGGAAGCCGAAAAGCAAATGGAAATGGCAGGCGAATATCCCGACATGATTATCGGTTGCTTTGGTGGTGGTTCCAATTTTGGAGGAATCTGTTTCCCCTTTATGCGCCACACTATCCTGAATGGAAAACAAACCCGATACATTGCTGCCGAACCGGCTTCGTGTCCGAAACTGACCCGTGGTAAATTCCAGTATGACTTTGGCGACGAAGCCGGATATACCCCGCTGCTGCCCATGTTTACACTGGGGCATAATTTCTCTCCGGCCAATATCCATGCGGGAGGTCTCCGTTATCACGGTGCAGGTGTCATCGTTTCACAATTATTGAAAGATAATTTGATGGAAGCTGTTGATATCCAGCAATTAGAATCCTTCCAGGCTGGTTGTTTGTTCGCACAAGCAGAAGGAATCATTCCGGCTCCCGAATCGTGCCATGCCATCGCTGCTGCCATACGCGAAGCGAATCAATGCAAAGAATCCGGCGAAGAAAAAGTGATCCTGTTCAACCTTTCAGGTCACGGACTGATTGATATGGCTCATACGACCAATATCTGGCAGGTAACTTGATGAATTATGAGTTAAAAGACGAAGATATCCAGAAGAACCTGGATGAAATAAAAGACATGTAATCAGGGTATAAAATAACTGAAGGATACGGAAAGGATATATTATCCTATAAACTACGGCAAACTAAACAGTTGTATCCTTCAGGTTAAAGATTCTTTTACTGATAACTTCTATCTCCCAAGCTTGCGGAGTTAACTCCATAGCCTTTGGAGTTATCTCCATAAGCTTGGGAGTTAACTCCAAAGACTATGGAGATAGAAATAATGCGTTCAATCAGGTTTAGACATAAAATAAAAAAGGCTTAACCATACACATGAAAACACAAATCATTCCCACCTACAGGTTTACTATTAAAAGCATCACCACATCTCACTCAAGCACAGGCTATAATTCAAAGCTGCGAAGCATTTTAATTTCATCCCTCCAAATGGTATCATCGGGAGTTTCAAGAATAACAGGCATATCGTTAAAACGGGAATCCTGCATGAAACGGCGAAAGAAATCAATACCAATCAGCCCCTTTCCGATACTGTCATGACGGTCTACCCGGCTGCCCAATGGTTTCTTTGAGTCATTCAAGTGAATGGCACACAAATAGTTTCCCCCCACGACTTCATCAAACTCGGTAAAGACCCAGTCATATTCATTCGCAATATCATAACCGGCGGTATAGGTATGGCAAGTATCCAGACAGACTCCCACACGAGATTTATCCTCCACCTTATCTATAATATATCTCAAATGCCAGAATTCATTTCCCACATTACTTCCCTGTCCGGCTGTATTCTCAATCACAGCAGTCACACCGGTCGTCTTATCCAAAGTCATATTGACAGACTCGGCAATCCTGTCCAGGCACTTCTCTATTGATATCTTGTTCAAATGACTTCCGGGATGAAAATTCAGCATTTTCAATCCTAACAACTCACAACGCCGCATTTCATCCAAGAATGCCGCACGACTCTTTTCCATCCCCTCCCTATCAGGATGTCCCAAGTTTATCAGATAACTGTCATGAGGAAGAATATACCGGATATCAAAACCTTCTTTCTCACAGTTTTCTTTAAACAGAGTAATACTCTCGACAGACAAAGGTTTTGCAACCCATTGCCGCTGATTCTTTGTAAAAAGAGCGAATGCGTCCGCTCCTATCCCTAATGCATTAACGGGGGCCATTTCTACGCCCCCGCTTACGGATACATGTGCACCTATTTTTTTCATTCTCTTTCCATTATTGACAGACACAAAGATACAGAGAATAAGTTAGAAATTATATTGTGCACTCAAGTTTATACGGTTTGCCTCACGGTTCACATCATTAAAATTCTCTCTCCAGCCATGCAGATATTCCACACCCACCTGCAGGTTATGGCTTATATTCCAAAACACATTAGCGACCAGATACTGACCTTTTTTATACTGGGTTTCATTAAAGTGAGCATAGCAATCTTCCGTAAACAGGCGTGACTGGCTATACGTAGCCGATGCGAATACCCGTTTCGAGAAATTATACTGTAATCCGACATACCATCCTTTCATGGGAAGTACCTGCATGCGCCCGGACTCGTCGGCCAAAGGAACGATATCTACATTCAAGTTACTGATATCATTCAAATATTGAGCAATACCTTTACCATAAGTATATTGTCCGTAAAGCTGGAAATTATCCAGTCTTGCTGTTCCCGATGCCTGTATCCCCCAACCGGTCAATGACTTTGCCTTATTATTCACTTGATCCTCATAAGTCATACTTCTCAAGATTCCTCCCACACGTATATGGCTCGCTTTCGCCCAGGAATACTGCACATAAGCAGGAATATCCGGCATCCGCTGCTTACCGATTCTCACATCTTTTGCCGGAGTTCCGTCTACTGAAGGCATTTCCACACCGACACCCACTTTCAAACCTTTAATCAAATTAGCTTCATAACGCAACTGGGTGGCCCGATAGAAAGTCATCCCGTCAGGTCCTTGAAAATCAATAGTCGGAGGAGCTGCGGCAAGATCCATAAACAATCCGGTATCATACCCCATGGTAAACCCCAAGAAAGATAAATAAGCATTCTGCAATTCAAAAGTCTTTCCACTTCCACGGAAGTTTCCGGCTGTATAAACGATGAAGTTGCCCAAATGCTTGGTTCTCCCCACCAATTTTAAAAAGATAGTGGAAGTGCTTGCATCCATCTGGAACTGATTACGGACAGCAGTGGATCCCGGTTGCGGAATGAGTGCAGGGATAAAGTCAACGTCATCCACTATCCCATTAAAATCATATTCCATTGTAGTTTTCAAATAACCACCGATACCCAATGCAAACTTTCCCTGTTGGTCAGTAAGTAAAAAACGAGGGGCACGGGGATCATGGAAATGCGGACGTTGCGTTTCTTCAAATACATTGATTAATTCCTCCTTGCCATTTTTATCTTTTGAGATAATAACAACAGGTCCCGGTCCTTCCAACTCCGGATAAAGATCTTTTTGTTGCGCAAACATCGGCGTAACAATCATTGCGCCCAGCATAAGGCAACTCATTGATTTAAAGATAGTTTTCATAAAAGTTAAGTTTAGGTAAATAGTCTATTCAATGGACTATGAACAAAAAGTTTAGAAAAAAGTTTGGGAAATGTTTGCAAATTCAAAAAAAGTCACTACCTTTGCACCCGCAATCGAGAGAGAAATCCTCGATAAAAAGGATGGCCCGTTCGTCTATCGGTTAGGACGCAAGATTTTCATTCTTGAAAGGGGGGTTCGATTCCCCCACGGGCTACCAAATAAAGAAGCTATCGAATATTCGATAGCTTCTTTATTTTTATCCTGCTTTGTGCAGGGTATGCCGACGGCTCAGTTAGAAAACGGCGGGTCAACGTAAAAACCTGAGGGATTCATAGATTAAGCATAAATTTTAGTCAGTCTGAATAGAAAGAAAGTCCTGTCCTTTACTCCTCTGAACTGTGTTCTGAAGTCCTTGATTTTGGCATTGAACG
>ENA-OQBT01000403-OQBT01000403.1-human-gut-metagenome-genome-assembly--contig:-NODE-403-length-27330-cov-4.869573_pt1 | contig 27330 bp, 34 predicted proteins | sample MGYA00242749_ERZ504557 | MGnify/ENA primary metagenome ERZ504557 (study PRJEB26092, sample SAMD00036243) | human gut metagenome | host: Homo sapiens | study: EMG produced TPA metagenomics assembly of... | reverse complement strand
TCAGGCTGCTTTGGAAAAACTCTTATAACTGGCAACAGTAGTAAAAAATACGATAATAATCAAGAATCATGATACAGTCGGCTCCTTATGCTATATAAAAATAGAATATCTGATATAGAAAAATAACGTTTGTATATCAATGTGTGAATCAGTATAATACGACTGGGTCAAAAAATCAATATAAAAGTCCTGACAATAGGACGGAGACCAAAAGGGAAGGGAGATTACCGAATATGACAACAGCAAATAAGACAATTAAGATTAATGACGTAGAGGCAGCAAAGAAACTGGTCTGTGCGGCAGTCAGATGTCCATTTGATATTGACATTGTATCTAAAGGAAAAATTTTTATTGATGCCAAATCTATTCTCGGAGTATTAAGCCTTGATGTGGAAGAACCTCTGGAACTTAAATATGATGGTTATGATGAGGATTTTGAATCAGTGATAGCAGGTCTGGCATGTTAAGATTAAAGAAAGGAATTCGCAGGTGCAGATGACATCTACAAATCTTCTATATATTTATGTGATTATCATTAATGTAGTCACATTTTTTATCTATGGATTGGATAAAAGCAGGGCAAAAGCCGGACAGTGGCGCATACCGGAAGCGCAGCTGATATTTCTGGCGGTGATCGGAGGGTCGGTGGGAGCTCTGGCCGGTATGAAGGTATTTCATCATAAAACAAGAAAGCCGAAATTTAAGACAGGAGTTCCGGCGATACTGATTATTCAACTAATTATTTATTTTCTGTTTTCGGGAAATGAGGGGATTATTCTGCGCTTATAGCAATCCTTATAAATAATGCATATTGATTTTAGCTCATCAGAGCGTGAAATCCTGTGTCAGTAAAGCGGATATATTGTCCGCTTTCTTTTTTTGCCCGAATAAAATTGATTGTTACAGAGAATGAGGTATGTTATGCTACTCTTATATGAGAATTGCGGGATTTGCAAAGCAGCGGAGTAATTCGTAGATATCAAGTCAGGGGAAAGATATCTTTTAACCCTGATATTATATGAAAAGCTGCCTGTTAAATGAAAGAAGGGCAGAAAAATAATACATGACAAAAATATAAGAGAGCAGGTGAAAAATATTGGACCAGGAAATTCAGGAGGCAAAAAGTTTATATTACAGCTATAAGCAGTATTTTTCAGACTATCTTCCGGCTTTGACGAAACTGGGATTGAAAGTAGTAATGGCATTGCTGGTATTTGTGGGCGGGCGCAAAGTGATCCAGTGGTTTGTTTCTTTCATAAAGAGTCCATGGAGCGTGCGTCTGTAGACAAAGGTGTGATCCAGTTTACAGGGTCGCTGTTGAGAATTGTACTCTACATTTTGCTGGTATTTAGCATTGCCACTCATTTTGGTGTAAAGGAATCCTCTATTGCAGCACTGCTTGGTACTGCCGGTGTAACGGTAGGTCTTGCATTGCAGGGCGGCCTTGCAAATATCGCAGGCGGGATCATGCTTCTGATCTTCAAACCATTTCAGGTGGGGGATTATATCATTATCGCACAGCAGAATGGGTGCGAAGGAACTGTATACAAAATAGAAATCTGTTATACAACTCTGATTTCCATAGATAACAAACACATTGTAATCCCAAATGGAACGCTGTCCGGCAGCATTATTACAAATGTAACTGCCAGAGATCTTCGTAAGCTGGAGATCAAAGTAGGAATTTCTTATGATTCAGACATTAAGAAAGCAAAAGCAATCCTGGAAGAAATCCTTCATAATGATGAAGATACGAAAGACGACCAGGGAATGGTGGTGTTTGTAGATGAGCTTGGAGAGAGCGCAGTGGTCATGGGCCTGCGTGTGTGGGTGGCTACGGAGAAATACTGGCCTGCCAGGTGGCGGCTTAATGAACTGATCAAAGAAGCATTTGATGCAAACGGAATTGAAATCCCGTACAATCAGCTGCAGGTTCATGTGAAGAAACAGATATGATAACAACATAAGTCCTCTGAACCAACTATAAGGTTTAGAGGATTTATTGTTTGTACAGATTATAGCCAAATAATACCAAACAAGAATAAATAATCCTTGATCGATAGTGATTTATACCAATTTCACTGTCAGATATTGGTATAATACCACCAAAATAATATAAAATACGACAAAATAATTGACAATAGGACAACAGATTGATATACTGGAGTCAAGTTAAACAACTAAGTGTTTTTATGAAGATGCAAAGGCGCATGTAAGTAAATGGATTGCTGCACGATTTTTATACATTGCAAAGACGCAAAAATATAAAAACACTTTTTTGTACCCAAAATTAACTTCGTGATTGTAACTAAGTAACAATGTACAGAAAGAAAAGGAGAGAAAACTATGAAAATGTACAAAAAAGTTATGGCAGCAGCTCTTGCAGGAGTAATGACAGTTTCCATGTCCGCTACAGCATTTGCAGCAGATGATGACGCTATATTCTCAAAGCCACAAATGAAGATTCCAAATCATCCGACAATGATCTGGTGATCGCAATCGAAGGAAGCGTAAGCTCCATGGATCCGGCAAACATTCCGGATACAAACGCAATCTCTGCTACACGTGGTGTATACGAGACACTGGTTTCTTTTGATGAGAACCAGGAATTAACAGGCAAACTTGCTGAATCATGGGAAGTTTCCGATGACTCTCTTACTTATACTTTCAAACTTCGTCAGGGTGTTAAATTCCAGGACGGAACAGACTTCAATGCAGCAGCAGTTAAAGCAAACTACGATCGTGTAGTTAACAAAGACAACAATCTTCGTCAGAGAAGAACATTTATCGTAACTAACGAAGACGGATCTGAAACACCTCGTGTAGACAGCATTGAAACACCGGATGATTACACACTGGTTATCAAACTGACACAGGCATGGGCACCATTTATCAATCGTCTGACACAGTTCTGTATCATCAGCCCTGCAGCTCTTGAAGAGTATGGCAATGATATCATGAACCATCCATGCGGAACCGGTCCATATGTATGTACAGAATGGGAAGAAGGCGACCACACAAGCTTCGAGCGCAATGATGATTACTGGGGAGACAAACCGGGCGTTGACACTGTAACAATCAAAGAAGTTCCGGAAGCAGGTGCACGTACAGCTATGCTTCAGACAGGTGAAGCAGATTTCATCTATCCTACACCATCTGACCAGATTGAAGCAATCAAAGGAACAGACGATGTAAATATCCTTACAACAGACTCCAACATCATGAGATATGTAACTCTGAACATGGATCTGGAACAGCTTTCTGATGTAAAAGTACGTCAGGCTATGAACTACGCAATCGACAAAGATGCATACATCCAGTTAATGTATTCCGGATACGGAAAACCGGCTACATCTGTAGTTCCATCTATCATCGGCGGATATGAAGAGCAGGAAGCTTACACATATGATGTAGACAAAGCAAAAGAACTTATGAAAGAAGCCGGATACGAAGACGGATTCAAACTTACTCTGTGGGGTGATAACACAACACAGGAAATCAAAGGTATGACATTTATTTCCCAGCAGCTTGCTCAGATCGGTATCGAAGTTGACGTTCAGCCAATGGAGCCTGCAACTGTAAGTGACAAGATTTATGTTGACAAAGAAGATGCCGAGATCAATATGTGGTATGTAAACTGGTCTGCATCTGACTTCACAATGGATGGTTCTTTACGTTCCCTGCTTTACAGCACAATGTGCCCTCCTACAAGTGCAAATACAGCATACTTCAACGATGCTGATTTTGATAAAGATATGGACGAAGGTCTTGCAACAGCTAACGAAGAAGAGCAGGCTAAATACTACGGCGATGCTCAGAAGATCGCATGGGAAGCATGCCCATGGTTATTCCTTGGCAATGACCAGATCATCTATTCTACAAAATCTTATCTGTCTGGCGTATATGTATCTCCGGACGGAGCATTTAACTTCGCAAATGCAACTTTAGCACAGTAAGTAATTTGTTTGAGAACAGGCTGCGAAGAACATAAATCTGGCTGCCTGATCTGAAATTGCAGCAATTCCATAAAAATACTGCCGATACAGCAGTGTGAATACAGGACAAAGATGTTCAAACCGAAGAACTGCCATAAGATTCACTATGGCAGTTCTCCGACTATAAAGCATCAAATATAAACAACAGGTAAGAAAATGATAAGGAGGAAAAATATGGGACGTTATTTAGGTAAACGTTTGATAAGCACGATCCCGCTGCTTCTGGTTATCTCATTCGTAGTATTTATGTTTATCCATATGATTCCCGGTGATCCGGCAAGACTGGTAGCCGGTCAGGATGCAACAAAGGAAGATGTGGCAGTTGTACGTGAACAGCTGGGACTGGATGAGCCACTACTTGTACAGTATGGCAAATATATGAAAGGTCTTTTTACAGGAGATCTGGGAAGCTCTATCAAAAACGGTAAAACCGTAACAGAGACAATCGCACCAAGACTGAAACCAACTATCATGCTGACATTCTCATCCATGATATGGGCTGCGATCATCGGTATTGCGATTGGTATTATCGCTGCCGTATTTCATGCAGAATTCTTGATTATGTAGGTATGATCATAGCAATCGCAGGTATATCTGTTCCAAGTTTCTGGTTAGGTCTGGAATTAATCCAGCTTTTCTCAGTAAGCCTGGGATGGCTTCCAACCAGTGGACTGGAAACCTGGAAGAGCTATATTCTTCCATCACTTACAATGGGAGCAGGAATCATGCCGTACTTGCCAGATTTTCCAGATCTTCCATGCTTGAGACCATGCGTGAGACTATGTGCGTACCGCACGCGCCAAAGGTCTTTCTGAATCACTGGTTGTTATGCGCCATGCATTTAAGAACTCTCTGATCGAGATCGTAACAGTAGCCGGACTTCAGATCGGTGGTCTCCTTTCCGGATCTGTTATGGCAGAGACAGTATTCTCCATCCCCGGGCTTGGACGTCTTCTGGTAGACTCCATCCAGATGAGAGATTACAAAGTTGTTCAGGCATTACTGCTGTTCTTTGCTACAGAATATATCCTGATCAACCTGATCGTAGATGTTCTTTATGGCGTGATTAACCCAAGAGTACGTTATGAGTAGAGGAGGAGAGAAGATGGCAGATAAGAACACAACATCAAATATTAACCTTGCTGCTGCCGAAGAACTCCCTAAGGCACAGAGCAAGTTCAAAGAATTTGTCAAGAAATTCATGAAGAGAAAAACAGCAGTGATTTCTCTGGCATTTATAGTTTTTATTATCTTAATGGCAATCATCGGACCGTATGTAGTTCCGTATGATCCGCAGGCACCGGATTACACAGCTATGATGCAGGGGCCAAGCGCAACCCACATTTGGGGAACCAATGAATACGGACAGGATGTTTTCTCCCGTCTGATGGTTGGTACCAGACTTTCTCTTACATGCGCGCTGACAGCGACAATCATTGGTACGGCTATCGGTGTTGTTCTTGGACTGATCGCAGGTTTCTACGGCGGAATTATCGATGCCTGATTATGAGATGCTGTGATGTACTTTTCGCTTTCCCTGATATCCTGCTGGCTATCGCAGTTGTTGCCATCATCGGACAGGGTATGGTAAACGTTATGATCGCAGTTGCGGTATTTACAGTGCCGTCCTTCGCACGAATCATACGAAGCGCGACGATTTCCGTAAAGCAGGCTCCTTATGTAGAGGTTGCCCGTTCCCTGGGATGTTCAAACACAAGAATCCTGTTTGTACATATTTTCCCTGGTACGATCCAGTCTATGATCGTTAACTTTACCATGCGTGTAGGTACTGCAATCCTTGCTGCATCATCCTTAAGCTTCCTGGGATTCGGTGCAAATGTTACAGAGCCTGACTGGGGTTCCATGCTTTCCACAGGACGTAACTATCTGAATACAGCTCCTCACATGGTACTGTTCCCTGGTATTCTGATCTTCCTTACAGTTCTGGCATTCAACCTGCTGGGCGACGGTCTCAGAGATACCCTGGATCCAAAGATGAACTAGGAGGAAGAAACCATGGCAGAAAAATTATTAGAAGTAAAGAACCTCCGTACGGAGTTTAAAAGAGATAAAACATGGGTGACAGCAGTTAATAATGTAAGTTTCTCCATTCAGCCAGGTGAGATTCTTGGTCTGGTAGGAGAGTCCGGATGCGGTAAATCCGTAACCTCCCTTTCCATTATGAAACTTCTGGCACGTAACAGTAAGATTTCCAACGGTGAGATCCTGCTTAATGGCAAGGATCTTCTCAAAGAAGATAAAAAAGGCATGAGAAAGATCAGAGGACGTGAAGTTGCATGATCTTCCAGGAGCCGATGAACTCTCTGAACCCATGTATGAGAATTGAGAAACAGCTGACAGAAGCAATCCTGCTCATAACAAATTTCTCAAAGAAGAAGCGCACAACAGAGCATTCGAAGTACTGAAATCAGTAGGTATCCCTGAACCGGATATGACATTAAAGAGTTATCCGCACCAGCTTTCAGGCGGTATGTGCCAGCGTGTTATGATGCTATGGCAATGTCCTGTGAGCCGGAGCTTCTTATTGCGGATGAGCCGACTACAGCCCTTGACGTTACCATTCAGGCACAGATCCTGGAGCTGATGGAGGACATCAGGGCAAAGAAGAATACAGGTATTCTGATGATCACACATGACCTTGGTGTTGTTGCTGAAATGTGTTCCAGAGTTGTTGTTATGTATGCCGGCCGAATTGTAGAAGAAGCGCCTGTGCAGGAACTTTTTGCAGATCCGAAACATCCATATACACAGGCTGATTGGTTCTGTACCGAAACTTGGAAGTGGTGTGGAATCTCTTCCGTCCATTCCGGGAAGCGTACCGGATCTGTCCGTAATGCCGAAAGGATGTAAGTTTGCACCGAGATGTAAATATGCAATGGATATCTGTCATCAGCAGGAGCCGGAGCTTGCAGATATCAACGAAGCAGGCACCAGAAAATGCAGATGCCATCTGCTCAACAAAACTGGAAAGGAGGCGTAACCTGTGAGCGAGCCGTTATTATCAGTAAAGAATATGAAGAAAACATTCCAGGCAAACGGAGGAATGTTCAGCAAGAAGAAATTTGTCCATGCTGTAAATGATGTATCATTCGATATCTATCCGGGTGAAACTTTCTCTCTGGTAGGTGAGTCCGGATGCGGGAAATCTACGACAGGTAAACTGATCGATCATCTGATCACACCGGATTCCGGTGAGATCTGGTTTGAAGGAAAAGAAATCTCCAGACTTTCCGAGAAAGAAATGCGTCCGCTGCGTTCTGATATTCAGATGGTTTTCCAGGATCCGTACGGTTCCCTAAATCCGAGAATGAAAGTTCAGGATCTCATCGGTGAGCCACTTCTGATCCACACAAATATGAGTGCAGGAGAGCGTCTTAAGAAAGTACATGAACTTCTCGGCACTGTAGGATTAAGTCCGTCTCATGGAGAGCGTTATCCACATGAATTCTCTGGTGGTCAGCGCCAGCGTATCGGAATTGCCAGAGCACTGACAGTGCAGCCAAAGCTGATCATTGCAGATGAACCGGTATCTGCCTTGATGTTTCTATCCAAGCGCAGGTATTAAATCTTCTGCAGCAGTTACAGAAAGACTTTAATCTTACCTATCTGTTCATTTCCCATGACCTGAGTGTCGTTGAGATGATTTCAGACAGGATCGGTGTTATGTATCTGGGTACGATCGTAGAGACAGCTCCGAAGAAAGAACTGTATGCAAACCCGAGACATCCATATACAAGAGCACTTCTTTCCGCAGTTCCGATCCCGGATCCGGAAGTGAAGAAAGAGCGTATTACATTAAAAGGTGATCTTCCAAGTCCGAGTAATCCGCCAAGCGGATGTCTGTTCCATACACGCTGCCCACATTGTACAGAAAAATGTAAGACACAGGTGCCGACACCTGTTGAAATTGCACCGGGTCATATTGTAAAATGTCATTATCCGGAACTTACAGAATAGGAATTCCGAAATAACAATATTACACCTGAAGATGAACAGTGAAGAAAACAGGATTCACTGAGAGATACAGGTCATCATGAATGGATGAGGAAAGAGGGGCTATGTTTACTGAGGAAAGACAAAGCGCAATAGAGAAATGTCTTCGTGAAAACGGAAAAGTCAAGGTTAAGGAATTGAGTGAAATGTTTCAGGTCACAGAAGACTGTATCCGAAAAGATCTTAAGATTCTTGAAAACGCCGGTAAGTTAAAGAGAACCTACGGCGGCGCAATCCTTTCACAGGATTATCCGCTGAAGAGAGACGTAGTAGACAGACGCCAGTTTAACCTTGACAAAAAGAGAACAATTGCAGCCAAAGCATTTAAACTGATTAAGAATAACGAAACGATTTTCCTTGATATTTCTACCACAAATATCGAGCTGGCAAAGCTTTTTGCCACGTCAAATATGCGTGTGGTAGTGGTGAGCAATATGATAGATATCCTGCAGATCCTTGCCACAAATCCGTCCATTACTGCAATCGGTACAGGGGGAACAATGTACCAGACAGTAAACGGATTTATGGGAGCTGCAACGATAGAAGTGATCAAACAGTATAGCTTTGACCGTGCATTTATAGGAAGCTGCGGTGTGGATATGACTGATTGTGCAATTACTACATTGGGGGTAGAGGACGGATTGACAAAGAAAGCAGCCGTGCACAGCAGCAGACATAAATATGTTGTTATGGAAAGGGATAAATTCTATTTCAATGATTCCTATAAATATGCATACTTCGATGATATCAGCGGAATTGTTACGGATGAATTTCCAGATGATACGATCGTGAGTACACTGGAGAGAGCCGGGGTGAAATTGTTCTGATGCAGGTAAGTCTTCGGGGGACTTATCTAATCTGGTTAAATCAGTCAGCAGAAAGGATGATCTGTCTGGCTTAAATGAAAAAAGATGGAGGCAAGTACGTGAAAGAATATATTTTGGAAGCCTGTGTAGATTCTGTAGAATCTGCTATGGCAGCGGTTGAAGGAGGCGCAGACAGACTGGAACTTTGCGGTAACCTGATCATCGGCGGAACCACTCCGGGACCGTGGCTTTTTGATGAAATAAGAAAGCGTTCGGATATCAGGATCCATGCTTTGATCCGTCCGCGTTTTGGAGATTTCTGCTATACAGATGCAGAATTTTCCATGATAAAGCATGCAGTGGAAGATTTCAGGAAAATGGGTGCCGAAGGTGTTGTATTTGGGGTGCTGAAGCCGGATGGCACATTAAACATGGAACAGATGAAAGAGCTGATGGAGGCGGCAGGGGATATGTCGGTGACTCTTCACAGAGCTTTTGATGTATGTGTGGATCCAATAGAAACAATGGAACAGGCAATCTCACTGGGAATCAATACGATCCTTACTTCAGGTCAGCGTAATGTATGTCTGCAGGGGGCAGATCTGCTGAAGGAACTGGTAGAGAAGAGTCAGGGACGTATCACAATCCAGGCAGGAAGCGGCGTGGGAGCAGAAGTGATCCGCCAGCTTTATCCGCTTACAGGAGTCAGGGCTTATCATATGACCGGAAAGAGAGTCTTTGACAGTGAGATGCAGTTTCGCAAGGATGGAGTCAATATGGGACTTCCGATGCTGAGCGAATATGAGATATGGCGTACGGATGTAGATAATATCCGTGCCGCAAAGAAAGTTCTGGAGGAATTATAATGGCAGAACCGAGAGTTTTTTTAAAAGAGAACAGGGGCCGAATTGAAGAGAACTACCTGGAGCAGGCAAAAAACCTGCCCCGGGTTTTTGCGCCTGTAGACGAAAAATTACAGAAATGTACAGAGGAAGTGGCACTTGCATGTAAATATTTATATGCGTTTATGCCGTACAGTGACATTGGCAATTATCCGTTTGAAGTATTTCTGGACTATGCGGAGAATGGTGTGAGGCTCTGGAAAGAGAATCCGCAGGTCGCAGACCTTCCTGAAGAAATCTTCCTGAATTATGTGCTGTTTCACAGAGTAAATGAGGAGGAGATCGCACAGTGCAGAACTTATTTCCGCGCAGAAATCGGAAGCAGAATACAGGGAATGAACTTCAGAGAAGCAGCGTTAGAAGTGAATTACTGGTGTGCCGAAGAAGCTACTTATCATTGTACAGATGACCGTACTTTATCTGCGATTTCTGTATACCGCAGAGGAAATGGCAGATGTGGTGAAGAGTCTGTATTCACTGTAAATGCACTGCGAAGCGTAGGCGTACCTGCCGTCAGGTATATGCGCCGAAGTGGTCTCACTGCGATGACAATCACGCCTGGGTAGAGATCTGGTGTGACGGCAAATGGTACTTCCTCGGAGCCTGTGAGCCCGAAGAAATCCTGAATAAAGGATGGTTTACAAACGCTTCTTCCAGAGCAATGATGATCCATTCACGTGTGTTTGACACCAAAATCCCGGAAGGTGAGGTGATCGGCACAGATGGTATGGTGACCATGCTGAATGAATTGAAGAGGTATGCAGTAACCAAAGAAATTACAGTAACAGTAAAGGATGCGCAGGGGTTACCCTCAGAGGGAGCTGAGGTTTCCTTTGAGGTGCTGAACTATTCAGAGTATGCACCGATCGCAGAGAAGAAAACAGACAGTAAGGGAACCGCCAGACTGACAACAGGACTTGGGAGTCTGCATATTTCCGCAAGAATGTGTTCTGACGGCGAGTGGTTCTATGCGGAAACAGTTATGAACACTGAGAAAGAAGATAACTGTGAACTTTGTCTGGTATCGCAGGATAAAAGAAATGACGGCGAATCAGAAAAGTGGACAGCAGCAGATATATTTGCTCCTCATGATGCACCTGTAAACACAGACATGCCGACTTTAGAACAGAAGGCGAAGGGAAATAAGCGTCTGACAGCAGCCAATGCACACAGAGAGCAGAAAGTAAGAAACTGGTCAAATCCGGAATGTGAACGTTTCCTGGAAAAAAAGGTAAACAGGATAGAAGAAGCCATTGCTGCCTCATACAGAGAAGATCTCCTGAGGGTTCTCACAGAGAAAGACAGAACTGACTGTATCAGTGACGTTCTGGAGGAACACCTGGAGCTGGCAATCCCATATCATGGTATGATGAAAAAGGATACCTTTGTATCTTATGTGTTAAATCCAAGAGTAGATGATGAAGTTCTTCAGAAATACAGAAGAGAGATTAAGAAGCATTTTTCTAGAACTGAGAAACAGGAGCTGAGAGATGATCCTTCCAGAATCTGGAATCTGATCGAGAAGGCAATTGTTTCCAGACCGGAGAAAGAGCGTTCCAGTGTGATCACAACACCGGCAGGATGCATAAGGACCTGTACAGGAAGCTTCCTGTCAAAGAAAATCCTGTTTGTTGCAATAGCGAGAACCCTTGGAGTAGCGGCAAGACTGAATCCACATGATCGTTCTATGGAATATATGAAAAACGGAAGATTTGTTCCTGTGCTTGCAAGAACAGAGAAGAACTGTACTCTGATCCTGAAAGCAGGAGAGACTGTACAGTGGAAATATTTCCAGAACTGGAGTATTGCAAAACTGGAGAATGGAAGATATACATCACTGAAACTGGGAGCAGAGAATTTCGAAGATCAGATCCTGAATCTGCCGTTGGAATCCGGAAACTACAGGATTCTTACTTCAAACAGACTTCCAAATGGAAATATGTTTGCAAATGAATATCATTTTGAAATTCAGCCCGGAGAGACAAAGGAGATCGAGCTGGTACTCAGGGAAGCAGATCTGGAGGATATGCTGGAGAATATTTCCATGCCGGAATTCATGCTGAAAACTGAGGATGGTACAGAAGTGAAAGCATCTGATCTTACAGCAGACGGAAAACATATCCTTATGTTTCTGGAAGAAGAAAAAGAGCCTACTGAGCATATTTTAAATGAAATGATGGAGCAGGAAGAGGCTTTCGCAGGATATGCAGAGCAGATTATTTTTGTAGTGAGAAGCAAAGAAGCACTGGAGACACCGACACTGTCCAAAGCACTTGCAAAGTTAAAAAATATTCAGATTTATTATGATGATTTCTCAGAGATTATCAATACTCTGGGAAGGCGTATGTACGTAGATCCGGACAAACTTCCGCTGATTATTGTGACGAATGGAACCCTGAATGGGATTTATGCGACCAGCGGTTACAATGTAGGAACCGGGGATATGCTGCTTAGATTAATGTAACAGAGCGATAAATAAGATGCCCGGAGATGACACCTGTGAGCATCTTCTGGTATTGCCGGATTACATTATTGTATAGATGTAAAGGATTGGATATTGAATTTGCATTTACATAAAGGAGATAAAAATCATGTATCAGTTTAACAGAAAAGAATATGAAGAACGTATGAAATGGTATCAGGATGCCCGTTTCGGAATGTTTATCCACTGGGGATTATATTCTATTCCTGCAAGAGGAGAATGGGTACGCAGTACAGAGGAGATGCCTGAGGAAGAATACCTTCCGTTTATGAAAGAATTTGATGCCAGAGACTATAATCCGAAACAGTGGGCAAAAGAGGCAAAGGCAGCAGGTATGAAATATGTGGTTCTGACTGCAAAACACCATGATGGTTTCTGTTTATTTGACAGTAAATACACAGATTATAAAGTTACCAATACACCTGCAGGAAGAGATCTGATCAAAGAATATGTGGAAGCTCTTCGCGAAGAAGGTCTGAAAGTCGGTCTGTATTTCACCTTACTTGACTGGCATCATCCGGACTATCCTCATTACGGAGACCGCATCCATCCTATGAGAAACCATCCGGAATGCAGTAATGAAAACAGAGATTTTTCTCGTTATATAGAGTATATGTACAATCAGGTGGAAGAGGTCTGCACAAATTATGGAAAAATCGATATTATGTGGTTTGACTTTTCCTATGACGATATGCGAGGCGAGAAATGGGGAGCAACCAGACTGATAGATATGGTCCGCAGATTACAGCCGGGAATCATCATTGATAACCGTCTGGAAGTCAGTGGTGAGGGAAGAGGATCTCTGTATGAATGCGATCCGACACCGTATCATGCGATTTTATAAGCCCGGAACAGATCATCCCGCCGGAAGGAATCTGCGACAAAGAAGGGAATCCGATGGTATGGGAAGCATGCTTCACCATGAACAATAACTGGGGCTACTGTGCAAATGACCACTATTACAAACCTGCTTCCATGCTGATCAAGAAGCTGGTAGAGTGTGTTTCCAAAGGTGGAAATATGATCCTGAATGTAGGACCTGATGCGAAAGGTAAATTCCCGAAAGAATCCTCCGCGATCCTGGCGGAAATTGGACGCTGGATGGATAAGAACCGTGACAGTATCTATGGATGCGCTCCGGCAGCAGATATCCCGAAACCGGATTACGGACGTATCACCAGAAATGGAAACAAGTATTATGTCCATATTTATGAGAATACATTAGGACCACTGCCGCTGATTGGATTTGATAAGAATAAGATTGTGAAAGTACGTGCCTGGATGACGGACATGAAGTGCCAATCTCTACTTTATGGGTGCACAGCGATTATCCGGATATCGCATTTGTTGACCTTGGTCCGGATCCTGTACTGCCGGATCCTGTAGACTATGTGCTGGAAGTGGAGATGGCTGAATAAAGCTATAGAATACAAAAAAGCTGCCGTATGGCAGCTTTTTGTATTTCTTAACCGAATTGAGATGCAGGTGTCTGCCTGGTTCAGCATCGGTTTCTCTTGTTTACGAAATAATTCAGAATCCCACCGCTTACGATAATAACAAGTGCAACAGCAACAACACGTTTCGCTGCTTCCTGCGGCATCTGGCTTTTGGAACCGATGGAATCGGAATAGAAAGTCAGGGTATAATTGATCTCATGAGGGGTACCATGGCGGTAGTGTCTGCGATTACCGGCATGCTCTCATCCATAATGGTAACCGGGATCTGGAATTCAGAATTCGTTCCTTCCTCATTGACAGGGAGATATTTTTTACCGTCAACGATCATGTAGTCATAATTAGAACTGCTCCACTGGATATCGGCAGTTACTTCGCCGTTTTTCACAGTGATCAAAGTCGGTGAAGTGACACTGGCTTTGCCGCTTCCGCCTTCCAGCTCTACCTGGATGGAATACTCCCCATCTTCTTTATCAAGAGTGAAAGCCTGTGCAGCAGGAACAGAAGTCCATACTGACAGACAGCAGATCAAAGCTGCCAGAACTGCAAAAATCTTTCTCATATTTCTTTCCTCACTTAAATTCGATAATTTTCATCATCCCACAATTGAAATTAATTGTCAATACTTTGTTGAAAAAGTTATCCTGTTTTAGTATAATAAAAAGTACTGTCCGCACGCAACATCATTGAGAACGTAGTGAACAGTGAGCACAATAAATGAATATCTGTGAATTGCTTTGCTGCGAAGCAGCTCCTGCAATTCTGATATCATAAAAATGTATATGCAAATCACAGGAGGATATGGTAATGAGAGGAATTTTATACGGAGTAGGAGTTGGCCCCGGAGATCCGGAACTTATGACATTAAAGGCAGTGCGCCTGATCAAAGAGAATGATATTATTGCAGTACCGGGCGCAGAGGTGCGTGAAACAGTTGCATATAAGATCGCAGTACAGGCAGTACCTGAGCTTGCAGACAAAGAACTTCTGCCAATCTATATGCCAATGACACACGATAAGGCAGAACTGGAACTGAACCATGAAAAAGGAGCCAAGGCGCTGGAAGCAGCACTTGATACAGGTAAGAATGTAGTATTTCTGACACTTGGAGATCCGACTATCTATCAACATTTTCATATGTGCAGAAGAGAGTAGAAGCAGATGGATATGAGACAAGACTGGTAAGCGGCATCACTTCCTTCTGCGCAACAGCAGCACGCCTGAATATCCCGCTTACAGAGTGGAACCAGCCTCTTCATGTACAGCCTGCAGTTCACCGCCTTGACAGTGAACTTGATCAGCCGGGAACCTATGTACTGATGAAATCAGGCAGAAAAATGAATCAGGTAAAGGAAATCCTTGAAAGAAGCGGTCGCGAAGTCCGTATGGTAGAGAATTGTGGTATGCCGGATGAACATATTTACAACGGTGTAGAGGAAATTCCGGATGATGCAGGATATTATTCCCTGATCATTGCTAAAGAGAAAGCCGAAGAGAAATGATAGAGACAAAAGATCTGACGAAAACTTTTGACAATTTTACAGCAGTGGATTCCCTGAATCTGAAAATTGAAAAAGGTGAGTTTTTTGGTCTTCTCGGACCAAACGGAGCAGGCAAGACAACGACCATCAGCCTGCTCTCAACCCTTCTTCTTCTTCCGACAAAGGGAGAAATCCTCATAGACGGTCAGCAGCTTACGAGACAACGTCCTGATCTGAAAAGAAAAATCAGTGTGATCACCCAGGAATATTCTATGCGTCAGGATATGAATATGGATGAGATTATGGAATACCAGGGACGGCTCTATTTTATGCCGCGAAAGCAGATAAAAGAAAGAACAGAAGAACTTCTGGAGTTCTGTGACCTGCTGAAGTTTCGCAAACGTACAGTCCGTAAGCTTTCCGGTGGAATGAAGCGTAAGCTGATGGTCTGTCGGGCATTACTGACAGATCCGGAGATATTGCTTTTGGATGAACCCACAGCAGGTATGGATGCTCTTTCCAGAAGACAGATGTGGAATCTTCTGCGTAAGCTTAATGAGAAAAATCTGACGATCCTTCTGACCACTCACTATATGGAAGAAGCCCAGAACCTCTGTAACCGGGTGGCACTGATGGACCATGGAAAGCTGGAGGAGGTAAGTACTCCGCAAGCATTGATCGAAAGTCTTGGTGCTTATGCAGTAGACGAGATGACAGCAGATGGAACACAGAATCACTATTTCCATACACGACAGGAAGCAATCCGGTATCTGGAAGAGCTTACAGGGCAGGCGTCTCTTCGCGAGACAACACTGGAAGATGTCTTTGTAGAAAGAGCCGGGAAGCATTTGATTTCAAAATAGCAGATATTAACTGAATCAGGGAAGTTCCTGCGGAGGTTGCGAAAAAAGTTAGAATAATCTGGAGAAAAATGTATGGGAATTATAACAATATTATGGGAGAAGTGGGTAGAATTCCGCCGGGATTTCTATAAAATCACACTGGCGGCAATGATTGCACCGCTAATGTATCTGATCGTATTCGGAATGGGAATCCAGACCACTTCTCATGGACAGCCATACCTGAACTTTCTGATTCCGGGTGTGGTATCACTGACAACTATGAACGGAAGCTTCAACGCCATTGCGCAGAACCTAAACGTACAGAGACTGTATGAGAAGGCTTTTGATCAGGTGATGATCTCCCCACACCATTATGGCAGTTTATTGCCGGACAGATCATCGGGGGAAGTCTGCGCGGTCTGTATGCAGGAGGAATCATACTGCTTCTTACAGCACCTATTGAGACAGGACTGATCTTCAACGGATGGTCCTTTCTGGTGATGTTCCTGAACGGAGCAGTATTCTCAGCCATCGGCGTGGTGGTCTCCTTTCTGGCAAAAAATCACGCAGACGTGCCGAGGTTTTCCAATTATATCATTATGCCTATGGCATATTTGTGTAACACCTTTTTCTCAACAGAGAAACTTCCGGGATTTATAGGCAAGTTTGTATCAGCCTTGCCATTATCCCAGACCAGCCATCTGATGAGAAGCATTTCATCAGGTGAGGCGGTGAATTACACTGGTATTGGGATTCTGCTTCTTTATCTGCTGGTGTTTACTGTAGCAGCATCATGGTTTATTTATAAGAAGAAAAATCTGTAACTGACTGACAAGGAGGAGCCTGTGCTTCTCCTTGACTTATTTATGTATTCGCAAAATCAAGTGCAATAACCAATATTCGCCTGACTGCTACTCAGAAGTATCAGTGGTATTTGTGAGAACATGAAGATTATCAATTTTTCTCTTTTTTTCAGCCGGCAGATAACAGTTACATATAATAGTCTCGCACAAACTGTACAAACTGCTTTACATGGGGTTTCAGAATCCTGTTTTTGCTGTAGATATATAGAAACTGCGCTTATGGGCAGCTTCCTCCAGCGGAAAGACAAGAATCTGCTTTGTCCTCTGCAGGTCATTGACAGAGCGTGATGAAAGAATAGAGATTCCCAGACCATTAACAATGGACTTTTTGATGCTTTCCAGGTCATTCATGCGGGCGATTACATTCAGATTGCCTGTTGTGATGCCTGTGCGCTCCAGAAAAAGGTCCATTTCTTTTTTTGTGCCGGAGCCTTTTTCCCTGAAAATAATAGGATCTTTTAGGAAATCATGAAAAATAGCGGGTGTTTCTCTGTCCTTGAGTGCAAGATAGTGATCTGTTACAGGAGTTGCTATGACCAGCTCATCATGGCAGAAAGGAATAAATACGCAGCTCTCATCACGTGTATTCTGGCCTACCAGAGCCAGATCTACAGTTCCGTCCAGCACCCGGCTGATGGATTCTGAACTGTCTGACTGTATGGAGTGAAAATAAACATCCGGGTGCGTTTTGCCGAAAGCAGCAAGCAGTTCCGGCAAAAGATAAGAAGAAGGAATGGTAGATGCAGCCAGATCTATCATATGTTTGTGGGCACCTGTAAAATTTTCAAGCAGGTTATTTCTGATTTCCAGCATACGGACTGCACTGTCATAAAGCTGGTAGCCTTTGGTTGTGATTGTTGTTTTCTTTGTAGTACGGATGATCAGTTTCATATGCAGTTCATCTTCCAGGGAACGTATATGCGCACTGATCGTAGGCTGTGTCAGATAGAGGCGGCGGGCCGCCTCTGAGAAGCTGCCGTAGTCCACGACAGCGACGAATGCTTCTAACTGTTTAAATTCCATTGTGAAAATCTCCTTTTATGTACGAAAACGATGTACGAGTGTACCGACAAGTTGATTCTTGAAACAATCTTGCAGGATAAATTTTCTTATTTCAAGGCGGAGGAGAGAGGCTAGCGGTGGCTACGGCGACTGACGACAACGCGGAAATAAGAAATTTAGACGTAAGATTGTTCAAGAAATCAACTTGTTGGTACACTAGGATTGTTATAGTAATGCGGATAATGCATCTAAAGCAATATCCAGTTCCTGCTTTGTATTCTCAGGTCCGAAAGAAAAACGGAGAGTACCCTCCGGGTATGTTCCAAGAGTTTTATGTGCGTTTGGTGCACAGTGAAGGCCGACTCTTGTCATAATTCCATAAGTACTGTCCAGCTCAAAGGCGGCCTGAGCCATGTCCATATGTAAGGTCTGGACGGATACAACTGCACAACGGTTTTCAATATTTTTTTTACCGATAATACGCAGAAATTTTTCTTCAGGATCCAGATTCAGGATACCATCTACAAAGTATTGTGTCAGCATTAATTCATGTTGGCGGATTTCTTCCATGGACTGTTTCTCCAGATCACAGAGTGCGGCATGAAGTCCCAGAATCCCAGGTATATTGGGAGTTCCGGGCTCGAAACGATCAGGAAGAAATGCCGGTACTTCTTCAGAATGAGAGGCGCTTCCTGTTCCACCGCTGATAAGAGGCTCAATCTGCGCTGCCAGTTTATTGCGGATCAGAAAGCCACCTGTTCCCTGTGGCCCTCTGAGTCCCTTGTGACCTGTAAATGCCAGTGCGTCTATGTGACATTTCTCCATATCAATGTTAATGGTTCCTGCCGTCTGTGCAGTGTCCAGAATAAAAAGAAGCCCATGTTCTTTGCAGAAATCTCCGATTTCCTGTGCTGGCATGACAGTTCCGCATACATTAGAAGCATGAAGACAGACCACAAGCTTAGTCTCAGGACGAAGGAGTGCGGTCGCTTTATCAAGCAGAAGACTGCCGTCAGAAGCGCATGGGATCCTGTCAAAAGAAATTCCATGTTTCTCCAGCTGTACAAGGGGACGCATCACTGCATTATGCTCCATGGCAGTTACAAGTACATGATCGCCGGGTTTCAGAAGTCCTTTCAGAAGAACATTCAGACTGGCAGTGATATTTTCTGTAAAAATAACATTCTTACCCTTTCCGGAAGTAAAGTGAAAGAGCTTCAGAAGCTGTTCTCTTGTCTCAAAAATCTGTTCTTCCACAGAATAAGCTGCCCGGTATCCTCCCCGGTTCACATTCACAGCAGAGCCTGCCAGGTAATCATAAACTGCCTGTGCAACAGATGGTGCCTTTGGAAAAGACGTACTGGCCTGATCCAGATAGATTTTATTCATAAATAAATCCTTTCGTTTGTCATGGGCGGAAACCCACTGCCTTTAGGGACGCCACTGAAAAACTGTTTTTTCATACTATATACAGTGTCTCAAAGTTGATTGATGTACTTTATTTTGTGTTAATTTATACGCAAAAAGGACTTTTTCAGTGGCCTTCTTTAGGCGGTGGGAGGAGCCTTGTAAATTGTTATCTATTATCCTTGACTCTCAATATATTTTTGTATAGTTGCTGATGACACTTCTCCAATGCTGCAAGCAAAATAACCATCTGACCAAAATATTTTTTTCTTCCAATACTGTTTTGATAAGACCGAATTATACTTTTGCCATAAGTAGTATGTTGTTTCCTGCTTTACAATTTTAACAATGTCGCATACTCTATCCGTTGCATCATAACTTAACAAAAAATGTATATGGTCTTTGTCTGTTTCCATAGCAACTATTTCGTAGCCACGAGTATTAGCTATATCGAGAATCTTTTGTTTCACATCATCAGCAATAGAGCCTTGTAGTAGTTGTTTGCGGTATTTGGTTACAAGAACTATATGTACTTTCAGACTGTATTTTCGTCTGTTATGACGATAATATCTATTATCCATAAATCACCTCTGATAGTTATTGACGTTCACTAAATATTAGTATACACTATTGCTAGTGAAGTATCAATGAGAGGAATAAATTTTATGGAACAGATAACTATAACTGCAAAAGTTCAGATAGTTGCAACTGATACAGATAAAGTTTTGCTTAATAAAACAATGTCTGTTTATTGTGATGCCTGTAATTATGTTTCAGATTATGTATTCCGCACACATGACCTAAAGCAGTTCTCACTCAATAAAATTTTGTACTCTACTCTAAGAGAAAAGTTTAGTCTCAAATCACAAATGGCGCAGTCTGTTTTTAAAACGGTTATCGCAAGATATAAGACCATTCTTGAAAATCAGAATGAATGGATAAAACCATCTTTTAAAAAACCTCAGTACGACCTGGTTTGGAACAGAGATTATTCTTTAACTCAAAACTGCTTTTCCGTCAATACGCTTAATGGTCGTGTGAAACTTCCTTACTTTGCTGAGGGTATGTCTAAGTATTTTAACCATTCTATTTACAAGTTTGGTACTGCCAAACTTGTAAATAAACATGGTAAATACTATCTGCATATACCAGTTACCTATGAGGTTGAAGAAAGTAATATTTCTGATATTTGTAATGTTGTAGGTATTGACAGAGGTATTAACTTTGTTGTTGCAACTTATGACAGCAAACATAAGTCTGGGTTTGTTAGTGGTAAAGCTATTAAACAGAAACGGGCTAATTATTCCAGGCTTCGTAAAGAACTTCAAATGCGACATACGCCATCCTCAAGGCGAAGACTAAAAGCTATCGGTCAGCGAGAAAACCGTTGGATGCAGGATATTAACCATCAGGTATCGAAGGCACTCGCCACCGGTAATCCAAAGCATACTCTCTTTGTATTAGAAGATTTGACTGGTATTCGCAATGTTACAGAACGTGTCAAAACAAAAAACCGCTATGTTTCTGTATCATGGTCTTTTTATGACCTTGAGCAGAAGCTGATTTACAAAGCGAAGCAGAATCAATCTTCTGTAATAAAGGTGGATCCTCGTTATACCAGTCAATGCTGTCCTGCTTGTGGACATACTGAAAAGTCTAATCGTAATAAGAAAATACATTTGTTTACTTGCAAAAACTGCGGTTATACGTCTAATGATGACCGTATTGGAGCTATGAATCTGTATCGTATGGGAATAAACTATCTTGCTGATAGCCAAGTACCTAATACAGTTGTAACAGAGTAAACTCTGCTACAAAGGGTGCTGTCAACCATCCAATGATGTAACGCCACTTTAGGCAGCAATGCCTATTGGGGATAAAAGGTCGGAGGCGTAAGCCGTTACTACGACTGGGCAGTTACAAGCCCATTACCTTTAGGTGATGGGTAGTTGACAGTGCAGCTAACCTCATTGAATGAATTTATTGTTAAATATTCGTGCAAAGTATTGTTTTCTTCGTGCAAATGGCATATACTGTAATTGCCAACAGAAAGGGGTTGATCGTATGGCTAGAAATACCACAAACATCAGTATCCGCATGGACGCAGATTTGAAAGCGCAGGCGGACGCACTGTTTACTGAACTTGGCATGAATCTGACTACGGCGTTTAACATCTTTGTGCGCCAGTCGCTTCGTGAAGGCGGCATTCCCTTTGAAGTAAGGCTGGAACAGCCGAACAAAGAAACGGTTGCTGCCATGCTGGAAGCGGAAAGGATTGCAAAAGACCCGTCTGTAAAGGCTACAATGACCTTGACGAGTTATTTGCTGACCTGAAAAGATGAAAGAAACCAAATATACCGTCAAGTACACGACCAGTTTCAAAAAAGACTACAAACGAGCCATCAAGCGTGGCTTGAAGATCGAGCTGCTGGAGGAAGTCGTAGCAATGCTGGCAATGGGCGAACCGCTGCCAGATAAGAACCGCGACCATGACCTGTCCGGCGATTGGGCAGGTCATCGGGAATGTCATATTCTCCCGGACTGGCTGCTTGTCTACCGCATAGAGGATGATGTTCTGGTGCTGACGCTGGCCCGCACCGGTACACACAGCGACTTGTTCGGCAAATAAACATTCTGCCGCCGTATGGGGAAACCTGTACGGCGGTTTTTCTGTATGCAAAAGGGTGTCGTGAAACGCGACGACCTTGATAGTGGTACGCCAAAACGCGGTAGCCCTTACCGCTTCGATAAAAGGAATCAATATGCGACACTATTGCAATCGAGGTAATATTGACATAGAATTCCATGTATTATAGAATGGTATCTGTAAAAAGAAGGCATGAAGAAAGCAGCTTTAAACGGGCTGCTTTTTTTGTGTCTTCTTTTGTCTTTCCTGAGTACCGGAGGAGTTTTCTGGATGGAGCAGAGAAGACAAAAATAAATAAGAACAGGAGGAAGTATATGGAGGATACCAAAAAAACAGTTTTGGCGGGAAATGGGGAAAAAGATGTTCCGCGTGCGGTCTACGATGGTGTTTTGACAATTGATGTAGACGCACAGGTTGAAAGCATGGAGGAACAGGAAGAAGCCAGATGGCATCAGCTTTTGAATGCACATCGTACCAGAAAGATCCTGACGGGCCAGCTCGGGGGCATTGAAAAACTGGAGAGCGGGTGGATGGTCGCTGTTACATACTTTAATGGTTTCCGGATCATTATCCCAATGAATGAAATGATGATCAACCTTCAGGGAGACGGGCGTGAAAATGCGGATACCTTAAACCGTCAGGTCCGTATTGCTAACAACATGCTCGGCTGTGATATTGATTTCATCATCAAAGATCTGGATAACAAAGGAAAAGTACTCCTTGCGAAAGACACCCTGATCGAACTGAAAACCACAGATGAGGAGGGAAAGATCCAGTTTGTTGCAGATCTCCCGGTTGATAGCAGGTACTACATTAAGGAACTTGCCGCCCCGGATGGCTATGTGACAGACCAGGAACCGCAGGAATTCACTTTTGAGTACCAGGGCAGTGGAACCAGTGTTGCAGAGTATGCGTTCACCTTTGAAGATGAACAGACTACGGTAGAACTTTCCAAAGCAGACCTGACGGACAAAAAAGAACTTCCGGGAGCATCCTTAAAGGTAACAGATGAGGATGGAAATACGGTGGATGAATGGGTATCCAAAGAGGAAGCACATATCATCAAGGGTCTTATCGTAGGAAAGAAATACAAGATGACAGAAACAAAGCCGGCAGATGGTTATGTGACTGCGGAAAGTATTGAATTTACCGTCGAAAACACAAAAGAAGTACAGAAACACCAGATGCTTGATGATGTGACCAAAGTGGAAATCAGCAAGAAAGACATTACGGATTCCAGTGAGGTACCGGGAGCAAAACTGATCATCCTGGATAAAGATGGAAAGAAAGTTGAAAGCTGGACGTCCACAGATAAACCGCATATGGTCGAAAAACTTCCGGTAGGCGAATATACCCTTCGTGAAGAGCAGGCCCCGGATGGATACCTCATTGCGGAAGATGTGAAATTTACGGTAAAAGATACTAGAAAAATCCAGAAAGTCAAAATGAAGGACGCACATCCGTATGGAAAACTGGTAACGGATAAGACCGGAACAGCGACAAGCGGCAAACTTCCGATTGCTACTTACAAAAATGGAAAAGTAGAGAAAACCGTGGAATACATCCTGGTAGAGACCAAAGCACCAAATGGTTATGAATTAAGCAGCAAAAAAGAAGAGATCCTCTTTGAATACAAAGACGGAAAAACCAAGGTGATCGAGATCGTAAAAGAGATCAAAAACACCAAATCCCCTTCCGGCAGCACACCGACAGGAAACAGTCCGAAAACAGGGGACAGCACCAACATCTGGCTTCCGATCATAAAAGCCGTTTGGTATGGGAAAAGCCGGATCTTAAGAAAGGTGACTTGATTACCGTATATGTAAATAATCTTGGTAAATCAACAGTTTATAATTGCAATGAAGCGGTCTGATATCTAGCCTCTATATTTCGGAAAATACTGCACGATCTGTGGTTTACAGAAGAGCAGCTTCAAAGAATGCTGAGGATGAAAAATGCAAATCCATCAGATGTATGGAAATTCAGAGATTATTAATGGACAAATTGAAAGCTGAAAGGAAAACGGCCTATCCGTTTCAGCATTGGCGGATCCGTCTGCTAATAAGTGGTTTACAAATCAAAAAACGTGGTAAGAGTATTTTCATAATTTTGTTCAATTTTGTCTATGTTTTCGAGAATCTTGTTCATGTACAAATGCAACTAAATTAGAGTATAATAAGGGAAACCATTGAAACTGGGTTTCCGTATTGGACATTCCTGTGATGGCAGGAGTGTCCTTTACATATAGCGGTAAATTCTGAAGTAGTTAGCATAGAAGTTCATAAGGTAGTTGATGTATGCTTTAAATCTTTTCATTTCGTTTTCCTCCTTTCTTTATCTTACAAGCACATTATAATATCAGAAGACGTATATTACTTGCCAAATGGGAAGAAAAAGTAGACAAAACTTGCAGGAGATTAATTGGAATGTACTGGTAAGAGTATCACAGACGTTTGCTGGATGCAGGAGTTGAGAACCAAAGGACATTTAACCGGGTATCTCGTGAAAGATATAAAGTAACGCCAAGGGAATACCGGAATCTTTATCGTGAACAATATATAAGTCAGACCCAGGATGAAATATCTGGAATGGAGAAATAGGATGGCATTTATAATCTGTATAGCATCACTCATAATTATGATGTTTGTATTTACCAAAATGTTGTTAAGCTTCAGCAATAACAGCAGTGCGGCAGTTGAATCTGTTGATGCGACTGTAGTTGAAAAGAAGCAAGGAATCTATACCCATATGCAGTCTGAAGCACATGTACCTTGGTTTCGTGTTGTGTTTGAGATGACGGATGGAAGTTTGATAGAATTTCAAATACAACAGGGAGATTTTCGTGAACTGGAAAAAGGTGATCGAGGTATGCTGACTTATCAGGGAAATCGGTATATATGCTACCAAAAATATAAATTTAAAAGTGAAGCACAGGAGGAAGAAAAATGTTAAGTGAAAGCATTGCAAAGCTGGTACAGTATGGGATTACAACAGGTCTGACACCGGAATGTGAAAGAAACTACACAACAAATCTTCTGCTAGACGTTTTTCATGAGGATGACTATGAGAAACCGGACAACATTGAGGAACCTGTTAATCTTGAAGCAACATTGGGTAAATTGCTGGATGAAGCCGTAAAAAGAGGACTGATCGAAGACAGTATTGTATACCGGGATCTATTTGATACCAGATTAATGAACTGTCTGATGCCGCGTCCGGGCCAGGTGCAAAAAGAGTTCTGGGATAAATATAAAGAAAGCCCAAAGGAAGCAACAGATTATTTTTATAAACTGAGTCAGGACAGCAATTATATCCGCAGATATCGCGTAGAGAAGGATCAAAAGTGGAAGGTAGACAGTCCATACGGTGAGATTGATATTACCATCAATTTGTCCAAACCGGAAAAAAGATCCAAAAGCAATTGCCGCGGCAAGGAATGTAAAATCCGGAAGCTATCCGAAATGTCTTCTTTGCCCGGAAAATGAAGGATATGCGGGACGTGTTAATCATCCGGCAAGGCAGAACCACAGGATTATTCCGATCACAATCAATGATACTCCTTGGGGATTCCAGTATTCTCCGTATGTGTATTACAATGAGCATTGTATTGTATTTAACTGCCAGCATACTCCAATGAAAATCGAGAGAAATGCATTCATTAAACTGTTTGATTTTGTAAAACTGTTTCCGCATTATTTCCTTGGATCTAATGCAGACCTGCCGATCGTAGGTGGTTCGATCCTAAGCCATGATCATTTCCAGGGTGGACATTACACATTTGCAATGGCAAAAGCACCAATTGAGCAGCATGTAATACTTCCGGGATTTGAAGATGTAGAGGTTGGAATTGTAAAATGGCCATTATCTGTGCTTCGTATTCGCCATAAAGATTCCAACCGTTTGGTAGATCTGGCAACACATGTGTTGGAAGTATGGAGAGGCTATACCGATGAAGAAGCATTTATTTATGCTGAGACCAATGGAGAACCACATAATACAATTACACCAATTGCACGTAAAGTAGGTGATACCTACGAACTGGATCTGACATTAAGGAACAACATCACAACAGAAGAACATCCGCTGGGAGTGTATCATCCGCATGCAGAATATCATCATATTAAGAAAGAAAATATCGGTCTGATCGAAGTTATGGGACTTGCAGTTCTTCCGGCCAGATTAAAAGGAGAGATGGAACTTTTGGAAGAGTATATTCTTGAAGGCAAAGATATTTCTTCAAATGAACAGATTGAGAAACATGCAGAGTGGGTTAAGAAGTTTCTTCCGAAATATCCGGAAATCACAAAAGAAAACATCCATGGCATTCTTCAGAAAGAGATTGGAATCGTATTTACCCATGTTCTGGAAGATGCAGGAGTATACAAATGTACGACCGAGGGAAGAGAAGCATTCATGCGTTTTCTTGAAACATTATAAAAATTGAAATAAAAGGATTCTTTGGGAAAATGGGAGGTAAGTGAAACCTCCCATTTTTTAAGTGGAACAAAAATAAAGATCCTCCATAGTGCAGGAATGGTGATATTGTTTCGGAATGCAAATGCACTGCCAGAAGAATCTGCCGGTATGTAAATGCGAAAATCTACAGTACAGGATGAACTTTCATCTCGTATATCTAAAGGAAGCTGAGAATGATATACTTTGCCTTCATGGGTGAATTTAACAGGCAGTGCCCAGTAATAATGACGCGGACTACCAAAATTATAAAGATAATATCCGTCTGCTTTGATTAAATTTGGATTTTCATGGTAAAGAAAATAGTTTTATTGGCATAAAAGAATGTCCCGCCCATTAATAGAAGCCAGATCAGCACCAGTGCAGCTTTATTCAAAAAAGGACTATCAAATACTCTTTTCATAAAATCCCCTCCTGTCAGATAAGGACATTTTATCAAATGAACCAGGAAAATTCGATAGAAAGAAAAAAATTTATTATTATGAGAACCGATTTGCTTGTATCTGCATCTAATTAGTGTAAAACAAACACGTGTACAATCCGGCCGGACAGAAGGAGAAAACAGAGAAACGATTTTGTATAGAAGAAAATAAGTGAGATCTGATTAGGTGCTGTCATGAATCAGTCTAGGATGAAAAATCCCTGACCGGTCACGGCAGCCTTTTTTCCTGTTTTCAGGGTTCTGTTCACAGAGAAAAAGGAAAGTGTCTGAAAATACCCAAAAAGTGCTAAATATGAGATAAATGATGATGCGGTGTTTCTATCCGTAAAAGAACAGCAGAAAAATGTTTTGTAGAAATCAGCTTACTGTTTGTAAAAGAAAATGTTTTTTCCAGCAGCCTTGGTTATTTTTATTAAATCGGAGATATTAAAATCAGACGATTTAAAAAATTTGTCTGAATACTGTTTATCGTTAAAAACAGGGGGCATGGATGGGAAAAAGAAAAGAGATAACCAGTAAG
>ENA-OQBT01000402-OQBT01000402.1-human-gut-metagenome-genome-assembly--contig:-NODE-402-length-27333-cov-2.536279_pt1 | contig 27333 bp, 36 predicted proteins | sample MGYA00242749_ERZ504557 | MGnify/ENA primary metagenome ERZ504557 (study PRJEB26092, sample SAMD00036243) | human gut metagenome | host: Homo sapiens | study: EMG produced TPA metagenomics assembly of... | reverse complement strand
ATGGAATTTTGGCTTGTATGTCTCGGGATTTTGGCATATTCATGCCAAAACACTCGCGGGATAATGGTAAAGTGAACAGTAACAAGACAGTCTCAAATATAAAAATTCTTCTTGACAAATTCTGTTTTTATTTCTATACTGTTAATCAGTCGATATACCTTATATAATGAATGATATATCAATATTAAAAAGTGCTTTCGTCTCATCACCAGTGCTGTTTTATGAAAAACAGCGTTGCAGACTCATTTTCAGGGCTTGTACTGGTTTCGACGGGGGCTTTGAAGTTGGGGAAGCCATCCGCAGACTCCCAGACTGCGTACCAACCGGGAAACTAAATATAAACGCAGACGAACAGTACGCGTTAGCAGCCTAATTGCTGCTCGTCAGCCCTGATGCACTCACACTTCAGGAATCTGACGTCGACCATGTGAGAAACCTTGCCGGGTAAGCTTTGCCCCGGTAGATGTATCATGAAGCTACTAAGGTTGTAAGCCTGTCGGTGGGCGTACATCCAAGGGAATGTTAAAACAGCGACTGTGATGGGAGATGCCTCAATGAATAGGCTTTCGGACGCGGGTTCAATTCCCGCCAGGTCCATAAAATTCCTTGATTTTATAAGGGTTTTATCTCTTGGTTTTTTTAAGTAAGCAGGAAGTAAGCAAGCAAGTGTAATCAAGGCATGATAAAGAGTTTATCCACAAAGTGATACTTTACGGATAAGCTCTTTTTTATAGTCTGATTCGCTTACATCATATGTGTAGAAATTTTCATTTACTTCTGGTGTGTTTCCAATCAGGACAGCAGTTGTCACTGAATCTGCACCATTTACACGCATACGTGAATTTAAAGTCCTGCGAATAGCATGTATACTTTTAACCGGAATTTTTGCCTGTTCACATTTATAACGAGCACATTCAGAAATAGATTCTGGTGTACAATGACCTGTGACAGTAGCAAATTACAAATATAAAAAAAGAGTTGCTGCCAGATGGTCAGTGTTAAATATTTTATGTAAATCCACTATAATATAATCAAAAAGGAGCGTGATCGTATGGCTTTACTCAAAGAAGAATCTTATACCATTGAAGATATTTATGCTCTGCCAGATGGCGAAAGAGCTGAACTGATTGACGGACACATCTATTATATGGCACCACCATCGTACAAACATCAGAAACTCGTCATGGAGCTTTCCGCTATCATCCGTAATTATATAAAACAGCACAAAGGAACTTGCGAAGTGCTTCCTGCACCATTCGCCGTATATCTTGATGAAATAAATAATACTTATGTCGAACCAGATATATCTGTGATTTGTGATCCAAACAAACTTGATGATAAAGGATGTAAAGGCGCACCAGACTGGATTATTGAAATTGTATCGCCTGAAAGCAGAAAAATGGATTATCTCCTGAAACTTTTCAAATATCATTCCGCAGGTGTCCGGGAATACTGGATCGTAGATATCGCAAAAAACAGAATTACAGTATACAACTTTAATCATGATTATTCCATTGAAGAATATTCGTTCACTGATACTGTAAAAGCTGGAATTTACGAAGATTTATCTATTGATTTCTCAGAAATTAATATCCTATAAAATCTAAAAAAGTTGGTAATACATCCCTTCTATATGGGATTTTACCAACTTTTTATTGTGCTTGTTCCATGGCATATCCGATAGTTTGATTACCAAAACACATCTGGTATTCTTTATGGCGCCAAAGGATTTTAATGATGATATCATCATCTGTTACCAATTGTCCCACTTTCTTTTGAACAAAAAAAAGACACACCATCTCCATAAAAAACATCCACAGGGTAATTCCCTGTGGATGTTTTTATTCACCAAACTGTTGTGCACATTCTTTCAGCATTTCGCGGATTGGCAGATGGTACGGACATCTGGTTTCACATTTGCCGCATTCTATACAGGCGGAAGCCTTCACCGCAAGAGAACTGTAACGGTTTCTTGCCCAGTCTCCCAGCCCGTAACGATTAAGATAGCCTGCGAACAGGAACACACCCGAAATATCGATTCCCACACTGCATGGAGCACAGTAATTACATCTGCGGCAGAAATTTGTGCCAAGCTGATTCCGTACTGTCTGAACTTCCTCCAGTTCTTTCTCGCTTAACGGGGAATCATCAAGACAGGCCTTTATATTCTCCTCGATTTCCTTCTCTTCCGCCATTCCCGGGATCACAATAGTAACGTTCTTATTCGAACAGACATAACGCAATGCCAGCGTTCCATTTTCAATTGCACCACCGGCCAGAGGTTTCATATCAATAAAGCCGATGTTTTTCTCCTCACATTTTGAGATCAGCTCTTCCCCCTGACTCTCTACAATATTATATGGAAACATAATAGTTTCCACCCAGTCAAGCTCCAGAGCCCGGGCAAAAACCTCCACAGAATGAGCGGTCAGACCAATATGTCCGATTTTTCCTGCTGCTCTTGCCTCCTGCAGTGCTTCAAGGGCACCACCGGCCGCCTGCACCTGATCAAGCTGTTCCATACTCGGATTATGCACCTGGTATAATTCAATATGATCTGTACAAAGATTATGAAGACTCTTCTCAATATCTTCAGCCATGGCTTCCTTTGTACGTGCCATGGACTTTGTGGCAATTATAAATCTGTCCTGATACCTTCCAGTGCATATCCCAGATATTCTTCACTGACCGTATATCCTCTGGCTGTATCAATATAATTTACTCCCCGGTCTGCTAGCTTATGCAGCAGTGTCTTTGTTCCTTCCGCATCAATTTTCTGGATCGGTATCCCGCCAAGGCCCATTCTGGAAACCCTGAGACCGGTTTTTCCAAGTGTTACGTATTCCATATTTTTTCTCCTATTCCAATCAAAGATAAAAACTGCCACCGGATCTTACCGATGGCAGTCTGATTATCTCTTTACAACTGTTAATCAGAAAAAACAACTGGTTTCATCCTGATTATACTCGAGAAAGATATTCTCCTGTTCTTGTATCAATTTTCAGTTTATCGCCCTGGTTAACAAACAGCGGAACCTGAACCTGTGCACCTGTCTCTACAGTAGCCGGTTTTGTGGCACCCTGTGCTGTATTTCCGGCGAATCCCGGCTCTGTCTCAGTAACTTCAAGTTCTACGAACAGAGGAGGCTCAATAGCAAATACATTTCCGTTGTGGGAACAGATCTTAACCATCTCGTTCTCTTTAACGAATTTAAGAGAATCTCCAACCTGATCTTTTGTAAGACCAACCTGATCGTATGTCTCTACGTTCATAAAGTAGTACAGATCACCATCATCATACAGATACTGCATATCTACACGCTCAATACGTGCAGCCGGGAATTTCTCTGTTGGACGGAAAGATTTCTCAAGAACTGCTCCTGTAATAATGTTTTTGTATTTTGTTCTTACGAAAGCAGCACCCTTTCCTGGTTTTACGTGCTGGAATTCAACGATCTGACATACGTTTCCGTCAATTTCAAGTGTGATACCGTTTTTGAAATCACCTGCTGAAATCATAGTTATATTTCCTCCTTAATAGTACAGTTCAGCAATGCTGTGTCTTTTGACAACAACAGCCGTTCAAAGTGTGTGTCCCTCTCATGCTTTTCTCAGTTTTGTGACACACTCTTATTTAATTTTATAATATTCTGCTGTTTTTTTCAACTATTTTTTACACATGTTTTTAATTTTTCTTCAAGCTGACCAATCAGATCCTCAAATGGCTTGTCTCCTGTGATCATCTCAACATCTGCAAACTTTGTATAAACCGGATCGCGCTGTTTAAGAAGTTTTCTGATCTTATCTTCTTTGTCTTCTCCCTCGATCAGAGGATTGCTGCTGGAATTTTCCAGTCTCTTCTTCAACGTTGCATAAGATCCCTTCAAATATACTACAGTTCCCAGTTTTTTAATATATTTTGCATTCTGTTCCTGCATCGGAAGACCGGACCCCAGAGAAATGATCTTCTGTTCCGGATCATCGATCAGTGCCTTGATCACAGTTGTCTCAAGAGCTCTGTAAAATGGTTCTCCGAATCTGTCAAAGATTTCTTTCATTGTAAGGTTCATCTTCTTTGATACTACGCGGTCAACGTCTACAAAAGGAAGATTGAAATCTTTTGCCAGCCGTTTTCCTACTCTTGTCTTACCTGAACCCATAAATCCTATGATAACAATATGGTTCATGAATTCCCCTCCTCTTTGCGGTAAAAATATAGTACAATTCTTTCAAGATATCGTTTCAGTACGATCTGAATCTCTTCTTTCGGATTGAGTGGTTTCACCAGAATATTCCGGATTCCTGTGCGTTTCGCACCATATATATCAGTAAAGAGCTGATCTCCTATAAAAACTGTATTACTTCTGTCTGTCCCAAGAAGTTCCATTGCCCTGATATAATTTTTTGTTGAAGGCTTGTGTGCATTCTCGATAAACTGCGCTCCTATCGCATCATTAAAAGAAGAAACTCTCTCGTACTGGTTGTTTGACAGAAAACAGCATTTAAATCCAAGTTCCTTCAGATGTGCAAACAACGCACATGCTCTCTCATCTGCCGGTGCACCATGAGGTACCAGAGTATTATCTATATCAAACAGAAGTCCTCTGTATCCCTGCGCATACAGATCATCGAAGTTTATCACATAGGTAGAATCCAGATATTCATCCGGAAAAAAGCAATTAAACATCCGTAGTCATTTCCTTTATTTATATTTTTCTGAAAACAAGATCAGCGATAAGTGTCTGACAGTACGCTGTCCCCGAAATACTGAATCATTATGATCAGCGTTCATTAAGAGGAACATATACTGCCGGTTCCAGAACATTCTTATATGCCGGACGGATGATCTTATCTGCATTAATGAGCTCTTCCATACGGTGCGCACTCCATCCTACGATACGTGCAACTGCAAACATCGGTGTATATAATTCCAGTGGCAGATCCAGCATACTGTACACAAAACCGCTGTAAAAGTCTACATTGGCGCTTACACCTTTATAAATACGACGCTCTTCTGCAATTACTTCAGGTGCCAGACGTTCCACCATAGAATACAGGGCATAATCTTTCATTCTGCCTTTTTCCCTTGCCAGAGTTTCCACATATGCCTTGAAAACTTCAGCTCGCGGATCAGACACTGAATAAATCGCATGTCCCATTCCATAGATCAGTCCCTTCCGGTCAAATGCCTCTTTATGAAGAAGTCTCTTCAGATATGTCCGGACCTCGTCTTCATCCTTCCAATCCTTAACTTCCTTCTTCATATCATCAAACATCCTGACAACTTTAATGTTGGCACCGCCATGCTTTGGTCCCTTTAATGAGCCAAGTGCTGCGGCAATCGCAGAATATGTATCAGTTCCTGATGAGGAAACCACATGAGTTGTGAATGTAGAGTTATTACCTCCGCCATGTTCCATATGAAGGATAAGCGCAATATCCAGAATCTTTGCCTCCAGATGTGAATACTTCTTATCCGGGCGAAGCATTCTCAGAATGTTCTCTGCTGTGGTAAGTTCTTTCTTCGGATTATGGATATAGAGACTCTTATCTTTAATATAATGGTTATAAGCCTGATATCCATAAACAGATAAAAGCGGAAATACACTGATCAGATTCAGACACTGTCTGAGCACATTCGGCAATGATGTATCGTCAGGGTTGGTATCATAAGAATATAAAGTAAGCACACTTCTGGAAAGCCCGTTCATGATATCCTTGCTCGGAGCCTTCATTATAACATCACGCACAAAATTTGTAGGAAGTGACCGCTGATTTGCCAGAAGCTGTGTAAAATCTGCAAGCTGTTTCTTATCTGGAAGACTGCCAAATAATAAAAGATAGGTAACTTCTTCAAATCCATATCTGTCATCTTCGATAAATCCTCTGGTAAGATCTTTGATATCATATCCTCTGTAGGAAAGACTTCCAGCACATGGAACTTCTTTGCCATCAACGATCTTTGTGGCTTTCACATTAGAAACCTGAGTCAGGCCTGCAAGAACCCCTTTTCCATTAATATCACGAAGACCTCTCTTCACATCATATTTTGCATACAGAGAAAGATCCAGACTTGTATGTTCCTTGCAAACCTCCGTCAGATTTTCAATTTCAGGTGTTACTTTGGTTTTAAATCCCGCCATGTAATAAATCTCCTTTCTTCACAATTCTCTCGATAATGATTCCCTCCTCGTTTCTGTCATCGCAACAATTTGTAGATGCACATCTCTGTAAATATTATAGCATTTTTTTCTCTTTCGGTCTACATCTTATATATTCTGTTTCTGAACATAAAAAAACAGATTACCGCTTACTGTTCACGCACTACTGTCCTGCGAGGCATTTTTTAACCGAATCAAGTAAGTCCCCTGCTTCAATTGCGAATATCCGCTTGACTTTCCATTTGCAGTTTCTTACGGATACATGGCAATATAAGAACCGAAACGTACAGTGCGAATTTACGCAGTTTTTATAAATATACTGTATTTTTTAGAAATTGCTATAAATTGTATGGATGATTTTTAACATTTTCTCATACTTGGCGCCATTTCGCAAGTACAAATTTTGTTCAAAAAATTTTCATAAAAAAATTTTCATTTGGCTCTTTCCATTTGTAACACTTTAGTGTATAATAACGTCGATTTAAAAAATAATTATACGATGGACGAGGAGGAAATCATAATGTCTTATACTGAAGAAGTATACGAAAGAGTCGTAGCACAGAATCCAAATGAGCCTGAATTCCATCAGGCAGTAAAGGAAGTTTTAGACTCCCTTAAAGTCGTAATCGACAAAAATGAAGAGAAATACCGCAAGCTTTCCATTCTGGAACGTCTTGTTGAGCCTGAAAGAATCATCTCTTTCCGAGTTCCGTGGGTAGACGATAAAGGTGTTGTACAGGTAAACAAAGGTTATCGTGTACAGTTCAATAGTGCGATCGGACCATACAAAGGTGGTTTAAGATTCCATCCGTCAGTAAACCAGGGAATCCTTAAATTTTTAGGTTTCGAACAGATTTTCAAGAACTCCCTTACAGGTCTTCCGATCGGTGGCGGTAAAGGTGGTTCAAACTTTGATCCTAAAGGAAAATCTGACAGAGAAGTTATGGCATTCTGCCAGAGCTTTATGACAGAACTTTCCAAATATATCGGTGCTGACATGGACGTTCCTGCAGGTGATATCGGTGTAGGCGGACGTGAGATTGGTTATCTGTACGGACAGTACAAGAGAAACCGCGGATTATACGAGGGTGTTCTCACAGGTAAAGGTCTTTCCTACGGTGGATCTTTAATCCGTACACAGGCTACAGGATATGGTCTTGTATATATGCTGAACGAAATGGTTAAAGCTAAAAACGACACAATCTCCGGTAAAACTCTCATCGTAACAGGTTCCGGTAATGTTGCCATCTACGCAGTAGAGAAAGCTGCCGAACTTGGCGGTAAAGTTGTTGCTATGTGCGACTCCAACGGATATATCTATGATCCGGAAGGAATCAAACTTGACATCGTTAAAGATATCAAAGAAGTAAAACGTGGACGTATCAAAGAATACGCAGATCGCGTAGAAGGCGCTACTTATACAGAAGGAAAAGGTATCTGGAACATCAAATGTGATATCTATCTTCCATGCGCAACTCAGAATGAACTTGACCTTGATGCTGTTAAGATCCTTATTGCAAACGGATGCAAATATGTTGCAGAAGGTGCAAATATGCCTACTACCCGCGAGGCAACTGATTACCTTATGGCAAACGGTGTAATATTTATGCCTGGTAAAGCAGCTAATGCCGGTGGTGTTGCTACTTCCGCACTTGAAATGTGCCAGAACTCTGCAAGACTTTCCTGGACAGCAGAAGAAGTTGATACAAAACTTCATCAGATCATGGTTGATATCTTCCATAAAGTTGATGATGCTTCCAAGCGTTATGATATGGAAGGCAACTATGTTGCAGGCGCTAATATCGCAGGCTTCGAGAAAGTTGTAGATGCTATGATCGCTCAGGGTATTGTTTAATTTATTTTAGTTAATTACCCCCATAAAAATACACATAAAGAGCCGGCGGGATATTATTCTCGTCGGCTCTTTATATTTGCCCGTAAATCCTTTCACACAGAGCATTCATACATTACTGTTCACACAAAACTCTTATTTAATTCATAAACTTCTTCAGCTCGTCCATAAAAGTACTGACATCTTTAAATTCTCTGTATACAGACGCAAAACGTACATAAGCAACTGCATCCAGATCTTTCAAATGTTCCATAACGATCTCACCAATTCTGGTGCTGGAAATCTCTTTCTCTTCGGTATTAAAGATTTCTCCCTCTATGGCATCCATCATCTCTTCAATCTTATCTATGGATATTGGTCTTTTATAGCAGGCTCTCAGAATTCCCGACTGAATTTTACTGCGATTATACTGTTCTCTGTTCTGATCTTTTTTGATCACAGTAAGCGGAATACTTTCCACCTTTTCATATGTGGTAAATCTCCTTCCGCAGGCATCACACAAACGACGGCGACGGATAGAATTGGTATCTTCTACCGGTCTGGAATCAACTACTCTCGTATTATCCTGATTACAAAATGGACACTTCATATGACGTCCCCCTTTAATTCGTATTACTGTTTTCTGCTTATGTACTATATACTTGATTCGGTTAAACGGCTACAAATACGTTACTGTTCACTTCATTCTCAGTAACACAAATACAAACAGTTATATATAGTTTTATTATACTGTATTTCTATTTAAGGTGTCAATAAAAGGACTTGCATAAATTTGCAAAAATACATAAATTGTTATCAAACGCATATCAGATTCTGAAAGCATTGGCACGACAGTCTGATTTTAACCGGAAGGACTGTATCTGATTTATGAAAATCTGTGAATTAAAGCAAAAAGAAGTAATTAATATCTGTACCTGCCGCAGTCTCGGATGTCCCATTGATGCGGAATTTGACTGCAAAAGCAGTCAACTCACTGCCCTTATACTTCCAGGCCCCGGAAGATTCTGCTGCCTGTTCGGACGTGATAATGAATATATCATTCCCTGGGAATGTATCAGCCAAATCGGGGACGATATCATCCTTGTGAAAATAGACGAAGAAAAATGTTTCCATAAAGGCTGATATTTCACCGCAGAGAATTGTCAAGGACCTATATTTTTTATATTTTCCCGGTCAAAGTATAAATCCACTGCTATATGAGAATCATTCTTACTGAAGTATATGACAACTATTCGGCAGCCACTGTCCTTTTTTTATTTCCTGAAATGATTTCGGAGGATCCTGGCTCATATCTGCGAATAGTCGGTTTACATCCAGAGATAATAAGGAGGATTCAATAAGATGGCACTGAACAAAGTTGAAATCTGCGGAGTCAATACGTCGAAACTTCCTGTTCTTACAGCAGAAGAAAAAGCGGAACTGTTCAGACGGATCAAAAACGGCGATGAACAGGCACGTGAATTGTACATTAAAGGAAATCTACGTCTTGTTCTCAGCGTAATACGACGATTTCAGAACAGCAGCGAAAATGCCGATGACCTTTTTCAGATCGGATGTATTGGTCTGATCAAGGCCATTTGACAACTTTGATACCACTTTACAGGTAAAATTTTCCACTTATGCAGTTCCAATGATCATAGGCGAAATCAGGCGATATCTCAGGGATAACAACAGTATCCGTGTCAGCCGTTCTCTTCGTGATATTGCATACAAAGCAATCTATACCCGCGAAAATTATATGAAGCAGCACCTGAAAGAACCTACAGTTACCGAAATTGCACAGGAAATTGGTATCGAAAAAGAAATGATCGTATATGCCTTGATGCTATCCAAAATCCTGTGAGTCTCTTTGAACCGGTCTATACAGAAGGCGGTGATACTCTTTATGTCATGGATCAGATCAGTGACAAAAAAAAACAAAGAAGAACGCTGGATTGAAAATCTTGCTCTCCGCGAAGCTATGCAGAGGCTGAATAGCCGCGAAAAGCATATCATAGAACTGCGCTTCTACGAAGGAAAGACGCAGATGGAAGTAGCTCAGGAAATCGGCATCTCCCAGGCACAGGTCAGCCGTCTCGAAAAAAATGCACTGAAATCCATGCGTAATTATCTGCGTCCATAAAATGATAATTCAAGATCCGTATTCAGAAAAGCAGCCTGGCCCAATACCTGCCAGACTGCCTTACATATCTTTTAAAATATACCGTTTTCCGTCTCTTTCCAATGAGGTTCTGATCTGTCTGTGAAGCTTTAATGAAGCTTTAACACTTCAACAAATTCTGCCAGTTTTCTATATTAAATATCTGCTTCACATCCAGAGCCCCTGACATTGCAGGAAAGAACTTCTTCATATCAGTAAATACCAGAGCATAGTCGAACTTTGACATTCCGATCATCCTGCGAAGCTCACGCCTGTAAAAATCCAGAAGCATCTCCGGCACTTCTGTTTTCTTAGATTTCATAAACTTTTTATGACATACATATTCTTCGTCCGTAGCCGGGTAGGAACGCTTCCAGTATAAAACCCTGATTTCTTTTGGCAGACTATCCAGTTTCTCAGAAGACTCCTCTTCTTTTGCACCATTCCCGATCAACGTCACATCAAAATGCTCATAATCCACTTTGTTCAGAAATTCATAGAATGCCTTTGTCTCCTGTGTATCACTGAAATCTCCTGCATATACCAGAAGTTTTACTTTATCTGTCTGATTCAGATATATCGGATTTACCGGTTCTTTTCCATCAAGCAGGACTTCTGCTATACGTTTGCATGCTTTTCCATCATCTCTCGGACATGTCTGTTCTCTTGCTTTTTCATACTTCTCTTTACAGGAAGCAGCCACTCCCGGAAGATCCTTCAGAAGTTCACCAAGCTTCTCAGGGGTAGACACTGCCGGTCCCGGAAGTTTGTCAAATCCGAAGTACAGACCTCTGTAATCTTCAAAGTTCTCCGCATCCGGCACATAAAACAGAATCGGTTTTCCTGTCAGCATGAAATCATAAAAAATACTGGAATAATCAGAAATCAGTACATCTGTCACTGACAAAATCTCATTTGTATCCATTGTTGCAGGAATAAATTTTGTCTGCGCATCACCAGGTTCCATGGCATTCTCTTTCATATAGTGATATACGATCTGATGAAGCTTGACAAAGATCTGATATTCATTTGTATCTATACTGTTCTCCATTACATTGATCAGCTTATAGACATCCTGCAAATCTGTATCCGGACGGCTGTATTGTTCGCCTCTCCATGTCGGTGCATAAAGAATAATCTTTTTATCTTCCTTTACGTCCACTCCGCAATCCTTAAGTTCCTGTATCACTTCTGCTCTGTCACTGTCAAAAAGCTTATCATTACGCGGGAAGCCCTCTTCCAGCACTGTGCCTTCATACAGATTCTGCATTTTATACGAATCTTTGTATGCTGTCTTTGTCATATAAGGTCCGGAGGAAACTATATAATCTGCACTGAGCAGATTTCTTGCTGTATTTCCCTGAGAAATATTTGCTCCCGGAATATCAAATCCCATATTCTTCAGAGGAGTTCCATGCCAGGTATCGATCAGTACCTGACCTTCTCTTTTAAGGAAATAGCTTGGAAAGCTTACATTATTTACCAGATATTTCACTGTCGCAAGTTCTTTACAGTATTCCTTTGATTTATATTTTACAAATCGTACGTTCGGATATTTTTCGTATTTTTCAATTTGTTTTCTGTTATCCTCGAAGTCCTCAAGCACCCAGATATGTATAATCCTGATACTCTTCTTTTTCAAGAAGATACAAAAACAGAGCATAAGGATTACAGATCATACCACGTCCGCCAAAAGCTTCATAAAGAATTGTATTATCTCTTATCTGGTATTCCTTTACAAACTCGGCATAGCTGGTTCTAAGCGGATATTTCTCCCTGCACTCCAGAATCTGTTCTTCATTTTTCATATAAAAGGTCTTGATTCCCATTACACGATTAAAAAGACGATTCCACTCTTTAACTGCCTTCTCAATGGCAAAGTCCTCAGATTTCCAGATTGCATTTCTGGACATCTCTCTGCGGAGTTCTTCATCATGTGCCAGCTTCAGCATCGCATCTGTAAATTTCTTTGTATCAAAAGCTTCCGGCAGGTATCCTGTTTTCCATCATCGATGATCAGATCCATCGCTCCTGTATGGAATGCGATGACAGGAAGACCAAATTCAAAGGCTTCCATGATAACCATCGGCCATCCTTCCCACCTGGACGGAAGAAGGAAAACAGAAGAATTCAGATAATACTTCTCCGGCTCATTTGTATAACCGACAAAATTAACTCTGTCCTCAATACCACGTCTCTTTGCATCCGCCACAATCTGATTCCAGAGATCACCAGCTCCGATAATATCCAGCTGCCATTCATCATCCTGCTTACAGAACTCTTCAAAAGATTCCATCATCAGATCAAGACCCTTGGCATATACAAATCGTGTAGCCATAAGGAAACGCTTGGATTTTGGGTCGCATTTTCTCTCACTCACGAAGCTTCGGGGATTAATTTTAACTTCTGTATCAATATCCAGAAATTTTTTGTAATCGCGCTTATCATAGTCACTGAGAACAATGTATCTGTCCAGCTTCGGCAGATATTCCTGGAGCAGACATTCCTGTTTCCAGAATACGACATTAGGAACATCAAGATATCCGGCATAACAGTTATGCTGCCATCCGATTGTCTTTGCATTCAGCTCCGGCGCCAGCATACCCAGACGAAGGCTTAAACTTGCAGTTGTGATAATAATATCATAATTCTGCTCATTTAAATATTTTACCCATTTTTCTCTGGTCTTTTTCGGGAAAATCGCATCTGCCAGAATATCATTATATTTTTCTTTATTAAAAATCCCATATTTGGCATTCAGTTTCTGAACAAGATAACGCCAGCAGAAAGCCGGTGTATGATGTCGATTGACAAACTCATTATTATCAATAAAGTCAACCTTGATATCCTCACTCATATGATACATATTCCGGTCTTCTTTAAATCTGTCCTGATATACCATGATCGTCACATCATGCTCTTTTACAAGTTCATTCGCAAGAAGTGTGACAACTCGCTTAGTTCCGCCAAGATCAAATATCTTGGTGCACCAAATACATATTTTCATTTATCTTTTTCTCCTGTTATGACTTTCTGATATCTGTATCCTATAGCAATTCCATAAAATAATGCAATCAAGACAGTTCAGCAGAGTGTGAAGGACAAGGAAGATATCTGCAGGCGTGCTGACGCACGGCAAAGATATCTGACGCAGGACTTCACGCTATGATGGACTGGATTGTTTGCAGTAATTTATGGAATTGCTATAATATCATTACATTGTAATGTTAAAATAATCCAACACACGCTGGCAGTAATTGTCACACACATTATGTGTTTTTGCTCTTACACTGGCACGCTGTTCTTTATAATTATCTTTTCCGTTTTTAATATCCAGGATGAAATTCTCAAAATCCTGCATATTATACATATGTTCGCCAGGCATATATTCCAGCGGATCATCAAACACCCATCCTCTGGATTCCGTATAAGCCTCATAATCATCCAGTGTGAATCCAAGCGGTCTGTCTAACAGCAGATAATCGATCGCAACAGAAGAATAGTCAGAAACCAACGCATCCGAACAGTTGATAAACTCATAAAGCTGCAGTCCGTTATCCGCAAGATCTCTGTTCTCCAGATAAACAATATTGGTAAGGACATTCTCACCAAAATCATAAGGTACCTGAAGGTAATGCTTCTTGATAACAATAAGAATATGATTCTCCTTACAGAACTTATTCAGTTCCAGAAGCTTATCTGCATCATCAATGATAGGAATATTGAATTCATTATTTAAGGTTTCCTCATTCAGACGCTCACTGGAAGCATGTCTGTAGGTTGGCATCCACAGGATCAGTTTCTCGCTGTCTGTTTCCTTCAGAAGTTTCTTTTTATATTCATCTGCACGTTCACTGCCCTTAAGCATCATATCATAACGGGGATATCCAAACGAGAGCAGTTTTTGGAAGTACATCCAAAAATTCCATTTTGGTCTTAATAAAAATGTCCCCCGGTACCAGACAATAATCAAAGAAAACCTTACGCCCGTTCTTATTTGCCTTGTAACCACAGCCATGCCAGAGATCGATAAAGAGCTGATTTCTTCTCGACATACCAATCCAGTTAAAAGCCTGGGTGTAAAAAATATATTTTGATGTCAGTGCATATTTATATGCTTCTGCTCTTCGGATCGTGGAACCTTTCTTAAAGTTCTGCACAAATTTCACATTTTCAAACTGATATTCTTTATATTTAGACGGTTCATGGACCAGCCATACAATCTCATATTTTTTTGTTGTATCCTTTCTCAATAAGATAGTCAAACAAAGCACGACCATTATCCGTAAAATCATCATTTGTTTCAAAGAGCATTCTATTCTCTACAAGTGCAGGGGGGAATTTCTTAAGGCGTCTGATCTTGCGATTATCATATAATCCATAGGTCACAGTTGCCCATGTCTCCTGCAACATGGCTTTTCTTCCCTTTTGAACTCTGACCTTGTTAATCTTGTTAATGGATTTTTTCAGTTTTTTTATTTTCTTTTTTATTCTTTTTTTCATATCTGGCTCCCTAGAATTCTTTTAATTTCTCACGAAGCATCGTTGAGGATGTATCTTTGGTATATGGCAGAAATACCAGCTTAGCGCCCAGCTCTTCCATTTCTTTTCCGGTCTTTTCCCAACGTGCATTGCCCTTCCAGTCATCTCCGATATAGATTTCATTAAAGTGGACTTTTTCCCATACCTGCTTTTTGTCCAGGGTTGTCGTCACGATCACCTCATCAACATATCTGATGGCCCGTACAATCTCTGCCCTTTCTTCCAGCGGAACGATCGGTCTTTTGTTTTTATATGACTCTACCAGATCATCCGCATTCACACCGACAATCAGATAATCGCAATGTTTTTTTGCATTTCTGATCAGGTTCAGATGTCCTATATGAAACATATCAAAGGTTCCCTGTGTATATCCTATTTTTTTCTCCATTACATTCTCCCTGTTTTATTGCATTAATAGATAACTGTTCTCTTCGCATTCATATAACAGCTACAATTGTAAATAATCTGCAAGCCTTTTGCAATAGTTTTCTGTTTTATTGTGCATCTGTTTCAGATTCTTTGCTCTCTCCTGCCGGTAACTGTCTGTTCCATCAGTCAGATGTTTCATAAATTTTCTGATATCACAGGCATTATAGATTTTCTCACCCGGCATATATTCTAGCGGATCTTCAAATACAAATCCCCTTTTTTCTTTATATATATTGTAATCCGCAAGCACATATCCAAGCGGTCTGTTCAACAGCAGATAATCTACTGCCACTGACGAGTAATCAGAGAGCAGACCGTCGCTGATCCCTATCAGTTCATAAAGTTTTATCCGTTTTTTCTCCAACAGGGCTTCCGCAACATAACGTATATTGGTAAACTCCTGTTCATTCTCATCCCATTCCGTCTGAAGCGGATGCTTCTTTATGATCAGAATAATCTCCTGCTCCCTTAGATAACTGTCCAGTTCTTTCAGCTCGTTCATATCCTGTATTGCCGGAAGCTGACAGGGAAGCTCAATTTCATTTTCCGCACACCCTCCCAGATCACTTTTTCTGAAAGTCGGCATCCACAGAACAGCTTTTTTCCCTTTCCATCCGAACAGACTGTCCAGAATTTCATCCTTACTCATTGACGATGCAGCATCCAGTCATATCTGGGATATCCCATCATTAACAGCCTGTCCGGTTCGCAGTTCCATAGTTCGGATTTCGTTTTCACAAATACCGGTCCGGGAACAAGTGCATAGTCAAAATCAGGCTTTATATTCTGTTTTTTCTTTCCCTGCTCTGCATCTTTATAACCGCACCCATGCCACAGATTTACAACTGTCTGTCCTTTACACCGATACCTGTTCAGTCCTGCACTGTTATGAGAATAAAAGAAAAATCCGGCTGTAGCACCATAATAATATGCCAGCGGACTGCTCCATCCATATTTATTTTCAGCAGTTACAAATTTTACATTTCCGGTATTCTGATTTCTGAATTTTCTTTTTTCAGAGACCAGCCAGATGATCTCATATTTTTTATTATACCCGGAACTTATAAGATATTCATAAAAAGCTTCCGGATTATCTGTGCAGTCCATCATTTCCCGATTTTTAAACACAAGCCGGTTTTTCTTTACTTTTCCAAAACGCACAGTCAGCTTTCCAATGACCTGCTGCTCTGTTTTTGTCATAAAACGACCGATATAGTGCAGGATCATTCCGAAAAAGCCCAGCCTTTCCGTATATTTTTTAATCGCACTTTTTGTCATACATGCCTCCGGAATCTTTGTAAGATAATTCAAATGCAGACTTTTCGGGAAGGATACTCTCAAAAGAATCTTTGATTTTTCTTTTCTGCTGTCTGAAATCTCCTATATTTTCCGTATCATTTATACACAGTATTTTACACTTCTGATTTCTGAGTACATCATGTATCTGCCGGTCGTGAAGACTATGGTAAAAAACTTCCCGATTTTCGGTGATTGAGGTTCATATTTTCCCTCCATATACTGCCAGTATTTCATCACATACTGATTTACATCTCCCGGAGAACGGAATCGTGTCCTGCATACTCTGTCCAGCACTTCACCCTCTTCCTTCCACACTTCTTCAAAGGTACTCTTCAAAAAAGAGCTGGAGATATGAGAATATTTAAAACTGGAAAACTCCCTGTACGGAAGCATCAGCATATTTCTGAATACCATTTTTCCATATGCAGGATGAAACCATTTTTTCCAATTTCTGCCAATCACTTCTCTCTTTGAATAATGCATATTTACAAGTGCCGCATTGTTCATAAGAATGCAGGCAAACGGATTATTGATATCATCCTGTACCAACGCTGTTTCTATACAATAGTCTCTTGGAAGACCATTTCTGAAAAAGTCTTCCGGTTCCATTTTATTTATGATGAAGGTATCATCATTAAAATATACAAACTGTTCGGATAAACCTCGGATCCGATGACATATTCAGTTCAATGGGATGACTGCTGAATGTGGGCAGATACTGCTTCGGAATATATCCTCGTGTTTTACAACTGTCAGCTTCGGATGATCTGTATTCAGCCATGAAGGGATATGCCCCCATGTCACAAAATATATATGATTCACCCATGGAGCAAATTTTTCAACACCTCTGAACCAGTACTGCAGATTTTCCCAGTCCCGAAATCTGCTGTCCTGTGTCTGGTCATTTTTAATTCCCAGATACTCATTTCTCTGCTTTATCCAGGCTGAGTCTGATCCATCCACCCATGGCAATACAAAATCAATCTTGTCCATCTGTAATTTACCTCGTATGATAATATAAATCTTTCAAACGTTTTGCCTCTGTCTCAATGTTAAAATGCGCATCTGACAGCCGCATCTTTATCAGATCAGCCGCTTCTCTGTTCATAGAACTCATTGCCATCACTGCTGCCGCCCACTGTATATTATCTCTGTCAAGTGACAGCCGTCTGACTCTCTCAGGAAAACAACTGCCTCCTCAGACACCGCCTCTGACATTACGCAGCAAGTCCATTTGCCTGGGCTTCAATAAGCGCAAATGGCACACCCTCAAAAACAGACGGAAACAGAAAAACATCCATAGCAGATAAATACCTGCGGATATTCTCCTGTTTACCGGCAAAATATACCTTATCTTCCAGTCCTTTCTGCACTGTTTTCTCTTTTATCTCTTTGTACAGACCTTCCTTTGGACCTACCAGACACAGCATCACATCTTTTTTTTCGGAAACGACCTGTTGGAAAATATCAAGCATTCTGTCATGATTCTTCGGAATATCAAATCTTCCTACATGACCGATCACTGTTTTATTTTCCCATCCCAGTTCCTTTCTGAGTGAATCTCTGTCTTTTTCTGAAAAACTGAACTTCTCTGCCTGAATGGCATTATTGATCAACGTAACCTGACCGCTTTGGAAAGCTTTATCTCCAAACAGCCACCTGCCCGCCATTTCTCCGCATGCAATCCTGTCAGTAGCATATTTTGCAATCTTTGGTCTGTTCCAGTTGTCCATGATTTTTCTGATCAGTCCGGGACAGGAAGAGCTGTGGCTGTGCGCAATTATCTTTGGCACTTTCATTGTATGAGCCACACGTAACGGAACAATATTTGCAGCTGAAAGCATATTTACATGTACTGCATCATATTTTGTTTCTTTTAATATTTTTTTCAGTTCTTTTATATAGCCCTGATAGTTCTTTTTTACATTTGGAATATAGTAGATCCTTCCACCCAGTTTCCTGATTTCCTCTTCATATGCAATTTTATCATACATACACACAAAATCAAACTGTATATCCATATGCACCAGAACTCTATAGTAATTCATCACAAATGCTTCCAGACCTCCGGCAACATTTCCCATTCCAATCTGCAGTATTTTCATGATACGCTCTCCCATCCGTCACTATTGTCCGCTCTGAATCCTATTGCGATCCTCTCGAAAAATCATTCCCGTACCGCATAATGTTCCGTCACCTTTTTCTGTAACAGCCGTATCAGTTTCTGATATCCTGTAATCTTCTTAAGAAAATCCAGGCAGTAACTGATTCCCAGCGAAATCACAAGAACTGCAACAGGAATCAGCCAGAATTTTTTTAATGCAAATACATATTTTCCCAGAGAATCTCTCACAAATGTATGTACCAGCCAGATGTTCATGGAATGCTTGCCCAGATACTGAAGGAACAAGGATACAGGCGTAATCCTGAACAAATATTCAACGCAAAAGAGAATCAGCAGGAATGGAACAAGTGTATACCGAAATTCCCAGAAAATTTTCAGGTCGATTTTATGGTACAGGAAAAGGCCGGCACACAGTAAAGCAGACAAACAGATGAATTTTAATTTTTTCCGCCTGTATTCATGCAATTTTTGAAAGAAATTATATTTACAGCATAACGTTCCTGCCACAAATATCAAAAGAAATGAATATGGCTTTGAGCCTCCCTGAAATCCAATACCTAAAATTCTCGGAAGCAAAAAGATAACTGCAATACAGAATATGCCTCCAAATTTCTCAATCGTCCCATCTAACAGAGGAAGCAATATAATAAATACAAACGCAGCACTCATATACCACCATGCCCCGTTAAGACTTTCAGTCTCCAAAAGTCCGGAGATTCCCAGTATATCTGCAAATACGGCGAATCCTCTTTCATAAAAGGTTTCTCCCCACTTGCTCGGATCCTTAAGTCCCAGTCCAAAGTAAATAAGATAGGATACAGCTGCAGTAAACCAGAATCCGGACATAGTGGAAAGAAGATGTCCGGATATCCATTCTGATACTGCATACTTTTCTTTATTTTTCATTTTAGCCGAATATCCATACATCAGCCCGTAACCGGATACAAATGCAAATATTGCCACGCAGATTTTACAGCATTCCGCAATAGCAACAAGCTGTTCTGTTGTCAGCCCGCACAGATCCACCTGATATCTTTCGATTCTGTCTGCAAGACGGTAGCAGTGGTGAAAGATCAGCAGTAACACTGCAAGACCTTTTAAAGCTGCTGAATCTTCTTTTTTTAATCCGTTTGTCATATACTCCTCCGGATATTTCTGACTTCTTAAATTTTTTCTCTGTCAGACAGATATCTCTGTCTGTCCCTGTCAGTTAGTCATTTTCTCATACTGTTCAGAAATCGTATCAATATCTCCGTAAGCGATCAGTTTTCCTTTTTCAAGGATCATCGCCTTATTACAGATTCTCTGAACCTGTGCCAGAGAATGAGAGACAAACAACACTGTTACACCCGAATCAAACATGCTGAGTACTTTCTTCTCACTCTTCTTACGGAATTTCGCATCACCTACAGATAATACCTCGTCCAATATCAGAATTTTGGGAGAAACCACTGTAGCAATCGAAAATCCAAGTCTGGATTTCATACCTGATGAATAGTTCTTGATCGGCACATCAATAAAATCCTTCAATTCGGAAAATTTCACGATCTCATCATACTTCTCATCAATAAATTCTTTGGAATATCCAAGCATTGCTCCGTAAAGATAAATATTTTCCTTTCCTGTATACTGTTGATCAAATCCTGCACCCAGTTCCAGAAGCGGAACCATCTTCCCATGTTTTGTAACTGAACCTTCTGTTGGTTTGAAAACGCCTGCGATAACCTTAAGAAGAGTACTCTTTCCTGCACCATTCAGTCCGAGGATTCCTACCCTGTCTCCTTTTTCCACTGTAAAGCTCACATTCTGCAAAGCCCAGAATTCATTATATTTAATCTCTTTTTTAATTGACTTGATAATATAATCTTTCAGACTGTCTACTTTCTCTTTGCTGAGATTAAATTTCATACTCACATTATCAACAATAATCGCTGGTTGTTTGCTCATTTTTTCTCCTTATTTTTCAAAAATAATTCGTTCCGCTGCCCTGCAGCTTTCTGTCTCAGTTCTCAGATGTAAAGAATAAAATCATCCTGTTTCTTCTTGAAGCAGAATAATCCAATCACCATTGCCACAACGGAAAAGATAAGTGCATATGCAAAATAATGAATATTCATCGCTTTTCCAAATACTGAACATCTGAAAATATCAATCACACAATACAATGGGTTATATTTCAGTATCCATGCCCATCCACTCTTCAAAAGCTTTTCAGGATAATAGAAAATCGCACATGTATACATAACCAGCATAAGTGCTACAGACCAGAGATATTCCATATCTCTGAAAAATACACCTATTGTTGCCAGGATCATTCCGCATCCATATGACATAATAAGAATCAGTATCAGTGCGATTGGTGCCTGAAGCAGATAGAACGTAGGCTTTACACCAAGTATCACACTCACCATTGCCAGTACGATCAGTGAGATCAGAAAAATCACATAGTTAAAAAGCACACTGGACAGCGGATACAAATATTTGGGTACATATACCTTTTTGATCATTGCCGAGTTCTGACGTATAGATTTCAAAGCGGCCTTGGTGGACTGTGAAAAGAAACTGTACAGGAGTCGTCCGGTCAGGATATATACAGGAAAGGTCCTGTCTGTATTTCCATACAAAGTACCAAATACAATTGTAAGCACGATCATGGTAAGCAACGGCTCCAACATAGACCATATCATTCCCAGATAAGAACGTCTGTATTTCAGCTTAATCCCTTTTTTTACCAGTTCTGACAAAAGAAACCGGTATTGCATAAAATTATCAACGTATTTTTTCATGTTCCTCTCCATTATTTCTGTTTTTTATTTCATTTTATAATTCTTTTGTGCAGAAATCTGTTATCGTCAGGCGGATATTTGCAATCCGCTTCGCAGTTTATTTTCTTTTTGCCGGACAACTGTCTCTACACAAAACAAACCACCTTGTACTGTATCATATTCTCTGATGTCTTGCAACCGGTATCCGTAATTTTGCGCAAAATAAAATCCCAATCTTTCCTGTCATTTTATGGTTATCCCATAAAATAATATAAAAGATCGGGATTTTTATATGTCATGCCAGTCAGTTAAAATGATCCACTGGAACCCCCATGCGTCTCACCCGAAGAACTTGTATGGTACTGCTTCCACCGCCACCGGAACTCTCTTCCTTCGGCTTCGCCGTACGTGTGACCTGATGATACAGAAATATATCCCGGCTTCTGTTAATATGAAGACTTCCGTCTTTCATATAATCTGCTGCATCCGGCTTCATATGTACAGTCTTCATCCGGCTTCTCATTACTCCGGTTACGATCAGCGCGATCACAAATCCGACCACAAGCGAAATGAGAAATATCATATAAAAAGGGATGGTTTCCTCCGGCAGATTTTCTACATCGTACGGTTCTCCGCTCTGTGCCTGAATGATAAATTCTTCGCACAGATCAGCAAACTTCATAAAGCCCTCATAATACTCACCATCGGATAAATATGACCCAAAATTATCCGTCATATATTCCTGTCCTGCATCAGTAAAAATCTGAATAGCCTCTCCATGTGTGGAGATACACCACTTACGTTCTGACATGGTTATCAAAAACAATATACCACTCTTGTCCTCTCCCATGCCATAGTCATTATAATCAAAGAAATCATCTGCATAATCCTGCGGAACTGCACCATCCAGAGCCTCCTCTGTGACAACCACAACATCGCAGCCGTAGTCCTCGCTGACCTGATCCAGTTTCGCCTCCAGTTCTTCTTCCTGCCCATCATCTAACAGATCTGCAAAATCTGCCAGCCTTTCTGTATGCACTTCTTCTGCCGCATAAACATTTTCTGAAAATGCTTCCGTCACAAATCCTGTTGTACCTGATACAGTAAGGACAGAAGCCAGAAATACAGGTATGATCTTTTTCTTCAGCATATCTTTCGTCCTCCCTTAAAAAATCAGCAGTCCGGCAAGGCACAAAACAACCGTAAATACAGCGGTCAGTCCGGCAAGCCATTTCAAATAAATTCCCCTGTCAATCGGAAGGTCTCCTGTCATTTTTCCGGTTTGTCCGTTCATTGCAAATATATATTTCTTATCTTTCCATGTTGTATTCAGAATCCATACCGGATACAGTGCATACTGTGCTTTTCCGCCTGAAATATTTACGTTTGTATTTTCGGGAACAACAGAAGCATAACCCTTCACTGTATCTGCCAGTACTTCCTCTGCGCTCTTTTTCATACGGTCATGTGCCCTGTTGATGCTCTCTTTTTCACTGACATCATACTTATCTGCCAGATATCCGGAAAGATATGCGGTCTGAAAATCCACAGACTCTGAAATTTTAAATGGTTCAATGGATTCCATCAAATCATCTGCCATCTTTTCTGATCCATCTACAGGTACAGAAACGAATGTCATCTCTCCGCTTCGCTCCACAGAATAGTAGCTGGTCTCCGTATAATCATAATCATGGTCACTCCACATTCTTACCTTTGTCGCCTTATAACGCACATCAGCATCAACATCCCCGTCAAAAAGCCAGAACGGAACATACAGCCCCTTAATCTCATCAATATGATTTTCCCTGCGAAATGCTTTTGGCAAAAATGTTCTTCCCTTAATATGCCTGTAATATGCTTCTTTTGCCGCTTTCTTATCCAATTTGAACGGAATCACCAGATCCGGCCTTAATGCACCTTTAAACTTCTCTGTCATAATTACGGGATTTCCACAATACGGACAATTTGATGCTCCTGTATTCTCATCTGCTATAATCTCACCACCACAGGACTGACAGGTATAGACATTCATTCCATCTGTCTCACCTTCCTGCCATTCTCCACCGGCATCTGTCTGCCATCCTGACAGATCATCTTGCTGTCCGGCTTCACGCTCCATCTGCGCATCCAGTTCTTTTAATGTCTCAAGTTCAAATTCTGTATCACAGTATGGACACTTCATTTTCTGGGACTTACTGTCAAATTCTATTGCACCGCCACAGGCAGGGCATTTATATTCTCTCAGATCAGACATAGACATTTCTCCCCCTGCTGTATTTTACTGTCTTGGCTTTCCACATTCTGCACAGAACTTTCCTGTATTTACCGCACCACAGCTGCATGTCCACTTTCCGGTCGGTCTTGGGCTTCCGCATTCAGAACAGAATTTACCGGTATTTACTGCGCCGCAGCTGCATATCCACTCTTCCCGCTGCGGTTTCGGTTTACCACATTCAGAGCAGAATTTTCCTGTATTCTCTGCACCACATTCACATTTCCATGTTCCTGCCCCGGATGCAGCTGCATATTCTGTGCTGCCTGTTGCTGTGCTGCCTGCTGCTGTGCCCCCATCTGATAGAGATTCTGCATATTCGCTCCACCTGCCTGGCCTGCCATGCCCATTCCCATAAATCCGGTCATAGCACCTGCAGTGTTGGAGGCTGCTGATTTCATTGCATCTGCCTGAGCACCGGCAAGTGTCGCTGCTGCCATAGTCGGATCTCTGAGAATGGCATTCTTCTGTGCATCTTTGATAAGCTGTGCATCCTCTTCCGGAAGAGTCACAGGATTCATGGCAATGGAAACAACCGCAAGACCTCTGGTCTGCTGCCATTTTTTCGTAAGGGCTTCATTCATGGCATCGCATAATTCCAGAACATGTCCCGGAATGGCACTTGGACGGATCTGAAGTTCTGAGATTTTTGCAAATGCAGGCTGAAGAGCACTTACAAATTCTGTCTTTAACTGAACTTCAATTTCTTCTCTGTCATACTGCTGTTCAACATTTCCGCACACATTTGTATAAAACAGGAGCGGATCGACAATCTTATAAGAATATACTCCATTACAGCGCACAGATACATCTATATCAAGACCGATATTTCTGTCAACTACCCGGAATGGGATTGGATTTGCTGTTCCGAATTTATTATCTACCAGTTCTTTTGTATTAAAATAATAAACCTCTGGTCTTTGCCTGTATCGCCGCCAAATGTAAAACGCTTCTTTACTGTATCAAAAGTCCTGTGGATCCCCTCTCCCAGACTTCCGGCAAAAATACTTGGTTCTGTGGATGCATCATAGGTAAACTGTCCGGGTTCTGCACAAACCTCCACAACCTTTCCCTGTTCTACGATGATCATACACTGACCATCTGCAACAGCAATTCCGGAACCGCTTGAAATAATATTATCACTGCCTTTTTTGTTGGAAGAACGTCCGCCTACTCTCTTCTCACCCTTTACAACCAGAACATCTTTATCTATTGCATCGCAGTAAAAAAACTCCTTCCACTGATCTGCCATTGTTCCGCCAAATGCACCGGCTGCTGCTTTGATCAATCCCATAATTTATATCTCCTTCCTGATTACATATTATTTTATACATATTTCTTACAGATATTTTCTACCCATATTTCCTGTTAGTGTGCCGACAAGTTGATTTCTCGAACAATCTTGCGTCTAAATTTCTTATTTTGTGGGTAATTATGTGTGTTTTTTTACAATATAATATTTTTACAGTTACAAATTGATATTTATAAGTTCATCATATCATACATTTTCCGAATTGTCATGCGCAAAAACTCCTCTTTTCTGTCATTTTGCAACATATGAGTACATAAATCGCTGCTGTCCACTCCACAGTAACTATAATGCGACGCGCAGTTATTCAAAAGTTCATGAATAGCAATATACACTTACAATGTATGAAATCTATAAATTCTTTTTTAATTTCAATATATTTTTCCCGTCTGCATATTCATATGAAACCTCATCCATCATTTCCTTAACCAGAAAAATTCCAAGCCCCCCGATTTTTCTTTTTTCTATATCCAGGGTAACATCCGGATCTTTATTTTCTAATGGATTATAGGGAATGCCTTTGTCTATAAACGTCAGTTCCAGTCTTTCAGGAAAATTCTTTATTTCAACCTGTACAGTTGCCTCTCCGGTTTTTGGCGTATAAGCATAATAGCAATATTGCCAAATATCTCATCTATCGCAATATCTATCTCCATCTGTACTTTTGCAGAACATCCATTTGCTTCCAGTATGGAATTTACAAAATCTGTAATTACCGCTATATTCTCTATTTTTGCTTCTTCTGTAATACTTTTCAAATCCACTTCTCCTTCCTTCATTCAGTTCAGGTAAATAGAATCCTCCTTTTCGCTGTGCAGTTCTGTATCTTTACAGCCACAGTCATTCGATTGACAGTATGTCTGCAAATCCCGTAATATCGAATACATCCTGTATGATATCACTCACATGAATCAATTTCATAGTTCCTTTTACATTCATAAATTTCTGCATTTTCAGAATAACACGCAGGCCGGCTGATGAAATATATTCAAGCCCTGCAAAATCCAATACAAGTTCCTGAGTATTGATCAACTCTTTCTCGGCAAAAGTATCCAATTCAGGTGCAGTTGCTGTATCTAATCTCCCGGTCAAAAATACCGTATCTTTTGTTCCTTCATTTTTCTTTTCAATTTTCAGACTCATTTTCTCTCTCCTTTTTCAGATAATGTCAAATTTCTGTTCTGTCAGCATCTTCTGCCTCCATCTGTATATTCACTCTATCCACCCTGATATCTGCAAATTGCTCCATTACTGAACAACTCCCATATTTATCATATTCATTGTAACATAAACAGGAGATGAATGCATCATCTCCTGTCTATTATTTATCTGTATTTTGTGGAATTGATTACTGTTCACTCCGTTCACAGCAACACGCTTCGCAAAGTATGTCTCGGGATTTTGGCATAGGCAAACTGTCAGTTCTGCTATTTATTTTTATTCTTTACTTCTTCCCACGCCTCATCATCAAATTTCTGTTTCTTAAAGTAATAGATTCTGTCTTCGTCTGTAATCTTGCGGATTACTTTACATGGATTTCCAGCTGCGATCGTATTATCCGGGATATCTTTGGATACTACACTTCCTGCACCGATCACTACATTACTTCCAACGGTAACACCCGGAAGAATCACTGTATTTCCGCCGATCCATACATTATCTCCCACTGTTACAGGAATTCCGTATTCATATCCTGAATTACGGCTGTCCGGATGAACCGGATGACCCGCTGTATAAATGGAGACATTTGGCGCGATCTGAACATTTTTTCCACATGTTACTTTTCCCACATCAAGGATTGTCAGATTATAATTGGAATAGAAATTCTCACCTACTTCAATGTTCCAGCCATAGTCACAGTGGAATGGTGCTTCCACCCAGACATTTTCGCCTGTTTTTCCAAAAATATTTTTTATCATCTGAGGTGCTTCCTTGCTCTGCCTGGATGGTGGCAGCTGATTAAAATCATAAATCTTCTGTTTGCATGCCTGTCTGTCCTCTTCAAGCCCATCTAACCACGCTTTGTACGGAAGTCCGCTTAACATTCTTTCTCTCTGATTCATTTGTTATCTTCTCCTTTACGTTTTTATTTTTAACTGTTAAATACCCTGCACAACCTTATCACATCATTATTTTGTAAATGATGTGCCAGAAGCCTTAATAGTTACACTATTTCCAAGCATTTATATTCTGATTTAATTGAGTTCTGTAAGGTTTCTCACCCAGTTATATTTTTTGTAATGTCTATATACAGCAGGAAGTTTTATTATCTCGTCCATGCTGATAATAAAAATAAACCACCATGATCGGAAGTTTCAGCACAAATGCTGTTATCATCCCTATCGGGATCAGAATCACCCACATCGTTACTGCATCACATTTCAGTCCAAATTTCGTGTCTCCGCCTGCGCAGAATACACCGGCAATCACTGTAGCATTC
>ENA-OQBT01000401-OQBT01000401.1-human-gut-metagenome-genome-assembly--contig:-NODE-401-length-27336-cov-3.026388_pt1 | contig 27336 bp, 31 predicted proteins | sample MGYA00242749_ERZ504557 | MGnify/ENA primary metagenome ERZ504557 (study PRJEB26092, sample SAMD00036243) | human gut metagenome | host: Homo sapiens | study: EMG produced TPA metagenomics assembly of... | reverse complement strand
CGTAACGGTTAAATACCATAGGGCTTAATATCGGAGAAGACTTCATGTAGATAGTTATATAAAGTTTTAGTAGACACCATTTCATTACGTACAAACAAGTACTTACGTAAGGCGTAGCTACGGCAGCATCAAGCGACCATTTATGGATTAATACCTGATTTTCTACCCGGGAAAGGAACGGTACAATAATACCGGCTTTCCGAGTGTTGAAGGAGCCCTGACGGGTTTTCTCATAGTTAAGATGTCCATAATCTGCCAAGTACATTAAAACTCGTTTGCCGGCTTTAATTTGTTCTACAGAACCGCGCTGTATCTCGCTTTGAATCGTTGTACGAGAACGGCCTAATGCATTAGCAATCGCTGTTTTTGATACACCTGCTTGTAATTGTTTTTCAATAAAAAAGCGTTCTTCGTAAGATAAGTGTTTGTTTGTACGTAATGATGTGTTATGATTAGTAGAGTCCATAGTGATATCGATACCTCGTGTAAAAGATTTTAGATTAGAAAACTTAATCATAACACAAATCGGTATTCACTATGGATTTTTTATATGCTTAATTTCAGTTTACAATTAACCATTTGTTATCGTTGTATTTACGTTACATATAGGGGCGTATAGTTCTGAAATTTTGCGTAGTAGCATTCAGGCAGTGGCACAAGGTGAAAAAGAAGCGGCTATGAGCTTGGGAATGACGAGCTTTCAAAGCTATCGTCGGTTTTTTTTTACCGCAGGCGTTTACCATGGCGATTCCGCCGCTCATCAACAGTGTTATCGGCATGATGAAAGGGACTTCGTTAATTTTCAACGTAGGCGTAGTAGACATTATGCGCCGCGCTGATTTGATGGGTGCTAACTCACAGCGAAGTTTAGAACTCTTTGTGGACGTAGCCATTATTTATGGTATGTTAGTATTGATTATTTCGTTAATTGGGCGGTTCTTAGAGCGTCGTTACTCCATTAGTGAACGAGTAGGGCGCCATACAGCAGCACGCACCGTAGCAAGTAAGGGGTGAGGCACATGGAATCAACCAGTATAATTAGTTTTCAATATATAAGCGGGACTTTTTGGTATGTCCTAGGCTATGTAAAAGTAACCTTGTGGCTTACTTTTGCTAGCGTTGGGTTTGGTATTTTGCTAGGTCTTATTAGTTCGGTAGCACAGCTTAATCGCATTCCCGTGCTTAGCCAGTTGGCTGATGTGTTTGTCATCGTTTGTCGGAGCTTGCCAAACATGGTGCTTTTATATTTAGTCTATTACGGCTTGCCCATTTTGTTCTTAGCCTTAGAAGATCAAACCGGCGTGCATGTGCCCTATGAAAAAGTACCGGTTTCGCTAGTTGCTGTTGTGGGCTTAACCTTACATACAGGGGCTTATTTGAGTGAAATTTTCCGCGCGGCTAATCAATCTGTGCCTAAGGGCCAGGTGGAAGCAGCGTTAGCTATTGGCATGACTTGGGCACAAGCTTCTCGCCGGGTCGTATTACCACAGGCGGCTGTATTTGCCTTGCCTTTGTTTGCCAATCAGTTTTTAAATACTATGAAAAGTACTAGTATCGTCTTTGTGATTACGGTAGTGGAATTATTAGGGTCCGCCAAGCTGTATGTAGAAGATAATTCGGCGTATTTTGAAGCGTATATCGTGGTAGCGCTCATTTATTGGAGCCTAGGTATAGTTTTGAATTTATCTTTGAACGACTAGAACATATGATGAGTAAATATAAGCGCGGCAATGCTGTGTAGTTAATTGAGATTAGAGGATTCTATGATAGAGATACAAAATGTAAGAAAATCCTTTGGGGACCGTGAAATTTTAAAAGGTATCGATATGACGGTGCCGACTGGTTCAGTGACCGTTATTTTAGGTCCGTCGGGGAGCGGTAAAACAACGTTTTTACGGACGCTTAACTTTTTAGAAAAAGCTGATGCTGATCAGATGACCTTAAATGATATAACGGTAGATTTGCACAAGGCCTCAAAGAAGGAAATATTAAATATTCGCCGTCATACATCTATGGTATTTCAGATGTATAATCTGTTTTCTAATATGACAGCGCTTGAAAATGTTATGGAAGGGCTTGTGACCGTTAAGCAGATGAAACAGTCAGAAGCTCGTGCCAAAGCGGAACAGTGCTTAGAAGCGGTAGGCATGAAAGGGTTTGAAGCGTATTATCCCGTGCAACTATCGGGGGGGTCAACAACAGCGCGTGGGGATTGCTCGTGCCATTGCGATGGACCCAGCGGTCATTTTATTTGACGAACCAACGAGTGCCTTAGAACCTGAATTAGTGGGCGAAGTATTAGGGGCTATTAAGAATATTGCCCGTGAAATGCATGTTACCATGATTGTAGTGACTCATGAAATTGCCTTTGCCAAAGAAGTAGCTGACCAAGTTATTTTTATGGAGCAAGGCGTTATTGTGGAACAAGGCACCGCTAAAGAAGTGATTAGCAATCCACGAGAAGATTGGACACGACAATTCTTAAATCGCTATTTAGGGCAGTGGGAGGATTATGTAATATGAGTCAATTGCAAAATGCTCAAAAGGCTCAAAAGGAGATTACCTATCGGCAACTTACTAAAGCGGATGGGCCAGCCTATTATGAAGTCCTTCACGAAGGCTATGCTAGCAATTTAGACTATGGTGTGGATTTTTCAGCTAGTCATATGACGGAAGCGGACGCAACTGCTTGGGTAGAAACCATCCTACGTATGGTCTTTTTGTGGATGGTCAATTGGCTAGTTCCATTACCTTGCGCATGCCTTGGGGGCCAAAGCCAGGACCGCGTGAATTTCCTCATATTGGCCACTTTGTAACGTCCCCTCGTTTTAAAAAGCAAGGCTATGCCAAACAGATGCTTCAATGGATAGAAACGGTGATTTTACGGGATCAACTGAAAGCACCCTTCGTTACATTGGGCACCGCTGATACGCATCCTTGGCTAAAAGATATGTATTTGAGCCTTGGTTTCACTATTACGAAGGTGACTCAATTGCCTGGCTAAGCCATCAAACAATTTATTTTGAAAAGAAAATATGTTAAGGAAGACTAGGTGTTAGCTAAAATTTATGGTATACTGCAGTGGGAGATAGTATTCTGTGGAAACTATACTCTATCTGACACACAATGCTTCATGTAAGAATAAACAGCCGCTTTAAGTATGGGCAAGCGCACGCACGTGGCGATGTCTAATACGGGAAGGGCTCAGTTTGTCTATTTTCGGTGTTCGATGGAGAAATCTCCGCGAACGCCGTTTTTTATTGCCTCAAAGTGGGAGGCCTATAGTAAAGGAGAAACGAATGATACGTGAAGTATTAGCGGGTAAAATTCACCGCGCCACGGTGACGCAAGCCGCTTTAGATTATGTAGGCAGTATTACAGTAGATACGGAGTTGCTCGAAGCTGCCGGTATTTTGGAATACCAAAAGGTAGATATTGTAAATGTAAATAACGGGGAACGTTTTCAGACGTACACCATTAGCGGCGAAGCTAGCAGTGGTGTGATTTGTTTGAACGGCGCCGCCGCTCGTTGCGCTTGTCCCGGCGATGTAGTGATTATTATGGCCTATGGACAATTAAACGACGAAGAAGTTAAAACTCATAAACCGTCCGTAGTGTTTGTGGATGAAAAGAATGCCATTGTGAGGGTAACAAATTACGAAAAACATGGTTTGTTAGCCGATATGAAGTAATTGTGCTGTCAGAGCAGAGCTATCTTTACAAACAACTTGTGAAAGGACGTAAAATATATGAAAACAGTAAATACGATTAAAGAAGTGCGTGATGCCGTTAAAGCATGGCGTCGTGCCGGTGAAACAGTAGGTTTGGTACCAACGATGGGCTTTTTGCATGAAGGTCATGCGTCGCTGATTAAGCGTGCTGCCGAAGAAGATGATCATGTGGTTGTATCCACATTCGTTAATCCTACGCAGTTCGGCCCGAATGAAGACTTAGAATCCTATCCGCGTGATGAAGCCCGTGATGCGGCTTTATGTGAAGAAATGGGGGCCGATTTGATGTTTCGACCGGATCCGAAGGAAATGTATACCGATGCGAAAGTATCCGTTGTTGTAAAAGATATGAATGAGCATTTATGCGTCTATTCCGTCCAATTCATTTCCACGGCGTTTGTACGGTAGTGACGAAGTTATTTAACATTGTGACGCCGGATAAAGCTTATTTCGGCGAAAAAGATGCCCAGCAGTTGGCGATTATCCGTAAGATGGTAGAAGATTTGAACAGCCCTGTTGAAATTGTGGGTTGTCCAATCGTACGTGAAGCAGACGGCCTTGCCAAATCTTCGCGTAACACCTATTTGTCGGCGGAAGAACGGCAGGCGGCGCTTTGCTTGTCCCGCGGGATTTTTTATGGCAAGGAACATATTAAAGAAGGGATGCCGGCAGCTGAATTGGTACAGGCCATTACAGATATCGTGGCGGCTGAACCAATGGCGAAGATTGAATATATTAAAGCGGTAGACGCCTTGACCATGGAAGATGTGGATGTTATCGATCGTCCGGTCTTGGTGGCCATGGCTGTTTATATCGGTAAAACACGCTTGATTGATAATTTCAGTTTTAATCCGGCTGACAGTGCTGCTAAATAAGGCGGGTGATTCTATGAAACCGTTGCTTTCGACGTTAAAAAGCCTGACCGGTTTTGTGACTAAGTATATCGGTGTGATTATCATTGCGTTTACTATTTGGGCGTGTGTGACGCCTTCCATGTTTAGTTGGACCGTAAGTTATACGTCGGTCTTTTTGGGTGTCGCCATGTTCGGTATGGGGCTCTCTATTCGGGCCAATGATTTTAAAATGGTTCTTGCCCATCCTAAAGAAGTGATTTTGGGCGGCGTATTGTTACAATATACGATTATGCGTTAACGGCGTATGTGCTTTGTAAAGCCTTAATCTGCCGACGGATATTGCCATCGGCGTGATTCTCGTAGGCTGCTGCCCCGGCGGTACGGCCAGCAATGTGATTACCTACATTGCCAAAGGTGATGTGGCCCTATCCGTGGGCATGACCATTGCGTCAACCTTGTTGGCACCGCTATTGACGCCGTTTTTGATTTATTCTCTGGGCGGTACCTGGGTGGAAGTATCCTTCCTGGCCATGGTTATGTCCGTAGTTAAAGTGGTGTTGATTCCGGTGCTGGTGGGCATTGCTATTCATCATTTCTTCGGCAAAAAATTGGAAGCCTTGTTGCTACGATGCCTTTGGTGTCATCTATCGCCATTGTCATGATTATTGCCGGGATTATTTCGGTGAATGTAACGAAGATTTTCACGGCCGGCTATTGGTGTTGGCGGTTGTTATTTTGCATAATATTATCGGCATGTGCTTGGTCTTACGGCGGCTAAAGTGTTGCGTGTTTCCTATCCTAAGGAAACGGCTATTACCATTGAAGTGGGCATGCAGAACAGCGGCCTCGCCGTGTCGCTCGCCACGCTTCACTTTGCCATGAATCCGCTGGCTACCTTCCGGGGGCGATTTTCAGCGTATGGCATAATATTTCGGGAGCTATCTTTGCCTCCATTCGTCAAAAACATGACGGCACGGAGGCGTTGGTAAGTTCTAATGTGGTAAAAAGTGCCGAATAAGCTAAGTACGTGTGAAATGATGAACGCCAGTGTCGTTGTGCGGGCACTTTGATTCGCAAGTTTTGTAAGTTTTGGTAAGTATAAGCTAAGTTGTAAAGGAGTAGGCGTATGGATGAGCAGGCATGGGAACGGTTGCTTAATATTAAGACGGCCGGTCGTGATGACAGTCAGTTTGACGGAGAGCATCATCCGTACGAGCCCACTCCCTATGCGGTTCTGGAGCGTTTAATCAGTACGGGCTATATCGGGAAGCGCAGTACGCTAATCGACTATGGCAGCGGTAAAGGGCGGGTCAGTCTCTTTCTGGCTCATGAAACTCGTTGCCGTTGTATCGGCGTGGAATTTGACGAGCGGTTATGGGAACGGTCGCTGGATAATCAGAAGACGGCCGTGGCCGGTAAGCGCGTCGAATTTATTCACGGTGATGCGGTAGCGTTCAAAGTGCCGAAGGAAGTGGATTGCTGCTTTTTATTCAATCCCTTTGCGTTACATACCTTGAAGCGGGTATTGGCTAATATATTCGATTCTGTTTATCAAGAACCGCGGCGTTTGCGCTTCTTCTTTTACTATCCGTACGAAGAAACGGAAGCGTTTTTACTCAATCATGTAAATCTGACTGTTGAGGATATCATCGACTGTCGTGATTTATTTGACGGTACGGATAGGCGCGAAAAAATCCTCGTACTTACTGTCGATGAAAAAATTTTTGGATAAAACATATGACCTAAAGCCGTTTTATAAGGGTTTTAGGTCTTTTTATTATGATTGATTATGTATAAAATTAATAAAGTTTTCTATACATTAAAGTCATAGGGAAGTAAAACAACTGATTCCTATTGAAAGAATCGGGATTTTTATTAGACGATTTTTTGACATTTGAATACTGAAATGTAATATTAGAATTGCATTATTCGTAAATGATAATTGACACCCCCTTTGTGAGGCGTTACAATAAGGGCGTAGATAGTTCTACTAGGGTAACAACATTGTTTGTGGCGGACGTATTACCTGTTAGTTCTTATTATTTATGATACGAGCCATCACCTTCAATGCTGTTAGGACATTGGAGGTGTTTTTTTATGGAAATGAATGGGTTGTACATCGTAATCGCCTCGGCGTGCATCCTCATTTTAGCGTACCGCTATTATGGGGCCTTCTTAGCCGCTAAGGTATTGGTATTGGACCAATTCCGTCCAACCCCGGCCGTTGTTCACAACGACGGCCATGACTATGTACCTACGAATAAGTGGGTAACATTCGGTCACCATTTTGCAGCGATTGCCGGTGCAGGTCCTTTGGTTGGTCCTGTTATTGCTGCTCAATTCGGTTATTTACCGGGTTTATTATGGATCTTGATCGGGTCGGTTGTAGCCGGGGCCGTTCACGACATGGTAATTTTGTTTGCGTCGGTTCGTTATGACGGCAAATCCATTGCCGATATTGCTAAGGAAGAAATTTCCAATTTGGCCAGTATCGGTGCCATGCTCGCTACCTTGTTCCTTTTGATTATTACTTTGGCCGGTATGGCGTAGTAGTAGCCAATGCGCTTCATAACTCCGCATGGGGCTTCTTCTCCGTCAGCATGACGATTCCAATCGCTATTTTCGTAGGTATTTATTTACGCTGGTTTCGCCCCGGCAAAATTCAGGAAGCAACGGTTATCGGTGTAGTACTTATCTTTGCCGCCATTATTTACGGTCCTCAAGTAGCCGCTTCCTCCTATGCAAGCTGGTTCCTTTACGACTTACAGACCATCGAAATCATGTTGGCTGTATACGGTTTCTTCGCAGCCGCCTTGCCTGTATGGTTGTTGCTGGCACCGCGTGATTATTTATCCACGTACTTAAAAATCGGTACTATCGGTGCTTTGGCATTAGGGATTATCATCGTTATGCCGATAATCCAAATGCCGGCCGTTACCCAGTACATTTACGGCGGCGGTCCTGTCCTTAAAGGTTCCGTATTCCCATTCATTTTCATTACCATCGCCTGTGGTGCCTTGTCCGGTTTCCATACCGTAATTGCTACCGGTACAACACCTAAGATGATTACCAATGAAAAAGAAATCTTACCTATCGGTTACGGCGCTATGCTTACGGAAGCATTCATTGCCATGATGCTTTGATTGCCGCTACCGCATTACATCCTGATGACTATTTTGCCATCAACTCCACTACTGAATCCTTCAAAGCTTTGGGACTTCAAGTTCATGAATTACCGGCTTTATCTCAGATGGTCGGCGAAGACTTGATGCATCGTCCGGGCGGCGCCGTTTCCTTGGCCGTCGGCATGGCTCATATCTTCTCGCGCTTGCCTAACATGGCTCATCTCATGGGCTACTGGTACCATTTCTGCATCATGTTCGAAGCTTTGTTTATCATGACTTTGATTGATGCCGGTACTCGTGTAGGTCGTTATTTATTGCAAGAATTATTAGGCCGTTTTTACAAACCGCTTGAAAACGTTAACTGGGCACCGGGCGTATATGGCTGTGCTGCCTTAATTTGTATCATGTGGGGTTACCTCGTATTACAAGGTAACATCGGTATTATCTGGCCGTTATTCGGTGTATCCAATCAGTTGCTCGGTACCATGACTTTGGCCGTAGGTACTACAGTAATCATGCGTCTCGGCCACAAACGTTACGCTTGGGTAACCGGTGTACCATGTTTCTTCATGGCCATCATTGCTATTGCTGCCGATTATGAAAACGTATTCTACAGTTACATTCCGGCCGGCAAATGGACCTTGGTTGCCTTCAGTGTAGTCATGTTCCTCATGATTGTCATCGTATTGGTGGAAGCGGTTCGCAGCTGGATTCGTTTAGCTAAAATTCCGCAAAACTATAAGACGCAAGCTGAGGTAGAAGCAGAAAGTCTTAAGAAATACGGTGCCGTTAAAGTAGAAGTTAAATAAGGGTGTTACGCCTGACAAATAAATAAACTGTCATAGGTGTATGTAACTTAAAGTGCTTTGAATGACATTTATATAAATAACCGCTCCGATTCATTACGAATTCGGGGCGGTTATTTGTATATACATAAGTTTAGGGCGAAAATGTGGGGAAAAGAGGTAAAAATTGTGTCAAATAAGGGGCAGAATATACCCATATATTGAAGTTCACGTCGTTTTGTGCTAGAGTAAGCATATGAATGATATTCTATAGTAATAGAGTAATAGGAGATTGCAACAATGAAAGCAAAACCAATGACAGTTTCGTGTAATTACCGGGAGCAACTCTGTGTTGACTCGGCTCCGGGCCCCGGCACTATTGTAATATTCGGTGCCTCCGGCGACTTGACTAAACGAAAATTGTTACCGGCTATACATGCTTTATTTGAGCGTAAATTATTACCGGAAAAATTCGCCGTAATCGGCGTAGCTCGTACTGAAATGACCAATGAAGCTTTTCAGGAAGAAGTACGCGAAGCTATGGCGGCTAACGGCGATACCGTAACAGATGATTTCTTGGCCAGATTTTCCTATGTGGCCGGTCAATATACGGAAGCGGCTATGTTTGAACTGCTTGAAACCGAGTTAAAACGCGTCAGTGAAGCTCATGGCACGGAAGGAAATGCTTTATTCTACTTGGCCATGCCGCCGACTATGTTTGAACCGATTGTAAAAGGTTTGGCAGAGCAGGGCTTATTGGACGAAGAGGAAGCATGGTCCCGCGTTATTATTGAAAAACCGTTCGGCCACGATTTAGAAAGTGCCGTTGCCCTCGATAAATCCTTGAAACGTTATATTAAAGAATCGCAAACTTATCGTATCGACCATTATTTAGGTAAAGAAACGGTTCAGAATATTTTGATGCTCCGTTTTGCCAATGCCATTTTTGAACCGCTTTGGAATCATACGTATATTGAAAAAGTGGAAATTACCGTAGCGGAAGAATTAGGCGTTGAAAAACGAGCCGGTTATTATGATAAAGCCGGTGCTTTGCGCGACATGTTCCAGAACCACATGGTACAGATGTTATCGCTCATCGCCATGGAACCGCCGGCTATTTTTGAAGCCGATGCGTATCGCGATGAAATCGCTAAATTAATTTCGTCCATCCGTCCGTTGGAAGGACAGGACCTCGGCAAAATATCCGTGCGCGGCCAATATGTAGAAGCCGTTGATTCGGAACGTCCGGCCGTAGGCTATCGCAAGGAAGAAGGGGTGGCCCCGAACTCTCAGACGGAAACGTATGTGGCGTTAAAACTCTTCATCGATAACTGGCGTTGGCGCGGCGTACCGTTCTATATGCGTACGGGCAAACGCTTACCGAAGAAATCCAGTGAAATCGCCATTACGTTTAGACCGATTCCACACTCCATTTTCAAACCGATTAGACCGAAAGATTTTAATCAAAACGTCTTGTTGTTGCGTATGCAGCCACATGAAGGGATGGGCTTATCGTTGGAAGTTAAGTCGCCGGGCTCTAAACTTTGTGTAAATACCTTGGAGATGGATTTCTCCTACAGTGATTTTATGCAAGGGGAGGATATTCCGGATGCCTACGAACGCTTAATTTTGGATGCCCTCTTAGGGGACCAAACCTTGTTTGTACGCAATGATACCGTAGAAGCATCTTGGCGTTTATTTATGCCGTTATTGCGTGCTTGGGAAGCTGATTTGGACAATGTGCCACTTTGCTTCTATCCGGCCTATAGCGAAGGACCGAAAGAAACTAATGAGATTTTAGAAGGAGGCTCCTTACAATGGCGCAAGATTTAATTCGTGCTTTTGAGACCGCTCAAGAAGTAGCGGAAGCAGTAGCTAAGGATTTTATTGCCTTTACGAATACTTGTATTGCCGAGTCCGGAAGCGCTGTAGTAGCTATTTCCGGCGGTACTACTCCGAATACATTATTTGAGCTTTTAAATACCGATGCATATCGTACGCAATTGGATTGGGAAAATATATTCTTCCTTTGGGTGGATGAGCGCTTTGTGCCGCAGACCGATCCGGACAATAATTTCTATCGTGCCAAAGAACGCCTCTTTGCCTCTATTGGCGGCAGCAGTCATTTCTATCCGGTACCGACAAACAGCGGTACCGTTGAAGAAGCAGCCGATGCCTATGAAAAAGAAGTAGCCACCGTGCTCAGTGCTTGTGAAAAAGACGGCGTAGATCTTACGTTGTTAGGCCTTGGCGATGACGGCCATACTGCATCCTTATTTGCTCGGTCTCAGGCTTTGGAAGAAAAGAAGCGGACCGTTATTCCCGTAACGGACGGCAAAGTATGGAACCGTGTGAGCATGTCGTTCCCGTTTTTGGCGAAAGCGCGCAATGTATGGTTTACCGTTGTGGGTGAATCGAAAGCGGCAGCTCTTGGTCGCGTACTGCGTCAGCGTAAAGAGTATATGGATGAATCATGGGAAGAACGTATCGGCCATGTGCTTCCGGGCGCTGTTCTCTCACAGGATACAGTGACATGGTATGTAGACAAAGCCGCTAAAAACTAATATTTAAATTGATAAAATGCTATGATACTTTCTATAGCATTTTATAGGGTTTCGTGTTACACTGTAAAGAGAATGATAATTATTGTAGCTAAACGAGGTGAAAATTATGTTTAATTTCGGTACACAGGAACTAATTTTAGTGCTCGTTATTGCGCTCGTTGTGTTCGGACCGGGTAAGTTGCCGGAAGTTGGTAAAGCCATTGGTAAAGGTATCAATGAGTTCAAAGACGCCGTAAGCTCTGACAAGAAAAAAGAAGAAAAAGTATCTGATGTGGCCAAAGTGGAAACGATTGACGTAGAAGCGGGCGCCGTTAATGATAAAAAACATAAAGAAATTCAATAAAATGATAATTAAGGCCTCCCTATGCCGTCAGGCCAGGGGAGGCCTTTGCGACTAAATCGTTAATATTATGGCTTGGTTCATATCGTTGAGCCGGAAGAAGATTGGAGGAACATATTATGTGTAAAGATTGTGGTTGCGGCAGTACAGGTCATGCTCATCAGCAGGTATTCAACGTACCGGGAATGATGTGCAGCAATTGCGAAAATACAGTAAAAACTGCAGTACTCGGTTTGCCGGGGGTTATGTCTGCCGACGTGGATTTGAAATCCAAAGACGTAACTATTTCCTATGACAACAGCAAAGTTAATGCTGATGCCATTAAAGAAGCCATTGATGCAACAGGCTTTGAAGTAGCTTCCGTATCCGAAGCGACTCATGCTCATGAAAAGGGCGGCCTCATGGGCACATTGAAACGTATGTTTAAGTAAAATAGCGATGCGTCCGTTGCGGTAGTAACGGGCGTTTTTGCGTTAAACGTATTGGCAGGCCTTAATGTTGAGGAGTTAATTATGATTAAAAAGTTTAATACAGAAACCTTTAATTGGGAGGGCGTAGATACTTTAGTCTATAAACAGGACGGCAGTCCCTTCAAAGATGTAACACGGCAGGTACTCTTTGACGGCGCCTTTGACATTCCCTGCCAATTCCGTTATTTTGAAGTGAAACCGGGTGGTTATTCGACCTTGGAACATCATGAACATACACATATGGTTATGATTTTCAGAGGCCATGGGCAATGTTTGCTGGGTGAAAAAGTGGTGGATGTAAAAGTGGGCGATTTTATTGAAATCCCGAGCAACACGATTCATCAATTTCGTGCCAATAAGGGCGATTATGTAGGCTTTTTGTGTCTTGTTAATATAGACCGTGATAAGGTGAAAATTCCAAGCGAAGAAGAAATTGAAGCCTTAAAAGCAAATCCAACGGTTAAAGAATTTTTAGAAAGTTGTTAAAAGGTATAAGCTATGTTATAATTAACTGTTATTTATATAGATTGATACTTTTGACTATATCAGTAGTTAATATTTTTTATAGCGAAACAGGAGGCATACATACATGATTCGCGAAGATATTCGTAATGTCGCAATTATTGCGCACGTTGACCATGGTAAAACAACCTTGGTGGACGCCCTTTTAAAACAAAGCCATATTTTTAGAGAGAATGAAAAAGTGGCAGAGCGTGTTATGGACTCTAACGATCTTGAAAGAGAACGTGGTATTACCATTTTGTCTAAAAATACGGCTGTCATGCATAATGGCGTAAAAATCAACATCGTTGACACCCCGGGCCATGCTGACTTCGGCGGCGAAGTAGAACGCGTACTCAACATGGTTGATGGCGTATTGTTGTTGGTTGACGCTTTTGAAGGTCCGATGCCACAGACTAAATACGTACTTCGTAAGGCGTTGGAACAGAAATTAAAACCAATCGTTGTTATCAACAAAATTGACCGTCCGGACCAACGTGTTCACGAAGTAGAAGACGAAGTATTGGAACTCTTCATGGAACTCGAAGCCGATGACGATCAATTAGACTTCCCGGTTGTATATGCATCCGCTCGTGATGGCATTGCTAAATTGTCCATGGATGATGAAGCAAAGATATGCAGCCTTTATTCGAAGTATTGTTAAAAGAAATTCCTGCTCCGCAGGGCGACATTGACGGTCCGTTACAGTTCATGGTTACGACCCTTGACTATGATGATTATGTAGCAAATCGCCGTTGGTCGTATTGTTCGCGGTCGCATGAGAACTAACCAGCAGGTTGTAATCATGAACGGCGAAAGCACTCGTAAAGCTAAAATCGGTCGTGTTTATACCTACAATGGCTTGAATCGTGTGGAAACCGATGAAACCGCCATGGGCGACATCACTGCTTTCGTAGGTATCGAAGATATCAACATCGGTGAAACCGTAGCTGATGCGGAACATCCGGAAGCATTACCGGCTATTAAGATTGACGAACCTACGTTGTCCATGATGTTCTCCGTTAATAACTCCCCGTTTGCCGGTCGTGAAGGGGATTATGTAACGAGCCGTCATTTACGTGACCGTTTGTTCAAAGAAGTAGAAACCAACGTGTCCATGAAAGTAGAAGAAACCGATTCGCCGGATTCCTTCAAAGTATCCGGTCGCGGTGAACTTCATTTGGCCGTTTTAATCGAAACTATGCGTCGTGAAGGCTATGAATTACAGGTTGGTAAACCACGTGTAATTTACAAACGCATTAACGATCAGCTCTGCGAACCATTAGAATACTTAACCATCGACGTACCTCAGGAATTCATGGGTACCGTTATGGAAAACTTGGGCGTCGTAAAGCCGAATTAATTAACATGACCGAATTGGCCGGTTACCTCCGCATGGAATTCATTATTCCTGCCCGTGGTCTTATCGGTTTCCGTGCTCAATTCTTAACCAGCACTAAAGGTAATGGTATCATGAACCATGTGTACCATGGGTATGCACCATTTAAAGGCGACATTCCGAGCCGTACGCGCGGCGCTTTGGTAGCTTTTGAAGACGGCGAAACAACTCCTTACGGTTTGAATTCCGTACAGGATCGCGGTACTTTATTCGTAGGTCCTAACGAAGCGGTTTACACCGGTCGCATTATCGGTGAAAACTCTCGTGAAACCGACATGGACGTTAACCCATGTAAGAAAAAACATGTTACCAACATGCGTTCCAGCTCCTCTGACGAAGCTGTTCGTTTGACACCGCCTCGTATTTTCAGCTTGGAACAGGCTTTGGAATGGATTAACGACGACGAATTGGTAGAAGTAACACCGCACAGCATTCGCATGCGTAAAACTATTTTGGATCGTGCTGCCCGTGCTAAAGCAGCTAAAAACGCTCGCTAAGCAATACTATGAGTTGGTGGCAGCGACGGTCGTCGCGTAAGATACAGTCGAAGACATATGAATTACGAATAGCCGGTGAGCTTATACCGTATACGGTGACGTGGAAGGCTGTCAAAAACATGAACCTCCGCGTCATGCCGGACGGTACGGTCAAGGTATCGGCACCGTGGCGTATGCCCGCTCACACCGTTACTCAATTTGTTTCGGAGCATGAAGGCTTTATCGATAAAGCACGGCAGCGCTTCAAAGACCAGCAGGCGAAACAGACCCCTGTAGTACCGTATCAGTACGAAAACGGTGAACTGTTTACCATTCTGGGGTATGAAGCCCGGTTGACGGTGGCTCCGGTTGAACCCAATCACGCACCTTACGTGAGTTGGAGTGAATCGGACCCGGCTGTTTTATACATGTTTGTCAAACCGCACAGCACGCTAGCGGAGCGCGCCGCGTTGATGGCGGATTTTTGGGAACATCTGGTAGAAGATGTGGTGAAGGATATGCGTGATCGCATTTATCGTTGTTACATTGAAGCCGGTTATGATGTGCCCTATCCAAAACTGCGTATTCGCGAAGCGAAAACGCGCTGGGGTTCCTGTTCCTTACGGACAGAGCGGATTATGATTAATCAGAAACTATTAATCGGGCCTCGATTATTCTTGGAATATGTAATGATTCATGAGTTTGCCCATTTTATTCAACCGAACCATTCCGCTCGCTTTTGGCAGGTAGTGCTGAATTTATGCCCCAGTGGCAGATGGTGCGCCGTGAATTGACTCATTATTTTCGAGGTCGTTAACGAATAGTCCCATTCGCCGGGAGGCTATTTCGTAGTAATGTTTGATAATTAAGCAGTACGACTTCCAACTTATGATATAATTAAATAAGGTACAGATACAGTAAAAGGACTGACCTCGGGGTCGGTCCTTTTTATATAATTTTGATTGAGGAGGGAACCATGAAACCATTTGTTCATTTGCATAGCCACACTGAATACAGCTTGCAGGACGGCATCAGTCGCCTGCCGCAAATGGTAGCCCGCGCCAAAGAACTGAACATGCCTGCTTTGGCGATAACGGACCATGGTAACATGTGTGGTGCCATTTATTTTTATAAAGAAGCAAAAAGTGCGGGGATAAAGCCGATTATCGGCTGCGAAGTGTATGTTACGACGGGCAGTCGTTTTGATAAAGACGCAAGTCGGCAAGAGCGATTGAAACATTTGATTTTGCTGGCTGAGACCATGGAAGGCTATCAAAATCTCACTAAAATCGTATCCCGCGGTTTTACGGAGGGTTTTTACCGCAAACCTCGTGTCGATCACGCATTATTAAAAGAACACAGTAAAGGTATCATCGCCTTGAGTGCTTGTATTCAAGGAGAAATTCCGCAATGTGTATTGCAGGATAATCCGGAAGGAGCGAAACGAGCGCTGGAAACCTACTTAGATATTTACGGCAAGGATAATTTCTTTTTAGAAATACAGAATCACGGCTTACCCGCCGAAGTAAAAGCGCAGGAAGCACTCATTCAGTTAGCCAAAGAGTATGGCGTAGGCTTGGTGTGCTCCAATGACTTTCATTATGTATTAAAAGAAGATGCAGATGCGCAAGATATTAAGGTTTGCATTGCGACCGGGGCCAAAGTGGCCGATATGGATCGACTTAAATTCCCGAATGACGAGTTTTATATGAAGAGCGGCGACGAAATGGCGGAATTATTCAGTCATATTCCGGGTGCCATGGAAAATACCTTGGCCATTGCAGACCGTTGTAATGTGGAATTTAATTTTGATGAGCATCATTTGCCTCATTTCGACGTGCCGGAAGGGGAGACGGCGACTACCTATTTACGCCATTTGTGTGAAAAAGAAGTGCCGCGACTGTACGGTACGATGACGCCGGAACTGAAAGAACGGCTCGATTATGAACTCGCCGTTATCGCTCAAATGGGTTTTGACGATTATTTCCTCATCGTGTGGGATTATGTGCGTTACGCTCGTGAGCACGACATTTTAGTAGGGCCTGGTCGTGGTAGTGCGGCCGGTTCCGTGGTGGCCTATTTGCTCGGCATTACCGGCCTTGACCCGCTCAAATATAATCTTCTCTTTGAACGCTTTTTGAATCCGGAACGTGTCAGCATGCCTGATATCGATATTGACTTCTGCTACGAAAAACGCGGCAAGGCTATCGAATATGTAACGGAAAAATACGGTCAAGCTCGGGTGGCTCAGATTATCACCTTCGGTACGGAAGCGGCGCGTGCCGTTATTCGCGATGTGGGTCGCGTGCTCGATCATCCACTGCCTGAAGTGAACCGCCTGGCTAAGATGATACCCAATGAATTGGGCATTACGCTCGACAAAGCGCTGAAGGGTAAAGATTTAAAGCAGCTCTATGATACGGATCCGAAGGTTCGTGAACTCTTTGATTATGGCCGTAAACTGGAAGGTATTGTGCGCAACGCCTCCACTCATGCGGCGGGCGTGGTGATTTCGGCGGCACCGTTGGAAGACCATGTGCCGATTCAGAACGCCAATGACGCGGGCTTTGTTACTCAGTATGATAAAGACAATATCGAAGAATTGGGCCTTTTGAAAATGGACTTCTTGGGCCTTCGGACGCTTACTGTTATGGATGACGCTTTGAAGCTCATTAAAGCTAACCGCGGAATTGATATTGACCTCGATAAAATTCCCCTTGACGACAAGGCCGCGTGTGACCTCTTAACCCGCGGTGATACGCCGGGCGTATTCCAGCTTGAATCGGATGGGATTACGAAGCTCGTTATGGATTTACGACCGGAGCATTTTGAAGACCTCATTCCTTTGGTTGCCTTGTATCGACCGGGGCCGTTGGGCAGCGGCATGGTGGAAGACTTTATTAAACGTCGCCACGGGGAGATGGAAATTACCTATTTACATCCGTTGTTGGAACCGATTTTGAAGGATACCTTCGGGGTTATTCTTTACCAGGAACAGGTTATGCAGATTGCCTCTGCCATGGGTGGTTTCAGTCTCGGCCAAGCGGATTTAATGCGCCGTGCATGGGTAAAAAGAAAGAATCCGTCCTTAAAGCGCAACGTGAATCCTTTATTGCCGGCTCGGTGCAGAATAATATTCCGGAAGCCATTGCCAATGAAGTATTCGATTTGCTCGTATACTTTGCGGGCTACGGTTTTAACAAATCCCACAGTGCGGCCTATGCCTATATTGCGTATCAGACGGCCTATTTGAAGGCTCATTATTATCCTGAATTTATGGCGGCTACTATGAGTAGTTTCATGACCAACGTGGATAAACTGACGTACTATATTAATGACTGTAAAAAGCACGGCGTCGAAGTGTTGGGCCCGGATATTAATTACGGGGAACAGGCTTTTGCCGTACAGAACGGTGCTATTCGTTTCGGTTTGGGTGGCGTTAAGAGCGTAGGCGATAATGCGGTGGAACAACTTTTGGCCGAGCGCCATCGGAACGGTTTATACAGCTCCATTCTTGATTTTTGCAAACGGGTCGACTCGCGCGTGGTAAATAAACGCTTACTGGAAAGCTTAATTCGCTGCGGCGCCATGGATAGCTTCAAGGAAAACCGCAATCAGCTCCTCGCCATGTATGAAGGAGCGCAGAGTTTGGGACAGCGCCTTCAAAAAGAAGAAGCCCGCGGCGCTATGAGTCTTTTTGGTGATGAACCGTCCGTGGCGGAAACCATTGAAGTGCCAAAGCTCGACGATTTGACCATGGATGAAAAATTGCGCGATGAAAAAGAATATACCGGTTTTTATATTTCCGGCCATCCTCTTAATTCTTATGAAGCTGAATTAAAAGGTCTTTTCGAAGTGGGTAAACTTAATGAAAATCCGGAACAATACGACAAGCAGGAAGTGACCGTAGGTGGCCTCATTGTAGAGAAAACCGACAGAATTACGCGGCGCAACGATGTCATGTCCATTATTCGGCTCGAAGATTTTTCCGGTTCCGCGTCTATTGTCGTTTTCCCACAAAAATTTCAGCAGTATCAGGCCATGCTGGCCGTAGATATGGCGGTACGTATTTCGGGACGGATTGATGCGGATGAAAAGGGCGTACAAATCATTGCCGATACGATTAAGCGTTAAAAGTCAATTACGATACGGCCAAGCGTATTGTAATTCATATTCGTCCTGGTTTTGACACGGCCGAAGCGAGTAATGCGTTGAAAAAATTACTCCTCAAAGCAACCGGGACGGTACCGGTCACCTTTTATTTACATCGGCAACGGAAACGCATTGATGTAGCCAAAGAATACTATTTTGCCCCCGGGACTGAAATATGCCGGGCGGTGGAAGAAATTTTAGGCCCCGATAGTGTAGAAATACTTTAATTGATTAGTGTATAATGGTTACTATGAAGGGAAAACATAGGCTTTATTCCAATTCATTATGAGTGAGGTATTTACTATGAAAAAGACTAAAATTGTTTGTACCATTGGACCGAGCACTGATGCGCCCGGCGTATTGGAACAGATGCTACAGGCCGGTATGAACGTAGCACGCTTCAATTTTTCACATGGCTCTTATGACGAACATACGAAACGTATGGAAGCGGTGCGCGCTGCTTCGAAGAAAACCGGGATTCCGGTAGCGCTTATGCTTGATACCAAAGGGCCTGAAATTCGTTTAGGTCATTTTAAAGAGGGCAAAGTAATGCTTGAAGCGGGTAAACCGTTTACGCTTACTATGCGCGATATTGAAGGGGACGCTACCATTTGTTCGGTTAACCATAAAGGCTTGGTGGATGACGTTAAAGTAGGGTGCGAAATTTTATTATCCGACGGTTTGGTTACCTTGCAGGTAGAAAAAATCGAAGGCACCGAAATTTACACTACAATTAAAAACAACGGGCCTATGAGCGATCGTAAACGCGTAGCCGTACCGGGCATTCCACTCAGCTTACCACCGGTTTCGGAAAGCGATATGGCAGATTTGCGTTTCGGTTGCCAAATGGATGTGGACTATGTAGCCGCTTCCTTTATGCAGCGTGGCACTGATGTAGTGGCTATTCGCCGCATTTTGGAAGAAGAAGGGAAAGATATTAAAATCATTTCCAAGATTGAAAATGAAGAAGGTATCAATAACTTAGACGATATTTTGCGCATGTCCGACGGTCTCATGGTAGCTCGTGGTGACCTGGGCGTTGAAATCCCTGCTGAAGAAGTACCGGTTCTTCAGAAGATGATGATTACTAAATGTAACAAAGCCTCGAAGCCTGTAATTACGGCCACTCAAATGTTGGAATCTATGACGAATAACCCACGCCCTACCCGCGCCGAAGCCAGCGACGTAGCGAATGCTATTTTGGACGGCACTGATGCGGTTATGCTGTCCGGCGAAACAGCAGGCGGTAAATACCCGGTAGAAGCGGTACAGACAATGGCGCGTATTGCGGAAGTGACGGAACATTCCACTTTATATTGCAATATTGAGCATCCGTTTGCTTCTGATACGGTACAAACTACGGATGCCATCAGTGTGGCAACCGTAACGGTAGCTAAGAATCTTGATGCGGCGGCTATCATTACTTGTACGGAAACGGGTAAAACGGCTATGAGTATTTCCCGCAACCGTCCGCGCGCTAAGATTTTAGCGGTTACGCCGCATGAAGCTACGGTTCGTCGCGTTCAGTTGTATTGGGGCGTTGAAGCCGTACTCGGTGCGGGCCATGAAAATTCCGATGAAATGGTATACAGTGCTATTACATCGTCCTTGGCTGAAAACCATATCGAATCCGGCGATTTAGTTGTTATTACCGCCGGCGTACCATCGGTAAGGCCGGTACGACCAATATGATTCGCGTACATGTAGTCGGCAAAGCCGTATTAAGCGGTAATGGTGTGGGTAAAGGCGCCGCTACCGGTCGTGTTTGCCTCGCTTATAATGCTGAAATGGCAGGGAAGTCTTTCCGCGATGGCGATGTATTGGTAGTTCGCACGTTAGAACCGGAATTAATGCCGTTTGCTAAACGTGCCGGTGCTATCATTGCTGCTGAAGACGGCTTTACTTCGGCGGCCGCTATTGCAGGGATTAACTTCGGTATTCCGGTAATTTTAGGTGTAAGAAATGCAGAAACTGTAATTAATAATGGTGAAGTTGTAACTGTCGACGGCTCTCGCGGCAAAGTATTTGAAGGCATTGCCAACGCCCGTTAATTGTGTGGCTAATGCGTATTAAGGTATTGCTGCGGCATGCTGAATAGGTAGTGACGTAAATCTTGCTTGTGTCAAGGTGAGAGGCACAAGCAAGATTTTATATTAAGAGGCCGATTTGAGCCGTGACAGATTTGATTGAGGAGGTATGTATGAACTATTCAATGCCCGTGAATGCGGATCAATCTGTAATTTCGCAGATTGTAGCGCGTAAATTGCGCAACTCCATGCTCTGGATGGGCTGGGGAATTTTGACAACATTTGTTACTATGTTGGCAGCTTTATTTAACCCTCAATGGCTTTCATTGGCTGTTTCCAACTACAATATTTTGTTGATTTTGGAATTGGGCGCGGTCTTCTTATTCAGCGCGCGGCAGATGTCGGCCAGTCTGACTACGCTGAAAAGCATGTTCTTTATTTACTCTATTTTAAATGGCCTTACTTTGGCGGCCTTGAGTATGGTTTACGGTACGACGGCGTTCTTTTATGCTTTTGTGGGGACGTTGGCGTTTTTCGGTACCTTTGCGGTTATCGGCGGTGTGGTTAAACGTGACTTAACATCGTGGACGACCTATTTGTTAGGTGCTGTCATTGCGCTTATTATCGTGAGCTTGCTTAATGTGTTCGTATTCCAAAACGGTTTCGTTAATTTAGCCCTCGGTGCTTTCGGTGTGATTATTTTCACGATTTTTACGGCCGTTGATGTGAATCGCATTAAAGGGATTTTGACCACGGTAGCCCTTGAAGATGACGAAGTGTTGGAACGGGTTGAATTGATCGGCGCGTTAATGTTGTACTTGGATTTCATTAATATCTTCTTATCCTTATTGCGATTTTTCCGTAGAGATTGAGGAGGGATTTAATGGATGAACGGGAATGGCAAACTTTTGTAACCGTTGTGGAAGAAGGCAATATTACAAAAGCCGCTGAAAAACTATTTCTATCCCAACCGGCGCTGAGTTATCGTCTGCGCCATTTGGAAGAAGACTTGGGGAGTCCCTTATTACTTCGTACCAGTGAAGGAATTACGTTGACGCCTCAAGGCGAAGTCTTTCATGCTTACTGCCGCCGCATGCTCCAGGAAATGGAAAGCTTGAAGCAGGCTATCGGTGAGATGAGCGGAGAGATACAAGGGACTTTAAAAATTGCTTCGTCCATCAACTTCGCGGACTATCAGTTGCCGCATTTATTGGGTAAATTTACGAAGCAATATCCCAATATTCATATCCAAGTAAAAACCGGTCACAGTTCCCATGTAAATAAGATGTTTAACAGCGGGGAAGTGGCCGTGGCAATCGCGCGCGGCAATCATAAAGAAACAAGCAGCAGTATTAAGCTCTTTGAAGAGCCTTACTGCTTGGTTTATAAAGATCCGGTTACAATTGATGAGTTGGCGGATTTGCCGCTCATTCAATATCGTTCGGACGGTTCGATTACTACCGTTCTTGACACATGGTGTAATGAAAATCTGCCGAAAAGTCATGAAGCGGCTATGGAGATGGACTCTATGGTTACCTGTCGTCACTTCGTGCGTGAAGGTCTCGGTTGGTCAATCTTACCGTATTTAGGGCTTGGTTCCTGCAAAGATGAAGGCATCTATGTGGAACCGATTTATCAGAAAGACGGCAAGCCTTGGGTGCGCAGTACGTTTTTATACTTCAATGAAGTGAGTGATAAATTGATTGCCGTTAAAACGTTTATAGATTATGTACAAGAATATTATAAAGATAATTCACCGGTAACGATACAGTTTTAACGACATTTCGTAGACAGGTGTAAACTTGTGTTGAACGAATCTTACGTTTTACTTTTTATAAAGCCCAAAAGAACTTTTTCTTATATGGAAATTGCAAATGCAGTGATAATTTTTAAGAATCTTTTTGCTAAATGCAAAAAGATTCTTTTTTATGCGTATTTATAACACATTACTAAATGTAATCTATGGAATGAAAAAATGTGTATAAAAATTTTATACAGTACATAACGGCTTTTTATTATCTTTATATGATGAAGGTAGATATAATGTTTTTAGAAGTAAGAGATAAAAAAATGTTTAAAATTCAAATCTAAGTTATGTAATGGCTTAAATTATTATCAGTAGTTTAAATGTTGATGTATTTCCTTAACTTTTATCGTTAATTTTTTTTTCAGTAATTCGATTCGTCAGGAAAGGATGCGAAGCTATGAACAAATTAGTAAAGGCAGCGACTGTCGGTTTTGACGAAAAGCAAGATTGTCTTGTAACAGTTGAACCAATTGCGGCCGGTATTGAAGTGGAATTGACTTCCAAAGTTCAACGCCAGTATGGTAAACACATTGAAGAATTAATCGTAAGAACGGTTAAAGAAGCCGGTTATGACGGAGTAAAAGTTATTGCCGACGATAAAGCAGCTTGGGACTATGCCATTAAAGCTCGTGTACTCGGTGCTTTGGAACGCGGTTCCGAACCAAAAGCGGCTGTAGCTCACGACGAAACTCGTCCTGTAGAAGCCAAAACATTACCTTTAAGCGAAGCAGCTAAAGCACGTATTTCCCGCAGTATGATGTTCGTACCGGGCAACACACCTAAAATGATCAACAGTGCTGATATCCACGGTGCTGACAGCTTGATGTTTGATATTGAAGACTCCATCCCTGTAACGGAAAAAGATACGGCTCGTTTGATGACGGCTGAAGCTTTAAAAAGCATGACTTTCCGTTCCGAAACGGTAGTTCGTATTAACCATCCGACGCAGACTCCTTACGGTTATGATGACCTCGATGTAATCGTACCGGCTAAACCTAACTTGATTCGTATTCCTAAAACGGAAGACGTTTCCGAAGTTGAAATCGTAGCCCGTAAGATTGAAGAAGTAGAAAAAGCAAACGGCTGGGAAGAAGGTACGATTAATATTATCGTAGCTATCGAATCCGTAAAAGGCCTTTACAATGTTCGTGAAATCTGCCACGCACCTCGCGTAGTAGGTATCGCTTTAGGCGCTGAAGATTACCGTGCCGACCTTCGTACCGGTAAACATAAACCGGCAGTTGAATTGGCATTCGCTCGTCAGTCCATCTTGTTGGCTGCTCGTGAAGCCGGCATCCGTTGTGTCGATACTGTATTCTCCGATGTTAAAGACCCTGAAGGTTTCGTTGAAGAAGTTGAATACATTAAAGCCCTCGGCTTTGACGGTAAATCTTGTATCCATCCAAGCCAGATTAAATTAGCTCACAAAGTATTCACACCGGATGAAAAAGAAATCGCTCATTCCGTAAAAGTATTGAACAGCTATGCTGATGCTTTGAAAAATAATAAAGGCGTAATCGCCGTAGACGGTAAAATGATTGACGGTCCTATCGTAGTACGTGCACAACGTATCGTGGACAAAGCACGTGCTGCCGGGATTAAAGTAGAAGTAGATGAAGGAGCTGAAATCAATGTTAAATAAAGCAAATCGCGAAATTCCAATGAATATTCCGGCTCTTGAAGGCCGTGAAGTGTATCAAGGCGAGTTCGCAGTTGAGCCGAAAATGCACCGTGCCGGTCGTCCGGTTGCTAAATATAATAAAGGCGGTGCCGATAAATTATTGGCTTCCATCGACGAAGCTATTGAAAAAACCGGCCTAAAAGACGGTATGACTGTATCGTTCCACCATCATTTCCGCAATGGTGACTATGTTATGAAAATGGTTATGGAACGCATCCAGGCTAAAGGTATTAAAGACATCACCGTAGCATCCAGCTCTTTGAGCCCATGCCATGACTTCTTGATCGATATGATTAAAGATGGTACCGTAACAGCTATCGAAACATCCGGTTTACGTGATGCGCTCGGTAAATTCTTGACGAAAAACCCAGGCGTATTAAAACGTCCGGTAGTGATTCGTTCTCATGGTGGTCGTGCTCGTGCCATCGTTTCCGGCGAACTTCACATCGATGTGGCTTTCATGGGTGCCCCAACTTGCGATCGTCGCGGTAACTTCACCGGCATGCAGGGCAAATCCGCTTGCGGTGCTCTCGGCTACGCATGGTTGACTCCCATTATGCAGATAAAACCGTAGCTATTACCGATAACCTCGTTGACTATGTATATCCATATTCCGTACCTCAAACTGATGTAGACTACATCGTTGAAGTAGAAGCTATCGGCGACCCTGCAGGTATTGCTTCCGGTGCGGTTGGTTTCACTAAAAACCCTATCCAGATTAAAATCGCTGAAATGGCCGCTGAATTCTTGGATCAGGCAGGCATCATTAAAGAAGGTTTCTCCTTCCAGTTAGGTGCCGGCGGAGCTCCTTTGACAGTTGCTAAATTTATCGGCGAAAAATTGAAAGCCCAAGGTGTTAAAGCCGGTTTTGGTATCGGCGGTGCTACCGGTGTATTGGCAGGCATGTTGGAAGACGGCTTGATCGAAGCTATCTATGATACGCAAACATTTGATACTGATGCAGCGGCTTCTTTACATAAAAATGCTAACCATATCGAAATGAGCGCTCCATGTATGCGGATCCTTGGACCGACAACATGACAAACTATCTCGACGTAGTATTCTTAGGTGCTACCGAAATCGATACTAACTTCAATGTTAACTGTATGACTGACTCCAACGGTATCCTCATGGGTGCTTCCGGCGGTCACAGCGATACAGCAGCCGGTGCTAAATGCACAGTAATTACTTGTCCACTCGTTCGCGGTCGTTTGCCAATGATTCTTGACAACGTTCAGACAGTAATTACACCTGGTGAATCCGTAGACGTTATCGTAACTGAACGCGGTATCGCCATCAACCCTCGTCGTACCGACTTATCGAACGCTTCAAAGACTCCAATTTGCCAATCTACACGATTGAAGAATTGCAAAAATTGGCCTTTGACTTGGTAGGTAAACCGGAAGGTGTAACTGTTAGCGATAAAGACGAAGACGTAGTAGCTATCGTAGAATATCGTGACGGTACTATCATCGACGTGGTTCGTAAACCTTTAGACTAATGGCATTAATGTCTGCTCCAATCAGTAGTAATGCTGACTGTGATTAGGTAGTCGACTTTAATAAAAAGACTCCTGTGAGTGAGATTAAGCTTATTAATCTCACTCGGCAGGGAGTTGTTAACGCATTATATATTGTGATATGATAATTTTCTCATTTATTTTGTAGTTGTTTTAAAGGAGGATTTTCTCATGTTTTTAGGTTTTCTTGGCTTAATGATGATTGTCATCATCGTATGGGCCTTAATCCAATCTAAGACAAATCCGGTGCCGATTTTCGTAATCGTACCTATCATCGCGGCCGTAATTGCAGGTTTCGGTCCTGAAGATATTTATAAGTTTGTACAAACCGGTGTATCCAAAACCTGGTCTACTGCGGTATTATTTATTTTCTCTATCGTATACTTCTCATTAATGAGTGACGTTGGTTTGTTTGACCCATTGGTTAACTACTTGGCTAAAAAAGCCGGTAACAACATTATGTTGGTAACCATTGTTACGGCTATGATCGCCGTAATCGGTCACTTGGATGGTGCGTTGGCTTCCACATTGTTAATCACAATCCCTGCTATGTTGCCAATCTATAAGAAATTGCACATCCGTCCGGTTGTATTAGTTTGTATCATCGGTGCTGCTATGAGTATCATGAACTTGGTACCATGGGGTGGTCCGGTAGCTCGTACCGGCGTTGTATTGAACGCTGACGTAAACGCTTTGTGGCAGGAATTGATTCCATTGCAAGGTGTTGGTCTCGTAATCTTAATGGTATTCGCTGCTTACATGGGCATAGTTGAAAAACGCCGCGGTGCGGGCCTTAACCCTACAGGCGAAGCTGCTTTACTCGACTCTTCTATTGTACCGGCTGACAGCAATGCTACGACTGAAGATATCGAAGCTATGAAACGCCCTAAATTGTTATGGTTCAATGGTCTTTTAACTTTAGTTGTTATCTTGTTACTCTGCTTCACAAAGATTCCTTTGTACGGTGCCTTCATGTTCGGTTTGGCTATTGCTTTGATCGTTAACTTCCCGGGCGCTAAAGCTCAGGCTAAAGCAATCAAAATGCATGCTGATACAGCGTTGACCATGCCTATGATCTTGTTGGCATCCGGCGTATTCCTCGGCGTTTTGAGCGGTACTAAAATGATGGATAACATGGCTACCATGTTAATCGCTCTTGTGCCTGATTTCTTAGGACCACATTTGCAGACTGTATTCGGTATCCTCGGTGTACCTATCGGTATGTTGCTCGGTACTGATTCCTACTTCTTCGGCTTGGTACCATTGGCTATCAGCGTAGGTGAAAAATTCGGTGTAAACCTCAGGACATGGCTATGGCTATGTTGATTTCCAAAAACTACGGCGTATTGGTAACTCCTCATGCTGCAACTACATTCTTGGCTTGCGGCTTGGCCGGTATCGAAATTAAAGATATGTTGAAATTCTGTGCTCCACGTCTTTTCGTAATGTCCTTAATTTCCTTGGCTGGCGGTGCTATGTTAGGTTTATTCCACATCTAAGCCGTCAGGTTATGGTGAGGAATTATTAATAAAAACATAATATAATGCAAATAAAAAACGACGTCGTTCCTTCGGGAGCGGCGTCGTTTTGTTATGAGCGCTTAGTTGTAGTGAATGGGCTGAGCTGTAAGTGCACGCACATAGACGTAATAAAAAGCTGCGAATCGAATTCAATCCGCAGCTTTTATTTTGCATTTATGTTTAGTTTTTGGCTTATAGGACAAAAAGTGTGTGTGGCTTTTTTAGGCTTATAGGACAAAAAGTGTGTGTGGCTTTTTTAGGCTTATAGGACAAAAAGTGTGTGTGGCTTTTTTAAATTAATCCCAATAAATTGGAAATTCCGTGGACATATGGAACTCATTCCAGACAATGGCATCGCCCCATTGGGGTAAGATATTATCAGGAC